>Ga0207718_100036_pt1 | contig 172101 bp, 184 predicted proteins | sample A23M2SouthBayCA_FD_187749 | JGI IMG/M metagenome (GOLD analysis project Ga0207718, IMG submission 187749) | Aerobic enrichment media microbial communities from Eden Landing Ponds, California, USA - A23 M2 (SPAdes) | ecosystem: Environmental > Aquatic > Marine > Unclassified | place: Emeryville...
AGCTCTCGTGAGCCAACCAGAACGCTCCGCGTTCTGGTGACGGTCGTCAGACCGGAGGTCTGACGAGCCAGACGGATCGCCGTGCGATCCGTCGACGACGCAAGCACTGCAACGCAGTGAGGAGCGTGGTTCGAAAGACGCCGTAGGCGTCTTTCGTCATTGCGGGAAATCGAAGATTTCCCGCTTGCAGTCAGAACGCGGTGCGTTCTGACGACATCACGAAAGAGCGCTCCGCGCTCTTTCGAACGACAGCGAGTCCCGGGAGCCGAGACGGTCACGAGAGCGGAGCTCTCGTGAGCACACCAGAACCCGCGGGTTCTGGGGACGCCGGGGGCTTTCGAGGTGATCCCAGTTTGGCTGGCTTATCTGAACACTACCGCACCGACCGCCCGAAAACAGAAATAGACGGACGGCCTACCCTCGACCGTGCTCCTGGTGCTCTGTGTGGACCTCGACGACGACCTCGGCCGCAAGACCGGCCTCTCCACGCCGGTCGTCGGCCGCGACGCCGTCAGGGACGCCGCCGTCGCCCTCGCCACCGCGGACCCCGAGGACTCCGACGTGAACGTCATGTTCCAGGGGCTGCACGTCCTCGACGAACTCCGGCGCACGGAGTCCGAAGAGGTCGAGGTGGCGGCCGTCACGGGCCTCCAGGGCAGCGAGGTGCGGGCGACACGCGAGGTGGGTGACGAGGTCGACACGGTGCTGGCGAGCCTCTCGACCGGCGAATCCGTCAGCGCCATCGTCATCACCGACGGCGCACAGGACGAGTCCGTCCTGCCGGTCATCCGGTCTCGGATGCCCGTCGACAGCGTCCGCCGGGTCGTCGTTCGACAGGCCCAGAACCTGGAGTCGATGTACTACACGATGAAGCAGGTGCTCGCGGACCCGGAGACGCGAGGGACCCTCCTCGTCCCGCTCGGCATCCTCCTGCTCATCTACCCGTTCGTCACCATCGCGACCTTCTTCGACGTGCCGGGCGCGGCCGTCCTCGGCCTCATCTCCGCGCTACTCGGCCTCTACACGCTGTTCCGGGGGCTCGGCCTCGAATCGACGGTCGATCGGGCCGCCGAACGCGTCCGCAACCTCCTCTATGCCGGTCGGGTGACCATCATCACGTACGTCGTCGCCGCGGCGTTGCTGGTCGTCGGCGGCGCCGAAGGGGTCGAGACGCTCCGGACCGTCGAGGCCGGCGTCGGGGGGTCGCCCTCAGCCGTGACGGTGCTCGCGGCCCTCGTCAACGGCGCGATCCGCTGGTTCGCCGCCGCCGGCATCACCAGCAGCCTGGGGCAGGTGACCGACGAGTGTCTGGCCGACCAGTTCAAGTGGCGCTACCTGAACGCCCCGTTCTACGTCGTCGCCATCGCCATCGTCCTCTACGCCGTCTCGGGCTTCCTGCTCCCGCCCGTGGCGGGCGTGACGACGCTCACGCTCACCGACCTCGCGGTGGCGCTCACCGTCGGGACGCTCTTGGGCGTGCTGAGCACGCTCACCTTCGCTCTCGCGGAGTCGCGGTATCCCTCGGGCGCCGATCCGGCCTAGCGCTCCCGCACCACGACGAACTCCGCGAGGTCCTGCAGATACTCGACGGCGTCGACTTCCTCCGTTTCGGCCGTCCGGAGCGCCGCGAGCGCGCGGTCGGACGCACGCTGGGCGCGTTCGTTGGCCTCGTCCGGTGAGAGATCCGTCACCTGCACCAGCGAGGGCCGGTCCATCTCCGCGTCCTGTCCCGTCGGCTTGCCGAGGTCCTCGGCGTCCGCCGTGGCGTCGAGCACGTCGTCACGGATCTGGAAGGCGACGCCGACGCGTTCGGCGTAGTCGCCCAGCGACTCGACGGTGAACGCGTCGGCGCCGCCGGCCACCGCCCCGAGTTCCGCCGCCGCGCGGAAGAGCACGCCCGTCTTCCGGCGCGCGAGTTCCATGTACTCCGCCTCCGTCTCGGGGCGGGCGACGAGTTCCGTCGCCTCCCCCTCACCGAGTTCGACCATCGCCTCCGCGACGATGCGCATCGCGCGTTCGTTCTCCGAGAAGAGGGCGAAGGCCTCGCCCAGCAAGCCGTCGCTGGCGAGGATCGCCGGGCCGTAGCCGAACGCCTGCCACGCGCTGGGCGTCCCGCGCCGAACGTCGGAGCGGTCGATGATGTCGTCGATCACCAGCGACGCGTTGTGAACGAGTTCGATCCCGACCGCGAAGTCGACAGCGTCGGCCGGCGCGCCGCCGACCGCCTCGCACGTGAGCACCGTCACCGCCGGACGGACCCGCTTGCCGCCCGACAGCGCGACGTGATCGAGTTCCGCCGCGAGTTCCGGCGGTTCGACCGCCTCGACGATCGACTCCAGCCGGTCGTTCACTAGCCCCACGCGGCGATCCAGATACTCCATCGACCGGGCGAAAGGGCGGGCGGGGCAAGTACGTGACGCTATGCCGACGCGAGACCGCCGCTCACTCGAACCGTTCGATCAGTTCGGGGACGACCTCGAACAGGTCGCCGACGACGCCGTAGTCCGCGATGTCGAAGATGGGCGCGTCCGGATCGGTGTTGACGGCGATGATCGTGTCCGCCCCCTTCATGCCCGCGACGTGCTGGACCGCGCCGGAGATGCCGAGCGCGAGATAGACCTCGGGCGTCACGACCTTCCCCGACTGCCCGACCTGTCGGTTCTTCGGCAGCCAGCCGTTGTCGACGATGGGACGCGAGGCCGCGAGCGTCGCGTCGAGCGCGTCGGCCAGCTCCTCGACCAGTTGGAGGTTCTCCTCCTCCTCGATGCCGCGGCCGACCGAGACGATGAACTCCGCCTCGCTGATGTCCACGTCGCCGGCGCCGACCTCCTCGAAACCCCGTACCGTCGAGCGAATCGACGACTCGTCGATGTCGACCTCGAACGCCTCGATGGCGGCGTCGCCGACGCCCTCGGCGGCCGGCCACTCGCCGCCACGGATCGTCAGGGCGACCGGTCCCTCGGCCACCTCGACGGCCGTCTCGACCTTCGAGCCGTACATCTCCCGGGTGACGGTCAGTCCGTCGTCGCCGTCGAGGCCGACCGCGTCGGTCACGAGGGGGAGCGACAGGCGCGTCGCGACCGCGGGGGCGTAGTCCAGCCCGTTGACGCTGTTCGGCATCACGACGGCGGCGGGGTCGAGCGCCTCGAACAGCGCCGTCACCGCGGCGGTCGTCACGTCGTGGTTGAACTCCGCGCCCTCGGCGACGGGGTGGACGGCGTCGACCCCCTCGCAGTCGAGTTGCTCGGCGAAGCGATCCACGTCGCCGCCGACGACGGTGGCGTGGATGTCGCCACCGAGCGCGTCGGCCAGTTCCCGGCCCGCGGTGAGGAGTTCGTAGCTCACCGGCCGGAGTTCGCCGCGGCGGTGGTCGGCGACGACCAGAACGTCGCTCGCGCTCATTCGGCGCCCACCCCCGCGTCCCGCAGAACGGTCTCCAGTTCGGCGGCCGTCTCCTCGGGGCTCCCCTCGAACAGCGTGGCCGCCGACTCGGTTTCGGGTTTCGCCAGCCCGGCGAGCGTCAGCGCGTCGTCGGCGACCGAGGCGTCCAGATCGAGGTCGGCGAGCGAGTGGACGGCGAGTTCCTTGCGCTGGGCCTGTCGAATCCCTCGGAGGCTCGCGTAGCGTGGCTCGTTGATCCCCGTCTGGATCGTCAGCACGGCCGGAAGGTCGACCGTCGTGAGCTCCTCGACGCCGCCTTCGAGTTCGCGGCGGACGGACGCCTCCCCGTCGCCCAACTTCAGGTCGTTCACGACCGCGGCCCACCCCATATCCAGCAGTTCGGCGAGGGCGACGCCGGTCGCACCGAAGCCGTCGTCGGCCGCCTGCACTCCCGAGAGGACGAGGTCGGGCTCCTCCCGCTCGGCGACGGCCGCGAGAATCCCGGCGGTCGTCGTCGGGGCGAGGATGTCGGCGTCCGCGAGGGCGTCGTCCCAGACGCGGACCGCGCGGTCGGCCCCTTTCGCCAGCGCCATGCGGATCGTCTCCTCGCTTCGCTCGGGGCCGACCGTGACGGTGACGACCTCGACCTCCTCGTCGTGGTCCTCGGCGATGCGGACCGCCGCCTCGATGGCGTAGTCGTCCCACTCGTTGAGGTCGTACTCCAGATACGTCTCGGGGATATCCAGCCCCTCGATCTCGAAGTCGTCGGCGACTTCGGCGACTTCCTTGACGGTCACGAGAATCTTCATGCCTCCACGTTCCCTGGGGTGGGAGTAAACGTTTTCCGAAGCGGGTTACGGCTCCTCGTCGGGGAGGGAGATGAGGTTCTCGCGCCCGAGGCGGAGCTTCTCGATCCGCCCCTCGTCGGCCATCGTCGAGAGCAACTGGGACACCTTGGCGTCGGACCAGCCGGTCTCCTTGACGATCCGCGCCTGCTTCATCCGCCCGCCGTTCCGGTCGAGGAGGTACTCCACCCGCTCCTCGTCCGAGAGGAGGGAGGGGTCGACCCCGTCGTCCGCCGTGGACGGTTCCTCGTCGGCCTCCGTGGACGGCCGCTCGTCGCCCGTCGTCGCCGTCGACTCGTCAGCCTCGTCCGCGTCGGACGGGCCGTCCGGTTCGGTGTCGAAATCGTCGCCCCTCGTGGGGAGACTCGCGCCACGCCAACGCACGTATCCGGCGGCGACGAGGGCGAGCCCGACGAGGAGCGCCCCGACGATGAGGGCCCACGGCGGCGACGACGGTTCGGGTTCCTCGGTCGCCGTCTGCTGGTAGGAGATGGTGAGCGGCTCCCGGAAGGTGTGGGGTCCCTCGACGACGACCGAGCCGTTGTCGAGGCCGAACCGCGTGTCGGTCACCTGATAGCCGGTGGGCGTCTCGACGACCAGTCGCTGTGTCGGCCCGACCGACGCGAGCCACGTTCGGTTGTCGGGCATCAACACCGCGTCCTGAATCACGAAGCCGTTGTCGGTGTCGGTTACGAAGTTCGTCCACGTGAACGAGAGGCTGAGAACGCCCGTGCCGTTTCGCACCGTGGCGTTCCGAGTGGGGTTCTGGATCGACATCTCCCGGCCCGTCGCACGGCTGGCTTCGCTGGCGAGCGTCCGAAAGAAGGCGGCATCGAGGCCGACGTCGGAGTCACCGGCCTCGAACTCCCGCCCGTACTCGGTGAAGGCGGCCCGATCGGCCGACGACGAGAGGTTGTATCGGATCGAGATGGTCCACTGGGCGTTCCCTTGCGGATCGGGTTCGACGTAGAGTTCCGTGACGACTGGGTCGTCGATGCGCGCAAACGGCGGACCCACGAGTGCCGGGCGCTCGACGGCCGACGGGTCCGACGCCGAGGGCAGGGCGGTAGCCCCGTCACCGGCGGCCGCCACCGCGGGGATCGTCCCGGAGAGGAGGACGAGGAGGGCGAAGAGGAACGCGGCAATCCGCATTACTTCGTGCGTCTCAATGGGACGGGAAAACGCTTTCCATCGTCAGAGAGGCTCTGTCGTGGTGATAGCGGCCGTCAGACACACGACGGAAGGCGGGGTTTTAGTAGCAGGCGGATGTACCGTCGGCCGATGAGAGCCCTCCCCGTCATCGCGGCCGCCCTCCTCGTCTGCTCCGCCGTAGTCGGAGCGACGGCCGCCGGCGTCGACGGCTCCGCCACCCCCGCGGAGTCCCCCGAACGTGACGCGCCACCGCCGGCGGCCCTCCCGCCGGCCGTCGCCCAGACGAACGGTCAGTCGGCCGACCGGCAGATCAACGTCCTCGACGTGCCGCCCGGATCGGTCGAGCGGTGGGGGGTCGAACAGGAGTACGTCGACCTCGGTCCGGCGCTCGCCCTCTCGACGAACGCCACGACCGATCGCCTCCGGACGCTCGCAGTGATCGAACGCGTCGAGGCCGCCAACACGACGGCGGAACGCCGCGACCGCCTCCAGACGGCGCTGGTCGACCTCGAAGGGCGCGTCGACGAACTCGAACAGCGCCAGACGACGGCCATCGCGGCGTACAGCCGCGGCGAACTCGGATCGCGCGAACTGCTCGTCGCGCTCGTTCGCGTCAGCATCGCGGCCGAGGAGCTCAACGACCGCCGAACCCGAATCGAGACGCTCGCCGCCGACACCCGCGGGTTCGACATCGACCGGGGGCGGCTGGCCTCCATCAGCAACCGCCTCTCCGCGTTCACCGGACCGGTACGGGCTCACGCCGCAACCGTCCTCCGTGGCGAGGCCGAATCCCACCGCTTCTACATCGCGGCCGGCCCCCAGAGCGTCACCGTGTCGACCATCCTCGACGACACGTACATCCGCGAGTCCTACCGCGGCGACCTTCGCAACGGCGAGGGCGACGCCATGGAACTCGAAGTGGCGCTCGACATCGTCGCGTCGAGCTATCCGGTCATCTGGAACACGACGCGGGAACAGACGCAGGTGTTCGGCGGCGGCGAGACCTACCCCGTCCGCATCGCCCACGGTCGCGGCGACCTGACGGCGTTCGTCGACAGCAACGCCCGCGTGGTGTACGCCGAACACCAGCGACGCCCGCTCGCGTCGGTGGTCGCGGATCAACGCGTCGAGGAGACCGGCGACGGGCTCCGACTGGTCGTGAACCAGACCTACCCCGGCGGCCCCACGCAGATCCGCGTCGTCGACGACGTAACCGGCGACCCAGTCGACGCGACCGTTTCACTCGCGATCGAGACGGGAACGGCACGACAGCTCGGCGCCACCGGCGCCGATGGCGTCTTCTGGACGCTCTCGCCGTATCGCCAGTACACCGTCACCGTCGAGGGGCGGGGCGGCAGCGTCGGCGCGACCGTCGCCTCCGGGACGCCGCCGCGGGTGAGGACCGGTACCGCTCCGAACGGGAGCGGCGACGCGGACGGCAACGAGACGGCGACGCCCACGCCGAACGGAACCGTGACGCCCACGCCCACGCCGGCGGCGGCCGCCGCCTACACCGACGTTTATCAGCGATAGCGACGCTACGGCGCCCATGACCGATCGGGCCGTCACGACGGGGCCGCCCGTCGGCGTCGTCGTCGCCCTCGTTCTCGGTATCGCGGTCGCTGCGGTCGGTCTTGGTGCGATGCCGGCGACACCCGCCGTCGCCGGCGCGACCCTGTCGGTCGACGGGAATCGCCTCACCCTCACACACCGGGCCGGCGAACCGGTCGACGTGCGCCGACTGGACGTGGTCGTCCGCGTCGACGGGACGCCCCTCCGCCACCAGCCGCCGATCCCCTTTTTCGCCGCGCGCGGCTTCGGATCGGGGCCGACCGGTCCGTTCAACGCCGCCGCCGACCCGACGTGGGACGTGGGCGAACGGGCGTCGCTTCGCGTGGCGACGACGAACCGACCGGCGCTCGTGGCCGGCGCTCGCGTAACGGTCGAACTTCGATACGACGGGCGGCGGCTGACGACCCTGTCGGCGACGGCGTGATTACTCGGGCACCGTCGCCAGCGTCGTGATCGCGATATCGGGGTTGTACGTCGGCCCCATCGTCACGTGTTGCACGTCGTCGAAGCCGGCGTCGGCGAACATCCGATCGGCCTCTTCCTCGTCGTAGAAGAGCATGATGGCGTCGGCGAGGCGCTGAAAGACGGAACTGCGGGGGTAGTTGGGGCCGACGACGAGCACCGAGCCGCCGGGTTTCACGATTCGCCGGAACTCGGCGAGGGCGTCGACCGGGTTGGGCCAGTACTCGATCGACCCGGAGGACCAGACGGCGTCGAAACTGTCGTCGGCGAAGGGGAGGCGCTCGGCGTCGCCGCGGTAGAAATTCACCCGATCCGTGCGGCCGAACTTCGCGAACGCCTTCTCCATCTGGTGGATGCTCTGGTCGAGGCCGTGAACGTCGTCGGTGTACTGCAGGAGGCCCTCGGTGCCGAAGCCGGTGCCACAGCCCACGTCGAGCACCCGGTCGTCGGGGGCGAGATCGAGGAGTTCCAGCGCCTCCGCGCGCATCTCCTCGTTCCAGATGAACGGGTTGACCTGGTCGTACACCTTCGAGAGGTACTTGTAGAACAGCCGCGCCCGCGATTTGTTTTCGAGGAGGCCCATTTAAATCCCGGTTGGGATTGGATCGGCATAACGATGGGGATTCGCGGGTGCGGGCGCCGGACTACGCGCCGGCGCGTTCGAGGGCGTCCTCGATGTCCGGGCGCTGGGTGACGCCCACGAACTGCTCGACGACGCCGTCGTCGTTCTCGACGATCACCGTCGGGAGGGACTGCACCTGATACGCGTTGGCGGTGTCGCGGTCCTGTTCGACGTCGATTTTCTCGAACTCCACGTCGCCGTAGTCCGCGACCAGCTCCTCGAGAATCGGCTCCTGTGCGTCGCACGGTCCACACCAGTCGGCGTAGAAATCGAGCAGTCGAACGGTCATAATCCGTCCGCCCGATTCCGGAGCGGCGCGCATAAGCGTTTGCCATTCGGAAACCTCAAGCCGAAACGTTTAGGCGATCGAAGCGCCGAGTGGCGGCCATGAGTGGGAGTCAGAGCGGCGGCCTGATGTCGAGTGCGGGCCTCGTTCGCTACTTCGACGCCGAGGACCGCAACGCCATCCGGATCGACCCCAAGACCGTGGTCGCGTTCGGGGTTCTCTTCGGCGTCCTCGTGCAGATTCTGAACGTCGTCTCGCTGTAATCATGCGGATCGGCGTGATCGCCGTCCAGGGCAACGTGCGCGAACACGTCGACGCGATCGAACGGGGAGCGGCCGCCACGGGACACGAGATCGAAGTGGTCGAGATCCGCGAGTCGGGAGTCGTCCCCGACTGCGACGCCCTCGCGCTCCCCGGCGGCGAATCGACGACTATCTCGCGGCTCCTGCGGCTGGAGGGCATCGACGAGGAGATCGTCGCCCACGCCGCGGCCGGAAAGCCGATCCTCGCGACGTGTGCCGGCCTGATCGTCGTCGCCAGCGACGCCCGCGACGACCGCGTCGAGACGCTCGATCTGCTCGACGCCGCCGTCGACCGCAACGCCTTCGGCCGGCAGGTCGACAGCTTCGAGGCCAGTCTCGACGTGGCGGGGCTGGACGACCCCTTCCACGCCGTCTTCATCCGCGCCCCGGTCGTCGACGAGGTGGGCCCGGGCGTGGAGGTGCTGGCGACGTGGGAGGATCGGCCCGTCGCCGTTCGTCAGGGCTCGGTCGTCGCCACGTCCTTCCACCCCGAACTCACCGACGACGACCGCATCCACCGGCTGGCGCTGTTCGACCGACTGCCGGCCGATATGGGGGCCAACGCGTGAGCGACGGCTCGGACGCCGTCCTCGACGCCCTCTTCGCCACCATCGAAGACCGACGGGAGGAACTCCCCGAGGGCTCCTACACGGCGTCGCTGTTCACGCACGAGAAAGGCGAGAACGCCACGCTGGAGAAGATCGGCGAGGAGGCGACCGAGGTGATCCTCGCGGCGAAAGACGACGACGACGAGGAACTGCTGGCCGAGTCGGCCGACCTGGTCTACCATCTGCTCGTCCTGTTGGCGATGAAGGGAGCGACGGTCGACGACCTGCGGGCCGAACTCGAAGACCGCTTCTAGTCGAAGCGGACGCCCAGGTCGTGGAGGTCCTGATTGTTCGTGGCGACGTTGATCAAAAGCGGCGTCAACGCCTCGATTTCGGCCGCGTTGGCGAGGCTTCCGGCGTCGAGCGGTCGGAGGTCGTCGATCCCCTCGGCGAGGAGGCGCACGATGTCCTTGGCGTCGGGGTCGTCGGCCACGAGGAGAGTGTCGATGCCGAGGTCGGCGTCCAGATCCGCGAGCCGACCGGCCGCGAGGTTGTGGAAGGCGCCGACGACGGAGATGTCGTCGGGGGCGGCGCTGGCGACGAGCTCCGTCACGCTCCCCGCGCCGGGCCGGTTGTAGTGGAAGCCGTCGTCGTCGCGGCGCATCCCCGTCGCGGGCGTGACCAGCACGTCGTCGTCGTCGAGACTGTCGGCGACGGCCTCGACCGTGTCGCCGACGTGGTAGGCCGGGACCGCGAGGACGACCACCCGCGCTCGGTCGGCCGCCATCGCGTTCTCGAAGCCGTTGATCTTGCGGTCGACGCCCCGACTCGACAGTTCCGTCTCGTACTCCTCGGCTTTCGCGCGGGCCTTGTCCGGGTCGCGCGAGCCGATCACGACCTCGTGGTCGGTGTGGTAGGCCCACCGGAGGGCGAGGCCTTCACCGATGTCGCCGGTCCCGCCGAGTAGTGCGATTCGCATGGAGGGACTGTGGTCCCGCCCGAAGTAAGGGTTAGGATTATCGTAGGTCGTGATAGACGCTCGCCGGACCCACGGCGAACGTCTATCGACAGCTACGATAGCTCCTAACTGTCGGGACTGGCCCTATTCTCCGGCGCCGATAGCCACCAGATAGGCGACGACGACCGAGACCACGACGCCGGGAACGAGTCCTCGGAGCTGCGTGAACGGATCGGGCGGCGAGGACAGGGAGACGACGACGAATACGACGACGAGGAGACCGAGGAAGACGCCGAGGAAGCGGGACCAGTCGGGCGTCACGACAGCAGCTCCGACAGGTCGTTCACCGTCCCGACGACCGCGTCGGCGTCGGCACCCTCGTAGGCCCGTCGACCGTCCTCGCCGGTCAGCCCCCCTGTGAGGACGCCGATCCCGTAGTACGTCCGGTCGGGGTCGGACTCGGCGGCGTTGACGGCGGTCCGCACGTCGTCGAGGGTGTCGCCCGCGAACGCCACGCGCGTCGCGTCGAGTCGGTCGGCCAGCGTCACCAGCGCCCGCGGGTGGGGTTTGCCCTCCGCCCAGTCGTCCATCGTGAACCGGTGGGCGTCGGGGACCGAGAGTCCTACGCGGTCGAGGGCGATGGTCGCCTCGGCGGCCGGGCGGCCGGTCAACACGCCGACGGCGAATCGGTCGGTGAGGTCGTCGATCGTTGCCGGTTCGATCAGGACGGGTTCGTCGTGGATGTACCCCCGAGTCTCGAATGGGGGGTCGCCACCCTCCAGATCGCGATACAGATCGGCACCGAGGTAGAGCGCCTGAAACACGTCGCGGAGGCGGTCGGGGTCCCAGCGCTCGAACACCGTCCGATCGTCGACGGCGGCGTCACGGACGGCGGCTTCGGCGGCGTCGAGACCGCCGCCAGCCTCGGCGACGGCGTCGGTGAAGCCCGTCACGTCGGCGTCGAGTCCCGCCTCGCGAGCGAGGACGAACAGCGCCGCCGCGTACGTGAGTTCCCAGTCGTTGTTGAAGCCGCCGGCGTTCTTGAATCCCTGAATCGCCGCATCGTCGATCGTCCGCCCGTACACTCGGTCGACGGACTCGACGATGGCGCGGCGGTAGGAGTCCGACACGTCCACGAGTACCCCGTCGATGTCGAGTACGACCGCGTCCACGTCCATACCCAGTGACGGCAGCGTCGGCGCAAGTGCCTTTCTATCGTTCCTCGATCAGGTGGACCGCGTAGCCGTCGGGGTCGGTCAGGATGGCGAGTCGGCGGTTCACTCGCTCCAGCGTCCGCGGTGCCTGCTCGACGGTCACGTCGAACGCCTCGACCGCACGGTCGACGGTGGCGTCAACGTCGTCGGCCGCGATAGCGAGATGTTCGATGCCCGTCGGATCGGGCACCGAGTCGACGACGCGTAACTGGAGTTCGCCCGGCCCCGCACCGGTGACGTAGTAGTTTTTCACGCCGTTTTTCTCGTACTCCCGTGAGCGTTCGAGGCCGACTCGTAGAACGCGCGTGTCGCGTCGAGGTCCGACACTTCGATGGCCGTGTGGAGAACGTCCATGCGATCCGATGCGGCGGGGAGGTCGATAAACGTACCCGACCGATCAGTCGACCCGGGTGCTGATCTCCTCGGCGATGCGACCGCCGGGGTGGCGGAGCGTCCCGCTCTCGACCTCGTAGATGTAGCCGTGGACCGTCGCGTCGACGAGGGGGTGCTCCTCCAGATACCGAACCTGCGCGGCGCAGGCCTCGTCGATATCGTCGGTCATGCGCACCCAGTCGGCGACGGCGGCGTCGCCGATGTTCAACTCCGGCAACGCGGGGTCGAGGTCCACGTCGTCGAGGCGCCCACCGGCCGCGGCTTCGAGTCCCTCCACGACCGCGTCGTCCGGCGCGCTCATCATCCCGCAGTCCGTGTGGTTGACGACGATGATCTCCTCGGTGTCGAAAAACTGGGTCGTGAGCGCGGCGGAGCGGATCACGTCGTCGGTCACCTTGCCGCCCGCGTTGCGGTAGATCTGGGCGTCGCCGAGGTCGAGACCGAGCGCCTCCTCGACGGGAATGCGTTCGTCCATGCAGGCGACGACGAGCAGTTGCTTGTCGGTCGGAATTCCCTTGCGCCGCCGACGTGCCCAGTCGTCGTGGGCCTCGACGCCGGCGTCGACGTACTCGTGGTGGGTGCCGGGATCGTGATCGTGGTCGTGATCGTCGTCGGACATATTCGCACGTACGGACGCCGTCGTGATGCGCGTTAACACGCCGGCAACGATGCCCGCTATCTACGACGCCTCGGGGCGACGTACAGCGTCTCGCCGCCCACCGTCTCGCGGTCGACGGGGATCACGGGCTCCTCGAAGCCGAGCGTCGTGAACAGGAAGTCGGCGTCGGCGGCGCGGGCCACGTCGCGGGCGGGGCGCTGCAGTTCGGCCGGGAGGTTCAGGCCGTAGACGGCGTCGACGCGGTACGGCGGGTCGCTGTCGTCGAGGTCGTTACGGCGCGTGACCACGTCGTCGCGGACGAAGTCGACGCCGTCGGGGACTGGCGCGTCGAACACGTCGATGGCGGTCACCGCGCAGTCGGCGTCGACGAGCGCCGCCGCCACCTCCGGGCGGCGGCCGATGCCGACCTCCAGGAGGCGGTCGTACGTGGTGAGGCGGGTGGCGAGTGCCGAGCGGGAGGCCGTCACGTCGGGATATTTATAGCAGGGCCGCGCTTAACGCCTTCTATGCTCGTCGACATCGTGCCGATCGGGGACGTCCCGGCACAGGTGAAACGCGAGGCTTCTGCCGGTCTCCGGTCCGTATACGACTGCGAGGTGACGGTCCACGACGCCCAGTCCATCCCCGACGGCGCGTACGATCGGAGCCGAAAACAGTACCGGGCCGAGGAGTTCATCGATCTCGTGGGCCGGGTCGGCTCCGGTGAGAAGAACATCGGCATCACCCCCGAAGACCTCTACTACCGCCGCCGGAACTACGTGTTCGGCCTCGCCTACCTCAACGGCGACGGCTCCGTCGTCTCCACGTACCGCCTCCAGACCTCTTCGGACGGCGGCATCACCACCAAACCCCAGTCGGAAGTGTTCGCCGATCGCGTGCGAAAGGAGATCGTCCACGAGATCGGACACACCGTCGGCCTCGAACACTGCGACAACGAGCGCTGCGTGATGAGCTTCTCCCCCACGGTCCGCGAGGTCGACAAGAAAGAAGAGCGGCTGTGTGGTTCCTGTAACCGGACGCTGTTCTAAGGCGCGTACGTCCCCTCGTAGCTCGCCTCCGCGACGACGTGCCCCTCCATCGCCCGCTCTAGGTCGTCGAGCGTACTGCCCGCCCGCACGGTTAGCTCGTCGTCCAGCGCGAACAGGCGGAAACGGTAGGCGTGTTCGCGGTCCGGCGGATTGGGGCCGCCGTAGCCCACCTCGCCGTAGTCGTTCTCGCCCTCGACGGCCGACGCCGTATCGGTCGACCAGTCCTCGGGAATCCGCTTGCGCGTCGGGTCGACGTTCCACACCAGCCAGTGAATCCACACCTTGCCCGCGGGCTCGACCGCGTCGGGGTCGTCGACGACGATGACGAGCGACTCGGCCTCGGCCGGCACATTCGACAGTTCGAGCGGCGGGCTGACGTTGCGTTCGGTGTAGCCGTACTCCTCGGGGATCGGATCGCCGTCGCGGAAGGCCGGACTGGATAGCTCCATACGGGGTAGTCGTCGGCAGGCGAGTTTACCTTTTGGGCGCAGTCGACAACGCTTAGGCGCCGGGGCCGCCACCGGTCGGGCATGACCGACGACTCGGACTCCGACGCGGACGCACTCGTCCGGCAGGTCCGCGACGGCGACCGCCGACTCCACGAACTCGAAGACCACGCCGACGCCGACACGGCGGCGACCGCGCGCCGCCGCCTCGTCGAATCGGACACCAGCGTCGACCTCGACGCCGTCGGCGCGTACGGCTTCCCGGCCGACCGCGCCGACGCCAACATCGAGAACATGATCGGCGCGGCCCAGATTCCGATGGGCGTCGCCGGTCCCGTGACCGTCCACGGCGGGGCGGTCGACGGGGAGCGCTATCTCCCGATGGCGACGACGGAAGGCGCCCTGCTGGCCAGCGTCAACCGCGGCTGTTCCGTCATCGACGCCGTCGGTGGCGCCACCGCCCGCGTCACGAAGTCGGGGATGACCCGCGCGCCCGTCTTCCGCGTTGCGGACGTGGCCGAGGCCGAAGCGCTCGTCGAGTGGGTGCGGGAGCACGAGGACGCCCTCCGCGAGGCCGCCGAGGCGACGACGAATCACGGCGAACTCGTCGACGTGACGCCCTACGTCGTCGGCGACTCCGTCTTCCTCCGCTTTCGCTACGACACCAAGGACGCGATGGGGATGAACATGGCCACCATCGCCACGCGGGCGGCCGCGGAGGCGGTGGAGGAGGCGACGACCGCCTCGCTCGTCGCCCTCTCGGGCAACCTCTGTACGGACAAGAAGCCGGCGGCGATCAACGCCGTCGAAGGGCGGGGTCGAAGCGTCACGGCCGACGTGATCATTCCGCGCGACACCGTCGAGGAGCGCCTCCACACGACGCCCGAGGCCATCGCCGAGGTGAACACGCGCAAGAACCACGTCGGGAGCGCGAAAGCCGGAAGCCTCGGCTTCAACGCCCACGTCGCCAACGTCGTCGCCGCCGTCTTCCTCGCGACGGGACAGGACGCGGCACAGGTCGTCGAGGGGTCGAACGCCATCACGACCGCCGAAGTGCGCGAGGACGGCCTCTACGTCTCCGTCTCGCTCGCCAGTCTGGAGGTCGGGACGGTCGGTGGCGGGACGAAACTCCCGACGCAGGGCGAGGGGCTCGAACTGCTCGGCGTCGCGGGCGGCGGCGACCCGCCGGGATCGAACGCCGACGCCCTCGCCGAATGTGTCGCCGTCGGCGCGCTCGCGGGCGAACTCTCCCTGCTCGCGGCGCTGGGGTCGCGCCACCTCTCCTCGGCCCACGAGTCGCTGGGGCGGTGACTACAGCAGGCGGTACGTCCCGCCGCTTTCCGTCGCCTCGCCGCGTCGAACCAGTCGGTCGAGCAGGTCGGCCGCCGCGTCGGCGGGCACGCCGCGGTCCGTCGCGTACGCCACCACGTCGTCCGCGTCGGGGTCGTCGAGCGTCCGAAGCGCGTCGCGGACGACATCGGGACGGCTCCGCGACCGCCGACTCTCGGTCGCTCGCTCGCCCGCGGCGGCGACGTCGTCGGCGTCGATGCCGCCCGCGTCGAGATACTCCCGGTCGTCCACGACGGACTCGTCGGCGTCGGCCTCCATCGCCGCGACCGAGGGCGTCGACTCGAAGGCGTCGGTCGCGTCGGCGGCGTCGGCGAGCATCGCCGCTCGCGCCTCGCGCGCGGCGTCGCGGTCGTCGGCGGTGAACAGGCGCTTCAGCTTCGCCGTCCGGTGACGCCGCCGACACCGGGGACAGGTCGCCGTCTCGCTCGCGTCGGGGTCTTCGAGCAGCCACAGCGCGTGACAGTCGGAGCAGCCGACCACCGCGTACATGGTCGGGCGTTGCGCGGTTTGACTTATCAACCCCCGGGTCGTTCAGACCCGGTCGATCGGCTCGGCCGCCGCGCGGACCGCCTCGAACCGACGTTCGACCCACTCGACGAGGTCGGCCGACTCGCTCGTCAGCAGGCTGGTGGGCATCCCGTTCTCGTCCGCCGCGCCGAGGAAGGCGTGGCCGTCGGCGACGCCGAAGCCGAGCCTCGGGCCGTCGGGATTGCGCCGCACGTCGACGCTCGGTGCGTCGACCAGCGTCTCGAAGCAGTCGGCGTACTCCGGAGACGACTGGGGTGGCGTGTCGGTCCGGACGACGAGCGTCACGTCGGGGGCCGACTGGCCGTCGCCGACGCGGCCCGCGAGTTGCCGGACGCTGTCGAGCAGGAGAAAGGGGACGTACTCGCGCAGTCGATCCGCGTCGGTGCGGATGTCCAGCAGCGTGTCGACGAACGCCGTCGGACCGTCCGTCGGCGCCACCACGTTCGCGTCGGCCAGTGCGTCGATGTCGAGGTCGAACGCCGTCGCGGGCGTGTGTTCGAGAAAGGGTCGGAGGCGCTCGGCGATGCGCTCACGATCCCGGAACTCCTCGTAGGCGGCGAGGATGCACGCACCGAGCGCCGTGCACTCGTACGTGCCGTTGCTGGCGCGGACCCACCCGCGCGATTCCAACGCGCGCAACGTTCGCTTGAGCGTGCGGCGGGAGGCCGATATCCGGTCGTCCAGATCCCGGAGTGGGAGTCGGCCGTGCTCCCGGAGCGCCGCGAGGGCGGCCGGCCGGACGGGCGAGCCAGCCAGATACTCCAGCGCGGTGTCCGCCATTCCTTCCTAACTCCAGTGACGTCCGGTTAAAACCAACGCGTGATTCACCATGCTGGCGGTCGATCACGGCCCCACTCGGGGTGTGACGGCCAAGCGTTATGTGCGTCGGCCGCGGGGGTTCGTGTACGGTGGCTGACGACACCGAGAGCCTGCGTCCCGACGACGCCTTCACCCTGCTGGCCGACCGGACACGGATCAAGATCATCAGGGCGCTCGGAGACGCATCCACGCCCGGCGTGCCCGAGATGCTCCCGTTCTCCGAGTTGCGACGCCGGGCCGACATCTCGGGGAGCGGCCGGTTCAACTACCACCTCGGGAAGCTGGTTGGGCAGTTCGTCGAGGAGACCGGCGACGGGTACCGGCTGAGCTACCCCGGCGTGCGCGTGTATCAGGCAATCAAAGCGGGCACGTTCACCGACCGAGTGCGGATCGACCCGTTCGACCTCGACGGCGAGTGTCACGTCTGCGGCGCGCCACAGGAGGCCGCCTACGACGAGAGCATGTTCCGGGTGCGGTGTGGCGGCGACTGCGGTGCGGTGTTTTACAAGTACTTCTGCCCGCCGAGCAGTCTGGCCGAACGGGACAGCGAGTCAGTGCTCCGGGCGGCCAACGAACACATCCAGCGCGAGATCGCGTCGATGGCCAAGGGCGTCTGTCCGTGGTGCTGTGGCCAGATGACCGCGCGCGTCCTCCCGACGGACGCCGAGATGCCCCACCGGGACAACCCCGCCATCCAACACCGCGTCCTCCACGTCTGTGGCACCTGCGACGGCGCCATCTACACGCGGCTCGGCGGCCTGTTCGTCACGCATCCGGCGGTCGTTTCCTTCTTCTACGACCACGCCGTCGACGTGACGCGTCGACACATCTGGTCGCTCCCCTTCGCCGCCTCCGACGAGCGGACGACCGTCACCGACACCGATCCGTGGCGCGCGACGGTGCGGGTGCGGTGTGGGGACGACACCCTGCGCCTCCGCCTCGACGAGGGTCCCTCCGTCGTCGAGGCGACGCGCGTTAGTAACAATTGAAACTCGTCGCACAGCCGACCGCACGCTGTCCTGCGATCGGCTGGGCAAACAGGTTCAATCGCTACGATCGTCGATCCGGCAGGTCGTCCCCTCGGCCAGCCCCTCGGTTTCGACGTGGGCTGCGAGACAGCCGTAGTTGCAGAACCGGCCGTCTGGCACGCGGTCGCCGTCCACGACCGTCTCGACGTACACTGGTTCGTGGGCGGTCACGTCGCAGCCACAGTACGTGCAGGCCGTCACGAGCGGGGTAAGGGGCGGAACGTGCATAACGCCGACGGCTATCGCCGGAGCCACAGCCACCCGCCCACGAGCAACGCGAGGGCGGCGAGGACGCCGCCGACGAAGACGGCGGTGTCGGTCGGGCCCGCCTCCGCGGCGACGGTGACCGGCACGTCGTAGGTGTCGAGCGTGATCGTCTCGCCGTCCGGCCGGTCGGCCGTGACGTTCAGCCGGACCGAGGACTGCGTCGGAACGGCGTCCTCGGAGACGGTGAGTTCGAACGCGAGCGTCGCCGTCTCCTCGGGGTCGAGGGCGTCAACGTACGCGACCCGCGACTCCGTCGAGAACGGGTCGTCGACGGCGAGTCGCGCGACCACGTTCCGGAGCGCCAGGCGCTCGACGTTCCGGATCCGGACCGTCAGCCGGTTGTCGGAGTCGATGGGGAACGTGTTTTCGGCAGGCGTCACCGCCAGCCACGTCCGTTCGGGCGCGACGGTGACCGACGGCTCCAGCGGGTCGCTCACCTGCCGATTGCCCCGCGTGTCACGGTACCGAACGGAGAGGTTCAGCTGCTGTGTCGTCGCCGTCGCGCGATCCGACACGGTCACCTCGTAGGCGAACGGTGTGGACTCGCCGGGAGCGAGTCGGCCCAGCGCAACCTCCCGATCCACGGGCGCGACGTTCGGGGTCGACGAGGTGTAGACGAGAGCGGCGTCGGTGATCGTCCGCGGCCCGGTGTTGGTGATCGTGCCCCGGACGGTGCCGGGTTCGGCGACGTAGAGCGTCGTCGAGAGGTTCGACACGGCGAACGTCTGCTCGGGAAGCGGCGTGAACCCCGACGTCAGCTCCCGCGAGGTGCGCTGGATGCCGTCTCGGTCGCGGTACGAGACGGCGGCGACGAGGGGGTACTCCCGGACGATGGCGTCGGACGTGGTCCGCGCGACGAACTCGAAGGTTCGCCGCTCGCCGGGCGCCCACATGCCGGTGAAGGCCCGCGAACTGGTCGAGTGCGTGCCGAGCAACACCTCGTCGGACGGCGACGAGAGCTGTAGCGTCGCGTCGCGGGCGGGGTCGGTGCCGACGTTCTCGACGGTGATGGAGACGTTGCCGCGGCCGCCGACGCCCACGCTCGACGCCGTCTCGACCACCTCGAACCGCGGCACGTCGCGGACGACGAGCGTCAGGTCGAACCGCCGGTCGTGACGGCTGTCGACGTAGTCCGGGGGCGACGTGCTGTAATCCACCATCAGCGTGTAGGCGTACCGCACCCGCACCGGGACGCGGTAGGTGCCGGGCGTCGCGTTCTCGGCAACGGTGATCGAGACGGGGTACGGCCCGGCGGTCCCCTGGGGAACGCTCCCGGCCGGATACCGCCCCGTGTGCACGTCGATGGGGGCCGACCCGTCCGAGACGGTGAACGTCAGGCCGCGAGCCGTCGTCACGCGGTCGACGTACTCGGCCGGGCCGGACTGCCGCAGGCGTCCGCTGTTCGAGAGGTAGACGGGGAGGGAGACCTCCTCGCCGGGGCGCACCTCGTTGTCGGGGCTGAACACGGCGATGTCCGGCGAGCCGATGACCTGTTCGACCCCGACGGCGGGAGCGACCGCCGCCGACAGCAGGCAGAGGGCGGCGACGACGCCGGCCAGTTTGCGGGCGGACGTCATCGCGTCGACTCCTCGGCCGACCGACGGGGGCGAGACTGGGCGGAGAACCACGACGGCAGGGAGGCCGCGAGCATACCGCCACTACGACCACGCGGTCGCATAAATTGTGAGGGCGCCTAGAGGTCCCGGCGCTGGAAGTGGGCGAGGCTGAGGAGCACGAGGCCGGTCGCGACCACGAACAGGAGCAGGGGATCGACGAGGTCGATCGTTTCGTGGAGGAGGATCTCGGTCGGGTCGATGTAGCGTGTCGGGCTGATCGCTCCCAGCCACTCGACGTCGGTGCCGAGCGTCACGGAGTCGAGGAGAAAGAGGAGGAAGACGACGGCGATGGCGCCTCGCTGGGCGGCGTCCCCGCGGTCGAACACCACCGAGAGCGCCAGCCCGATCGCGCCACAGAGGACGAGATAGGGGATCGAGAGGGCGTGGACGACCAGCAGGTAGTACGGATCGAGCGGGTAGTCGATGGCGATGCTGCCGCCGAAGACGAACAGCGGCATCGACAGGTTGAGGACGGTGATTGGCAGGGCGAGCGCGAGGAACTTCTCGAAGCCGACGCGTTTGCGCGCGATGGGCGTCGCGAGCACTAGATACAGTCGCTCCGATTCGATGTCGTCGGCGAGGAGACCGCCGCCGGTGTAGGCCATGTAGAGGCCGAGCAGGAGCACCCAGACGAACTGGTAGAGTTCCGCGGCGACGAACCCCTCGATCGTGGTGTAGGTTTCGGCACCGAACCCCTCGCGGAACTGCTCCGGCATCGACTCGATGAACGCGTCGATGTCGGCGCTCGACTCGGCGATGGTCGGGAAGATGGAGACGATGAGGAGAGCGAAGATACCCAAGAGGACGGCGAGCGCGAGCGTGCCGCGGACGCGCTGTCGCGCCTCGTATCGGGTGGTGTCAAGCATCGTCGCCCCCGTAGAAATGCATGAACACTTCTTCGATCGGCGGTTCGTCGATTTCGATGTCGACGAGGTGGTGATCCGACAGGGCCGCGAACAGGTCGTTGTAGTCGCCGGTGAACGTGAACTGCGCCTGGCGCCCCTCGGACGCGAAGTCGACGACGCCGTCCACGTCGAAGTCCGCCTCGGTCAGTGGCCGGTCGGTGTGGACGCGAACCTGTTTGCCGCCGCGCGCGAGCAGTTCGTCCACGGCTTCGACCGTGACCAGTTGGCCGTCACGGATGATGCCGACCCGGTCACAGACGCGCCGCACCTCGCCGAGGATGTGCGAGGAGAAGAAGACGGTCTTGCCCCGGTCGCGTTCGTCGCGGAGGAAGCCGTGGAACGCCTCCTGTTTGAGCGGGTCGAGCCCCGAGGTCGGTTCGTCCATGATCAGGAGGTCCGGATCGTGCATGAACGCCTGGACGATGCCGAGCATCTGCTTGTTTCCCGTCGAGTACTCCCGGATCTGCCGGTCGAGCGGCGGCGTGAACAGGTCGAGCAGTTCGTCGCGGCGCTCGTCGCCCTTGAGCGCCGCCTGGTAGTCCAGCAGTTCGGCGCCAGTGACGGCGGGGGTGAAGGCGGGTTCGCCCGGGAGGAAGCCGATGCGGGCCTTCGCCTCGCGGAGCGCCCGGTCGTCGCGCACGTCGTTGCCGAAGATTCTCGCGGTCCCCTCGGTGGGGGACTGGAACCCCAGCAACTGGCGGATCGTCGTCGACTTGCCCGCCCCGTTCGGTCCGAGATAGCCGAAGATCTCGCCGGACTCGATGGAGAACTCGAGGTGGTCGTTGGCGAGCGTGTCGCCGTAAGCCTTGGTCAGTCCCTGCACCTCGATGACGGCCATAGGTGTGCGTATCGGCGGCGGGAGATATAACTCCGGACGCCGTAGCGACCTCATGACCGTCGTTGCACTCCTGAGCGTCGCACCGGTGAAAGAGGGTAGTATGGCCGAGGACGTGGCGGATGCCGTCGCGGCTCTCGACGACTTCGACGTTTCCTACGAGACGAACCCGATGGGGACGGTGATCGAAGCCGACGACGTGGGCGTCCTGTTCGACGCCTGCGAGGCCGCCCACCGCGCGGTGGAGGCCGACCGGGTGAGCACCGTGTTGAAAATCGACGACAAGCGGACGAGTTCGGCGGCGGCGGCGTCGAAAGTCGAAGGGGTCGAAGAGGCGTTGGGGCGGGCGGCGAGGAGCGACCGCGACTAAGCGATCCCCGCCGCCTGCCCGTTGAACGCCAGATAGAGGGAAAAGACCGTCACGAGGATGGCGATGGCCATCTCGAGGTAGAGGACGGCCTTCCCCCACTTGTACCAGTCGTCGTACTCCTGGTCGCTCATCAGTCGTCACCTCCCGTAGGCGCCGGTTCGTCGCCCCCCAGCCACCGGCGCGCGGAGCCGACGCCGTGTTCGCGCGGGTCCTCCTCGTAGCGCATCGCCCAGACGTAAAAGAGCATGAAGGGGACGAAGAAGACCAGGGCGACGACGGCGTACCCCATGTGGATGTTGGGGATGTAGCCGTAGACGAGTGGGTAGACGATGCCGCCGGAGGTGGAGATGCCGCCGATGAAGCCCGAGGCAGTGCCTGGACGGTCCTCGAAGAGGACGGGCACGATGGCGAAGACGCCGCCGGTGCCGAAGCTGACGGTGACGCCGAAGACCGCGAGGACGACGACGGAGGCGGGCAGGAGGCCGGCCAGTCCGACGAGCGTCAGCGCGACCATCGTGAGCGTGATGAGGAGCAGCGCCGTCATCAGCCAGTGGACGCGCGGCGAGTACTCCTGGGTCGTCGAGAGCAGGGGGTACGGCGTCCACCCCTTGCGCTGCCAGAGGTCGGACATGTAGCCGGAGAAGGGCCGGAAGAGGGAGGCGTTGAAGGACTGCACCGCGGCGAAGGTGCCGGCCGCGGTCTGGATGGCCGCGGTGCCGGTGAAGCCGAGGTCGGCGATGGCGCCGTCGAAGCCCGTCGCGTAGTAGCTGGGGAGCCAGGAGTTCATCGCGATTTCGAGGCCGAACGACATGGCGTACGCGAGCATGAGCGCGATGGCGGCGAAGCGCGTCCAGACGAACAGCGTGTCGCCGAGCGAGGTGTTGGCCTTCGCGGCCTCGGCGGTGGCGACATCCCGTGCGGCCTGCCCGCGCCACTGGTAGACGACGGCGATGAGCAGGGCGACGATCCCCAGATGCAGGAAGGCGTCGGAGAAGTTGGTGCCGTAGATGCGCGGCAGGAGGAGGGCGCCGACGCCGGCGCCGACGTTGCCGGTGCCGGCGTACAGGCCCTCGGCCGTCCCGATTTCGTGTTCGTCGAACCACTGGGCGACGTGCTGGATGCCGACGACGAAGCTGATCCCCGCGGAGGCGACGATCATGCGCTCGATGAAGAGGACCTCGAAGTCAGACAGGAAGCCGATGCCGGAGGCGTACGCGGAGACGATGCTGACGACTCCCGAGTACGCGAGGATGATGGTGAAGACGTTGTGTGCGCCGAGGCGGTCGGCGGCCCACCCGGCGAGGACGCGCCCCGGCGGCGCGAGCCAGATGGCCGAACTCGCGAGGAGGGCGAGTTGGCCGGTCGTCAGCCCGTAGAACTCGCCGATGCTGGGGCTGAACGCCGCCGTCGAGAACCACATCAAAAAGGCCCAGAAGAAGGCGACGGTGGCGAGGATCAGCTGCTCGATCTTGTTCGTCATGGGTGCTGTGGGGGACGCTCACGCTCGAAGGCGGGCGCCACCGCGTCGGATGCCGGGCGGGCGAGCCGAACGGCACACTGCTTGAGGTTCGGCTCGTCGGATCGCGGATCGGTCGCGGGGTGGGTGAGATCGTTCGTCGCCGGGTGGTGGATGGGGAGCCACACCACGTCCGGCGGGATGGCGTCGTCGGCCGTGATCCGGGCGATGGCCTCGCCGCGCCGGGATGCGACCCGAACGAGGAGGTCGTCGGCCTCGTTCGGGTCGACGGCGTCGCGGTGGTCGTCGAGCGTCTCGGGGTGGACACGGGCGACGAGTGGGCCCGGTTCGTCGGGCGACGCGCGGGACCGGACGCCGGTGTTGTAGCCGTCGGCCTCCCGGGCGGTGGTGAGCAGGAGCGGATACTCCTCGTCCGTCGACTCGGGGAGGGGACGCCCCTCACCGTCGCTGAAGCGGGCGCGTCCCGAGGGGGTGGGGAAGGACCAGGCGGACGCGGCGTCGTCACCGCCGTCGTAGTATCGATAGCCCGCGCTCGTCTCCGCGTCGGGCGCGGGCCACCGCACCGCGAGTTCCTCGTCGAGTCGGTCGTGGCTGATGCCCGAGCAGTCGGCGTCGGTGCCGGCGGTGAGCGCCGCGAACTCGTCGAAGACGGCCGCGGCGTCGGCGGTCGGGTCGAACAGCCCGTTGACGAGGATGTTCCCCAGCGTCCGGATGATGGTGAGGTCGGTGCGGACGCCGCGGGGGAGGTCGCTCGCGGGGCGGACTCGCGAGACGGTGCGCTCCATGTTGATCGCGGTGCCGTTCGACTCGCCCCACGTCGCCGCCGGGAGCACCACGTCGGCGTACTCGACCGTCTCGGTGTGGAAGGCGTCCTGCACGACGACGAAGGCGTCGTCGAGGGCTGCGGCCACGTCCGTCGCGTCCGGCATCCCCGCGACGGGGTTGGTGGCGACGGTGTACACCGCCTCCACCGGGCCGTCGTGGATGGCGTCGACGGTGCCGACCGGTCCCGGCCCCGTGTCCGCGGGTAGGCGGTCGACCGGCACGTCCCACGCGTCGGCGACGACTTCGCGCGCCTCGGGGTCGTCGAAGTCGCGATGGCCGGGCCAGGTCCCCTTCGAGGAGCAGACCCGTGTCCCCATCGAGTTGGCCTGCCCCGTGAGGGAGAAGGGCCCGGACCCCGGACCCAGATTCCCCGTGGCGAGACAGAGATCGATCAGCGCGCCCGCGGTGGCGGTGCCCTGGACGCTCTGGTTGACGCCCATCCCCCAGTAGATCAGGGTGTCGTCTTCGAGCGTCTCGACGAGGCGGTCGACGGCGGCCATGGAGACGCCGGCACGCTCGGCCGCAACCTCGGAGTCGGGCAGGCCGAGGTCGTCGAACCCCGTCGTCGCCTCGGCCACGAAGGCCTCGTCGACGCGGTCGGTCTCGACGACGCGTGCGAGCACCGCCCGCGCCAGGGCGAGGTCGCCGCCGGGGTCGACCGCGACGTGGTGGTCGGCGGCGCCCGCGGTCTTCGTGCGAACGGGGTCGACGACGGTCAGGTCGCCGTCCTCGGCGCTTCCCGTGATCCAGCGACACATGACGGGGTGGGCGACGGCCGGGTTCGCCCCCCAGACGACGTGGTTCTCCGCCTTCGGGATGTCCTCGTACGTCGGCGGTGGCGCGTCGCTCCCGAAGGCGTCGTAGTACGCGGTCACCGCACTCGCCATACACAGCGTCGTGTTGGCGTCGTAGTACCGCGTGCCGACGCCGCCGCGGGCGAGTTTGCCGAGGGCGTACGCCGCCTCGTTGGTCTGCTGGCCGCTCCCGAGGACGGCGACGGCGTCCGGGTCGCGCTCCATCGCCGCGCCGAGACCGCGTTGTGCCTCGAACAGGGCGGTGTCCCACGTGGTCTTCGTCAGTTCGCCGTCGCGGCGGACCATCGGCCGCGTGAGCCACTGGCCGTCCGGATCGGCCGTCTCGCTGATGCCGCGCGAACACGCCATGCCCCGGTTGACGGGGTGGTTCGCGTTTCCGCGGACGGTGTCGATGCCGTACCCGATGTCGACACCACGCTGAATCAGTCCACACCCGACGGCACACCGCATACACGTCGTCGGAACGGGGTCGGTCACGGTGTCCTCCGTGGCGCTCCCGCCGTCCGGTGGCGTGGGTGAGAATTGTCTTTGTGGACAGTTCGTTCGCGCTCAGTTATTGATGTGTTGGGAATCATGGCGCTAAGGTGGATGTCTCGATCCCGCAGTCGTCGAACAGTGAACACTAACTCCTCAAAAGCATTGTGTGATCGTACGTCTATTTTCCTCAAAAATAATCAAATGAAAACTAGTGTCCTTGCCGTATTAATATAATTTTAATGTGTCTCCGGCGCATTTGAGTGTCTGTTCGTTTCGATGGCGCTGCTCGTCGCGGACGGCGGCGAACACCGACAACCCATTTAACCGAAAGCGACCAACCCGCTCGTATGGAGAGTCTCAACCGGATGGCCGTCGAACTCGTCGACGAGGCGATCGACTTCGCGGGCGAACTCAACGTCGACGTGCTCGAACTCGACTCGGGAGCGACGGTGCTCGACTTCGGCGTCGCGGCCGCGGGCGGTCTGGAAGCCGGACTGTTGCTCGCGGAGATCCAGACCGCGGGGCTGGCGACCATCCAGACCCGAATGGACGAGGTGGCGGGGACGCCGTTCCCCCACGTCGAACTCACGACCGACAAGCCGGCGCTCTCGTTGCTCTGCTCGCAGAAGGCGGGGTGGGAACTCGTCGCCGACGGGATCGACGGCCTCGGCTCCGGCCCGGCGCGGGCGCTCGTCGGCGAGGAGTACGAGTTCGAAGTCGTCGGGTATTACGACGAGTTCGACCTCACGGTGCTGACCGTCGAGGCCGACACGCTGCCGGGCGACGACGCGGCCGAACAGGTGGCCGACCGCGCGGGCGTCGAACCGAGCGGCGTTTTCCTCCCCACGTATCCGACGGGGTCGATGGTCGGGAGCGTCAGCGCCGCCGCCCGCGCCCCCGAACTCGCGCTGTTTCGCCTGTTCGAACTCGGCTACGATCCGACGGACGTGGTGTCGGCGGCCGGGAGCGCGCCCGTCGCGCCCGTCAGCCACGACGAAGGCGTCGCGATGGGTCGCACGAACGACGCCCTCGCCTACGGCGGCCAAGCGTACGTACAGGTGCGCGAGGACTTCGACCGGTTCGACGAGGTGCCCTCCACCGCCGCCGACGAGTACGACACCCCCTTCGAGCAGGTGTTCGAGGACGCCGACTGGGACTTCTACGAGGTGCCCGAGTCCGTGTTCGCGCCCGCACAGGTGACCGTCGACGTCGTCGACGGCCCGACGTACGCGCTGGGCGAGACGAACCACGACCTGCTGGCCGAGTCGTTCGGGCTGTGAAGTTCAAACCCGTCCCGCCCGCCCCCGACGAGTTCGCGTCCGTCGCCCGCGTCCAGCGGGCCGTCCCGCTCGTCCCGGGGACCGAGGACGACTGCTGTGCCCGGCTGCTGGACCGACTCGACCTCCCGGATCGGGGCGTTGCGCGGACGTGGCTCACCTTCCTCCGGGCGCTCGGCCTCGTCGCGGAGACGCCGTCGGGCTACCGCCGGACGGAGACGGAGCCGACCGTTTCGACGTGTCGCGAGGCGCTCCTGCGCCGGGTGTTCGCGGCCGACGCGGTCCGCGAGGCGCTCGCCGCCGACGGCCCGCTGACGGCCGTCGAGGCGTTCGAGCGCGTCCGGGAGCGGGTCCCCGCGTGGGAACGCCACCGCGACGCCGAGTGGACGGCAACGTGGCGCGAGCGAGTGACTCGCTTGCTGGACTGGCTGGTGCTCCTCGACGCCGCGGAGCGGGTGGAGCGCGACGGGGCGACTCGGTATCGGCTCGCGTGACCGGAATCCGGGGCCGTTAACTCGCCGCGACGGCTACGGCCCCCGATGGCGGACGACTACCGCGGCGTCGTCGGCGCGTTCCCCTACGCCTTCCGGGCGAGCGACTCGCATCTGTTTCGTTCCTACGTCGTCCTCGGCGGCCTGCTGACCGTCGCGGTGAGTCTCCTCTTTATCGCCGCCGTGATCGGGGTGATCGCGACGACGACCGGCGGTCGGGGCGGGAGTCTGACGCTTTCGCGCTCGTTTTTCGCCGTCGTCGGCCTGTTCGTGGTCGTGCCGCTGGTGGCGCCCGTACTGTTCGTGGCGCGTCGGCACCGACGGGCGGGCGACGACCCCGCCGACGGCCCGTACGACGCCGCCCTCGCCGCCGCGGGCTACCTGTTCGTCGTCGCGCTCTACGTCGGCCTCGTGGTCTCGATCCCGCCGAGTCAGCAGACGGCGCCGACCGGCCCGCTGGCGCCCGTCGTCGCGGCGCTCTACTCGCTCCCGCAACTCGCCGGGGTGGTGCCGCCGCTCGTCGCCGCGGCAGTCATCCTCCTGTGCCACCGCCGGTTGCGGTAGCGTCGGTTAGGACCGGTAGCCGTAGACGAGGGCGGCGACGCCGCGTCGTCCGCGGGGAGCGGCGCCCGGTACTCGTCTAAGCGACTCACGGTGATCCCGGCGTCGTCGAGGACGGCGTGGAGTCGCTTGCCGAAGCGGTTGCGCGTCAGCCGCCAGAGCGGACCCATCGTGTCGGCATCACTGGCCGAGGGACAAATAGCTGTAGCGCCCGCGTGACGAAACCCGGAAACCCCCCGACCGCCTACCCCGACCCATGACCGACGAGAAGGCCGGAACCTTCCTCGTGACCGCGGCCGACGACGACTCGGCCGTCCTCACGGACGTGGACGACGGACAGGTACACACGCTCGCCGAGAACCCCGGGGTCGAAGTCGGCGAGGCCATCGAGGGCACGGTCGCTCCGGAGCCGCCGCTGGAGGTCGCGTGGCACCTGACCGAGGTGGCCGAGCGGTGGACGATCAGCATCGAGGAGAGCGAGGAGTCGCCGACGACGCTCGCTCACGACCTCGCGGCCGAGCAGGCGGTCGGCGAACTCACGCGGCGCGAACGGGCGGGGACGGGCGAGGTTCACGTGCTGACGGTGACCGAATCGGAGACGGACGCCGCCGTCGCCGACGTGCTCGACGATACGGAGGGGCTGCGCTCCCGCGCGGCCCGTCTCGGCGTCGAGCGCGTGGTGGTGCGCTCGGCGCCGGGCGTCGTCTGCGTGCGCTATCTGCCGTAGCGGCGCCTACGCGCGGGTCGGCGTCACTCTCCCCACGAAGTCGTAAACGGCCTCGACGGTGCGGTCGGGCGCCTCCGTCGGACCGCTGTGACCCACGTTCTCGAACTCGACGAGGCGACTCTCCGGGAGCGCATCGTGGACGGCGCGAACGCTCTCACGCAGGTGTGGCGGGCCCTCGCTTCCGGTCAGCAGGAGGACGGGCACGTCGACGTCGAGCGACTCCGGCAGCGGGTGCGTTTCGAGCGCGCGATTCATACGGATCGTGTTCTCGACGTGGTCGACTGGCGCGGGCCAGACCGGCCAGTCGTCGAGCCACGCGTCGAGGTCGTCGGCGTCGCCGCCGTGGATCACCTCGTGGAAGTGGAGCTTCGTCGCCCCTTCCGGATCACCGGCGTCGAGACGCTCCTGCATCCGGGCCGCAAGGTCGGCCGTCTCGCGGTAGTCGTCGGCGAGATACGCCGGCTCGTAGGCGACGACGCCCGCGACGGGAGCGACGCGGGCCGTCTCGATGGCCTGCAAGCCGCCGAAGGAGTGACCGAACAGCACGGGGTGACCGTCCACCTCCTCGACGACGGCGCGGGCGTCCTCGACTTCGCGCTCGATGCTGTAGGCGTCCGCATCCCCGCTCTCGCCGCGGCCGCGCCGATCCGGCACGATCACCGTGTACTCGTCGGTGAACTGCGGGCGGATCGGGTCCCAGTAACGCCGGGTCAGCCCGCCGTGGAGGAGGATCAGCGGTGGTCCGTCGCCGTGTCGTTCGTACGCGATGCGTGTACCGTCGGGGGACGTACAGGTCGGCATCGGCGATCACACGTCCGTCGCCCGGGAGGCTAAGCCTCACTCTCAGTCGTGCGGCCGTTTATCCGTCGGCGGGCAGCGGCGGCCACGTCGACCCGACGGTCGTCTCGATGAGTTCCGTCTGCGCGCGGCGGAGGCGCTCGGAGAGCGCGGAGGCGGTGATGCCGAGTTCGGCGGCCACCGCGTCGAGCGATGCCCCCCGCGGAATCTCGAAGTAGCCCATCTCGTAGGCGGTGCGAAGCGCCTCGCGCTGGCGGTCGGTCAGGCCGTCGCCCGGCGCCTCGGGTTCGCCGTCGTGGGTGAGCCGACGGAGCCGGAAGGCGTCGTTACGGAGCCAGAACGTTCGAAACTCGTCGAAGGCGGCTCGATCGGCGAACCAGCCGGTCTGCACCCAGCCGTCCGGCGTGACCCGGATGCGTTCGACGATGGCCTCCGCCGTCGCCAGCGCCCGGAGACCGTCGAGGTCGTCGAGGTGGTTGCCGAGTTGGGCCTCCATCCCCACCGCGGGGCGGACCTGATATCGGCGCGTCTCGCCGGCCTGCCCGACCAGCGCGTACGCGTCCACGAACGCCGAGTCGGCCAACGCCCGCTCGATCGGCGCGTGGGCGTCGTGGGTGGCGTAGACGAGAAACGGTGGGCGCTCGCCGTGGTTGAACTGGATCTCCACGACCAGCGTGGCGTCGGGGACAGCCGCGGCGACGTCGACGAGCGGCAGTTGCTCGCACGGAATCTCGTATTCGGCGACGAGCCCCATGGACGCCCGATACGGAGCGGCAGTAATGGGCGTACCGATGCCTCGGCGACGCGACAGTCGGACCGCCGGGTCCAGCGGACATAAGAAGGCTTAGTAGGCGTCGGGGTGGACCGGCGGGCATGGTAGCGTTCGAAGTACCGGAGATCGATTACACCCGGTACACGAATCGCCAGCTCGCGGCCGTGCCGCTCGCGGTGCTCGCCGTTGCCCTCCTGATCATCGCGGGGTGGTACGTCGCGACCGGCGCGCCGGTCGATCCCGGCCTCGATTTCACCGGCGGCGCTGAGCTTCGCGTCGCTGTCGACGCACCGGACGGACAAGCACGCGAACGGATCCAGCAGACGTTCGACCCGAGTCCGGCGACGGTCCGGCAGGTGTCCAACAGCGACACGTACATCCTGACGTTCCAGACCGACGAGGTCGGCATCGCGGCGCTGGAGGAGCAAGCCAGAGCCGCCGGCTTCACCGTCGAGTCGAGCTACAGCGTCTCGGCGTCGTTCGGCTCCCGAACCCAGCTACAGGCGCTGCTGGGCGTCGCCATCGCCTTCCTCGGGATGAGCGCGCTCGTCTTCCTCATGTTCCGGACGTTCGTCCCCTCCATCGCCGTCGTCATCTCGGCCTTTTCGGACATCGTCATCCCCGTGGCGCTGATGAACGTCCTCGGCATCGAACTCACGCTCGGGACCGTCGCCGCCCTTCTGATGATCATCGGGTACAGCGTCGACTCCGACATCCTGCTCAACAACCACATCCTCCGACGGTCCGGCGGGTTCTACGAGTCGACCCACCGCGCCATGCGCACCGGGGTCACCATGACGCTCACGTCGCTCGCGGCGATGGCCGTCATGGCGGCCGTGGCGACGGTGTTCGGCATCCAGCTGCTCGCTTCCATCGGCCTCATTCTCGTGTTCGGCCTCGCGACCGACCTCATGAACACCTACATGCTCAACCTCAGCCTCCTTCGCTGGTACAAGTACGAGGGGGTGTCGAACTGATGGGCGTCGTTCGAGAGAACTGGCGGATCTTCCTCCTGCTCGTCATCCTCTTCGGCAGCCTCTTCGCGCTGTTCTCGCCGACGATGGCTCAGGAGGGGACCGACGCGCCCGGCCTCGCGAGCGGTGGGGCGACGAATCTCCAGTACGGGCTCCAGCTCTCCGGCGGGACGCGCATCCGCGCACCGCTGGTCGGCGTCACCGCCGAAGGCGTCGAGTTCGACGGGACACAGGCGCCGGAGGTCGAGCGGGACGTGGCCGACCAGCTCGCCGACGTGACCGTCGCCGACGTGATCGTTAGACCGCAGGCACAGGGCACCAGTACGGTCGAGGTGACCGCTGACGGCGTCACGCCCGAGGAACTCGGGAGCGCCCTCGACGCCGCGGGCTACACCTACGAGAGCACCCGCGAGGGCGTCACCGAGGAGACGCGCTCCCAGACCATCGACATCCTCTCGAACAAGATCAACGAGGCGGGGCTCTCCGGCGGGACGGTCCAGCAGATTCAGACGCCGACGGGCGGGAACTTCATCCTCATCGAGGTGCCCGACGCGAACCGGCAGCGTGTCGTCGACCTGGTGAACCAGCGCGGGACCGTCCGCGTCGACGCCTACTACCCGGCCGACGGCGGCTACGAGCAGCGGACAGTGCTCGAACAGGACGACTTCCAGAGCATCGGCAACGCCCAGCAGGGTGGCGAGGGCCAACTGCCGAACGTGCCCGTCGTGGTGCGCGAGAGCGTCGCCCCCGAGTTCCAACAGCAGATGGTCGACACGGGCGTCGCGAGTCAGGGCGGCTCCCGCTGTCGCTACGGGAGCACCCCCAACAACACCGACCCGTGCCTGCTCCTGATCGTCGACGGCGAAGTCGTCAACTCCTTCGGGATGAGTCCCGGGCTGGCCTCGGGCATGCGCTCGGGCGACTGGGCACAGGACCCGCGGTTCATCCTCCAGACGCAGAACTTCAGCGAGTCCCGAGAGGTGGCGATCAACCTGCGCGCCGGTGCGCTCCCGGCGTCGCTCGACATCGGGCCGGACGGCGAGGGGACCTCCTCGTTCATCGCCCCGAGTCAGGGGGCGCAGTTCCGCACCGACTCCCTGCTGACGGGGATCATCGCGGTGTTCGCCGTCGCGGGCGTCGTCTTCCTCCGCTACGGTGAGGTGGAAGTCGCCCTGCCGATGATCGTCACCGCGCTCTCGGAGGTGGTGATCCTGCTCGGCTTCGCGGCGGGCATCGGCTACCCGCTCGACCTCTCGGTGATCGCCGGCTTCATCGCCGTGATCGGGACGGGGGTGGACGACCTCATCATCATCGCCGACGAGGTGATGGCCGAAGGCGACGTCAACAGCCGTCGCGTGTTCCAGTCACGCTTCAAGAAGGCGTTCTGGGTCATCGGCGCCGCCGCCGCGACGACCATTATCGCCATGAGTCCGCTGGCCGTCCTCTCGCTCGGCGACCTGCAGGGCTTCGCCATCTTCACCATCCTCGGTGTCGTCGTGGGCGTCCTGCTCACGCGCCCGGCGTACGGGGACATCCTCCGGGCGCTGCTGACGCGGTAGGCGGTCGAGAAATCTTTTCGGTTCAGAACTCCGACAGCGACGACTGCTCCGCCGCCGCGAGCACGTCGTCACACGTCGACCACGACGCCCGCGCACACGCCGGTAGCTCGCTGTGTTCGCGGACGTACTCGGCCAGAAACGTTCGCGTCCGCTCGTCGCTCGGATAGCCACTCCCCACGTCGCCGTAGCGGTCCGAGAGCGCCTCGACTCGGGCGTCACGCTCCACCTTGGCGACGATGCTCGCCGCTGCGACGTGGGCGTGACGCTCGTCGGCGCGGTGTTCGGACCGCACCGTCACCGCGGCGTCGACGCCGTCGGCGACCCGGCGGCCGAAGCGGTCGGCGTCCACATCGCCCGCGTCGACGGCGAGGTCGTCGCCGTCGACCACCACCGCCGCGATGGCCTCGACTTGCGCCGCGACCGTCAGCGAGTTCATGTCCGTCTCGGGGTCGTCGATCCGGTCCGGCGTCACGACGGCGACGCCCACGTCGACGGCCGCGGCCGAACGGAGGCGGGTGGCCAGTTCGTCGCGCCGGGCCGGCGAGAGCCGTTTCGAGTCGTCGACGGCGGCGGGAACTGCGTCGGCCGGCGCCCGCACCGCCGCCGCGACCATCGGGCCCAGCACCGGCCCCTTGCCCGCCTCGTCGGCACCGATCTGCATACGGACCGGTGGCGGGACGGCGGCAAAACCGTTCGGGTCGACTCGTTCGTCGTCGGTCGGCGTCTCGGAGTCGGCGGCCGCCTCGCCGTTCTCCGGGCTCTGGTGTGCTCACGAGAGCGTTGTTCTCGTGAACGTCCGGACACGCCGAGACGCCGGTCCCTTTCGAGGTGGCTTCAACGAAACTGTGCTACTCTGAACAACGGCACCCCAACCTATTCCCCGCCGTACGCCTCACATTCACCGATGACCGACCACGGACCGAGCAGACGGCGGTTCCTCCAAGTCGGCGCGCTGGCGCTGACCGCGGGGCTGGCGGGCTGTGGCTCGTCGGCGCCGGCGGCACAGGAGGGGGCCAGCGCGACGACAACGGGACCGAGTCCCTACACCCGCGTCTACCGCGAGACTATCGACTCGGTGTTGCTGGTTCGGACGGACGGGGGAAGCGGCACGGGGTGGGTGTACGACGGGACACACGTCGTCACCAACGCCCACGTCGTCGGCGAGGCGACGGACGTCGACCTCCGATCCAGCGGCGGCCGCTGGCACACGGGCGAGGTGGTCGGCACCGACCGCAACAGCGATCTGGCCGTCATCGAAACCGACGGGCTGACGGACGCCGCGACGCCGCTCTCGCTCGCGGAGACGCCAGCGACTATCGGACAGGAGGTGGTCGCCATCGGCAACCCGTTCGACCTCGACGGGTCGGTGACGACCGGGATCGTCAGCGGCACGGACCGATCCATCCCCGCGCCGACGGGGTTCAGCATCCCCGACGCCATCCAGACCGACGCGGCGGTCAACCCCGGCAACAGCGGCGGGCCGCTGATGGCCCTCGACGGCCGGGTCGTCGCCGTCATCAACTCCGGCGGCGGCGACAACATCGCCTTCGGCATCTCCGCGGCCCTCGCCCGGCGGGTCGTCCCCGCGCTGATCGAGTCGGGATCGTTCGACCACACCTTCATGGGCGTCGCGCTCGCCCCGGTCACGCCGGCCGTCGCGACAGCGAACGACCTCGACGAACCCCGTGGGCTGCTCGTCGTCGACGTCGCGCCGCAAGGTCCCGCACAGGGCGTCCTCCAGCCGAGCGAGGAGACGGAGACGGTCGAGGGCGAGCGCGTCCCCGTCGGCGGCGACGTGTTACTGGCTATCGACGGGACGCGGACGGACACGACGGAGGCGCTCGGGAGCTATCTGGCCCTGGAGACGCGTCCGGGCGACACCGTCTCGCTGTCGATCCTGCGCGAGGGGACGGAGCGGACCGTCGAACTGGAGCTCGACACGCGGCCGACGCGTCCCTCGATCGGATGATCGCTGTGATAATCGGGCCGGACCACTCATAAGTCGTCCCGCGCTCTATCCGGATCGAGGAGGAACGCCAGTGGACGAACACGCCCGCGTCGTACTGTTGGTCGTCGCTCTCGGAGTGGCGTCGATCGGCGCACCGGTCACGGCCCAGTCCTCGTCGGCGCCGGACGTGGCCGTCACCGTCGACGGCTTGCCGCTCGACGCCGGCGACGTCCACCACACGTCGGCCGATCCGTGGATGACTGTGACGGTGACCGCCCCCGAGGGAGAGACGGTCCAGCTGGTGGAGATCAGGGTGGACGGCGAGACCAGACACACCTTCGAACCGTCGACCCGTCGGGTCGAGCGAAACGCCGTCCTCGACCTGACGAACGGCGAGCACCGGATCACCGTCGTCGCCAAGGCCGGCACCGTCGAGACACACGCCGCCACCATCGTCCGGGACGACCGCGCCCCGGCGGTCACGTTCGACCAACCGCTCCGGGGTGTCCCGATCTCGTACGGCACCGACACGCTGGATCGACTCGGCTCCGGGCGACCGACGTTCATCGTCGACGGCACGCCGTCCTCGACACTCCCCGAAACGGCGACGCTGGGCGTGTCGAACTCCACGCTGACCGTGGCCGGGAGTATCGAGGACGACTCCGAGATCCGATCGGTCAGGATCGAACACGCCTACGAGTACGCCGAGGTTGGCGGCCGAACGCCCGACGACGCCGAGTTCGAATACGATCCGGTCGATCGGGTTCCGATCCACCCCAGTTTCGAACTCCCGACCGACGACGAGGGCGACCGTTCCGAGCGCGTGGACACGTACTTTCTGCCTTCACCGGGCGACTCGTTCAATCGGACGGTGACGCTCGCGCTCGGCACCAACTACTTCCGGATCGCCGTCGAGGACGCCCTCGGCAACATCGCCGTCGAACACGTCGTCGTCACCGTCGAAGACGGGACCGGGCCCGCGCTGAACGTCACCGACGTTCGCTACGTGTCGCCGACGCGACTCCACGTCGAGGGGACGGTCCGCGACGAGGTCCAGGTCCACGACGTGTGGCTCGAAGAGACGCTGCTGACGCTCGACGACGTCGAGGTCGACGTCAATCTCAACGAACTCGACGGGGCGAGCCTCTGTCGGGCGGCCGACACGCTGGAGTTGGAGAACGAGGAGACGCTCTGTTCGGTGTACGGCGAGGCGAACGTGTACGTCGACGAGGACGACGACGCCCTGCTCGTCCGGCATCGAATGATCTTCCGCCAGCCGACGGTTCCGGATGCCGACCGGAAGCGTCTCCGATTCGATACGACGGTGTATCACCCGCCCGGCGCCGACGCGTTCGTGGTCGGGGCGAACGACACCGCCCTCAACGAGCGACTCCGAACCTATCAGCTCTCGACGTTTCTCGCACCCAACGTCACCGTCGACGACGACCGGACCGGCTACGTCGACGCCGATACCGTCGCGGTCGGCGGCCGCGTCGTCGACGGTCAGGTCGGCGAGGTGAGCGTCGAGACGGTCGATCCCGCGACCGGCCGCATCGTCGACATCACCCCGGTCGAACTCGGGACGAACGGCTCGTTCGACACGCGGGTCGGCGCCGCCGCGGACGAGACGCAGGTCCGGGTGCGCGTCCGCGACGCCAGCGGCGTCGAGCGCCTGACGAACGCGACGGTCTCCGCGCCGCTCGACCCCACCCCGACCCCGACGCCGGCCAACGACGACGCGACTCCGGCGGCGAGTGCGGGCGACGACGGCGGTGACAGCGCGAGCACTGAGTCGACGGCGAACGCGACTGATGGTCTCCGTGTCCCCGTCGTCGGCGTCGTGATCCCGACGCCGGATGTGGGGCTCGGCGTCCTCGGCGCCTCGGTCTCCGTACCGCTTCCGGTGGTCGGCCCGGTCGAGGTTCCGCTGCTCGCGGGCGTGCTACTGCTGTTCGCCGTTGCGGTCGTCGCCCGCCGCGTTCGGGGCGGCTGAGCGGGGCTCACTCCCGTGGGTACTGCACCAACCCGACGGCGAGCAGACACGCCGCGAGCGCGGACCCGCCGCCGGCCGCCATCTCAAGGGGGGCGGCCGAGGCGACGCCCACGGCGACACCGCCGAAGAGGGCGAGCCCCATCGCCGCGAGCAGATAGTCGACGCGCCGGGGCACCTCGGGCGTCGAGCGCACGTACGAATCGGTCATCCGTGGTAATTACATCTAATTAGGACAGGGTGTATCTTTCGACTCGGCTACTTCTTGGGAAGCGTTGCCACGAACTCCTCGGGGCCGCGGCGCTCGACGCCGTAGCCGTCGGCGTCGAAGGCGTCGCGTTCGGCGCGGAACTCGTAGAAGAGCGGCTGTGGGTCGTGGTCGTTGACGATCGTCAGTTCCTCGCCGGCCGCCAGTTCGTCGAAGGCCTCGTGGATCGTGGCGTGGCGCTGGCTCGGCGGCAGGTCGCGCAGGTCGAGTCGGTCGGATGCCATGGTCGACCGAGGGTGCTCCACGACGGTGGCCGTTGGCCCGAACACGTTCGGCGCGAACGTGGCCGGGAGAACACCTTTGCCGGTGCGTGCCCTCTTCCTCCCGCATGGCACACTCCGACCCGCCGGCCGATCCCGATCCGAACCGCTGGACGGTGACCCTCACCGGCACCGTCGCCGACCCGCAGACCGTTCGTGCGAGCGACCTCGCGTCGCGGGCGACGGCGTCGATGGAGTCGTCGACGGCCTGTGACGGGGAGTCGGCCGCGGCGAGTCGGTGGCGCGGCGTTCGCGTCGGGACGCTCCTCGAACGGGCACGCCCACGGGTCGACGCCTCGCACGCGCTGGTCCACTCGGCCGACCCCGAGTTCGCCTGTGGGTTCGACCTGGACCGCCTCCGTGACGCCCTCCTCGCGGTTCGTCTCGGCGGCGAGCCGATTCCGACCGACCGGGGCGGCCCGATCCGCCTCCTCGTCGACGACGCCGACTGCTGGGAGCGCGTGAAGTGGGTGTCCCGGATCGAAGTCCTCGACGAACCGCCGGACGAGGACGACACCGCCCGGGAGCAGGTGCCGGCCGACGACTGATCCACGGCGTCGGTCGACGCTGCACCCGCGAACCGCCACGCACTTGCCGTCGCCACGCCAACGCCGGGCATGGTCGGATCGCGGACGGCCACGGCTGCCGTCGGACTGGTCGGCAGCCTCCTCGTGAGCGTCGCCGCGTGGTACTACTTCGACACGCTGATTGCCTTTCTCTTCCTGCCGTTCGTCCCGCTTCTGTGGCGGTCACACCGCGACGGTTCCCCGCCCGTCCGGGAGTGTCCGACGTGCGGGTTCAGTACGCGGGATCCGGGGTTCGACTACTGTCCGCGTGACGGCACGCCGCTTGACGGGCACGACGGCGAGCCATGAGTCGACGACGGCGGTCACCGTATCTTTATACCGGTGTCGTGACAACGTTGTGTCGACAGCCAGCATGGGGGGCGCGAACAGCGGTAACTCGAGCGACAGGCGTGCGGATTCACGACCGACGGCGACGCTGCTGTTGGGCGGCGACGTCGAGTTCGGAAGCGGCGCATCCCCCCACGTGGCACCCGAGACGACGAACGTCCTCGTCGTCTCGGCGGCGCGGTCGATGCGAACGGTCGTCGAGGACTGGCGCCAGTACGTGGGGACGCTTCCCGCCGCGTTCGGTCTGGCCACGTACGCGGAGTTCGATCGCTCGGCGGCGACCGATCGGCCGTCGAAAGAGCCCCTCCCCGGCGGCAACCTCACGCTCACCTCGATGTCCGAGCCGGGGGATCTGCGGCGACTCGGCACGGCGATCATGCTCTATCTCGACGACTGGGCCGACACCGACCGGGAGTCGCTCGTCTACGTCGACGCGCTCGGACCCTTCGTCGACGCGAGCGGCGTCGAATCGACGTTCCAGTTTCTCCACCTGTTGGTCGAGAGCGTCGACCAACTCGACGCCGACGTGGTCGTCCGTCTCGATCCCTCGACGACCGACGACCGCACGGTCAACACGTTCCGACCGCTGTTCGACGCGGTCATCGACGCCACGACGGCACTCGATACGGAGGAACTCCGAACCGTCCTCAGCAACGACCGCCGGCGGTTCGTCCTCCGGGCGCTCCTCGAGACGACACCGATCGGACTGGAGCGGCTGGCGACGCGTCTCGCGTGCTGGGAGAACGACACCGACGACCCGACCGACGCCGAGTGTGACCGGGCGTACACCGCACTGGCGTCCATTCACGTCCCGCGGCTGGCAGAAGCGAATCTGGTTGCGTTCGACCGGTCGGCCGGCCAGGTGCGGCTCGCGGACGGCGACTGGTCGACCGACCGTCTCGAGCGGTATCTGACGACGCCGTCCGACGACGACCGATAGCGGCCGGCGGCGCTACGGCTGCGGAGTCGCCTCGACGCGGATCTCGCCGTCGCCCTCGATCGTCACGTGGCAACCGGCGAGTTCGAACTCGATGGTGCCGCCGTCGCGGGGCGTCCCGTCGTGTTTGGGGCTGAAGATGCGGTTCAACGCATCCGGCTGGATCACGCTGTTGAGGTTCACCTCGGTCGGCTCCTTGCCGGTCGCTTCGAGAACGGTGTGGACGACAGTGACGCTCAGTTCGATGTCGCTCGTGTCGTAGTAGTTGACGGTGTACACGTCGGTTTCCGAATCGTCGTCAACCGTCGGACGATTGTGTGAGTTTCGCATGGTGATGCAACTGCTGGTATCACCCCTTTATCTCAGCCAATATTAAATAGGTATGTGGTGCAGTCGGTCGGGTTCGTGATCACAAGAGCGGTACTATACGGCGTCTCGATCGTCGAGCGCGTCGGTCAACCCCCACTCCTCGGCCCGGTCACGGGCCTCCTCCCGGGCCTGTTCGCGGATGGCTTCGATCTGGGCCTCGTCGGCCAGGAACTCCTCGACTGCGTCGGTGTCGTCGTTACCGAGACGGGCGTCGGGCGCGGCCTCGCGGGTGCGAGTCACGAGGTCGCGGTCGTCGCCGAGTCGCTCCGCCGGCAGCCCCGGCGACACCCGGAGGTCGTCGGCCTCGTGGGCCTCGGCCAGCGCCGACGGGTCGAGTTCGTAGAGTTCGACGCTGTAGGGGCCGGGACCGGCCACGTCGGCCAGTGCCTCGGCGCCGCCCCGGTCGGTGTCGGTGCAGTACGCCAGCACGGGGACGCCGTCCTCGAAGGTGACCACTCCCCGTGTTTCGTCGCCGAGCAAGACGGTGTCTTGCGGTTCGAAGACGGCGTAGCCGGTCAGCCGTCGATCCAGTGCGGTCGCCAGCGCCGTCCCCGGGTCGTCGACGACCCGCGAGCGGAGCAGGTCACCGCGCGGGATCTTCATACTTCGTCCGGGACGACCGCGCTCCGGAAGCGGTCGGCCACGTCCTCGCTCGCCCCGTCGCGCACGTCGAGTCGGCTCGCCGCCTCGCGGAACGCTTGCGACGCGGGTGCGTCCGGTGCGTGGGCTAGGAGGGGTTCGCCTGCCTGTCGGGCTTCTCGGGCCGCGTCGCTCTCCGGGATCACCCCCAGCGTCTCGCCGCCGAAGTAGCGGTCGGCCTGTTCGGTCACCCGTTCGATCCCCTCGTCGTCGCGGACGCGGTTGAACAGCGTCCCCGCCGTCTCGGTGCCGTACGAGCGGGCGTACTCCTGCACCTTGAGACCGTCCGAGAGGGCGGGAATCGTCGGCTGGAGGACGATCACGGTCCGATCCGCGAGCACGACGGGCAGGACCGCGCTCTTCGATCCCAGCGCCGCCGGTGAGTCCAGCAGGAGCACGTCGGTGTCGGCGGCGAGGTCCGCGACCACGTCCCGCAACCGCTCGGGGTCGGCCGCTCGGAACGCCGCCAAACTCGTCCCGCAGGGGACGACCTTCATGCCGAAGCGCTCGTACACCGCGTCCGAGACGGCGGCGTCCGCATCCTCGACCAGCAGGTCGTGGAGCGTCACCGCCGCGTCGTCGAGGCCGGCGTGAAAGAGCAGGTTCGCCATCCCCGTGTCGGCGTCGACGACGGTCACGTCGTGGTCCTCGGCGAGCGCCATCCCGAGCGCGAGCGTGCTCGTGGTCTTGCCCGTCCCGCCCTTGCCACTCGCCACGGCGAACGCCTCGACCATCGCCGTCGAGTACCTCGCCACCCCGGTTAAACGTTCGGTCCGAACAGCGGGTCGAGGTCGACCGGCTCGACGAGCGCCGCCGCACGCTCGTACGACGACGGTCGCTCCCCCGCCCCTGCTGGGCGCTCCCGGCCCGCGTTCGCGTACGCCGCGTCGACGAACGCGTTTCGGGCCGTCCGGTTGGCGAACAGCCCGTGGAGGTAGGTGCCGAGGATCGATCCGCGGGCCGCGCCGAGTTCGGCGCCCGACCGCCCATCCGGCGCCGCGAACGGCGTCCGAACCGGGCCGACGGCCCGCGTCTCGCCCGCGTGGATCTCGTACCCCTCGACCGTTCCCGTGAGGTTCGCGAGCGGGGGATAGTCGTCGCCGTCGACCGTCCACGTCGCCGGCTCGACCCGTTTCTCCGGCGAGAAGCGCGTCACGACCGGCAGGAGGCCGAGGCCTGCGACGGTGTCCCAGTCGCCCGTCCCCTCCACTGCGGCGCCCTCGATCCGCTCGCCGAGGAACTGGTAGCCGCCACAGAGGCCGACGACGGGGCCGTCGACGGCGCGGAGGCGGTCGCCGAGTCCCGCCTCGCGGGCCGCGAGTAGGTCGTCGACCGTGTTCTTCGTCCCCGGGAGGACGACGGCGTCCGCCGGCCCGCCGCTCGGCCCGACGCGTTCGAGGTCGGCGTCGAGCGGCGCGTACACGACCCGAACGCCCGGCACGCGGGCGAGCGGTTCGAGATCGGTCACGTTCGAGGCGTGCGGGAGGCGGGGAACGGCGACGGTCACGGTCCGGTCGGACGCCACGCCGTCGTCGTCGCCCACGACGCCGCGGTCGCCCTGCGCCGGCAGCGAGACGCTGTCCTCCTCGGGAAGCCCCGGATCGTCGTACGGGAGGACCGCGAGGACGGGCACGCCCGTCCGGTCTTCGACCGCCTCGATCCCGTCGTCGAGCAGGGAACGGTCGCCGCGGAACTTCGTGATGACGACGCCGACGACCCGTTCGCGCAGGTCGTCGGGCAGGAGGTCGAGCGTGCCGACGATGGCGGCGAAGACGCCGCCGCGCTCCACGTCCGCGGTGAGCAGGATGTCGGCGTCGGCGATCCGTGCCGTCTCGACGTTCGAAAGGTCACGGTGGTGGAGGTTGATCTCGGCGATGGAGCCGGCTCCTTCCGCGATCACCACGTCCGCGTCGGCCGCCACCCGGTCGTGGGCCGCCACGACCGCGTCCCGGGCGCGCTCCCACCACTCGTCGTAGTATCGCCCGGCTGCGACGGTAGTCACGGCCTCGCCGTCGATCACGAGTTGCGACTCGCCGTCACCCCGGGGTTTCAGGAGGACCGGATTGTGGTCGGTCGCCGGGCGGACGCCCGCCGCGCGCGCCTGGACGTACTGCGAGACGCCGATCTCCCCGAAGCCGTCGCCGTCGGCGCGCGGGACCGCCCGGGCGTTGTTCGACATGTTCTGTGCCTTGAACGGCGCCACGTCGTAGCCGGCGTCGGCGAGGCGGCGACAGAGCCCCGCCGCCACCGTCGATTTGCCCACGTGACTCGCCGTCCCGGCGATCAGCACGGTTCTGGCCGCGTCGCTCACGCTCGCCCTCCGTCGGGCGCCAGGCCGTCCCGAACCGTCCCGCCGGGCGCGCACGCCACGCGCGCTGCTCGGGACCGCGAAACACGAGTCATCGGCGCGATCAGAACTCGGTGCCCTTCCGTGCCCGCTGGCCCGCGTCGATCGGGTGACGCTCCTTGCGCACCTCGCTCACCAGGTCGGCCCGGTCGGTGAGATACGTCGGGCGCTCGTGGCCGCCGGTGCAGACGAGTTCCAGCCCCGCCGGTTTCGACTCGACGAGGTCGACCACGTCCGCGGGGTCGATCAGGTCGCGGTTGGCCGCGTAGCCGATTTCGTCGAGGATCAGCATGTGCATGCCGTCCTCGGGGTCGCCGTCCAGCGGGAGCGACGCCGAGAGGTCGGCCTCGTGTGCGGCGTCGAACAGGTCACGGGCGCGCTCCAGGCCGCCCCGTGCCTTCGCGGCGTGGTCGGCGTCGTCGCTGCCGTCAGCGAAGCCGTGCCAGCCGTAGTGGCCGCTGTGCTCGTAACTGAAGCCCGCGACCTGCTCGATGGCCGGGTACTCGCCGCGCACGTCCTCGACGCTCGCGGCGCCGCCTTTCATGAACTGGAGCAGGTGGACGCGGTAGCCGTGGCCGGCGGCACGAAAGCCCATGCCGAGGGCGGCCGTGGTCTTCCCCTTCCCATCGCCCCACCACACCTGTACGCGGCCGAACTCCGGGGGTGTCTGCGCCTGTGGCCGGGAGCGGTGCCCGTCGGCCTGCGGTCGGCCCGCTTCGCTGTCCTCGCCCATGCCCTCCGACTCGGCCCGGCGCGGCCTTCAATGGTCCGGTGCGAGCGACGACACCGCCGCTCGCTCGTCGGTGACGACGCCGGATTCGGGGTCGTCGACACCGACGCCGTCGGGGTAGCGCGCGGCCAGACTCGCGGCGACGGCGTCGCGGACACAGGCCCGGGCGGCCCCGCCGACCGCCGTCGCGCTACCGGAGAACCGGGCGGGGTCGCCGTCGGGGTCGCAGGCGGCGACGACGGCGTCGGTCGTGGTGCCGGGGACGCCGACGAGTTCGAGGAGCGTCGCCGCCTTCGCCTCGGCCGCGACGGTCAGCAGGTTCGGGAGCGCGCCCGGTTCGAGCGCGCGGGTCGTCCCGACGACGACGTTCACGGTCCCGGCGTGGCCGTCGCCCGTGCGGGTCGCGGGGGCGTCGTCCGTGGGTCGGTCCGCGCTCGGCGCTACCGTCACCGGCAGCGCGGCGGGGTTGGAGACGCCCGCGGTCGCGACGGCCTCGACGGGGCCGAGTCGCGCCCGCCGAGCGTGCCGCTGGTCGACGCCGGTCAACAGCGCGGGGCCGTCAGCCTCGAAGCCCGCCGCGGCGAGGCGTTCGGCGACGTAGGCGTCGAGGTCGGTCCGGTCCCACCCCTCGGGGACGGTGCAGTTGTAGACCGCGTCGGCTCGACACGCGCCGCCGCCGTGGCCGGTCGAGAGCCAGCGCGTCGCCGGGCGGGCGAGTCGGCAGACGCCGTCGCGGACCGTCGCGTCGAACACGGCGGTCACAGCAACGCGTCGAGGAGGCGGTCGTTCTCGTCGGGGCGGCGAACGGCCACCCGGACGTGCGAGTCGAGGTCGCGAAAGGTGGTCGCGTCCCGGATCACGATCCCGTCCCGGCGAGCGTCGTCGACCACCTCGTTCACCGGCCGGTCGTGGACGCCGAGGAGGAGAAAGGGCGCCTCGGAGGGGTAGACCTCGTACGCGGCGTCGAGACGGTCGGCCATGCGGGCGCGTTCCCGGCGCACCCGGTCCCGCGTCTCGGCGACGAACTTCGTCTTCCGGAAGCAGTGCGCGCCCACGTCGGCCGCGGGCGTCGAGAGCCCCCACGCCGGTCGGGCGGTGTCGAGTCGCCCACGCAGGTCGTCCGTCGCGACGGCGAGGCCGGCCCGAAGCCCCGGCAGGCCGAAGATTTTGGTCAGCGACCGAGCGACGATCACGCCGGATTCGCCGGCGAGCGTTCGCCGGTCGGTGAAGTCGAGAAACGCCTCGTCCACAAGCAGGACGGTGTCGGCCGCCCGACACTGCTGGGCGTAGGCCACGAGATCGGCCCGCGGATAGCCGTTCCCGGTCGGGTTGTTGGGGTTACAGACCACGACGATATCGTACGGCGCCGGGTCGGCCGAGAGGACGCGGTCGTGGGCGACGAACGTCGGATCGGCGCCCTGCAGTCGCACCTCGCGTTCGTACTCCCCGAAACTCGGCTTCGGGAGGAGCGCCTCGTCGTCGGTGTCGAGCGTCACCTCGAACGCGAGTCGGAGCGCCCCGATGCCGCCCGCGGTCGGAACGACGTTCAGCGGTTCACACCCCAGATACTCCCCCGCGGCGGTCCGGAACTCACAGTAGTCGTCACCGGGATATCGTGTCGCGGCGCCGTACGCCGATTCGTACACGCCCACGATCCCCCGCGGACGCTCCGGATTCGTGTTGGCGCTGAAATCCAGGAGCGTCGCGTCCGACGCCCCCCCGTGTGGCACGCGCTCCACGTCGGCCACGGCGTCAGGGTCCATGCGACTCGGTAAGACGCTCCACTACCTCAAGCGTTCCGTCGGCGACACGACCGAGCGCGCCCGCTCGCTCGGCAAGCAGGAGGGCGCCACCCATGCCTGCACCGGCCGTCGCCTCGCCCGCGGCGTAGCGAGCGAGGGCGTCATCCCGGCCCTCGAAACCGGGGTCGGTGACGACGAGGTCGCAGTCGAGGGCGTCGGCCGCGGGCGACGGCGTCGCGTCGTCGGCGACGTACGTCGTCGTCGCGACCGTCAGCGGGGCCGCAACGCCGGCGTGGCGGAGCAGTGCGACGACCGCCAGCATCCGCGTCCCGCCGCCGAGCACCACCTCGGTCCCCGACTCCAGCGCGCCGGCAGCGAGGCCGGCGACGACCGCCAGCACCGGATCACCGAGGAAGCGAACGGCGAGTTTCGGGCGGTAGGCCGCCTCGCCCGGGTCGACGTCGCTCGCCTCGAAGGCGGCGTCGACTACCGCCCGTTTCAGCGCCAGTGTGTTCTCCGGGTGCGACGACGAGATGGGGACGGCGGCTTCGCCGTTGCCCGAGGAGCGTGGCTCCTCGCCGACACCGAGCGCCCGACAGACGCCGAGCGCGGTGGCGGTGCCGCCGGGAATCGTCTCGCCGATCACGAGTTCGTCGTCCGAAAGCGCCCGCCCGAGGTCACGGGCGGCGACCCACGCACCGGGGGCGGTGGGCACCGGGTCGGCCTCGCGCACGTCGCGGCCGGGGTTCGCGCCGACGTCGACGGTCGGTGCTCCCGTCGGCTCGGCGAGGCCGGCGTCGACGACGAGCGTCTCGAAGCCGACCTGCTCCCGGACCGCGCGGGTGACGGCCGCGGGCGTCGGACTCGTGGGGACGGCCGGTGCACGCACCAGGTGACCGTACTCGATCAGTTCCGCATCGGCACTCGGCGCGTGGGACAGCAGGTCGGGATCGGCGTTGACGGCGCTCAGCCCGTCGATCCACGCCGTCGCCGTCGTCCCGGCGGCGAGGACGAATCGCGTCACGACAGCGCCTCCGCGATCCACAGATCCCGCGGTCGGTTCACGTTCACGGCGAGTCGAGGGTCGTCACTGATGTATCTGTCGTCGTCGGTCGACGCGACGACGTTGATCCCGGTCGGCGCGAGTTCCGTCTCCCGTTCGCCGCCCCGCTCGAACGTCGTGTCGACGCTCACGCCCAGCCGCCGCTTCAGGTCGGCCGGCACCGCGACGGCGAGCGAGCCGTCACTCCGGTCGAGGACGCGGTTCACCACCGTCGGCGCCAACAGCGGCAGGTCGGCGGCGACGGTCAGCACCGGCCGGCCGATCCGATCCAGCGCGGCGGTCAGATCGGCCACGTAGCCGTCGCCGGGGGTTTCGACGACGGTGACGGCCGAGGCGGTCACGTGTGCACGCGTCTCGGGCGCGTTCGGCGAGACGGCTGCGTACACAGTGTCGACACGACTCGCCGCGAGCGCGGCACACACCCGGTCGATCATGGGCGTGCCGCCGACGGACACGAGCGGTTTCTCCGACGCCCCGCCGAGTCGGGTTCCCTGCCCCCCGCACATCACCAGAGCGTCCACACGACCACCCCCGCGTGGAGCGCCACGATCCGGCCGAGTTCGTTCGCCGCGCCGAGCGCGTCGCCCGTGACGCCGCCGAGCCGACGGGTCGCCCACCGGCCGACGAGGAGGGCGACGACCGGGCCAGCGACGAGTGTCGCGCCGAGCGCCGGGGCGCTCCCCCGTGGCGCGAGGAGGGCGACAGGGAGGGAGGCGACGCCGACGGGCAACAGCGCCGCGCCGTCGACCTCGCCGACGACGGCGGAGCCGAGGCCCTCGGGACCGGGCGTGCCCAGCGCCGCGAGCGCAGCCATCCCCGTCTTGGCGCTCACCTCCGCGGCGAGGGCGAGGCGGACGGCCACCCGGGGACCGGCACCGGCGGCGCCGAGGCCGCCGAGCGCGAGCGTCACGAGCGCCAGCCCGACCGCCAGCGCGCCGCCGACGCCCGTCTGCGAATCCTTGAGGACCGTCCGCCGGTCGGCGTCGGCGCCGTGGACGGCCGCGGCGTCGCCACAGTCCGCGAGGCCGTCGACGTGCGTGACGCCGGTGACGAGATACAGCGTCGCGAGGTAGGTCGCCACCGCGGACGGGAGGGGGAGCGGCAGGAGCAGGGGGAGCGCGGCGAGGCCACCGACGACGTAGCCGGCGACGACGAAGGCGACGGGCGTCGCCCGGAAGGCGTCCCACGCCCGCTCGCCGCCGCCGACCGGCAGGCGCGTCAGGAAGGCGAGCGCGCCGCGCACCGCCGTCAACACGGGGCGATCACCCCGACCATCGCCAGCCCGAACGCCAGCCATCCGGCTCGGGAGACGACCGCGACGCCACGCGCCGCGTCGGTCCGCGTCGGCAGGGCGTCGGACCCCGTCCGACCGTCCTCGTTCAGGTCGTACGCGCCGGGCTTGGTCAGGCGAACGCCAAGCGCGACGGCGAGCGTCGCCATCGGCCACCCGGCGTTCGGGGAGGCCGGGCGACGGGCGAGCGGGCGGGCGCGGCGGAGCGCGTCGGGGCGGCCCGCGGCGACGGCCAGCAAGCAAGCGCTCACGCGCGCGGGCACCCACATGACGACGTCGTCGAGGTGGGCGGGCGCCCACCCCATCGGCACCGAGCGGTAGCCGAAGGTGGAGTCGAGCGTGTTGACGGCCTTGATCCACGCGGCGGCGCCCGCGGCCGCCGGAAGCGAGATGGGGGCGAGGAGCGCGAACCCCGCGAGCGGTGCGACGAGGCCGTCACTCAGGTTCTCGGCCGCGCTCTCGACGGCGGCGCTCCGCACCTCGTCGGCGGAGAGGTCGGCGGCGTCGCGGCCGGCGAGCGACCGGAGTCGCTCCCGTGCCGCCGGGAGGTCCGTCTCGCTCGCGGCGACGACGGCCCGCGCCTCGTCGAGGAGCATGCGTCGGCTGGTCGAGACGAAGCAGGCGAGGCCGGCGACGACGGCGCCGGCGAGCGGGTCGACTCGGGCCACCAGCCCGACGGCGGCGGCGACGACGCCCGCGGCAGCGAGGGGGACGAGAAGCGCCGTCGCGGCGCCGGCCAGCCGTGGCCGTCGCCACGAACGGTCGAGCGGGCCGAGCGCCCGGCCGAGCCAGGCGACCGGGTGGAGGGGGAGGGGCGGTTCGGCGACGAGGCGGTCCCCTGCCGCGGCGAGGGCGACGCTTCCGGCGGCGAGGATCACGGTCCGCCCCCCAGCGCGTCGTCGAGGGCGGAAAGCGGCGCGTCGGACACGTCGACGAATCGCCCGCCGAGCGCTTCGATCCCGCCGTCGGCGTCGGGGTCGTCGCCGACGTGGACGAGGGCGGTCGGCTCGGTCCCAAGCTCCCGCGCCACCGTCTCGAACGGGCGTGCGTGGGGTTTGCGGAAGCCGCAGGCGGCGCTAGTGACGACGGCGTCGAAGGCGTCCCGGAGATCCGCGCGCACGAGCGTCCGCGAGACGAGTTCGGGGACGCTACAGTTCGAGCAGAGTCCAACCGGGCCGCGTGCACGGGCGGCGTCGAGCGCGGCGTCGACGCCCGGCTGTCGGCGCACCTCGGGGTCGAACGCCGCGATCACGGCGCGTCTGACGGCGGTGTCGGGCGCGGTCACGCCACGGCTCCGGAGCGCCGCGGCGACGTGAGCCGGGAGCGGGACTTCGGCGGCGTCGGGCGCGTCGACGTGTGGGGTGCGGTAGGCAGTGGCCCAGTCGTCGGGGACGGCGACGCCCCGGTCGCGAAGCTCGCGGGCGACGGCGGCGGCCGGGTCCGGCGGCGTCGTCGCCGTCACGAGCGTCCCGAAGAGGTCGAACGATACGGGCACGGTCTGCCGGAGCCTCGGCGTGGAAGCACTTGACCGTCGCGGTCCGAAGGGTTACCTTCCTGGCGGCCGACCGCCGCTCGTGACCGTTGCTCGCCTCCGCAGTCTCTCGACGCCCGCCGACGCCGCCGACTGGTACGCCGCCGGCCGCGCGTACACCCGGCGCGTCGCCGACGGGATGGGGTTCGACGGCGTCGACCGGATCGACGGGGCGGACGTGACGGCGACGCTCCGGACCGATCCCGCCGCCCTGTCGCGGCGCGAGGCGATGTCCGTCGTCGGCGTCTTACTCGGCGACGCCGTCTACTCCGAACCGTTCTGTGCGTGGATGCCGACGTGGTACGAACTCGCGGTCGTCCCGCTCGCGCGGGCGCTCGAACGACGCCTCAAACGGATCGCCCGGCAGGTGGCGGCGGCGACGGACCTGATCGTCACGGCACCACGGTTCTCGCGCCCACGAGACGTGCTCGTCGCGGGTCGCTCCCCGCTGTCGGACGTGTCGGGCTTCCGGGAGCGGTTCGTCCTCGCCGCTGCGGTGACCCACGTCGAGTGGTTCCGTCACGCCGCCGCGGCCGACGGTATCGACGTGCCCGCCGCTTTCCTCGACCGGGCGCAACGCGAGACGCTCGCCGCCTACGCCGGGGACGGGACACTGTCCTCGCGGGTCCGTCGTTTCCAGCAGCTCTGCTTCTCGGACGAGGCGTGGGTGCGCGACGTGGACGCGGCGTACGGTCTCGATAGCTGGCTGTTCGCGTTGTGGGCGCGGCTGCTCGGAGCGGAGCGTCGGCGGTTGGCGTAGCGCTGTCGGCCGTCCGACAGACAGCCGTCAGACACGCACGAAGGTTTCAAATATTGGGGCTGCGTGAGGGGGAAACGATGAGCAAGATCACGTTCCGCGCCGACGACGACCTCGTCGAGCGGCTGGAGGCGTTCGACGCCTCCAAAAGCGAGGTGATGCGCGAGGCACTGCGCACCTACCTCGACGACGCGGAGCGTGAGGCGTCGCCGGATGGCGGTTCCGGCCGGCTCGAAGCGCTACTCGCGGAGCACGCGTTCGCCCCGCGCGATCCGCCGGCGATCAACGTAAACGTCACCGTCGACGGCGAAACGGCGTCACCGTCGGACGTGTCGGTCGAACGCGAGGCCGACCCGTCGGCGCGTAAGACGGAGCGTGAAACGGCTGACGAATCCGCGGAGTCGCGTAACACGTGTTCGCAGTGTGGCGAGGAGATGACGGCGGGCCACGTCTACTGCCCGAACTGCGGCGAGAAGGCCACACACCGCGTGTTCTGCGACTGTGGCGACGAGCTTCGCTCCGACTGGGCGTTCTGCCCGAGCTGTGGCCGACGCACTCCCGCTGCCGACGTACTCGACCGGCCGTAAGGCACTCTCGACGCGTTTGTCTTACAATGGCCGTTAGTTTTATAAGGTATTGGTTTCTTGGTACGTCCGCGTAAGACGGTCGTCTTACAGGGCGGCCGGCCGGAGGGGAAGAACCCCGTCGTCGGTCGGTTCAGGCCTGTAAGACAGCACACGGGGCCGATGCCCCATCCGTCTTACCGGGGGAATGCAACAATGGAGCGTGTGACACTACGAATTCCGAAGCAGCAGATCGAGGAGGTCGAACAGATGGTCGAGACGGGGGAGTTCCCGAATCGAAGCGAAGCCATCCGCTCGGCAGTCCGCGAGATGCTCAACGAACAGAGCGAGTCCCGTGACGACAACCGCAAGCGCAACCGTAGCTGGGCGAAGGTGTGACGATGCAGGGATTCGTCCAGGACGCCATCGAGCGCGAAGAGGCCGAACAGCGGGACGCCGACGAGGACGACTCGTTCGGCGACCCGCGGATCGTCATCGTCGGCGCCGGCGGCGCCGGTAACAACACCGTCAACCGCCTGTACAACATCGGCGTCGACGGCGCCGAGACGGTCGCCATCAACACCGACAAACAGCACCTGAAGATGATCGAGGCCGACACGAAGATCCTCGTCGGCAAGTCGCTCACCCAGGGGCTCGGTGCCGGTGGCGACCCCTCGATGGGTGAGCGCGCGACCGAGATGGCCCAGGGGACGATCAAGGAGGTCCTCGGCGAGGCCGACCTCGTCTTCGTGACCGCCGGGATGGGCGGCGGCACCGGCACCGGTGCCGCGCCCGTCGTCTCCAAAATCGCCAAAGAGCAGGGTGCGATCGTCGTCGGCATGGTGTCGACGCCGTTCAACGTCGAGCGCGCCCGCACGGTCAAGGCCGAAGAAGGCCTGGAGAAGCTCCGCGGCGAGGCCGACTCGATCATCGTCCTCGACAACAACCGCCTGCTGGACTACGTGCCCAACCTGCCGATCGGCAAGGCCTTCTCCGTGATGGACCAGATCATCGCCGAGACGGTCAAGGGCATCAGCGAGACCATCACCCAGCCCTCGCTCATCAATCTGGACTACGCGGACATGTCCACGATCATGAACCAGGGCGGCGTCGCGGTGATGCTCGTCGGCGAGACGCAGGACAAGAACAAGACCCAAGAGGTGGTGAGCGACGCGATGAACCACCCACTGCTCGACGTGGACTACCGCGGCGCGTCCGGCGGTCTCGTCCACATCACGGGCGGCCCCGACCTCACGCTGAAAGAGGCCGAGGGCATCGCGAACAACATCACCGAGCGACTGGAGGCGAGCGCCAACGTCATCTGGGGCGCCCGCATCCAGGAGGAGTACAAGGGCAAGGTGCGGGTCATGGCCATCATGACCGGCGTCCAGAGCGCCCAGGTGCTCGGCCCGTCGACGCAGCGACAGGCCGAGAAGTCCCGGCGCAGTCTCAACGGCGAGGACGTTTCGGAATTCGACGCGGCCGACAACGCCAGCCAAGACCAGGCGTCCTGGTCCGACGGCGGTCGTGACCGGAATCAGGTCGAGCAGCGAAACGGCATCGACGTGATCAAGTAGCGACCGCGACGGCTTTTCGTCGGCGACTTTTCGACGCCACGGCCCGTGACTGCCGTGTCTTACACTGCTTCTATCGACTCGACCAGCCGGCACTTCCGGCAGATGCGACCGCCCGTACTCGATCCACAGCGCTCGCACTCGCCCAGATCTCCGGCGTCGCCGTCACGGTACCGCTGGGCGACGAGTTCCGCGAGTTCCTCGTAGCCCGCCATGATCGAGTGTCGCGTCCCCGGATGGTTCTCCTCCATCTTGAGGAGGAGTTGCTGGATCTCGCCGCGGTAGGCCTCGCTGGCGTGGGGGCACTCCGTGATGTGGGCCGGCAAGTCGGCCAGATGGGCGTAGAGCGCCACTTCCTTCTCCGGTACGTCCCGGAGCGGTTTGGCCCGCGGGACGAAGTGGGCCGTTTCCGCCCGTTTCTCGAAGGGCCCCAAACTCGCGTCGAAGTGTTTGGCGATCTGTTTCAGGTCGCCCTCGAAGAAGTTCATCAGCGCCGTCTGGGCCTCGTCGTCGAGGTTGTGGCCCGTGAGGAGTTTGTCGGCGCCGAGGTCCTCCGCGTAGGACTCCAACAGGTCGCGCCGAAACACGCCGCAGTAGGCGCAGGCGGCCATATTTTCGGGATCCTTCTCGACCACGTCGTCCATCCGGACGCCGAGTTCGTCGGCGTACGACACGACCTCGTGTCGGAGGTCGCGGTCGGCAGTCAGTTCCCGGGAGGCGTCGAGGCTCTCGTCGCGGTAGCCCTCGATTCCCTCGTGGATCGAGAGGGCGACGAGTTCGACGCGGGGATCGCGGCCGAACGTCTCCGACAGTATGTGTGTGAGGACGACGCTGTCCTTGCCGCCGGAGAGGCCGATCACCCACGTCTGGGGGCTCTCGGGCGAGGCGCCCGCCGGCAGGAGCCCGTCCTCCCGGATGCGACGCCGCACTCGCTTCTCGACCGAGGCGCGGACGTGGTCGTCACAGAGGTGGGCCCCCGAGTAGGCGGCGTGCATCACCGCTTCGCGGCCACACTTGTCACAGTCCATCGGCGCCACCTTGCCGGTCGGGTCGTATCACGGTTTCGTCTCCCCGATGCGACTCACCAGCACTCGTGGGCAGTCCCGTCGCGTCGGGCGACCCGCTCGGCGGCCGTATCGTGGTGTCGCACGGCCGGTGCCCCATCGGGAGCGGTGTCTGTGTCGGCGTCGCCGTCGATTCGCTTCCACCGAGGCTTCCGAGACGCCCGCGGGTAGCAACCGTTTTGCACGTTTGGCCGCAAGGGCGCGTGATGGACCGAGACGCTGCGCTCGACCGGGCCGCGGAAATCGTCGACACCGTGGAGCGAAGCGCCGATCCGGTGTCGGCCGACGCCCACCTCCCCGTCCCCGTCCGCGAGGTGTGGGTGTACGGCGACGTGGCCCTCGGTCTCGACCCGATCGACCGTCTCGACGTGTACGTCACCAAGGACCTCCACATGCGCGGCGAGGCCGACCGTGAGGCCGAATTTCGGGAGCGGTTTGACGTCGCCGGCGTCGGCAAGACCGTCGACGCCGACTGGGCGGCGGCCCATCCCGAACACCTCCGCGCGAACGACAACGGGCACGCGGCGCCGGAGCGCTGTCTCGCCGCGCATCTCGTCGACGACGCGGAGCCGATCCATCTGGAGGTGTGCAACGCCTCCTTCTCGGACAACGTCACCCAGCGTCTCAAGGGTGCGATGGCGCGGGAAGCGTACGACGAGATTCTCGACCCTCGCGGCGTCTGCCTGTACGCCGACGGCCGGCGCGACGACGACGCGCTGGCGAAACTCCGCGGCGGCGAACTCGCCTTCCCGACGCTCACGGAGGCGCTGGAGATGCTGGGACTGGACGAGGACACCGCCGCCGAGGCGGCCGACGCGATGCGCGAACGCCGCGCCGAGGCGACTGGCCGGACGGTCCGTGGCGACGTGGTGTAAGACGCGGTCGGTGCGAACAGGTGACGCCGGTCGCGTCCGCGGAGCGGCGGCGTCACACGACCGCGACCCGCCCCGCGGTGACGGTCAGGTCACGGGACCGGTGGCCGCGGCTTCGTATTTGAATCCTCACCCGTCCGGCACGCGGCCGACCGTCACGTCGAACGGGACCACTTCGGTCCGGCGGTACGTTCCTGCCTGCATCGCGTCGACCACCTCACGACCCATCTCCCGCCACGCCGCCCGGAGGTCGTCGTACTCCTCGCCCACCGCCCGCCGGAGTTCCGCCTCGTGGTCGGCCAGCCCCGCCCCGGTCGCCTTCCGGGTCGCGTCCCGAAGGTCGGCCTCGCCGTACGGCGGTTCGATCGTCTTTCGGTGGTAGTGGCGGCGCGTCCGTACGTCGACGAGGCCGGCTGCTTCGAACGCCGTCTCGACGCGGTCGCCGGGCGCCACGTCGGTTTCCACGCCGTCGAGGTACGCCTCCCGGACCCGGCGTTCGAGGGCGACTTCCCGGTCGACCGTCGACTCGACCGCCACGTCGGCATTGTCGGGTTCGACGGCGGCGACGGCGTCGGTCGAGACGCGGCGGAACTCCCGGAGCGCCGCCGTCGGATCGGGCAGGTTGACGAGGAGCGCCTGGCACGCCACGAGGTCGACCGCACCGTCGCGGACGGGAAGCCCCAGGGCGTCGCCGGCGACGACCGGCAGCCCCGTCTCCTCGCGGGCCACCCGTAGCAGGGCGGGGTCGACGTCGACGCCAACCACCTCGCAGTCGTCGTCGGCCTCCGCCGCGAGGACGCGCGTGAACTCCCCCGTCCCACACCCCACGTCGAGGATGCGGTCCCGACGGGGCAGGTCGAGGGGGTCGAGCGCCTCGCGCGACGACCACAGACCCGCCCGCGTCCGTCGGAGGTAGTCGGCCGAGAATCTGCGCACGGGCGCCGTACTGTGTCGGGCGACAAAAATCAGTCGTCCTCGGTACGTCGACGCGCGGCGAGGGCGGCCGCCAGCACCGACGCGGCGGCGGTCACGGCACCGAAGCCGGGCACCTCGACGGTGGTGTCGGAGTCGCCCCGGGTCGACGATCCGGGAGTCGGGGTCGACGTGGGTTCGGGCGTCCGCGTCGGCGTCGGCGTGGCCGCCCCGGTCGACGTGTCCGTCGGCGTCGCCGCCCGTCCGGGTTCGAGCGTCGCCACCACGCCTGCGTGATCCGACGGCCAGAGCCGGTCACCCCCGGCGCTGATCCGACTCCCCGGGTCGGCGCCGACCCGAGTCACGTCGGTCGTCCCCATGCCCCGCGCGAGTACGTGGTCGATCCGCGCCGTGAGCGACACCTCGTCGTTCCGGAGACTGGCGGCGTGACAGCAGGTGTGACCGACGCCGTCGCCGGCGTCGCGGAACGTCTCCAGCAGTCGATCGTAGGCCGCACGCGATCCGCCGGGGCCGCTGTTGAGGTCGCCGACGAGGGCGACCGGGTCGCGGCGTTCGGCCAGGAGCCCCGCGATTTCGGTCGCCTGCTGCAGTCGCGTCTCGGCCGACACCGATTCGAGATGTGTATTACAGACGGTGAGTCGCGTGTCCCCGACCGTCGCGTCGACGACGCCGTACCCCCGTTCGAGCGAAATCGCCTCACCGTCGTTCGACAGCGAGACCGCGGCGTCGAACCGCCCCGTCGTCACCTCGCCCACCGTCACGTCCTCGTGGGCGAGGATCAGGTCGCGATCGGTCAGGCGCACGGCGCGGCGCTCCCCGTCGACGGTCGCAGGCAGTTGAAAGTCGGTCGTCTCCACGGCGGCCACGACCCGGTACGGGAGGTCGCGGTCGGCGAGCGCCGCCAGCAGCGTCTCCCGAAAGTCGTAGCGAACCTCCGTCGCCGTCGGCGTCGTCCCGTCGGTCGGATCGCCGGTTCGGATCAGGGCGGCCTCCTGCACGCCGACGAGGTCGGGGTCGGTCCGGCCGACCTCGGCCGCGATGGCGTTGAGGCGGGCCGAGACGTGACTCCGGTCGACCGTCCGAAGCAGGTCGCTCACGGCGCTCCGGATCGCCTCGCTCCCTTCCGTCGCGGCCACGAGGAGCCGAAAGAGGTTGGCGCCGAGATAGCAGTTGCGGGTGGCGACCGTCACCGGCGTCGTCGACTCCTGGGCGCGGGCACCGTCGACGACCGGCGTTCCGAGGCCGACGCCGACCCCTGCGGCTCCGGCGAGGACGTCGCGTCTGGTGATCCTCATTCGTCGCCCGGTACGGTGCGTCGTGGGAAAAGCGCCGCGGCTACGCCGTCGCCGTCGACAGTTCGTGGACGCGGTCGATGTTCCACTCGAAGCTCCGCCCGTCTTCCGTCGGCGTCTCCAGCACGAACGGTTTCTCGTGCAGGGCGGGGTGCGTGACGATCCGACGCATGCCGTCGACGCCGATCTCCCCGTCGCCGATGTGGGCGTGTTCGTCCTTGTTCGTCCCACAGGCGTGTTTCGAGTCGTTGAGGTGGAGGCAGTGGAGATGTTCGAGGCCGATCACGTCGTCGAACTCGCCGACCGTCTCGTCGACGCCAGCGGGCGTCGAGAGATCGTAGCCCGCGGCGAAGGCGTGGGCGGTGTCGAGACAGACGCCGAGGTCGTGACTGCTCTCTTCCAGCACCGCCGCGAGATGTTCGAAGTCGCCGCCGAGTTTCGTCCCGCTGCCCGCATCGCTCTCGACGAGGACGGTCACGGCCGCCGGCACGTCGAGTTCGTCGAGGGCGCTCACGGCGTTGTCGAGGCCGCCGTCGACCCCGGCGCCCGTGTGCGCGCCGAGGTGGACGTTCACGTACTCGATGTCGAGTTTGGCGGCCGCGTCGACCTCGCGTTGCATGCTGTCGATGGACTTCGCGCGCAGGTCGTCCTTGGGCGTACAGAGGTTGACGAGGTAGGAGGAGTGGATGATCCACGGCCCGTCGAGATGTTCGGCGGTGCCTTCGCGGAACGCGGCGGCCTCGTCGTCGCCGACGTTCGGATCCTGCCAGACCTGTGGAGAGTGGGTGAAGATCTGTCCGCAGTTACCTCCGACCTCGCGCTGGTTGTCGACGGCGTTGTCGACGCCGCCGGCGACGGATACGTGTGCTCCAACTCGCATACGAGTCGATCGGGACCGGCGAGCAAAGGCCCTTCGAATCGCCCAACGGTTTTGTCCGTGCCGGCTGAAGGGCCGGTATGGACGAGCCGATTGCGGTGGGCGAGACGGTCGCGGACGTGAGCGGCACGCTCGTCCGTCCGGACGGCACCGTCGACGAGGTGACGCTCGGCGACCTGGTGTCGAATCGCCCGATACTGCTCAGTTTCTACACGATGGATTTCAGCCCCGACTGCATCGAGGAGTGGTGCTCCTTCCGTGATTTCGACTGGTTCTCCAGCGGCGATCACGTCCAGGTCGTCGGCTGCAGCAAGTCGAGCGTCGGTCTCCACCGACGGTTCATCGACTATCTCGGTCTGAACTTCCCACTCTTTGCCGACACCGACCTCGAACTGTCGGACGCCTTCGGTGTCACCTACCGCACGCTCGGTGTCACCCGGCGCGCCAGGCGGTCGTGTTTCCTGCTCGATTCGGACCTGACCGTCCGGTACCGGTGGGTCGGTGATCACTGGCTCGATCCCACGCGTGACACGCCGCCCGTCCACGAGGTTCACGAGGCGATCGTCGACGAACTCGACGTGCCCGACGCCGAGACGTTCGGCTTCTAGTCGTCCCCCCGTCACCGACGGGTCGACCGTCACTCGCGCCGTCTCGGCGCCCGCCGCGTCCACTCGTCGGCCGCGTACTTCTCCGCCGCTCGTTCGCGTGCCCGGGCGAGTTCGTCGTCGGTCCACGACCCCGCCGTCGCCGCCGCCCAGTCCTGGAGCGCCGATTCGAGGGCGGCGACCGCCGCTCCCCGCCCGATGTCGGCGTGATCGTCGATCCCCGTCACGCGCTCGCGGAACGTCGCCACGTCGGCGTCGGGGTCGGCGAACACGTCGAGGTGTCGGTCCGGCTGGACCGCGTACGTCAGCGAGCCGTGCTGGACGACGGCGTCGGTTCGTCGGTGCTGAGCGTTGCCGCTCACCTTCCGTTCCCGCCCGTCCTCCGGCACGACCACGTCGTGTGCGGGGTGGAGTTCACGCAGGTAGCAGGCGGGCGCGTAGACGGCGGATCGTTCCGTCTCGGCGAACCGTGCCGGGACGCCCATGCGATCGAAGGCGTCGAGGATCGGCCGACAGAGCCGGTGATAGGACGCCACGAGGTCGCCGGACAGTTCGTCGGCCGGCGCGACGATGGTGTACGAGATGTCGCCGTCGCTGTCGTGGTAGATGCCGCCGCCGCCGGTCGGACGCCGGGTGACGCCGATCCCCGCCCGCTCGCAGTGTGCCCAGTCGACGGTGGCGGGGTCCTGGGTGTAGCCGAGCGAGAGCGTGCTGGGCTCCCAGCGGTACACCCGCAGGGTCCGGGGGCCGCCCGCGGCGGCCGTCTCCGCTGCGATCTCGTCGAGCGCCATGTTCATCGGCCCCGACCACGCCTCCTCGCGGATCAGCCGCCACTCGCGGTCGGCCAGCGGGCCGCGTTCGTCCATATCCACCGGTCGGCGCCCGCCGGCAAATGGGTTTCGCGAGGCGGGCGCTCACCCGCCCGCTCGTGGAGGCGTTCGGGCGTGCCGTCGACTCCGATCAGGTCGCTTCCGAGCCGTCCGTCTCCGGGCGGTACTCGTCGAGCAGTGACTCGACTGCCCCCCAGTCGACCGGCGGGGCGTGGTCGTCGAGGGTGGCCTCGAAGTCGGCCAGCCGGTCGCCGTAGCGGTCCCGCCACCCGACCGCCGGCTTCCCGTCGACGCGGTCGCTGATCGACCGCCATCGGTCCTCGAGACTCGTAAGGCGGTCGTCGAGGGCGGCGAGGTCCGCGGCGTCGACGGCACCGTGGGCGTCGTCGGGGCTGGGGTCGGGCCAGGCGCGAAGGTCCCCGACTTCGGCACGGAGGTCGTCGAGCAGGAGCCGGGCCACCCGGTGTCTGAGGGCGGCGTCGAACCGGACGGCGGCGGGGTCGATATCCGCGCCCACGTCCCCGGCCGCGAGCATGTCGAGGGTCTCCTCCACGCCATCGATGAAGCCCGCGACTGCGTCGGCGTCGTCGCCGAGGGCGTCCACCCGGCGGTCTGGATTGCGGACCCACGCCTCCAGTTCCTCGGCGTCGACGCCGAGTTCGTCGGCGGTGTGCTGGGCCGAGTTGGCGGCGGCGTTGAGCCGGCGAATCCCGGTCGCCGCCTCGTAGATGGCGTCGGGCGCGTCCGTGAGGGCGACGACCGACTGGAGCCGGTCGCCGAGGTCGTCGACGCGGTCGGCGACCGCCGCGTGCCGCTCCTCGAAGTCGTCGAGACGCTCGGCCACGCTGTCGAGATGATCGACCGCGGCGGCGGCCTCGCGAGCGTCGTCGATCAGCATACCGGCGTTCTCCACCCGGGTTTCGGGAGTGGACACCACCTTCGAGACGTGAGCGAGCGCGTCGTCGACCGCCTCGCGGCGCACGACCCCGTCAACCGTCACTCGTTCGAGCGCCGCCCGAACCGCGTCGGGATCGTCGCCGGTCCGGGCGACGACCGCGTCCACGGCCGCGTCCAGCGTCAATCCGTCGAGCGCGTGGTCGGTCACACGCTCGGGTTTCGCCGAGGTAGCGTTATACCTTCCGTCTCGATAGCGGAGTATTGCGACATATATACTGCTCTCTTTGGTACGGTGTCGCATGGGTCCCAACACTACCCCTCATATAAACGGTCTTTACCGGATCTACGGCTTGTCCAGACGATGTCTGACGACACCGGAGACCAACGCAGTCGCGTTTCGCGGCGAACGTTCATCGCAACGACTGGCGCTGCCGGCATCGCTGGCCTGGCCGGGTGTGGCGGGCAGTCGGGCGGCGGCGGGGACGGGGGCAGTAGCGAGGGCGAGGGCGGGTCCAACCCCACCGAGACGGAGTCCGGCGGTGGAAGCATGGAGTCGGAGTCCAGCGACAGCGGCGGCATGACCACCGCGCTGCTCAACGCCGAGGGCTCCTCGACCGTCTACCCCATCTCGAACACCGGCAGTTCCTACTGGAACTCCAACGCGCCGCCGAGCGACGGCGAGTACTGGGGCTCGAACTCGGAGAGTACCGTCCCCGGCTGGGAACAGCTCGGCGAGCCGGACCTGCTCCTCGCGGACTACTTCGCCCAAAAGTTCGGCTTCGAGCCGACCGAGCAGCGCTCCAGCCCGCCGTTCCCGACGACGGTCGGCCTGAGCCACTCGGGGACCGGCTGTGAGGCCGTCACCGACGGCCTGGTCGACATCGGCAATTCGTCCGGTCCGATCACGGCCGAACTCGGCATTAGCGAGGAGGAGGCCCAGAACACGGTCGTCGACAACGTCGTCGGCCGCGACGGCCAGCCGGTCGTCGTCAGTTCGGACGTCGTCGACGCCGGCGTCACACAGCTGACCGGCGAGCAGATCCGCGGCATCTACCAGGACGAGATCACCAACTGGAGCCAGATCGACGGGATCGACTACGACCAGGAGATCTACGTGATCGGTCGTGCCGAAGGCTCCGGGACGGACACCGCGTTCCGCCTGAACATGCTGGGTGGCGCCGACGCCCCGATGCCGGGCGTCGACACCCGCTTCGGGCAGAACCAGCAGGTCGCCCAGGCCGTCTCCCAGAACGAGGGCGCCATCGCGTACATGGCGCTGGCGTTCACCAGCGAAACGGTCGTTCCGGTCGGAATCGACTTCGACGGTACGCTCTACGAGCCGGACCGTGACGCGGAGAACACTATCTTCGACAGCGAATACCCGCTCAACCGCGACCTCCACATGTACACGCTGATCGAGGATGACAACCCCAACGGCGGCGGGTACGACGCCCGCGAGGCGGCGTTCATCAACATGTTCCTCAACGAGTTCGGGCAGACCATCTTCGTGGAAGGGAACAACTACATCCCGCTGCCGACGAGCGACCTGGAAGCCATGAAAGAGCAGGTCTCGGCGCTCGCCACCGAAGACCTGATCATGCCGTAACTCCGGCGATACGACCGGATCGGCCCGCCGACCGAGACCGCCGACCGCCCGTTTTTGATGATATTCCCTAATCCACCACGCCACACGAACCCAATATGGAATCAGTAACACGTACCGAACGGTTGAACGCGGCCGCCGAGCGACAGCTCCAGCGGGTTCGCGACTTCGTCGACGACACCGACCCCGCGGCGCTGGTCGTCGTCGGGATCATCGCCGTCTCCCTCCTGACGGCCTTCGTCGGGTTCCTCGTGGTGTCGAACCTCACCATCGTCCCCTTCCTCGTGTTCGTCGTGGCCACGGGCTACGGCTGGGTTCGCCACCAGGAGGAGACGGCACTGATACTGACGCTGACGATGACCGTCTCGACGCTGCTGATCCTCGGGCTGATCATCGTGTTCATCTTCCGCGAGTCGATCCCGGTCATCCAGTACGAGACCGCGACCGTGTACGGGGTGGACGTGCCGGGGCTCCGGCTGTTCATCGAGTACAACTGGGACGCGGTGTCGCCCCCGATCCGGTACTCGATGGTGCCGATGATCCACGGCACCCTGCTGGTGACGGTGATCGCGACGGCGGTGGCCGGGCCGCTCGGCGTCGCCGCCGCGCTCTTCCTGTCGGAGATCGCGCCCGCCGTCGTCCGCGAGTTCGTCAAGCCGGGCGTCGAGATCCTCGCCGGCATCCCCTCCATCGTCTACGGATTCATCGGGTTCACCATCCTCAGCCCGTGGGCGTCCGACCAGTTCCAAACCACCGGCCAGGGGAGTTACCTGTTCGTCGGCATCGTCGTCGGTCTGATGGCGCTGCCGACGGTCGTCTCGGTCGCCGAGGACGCCCTGAGTAGCGTCCCCGAGTCGATGAAGAGCGGATCGCTCGCGATCGGAACGACCGACTGGCAGACCATGACCTCGATCACCCTGCCCGCGGCGTTCTCGGGCGTCTCCGCGGCGGTCCTCCTCGGCGTCGGGCGTGCCATCGGCGAGACGATGGCCGCGACCGTAATGCTTCGCGGCGTCCCGCGGCTCACCGAACCGCTGGTGAACGTCTTCTACGGACAGGAGACGCTCACCTCGCTCATCGCCCGCAACTACGGCGAGGCGGACGGTCTCCAGATGGACGCGCTGTTCGTCGCCGGCGTGATCCTCTTTATCACCGTCCTCGTCATCTCCATCGGCGCGCAGTACATCGAGTGGCGGATGCGTAGTAAGCTCGGGGGTGAAGCCTGATGGCGGGCGCGACCCAGTCACGGCTCGTCGAAGGTGACACGACGGCGACCGACGCGGTCGCCGCGGCGACGGTCGGCCTCTCGGCGATCCTGTTCGTCCTCGCGGTGGCGGCGATGTTCGAGCGGGTGAGTCTCACCGGCACTATCGCCGGCCTGCGGACGGTGACCCTGCTCGGCGGGCTGTTGATCGCCCTCGGCGTCGCCGTGATCGTCTTCGGCGTCGGGTCGCGGCTCGGCTACGTCGAGACCGATCCCGATTCGAGTGCCGGCCTGATCGCGAGCGCCGGCGCGGCGGTGCCGTGGTTCGTCGTTGGGGGCGGCGTCGCCTCCGAGACGCTCGGACTCGGCGTCGCCGGCGGCGTCGCCGGCGCCGTCCTCGCTGGCGGCGTGGCCTTCGTCGCGACCGCCGTCCCCCGTGAGGACGTGGGCTCGACGGTGCCGCTCGGCTCCCTGCTCGCCTTCGTCGGCCTGGTCTTTCTCACTGGCACCATCGGTCCGGGGTGGCTGTGGAACCTCGGCTGGGAACAGCAGGCGTCGATCACCGCCGAGTTCCTCGTTCCGACCGCGACGCTGTTCAGCGTCCTCTACGGCGGCTGGGCCGCCGCGAAGGCCTACGGTCGGTTCGGGGCGCGCGGCCGACACATGGGCGCGTACGTGCTCGTCTACCTGAACGCGCTGTCCATCATCGGCTTCCTGTTCATCCTGATCGCCTTCGTCGTCGTCCAGGGGCTGCCCGGCCTGCTCACCGGCGTCCAGGTCGGCGCTGGCGTCGGTCCGCAGGTGTTCGGGTCGTTCGAACTGCCGGTGTCCGTCCCGTTCGTGATGAACGGCGTCGCGCTCCTGAACGACTTCCAGGGGGTGCTCCCGGCCATCGTAGGAACCATCTGGCTGGTCGTCGGCGCGGTGCTGTTCGCGGTGCCGCTGGGCGTCGGCGCGGCGATCTTCCTCACCGAGTACGCCGAGCGCGGCCGGTTCACCCAGGCCGTCGAGGTGTCGACCAACGGCCTCTGGAGCACGCCGAGCATCGTCTTCGGGCTCTTCGGATTCGCCTTCCTCATCCCTCGCTTTGGCAACCGGAAGTCGCTGCTCGCCGGGATGCTCACGCTCGGATTCATGCTCCTGCCGCTGGTGCTCATCACGAGCCGCGAGGCGATGCTCTCGGTGCCCGACGAGTACCGTGACGCGAGTGCGGCACTCGGCGTCTCGAAGTGGCAGACCATCCGCAGTGTCGTCCTCCCGGCCGCGCTTCCGGGCGTCGTCACGGGGGTTATCCTCGGCGTCGGCCGGATCGCTGGCGAGACGGCACCCATCCTGCTGACGATGGCCGGCGGAACCTTTGTCCCCGGCGGACAGACGGTCGACGTCGTCGGCGGCTTCGAGTTCACCGGCTCGCCGCCCTTCGTCGCCAACCCCGAACTCCTGCAGGCGACCTCCGCGCTCCCGTACCAGCTGTACGCCCTCATCACCGCGGGCGTCGGCCTGGGGAGCAACGTCTCCGACCCGACCGGGTTCCGGTGGGCGACGGCGCTCGTCCTCTTGATCGTCGTCCTCTCCTTCTACGCCATCGGCATCGGGGCGCGCTACTACTTCCGACGGCAACTCAGACACGACTAACCATGAGCGATTCACAACAGACCCAAAGTCAGAGCCAGATCGAGACCAGGACGACCGGAAGCGATCAGCCGCTCGAAACCACGAGCGGCGAGACGGTCGAAGAGGCCAGGGACGAGTGGATCGAGTACGACTTCCAGGGCGAGGCGAAGATGGTCGCCGAAGACCTCGACGTGTACTACGGCGACGATCACGCCCTGAAGGGCGTCTCGATGGAGATTCCCGAAGAGAGCGTCACCGCGCTCATCGGTCCCTCGGGGTGTGGGAAGTCGACGTATCTTCGCTGTCTCAACCGGATGAACGACCGCATCAACGCCGCCCACGTCGACGGATCGGTCCGCCTCGACGGGGCGGAGATCTACCAGGACGGCATCAACCTCGTCGAACTGCGCAAGCGGGTCGGGATGGTGTTCCAGTCGCCGAATCCGTTCCCGAAGTCGATCCGGGACAACATCTCGTACGGGCCGCGGAAACACGGCGACATCGAAACCGGGCTGTTGGCGCGGATGCTCGGCCGTGACGACAGCGAAGCGGAGCGCGAACTCGTCGAACGGTCGCTCAAGCAGGCTGCGCTCTGGAACGAGGTGCACGACCGGCTGGAGGACAACGCCCTCGGTCTCTCCGGCGGCCAGCAACAGCGGCTCTGTATCGCCCGGTGTCTCTCCGTCGACCCCGAGGTCATCCTGATGGACGAGCCGGCGTCCGCGCTCGACCCCATCGCCACCGCCAAGATCGAGGATCTCATCCACGACCTCGCGGAGGAGTACACGGTCGTCATCGTCACCCACAACATGCAGCAAGCGGCCCGCATCTCGGACCAGACCGCGGTCTTCCTCACCGGCGGCAAACTCGTCGAGTACGGTGACACCGATCAGATCTTCGAGAATCCGCGGAGTCAGCGCGTCGAGGACTACATCTCGGGCAAGTTCGGGTAACCGTGACCCGAGACGAGTACCAGCAGTCGCTCGCCGACCTCCGGGCGGACGTGCTCTCGATGGGCGAACTCGTCCAGGGCCGTCTCGACCGCGCCCTGACGGCGCTGTCGACGGTCGACGAAGCGGAGGCTCGCGCGGTCGCCGGCGCCGACGACGCGGTCGATCGGCAGTATCTCGACCTCGAATCGCGGTGCATCCAGCTGTTCGCCCGTCAGCAACCCGTCGCGAGCGACCTCCGATTCGTCGCCTCGTCGTTCAAGATCCTCACCGACCTCGAACGCGTCGGTGATCTGGCCGTCAACCTCGCCCAGTACACGCTGGCGGCGGACCGCAAGCGATTCGAGGAGGTCGACCTCTCGGCGATCGGCGCCCTCGCCCGGGAGATGCTCGACGACGCGATGGTCGCCTACCGGACCGACGACCCCGACCTCTGTCGGTCGATTGCGGATCGGGACGACGAACTCGACACGCTGTGTCAGCGCGCGAGCGAGCGCGTGGTCCGGGACCTGATCGAACGCGAAGTCGACGAGGGGGACTCCTGGGCGGTCGAGGAGCTGCTGGACGACGTGTCGCGGCTCCTGCTCATCGTCCGCGATCTCGAACGCGTCGGCGACCACGCGGTCAACATCGCCGCGCGCACCCTGTACATGGTCGAAAGCGACCCGGAACTCGTCTAACATGGAAACCCGAAAACTCCAGAAGATCGGCGGCTCGACGTATTCGGTCTCCCTACCCAAGGAGTGGGCCAGGGAGCACCACCTCGAAGCGGGGATGCCCATCCACCTCTACCCCCACACCGACGGCTCGCTGGTCGTCCGGGGTGGGGCACCGGACGGCGGCCCGCTCGCCGAGACGACGATTCGCCTGCCGTCGGCGACGGCCACCGCCGTCGAGCGCGCCCTCCCGGCGGCCTACGCCGTCGGCTACGACACCCTGACGCTCCGCCCGCCCGACGGTGCGGCGTTCGACGCGGACGCCCGGCGGACCGTCCGCCGACTCGTCGGGACCATGGTCGGCCTCTCGGTCACCGAGGAGACGGCGGATCGGATCGTCGTCGAGAACCTGCTCGACGCCTCGGAGGTGTCGATCCGACAGTCGGTGATCCAGCTCCAGTTCACCGCGTGCTCGATGCACCGCACCGCCACCGAGCGCGTGGCTCGATGCGCCACGGACGACACGCCGGAGACCGGCCGCGACGACGAGGCGGACCGGCTGTTCGAGATGGTCACTCGTCACTTCAACCGCTCGCTCACCGATTTCGCGGAGATCGACCACCTCGACGTGCGCCGGTCGGAGCTGTTCGACTACTACCTCGTCGCGAGCCAGCTCGAACGGATTGCCGACCACGCCGTCCGCATCGGATCGCTCGCCAGCCGCGTCGATCCGGCGGCCGACGACGCGCTCGCGACGGCCGACGACTTCGCGGCGTCGGCACGCGACGTGGTCGAGACGGCGACGACGGCCGCGCTCGAACCCTCGGCCGAGCACGCCCACGACGCACTGGACCGCCGTGACGCCGTCGTCGACGACCTCCGCGCGCTGGATCGGGCACTCTTCGAACGGTCGCCGCCCGGCGCCTACGCCCTCTCTCGCGTCGTCGCCAGCCTCATCCGCACCGCCGACTGCGGCGCCAACGTGGCCCGGATCGCCCTGCGATCGGGCGTCCGTCCCGAGGCGTAGCTACCGCCTCGGGGTGTGTGGCGGGCGCACCGTCGAGACGTACGCCGCCAGGTCCGCGGCCGAGATCACGCCGATCGCGCTCCCGCCGTCGACGACCGGCACGTGGTAGTGTCCGGTGTCGACCATCAGATCCGCCGCGACGGTGATCGGCGCGTCCGCCGTCGTCGTGAGCACGTCCCGACTCATGACCTCGGCGACGGAGGTGCTCGGTTCCCACGCGTTCTCGCCGGCGACGACGCGCACGAAATCGGTCGCCGTGAGAATGCCCCGCAAGCTCCAGTCGTCGTCGACGACCACGACCGAGCCGATGTCGTGATCGAGCAGTACGCGCCCCGCCTCCCGGAGCGTCGCGTCGCCGCTCACCGAGCGGGCCGGCGACGACATGAGACTCCCCACGAACACGTCTTCCATCTATCGTGGTACGAGTTCACACACCATAACGCTGTCGTGGGAGTGCAGCGGGTACAAGTGCGCCTCCGTCGTGGGGGGACGTATGACGACCCAGCCATCCGTCGTGATCGTCGGCGGCGGCGTCGCCGGGCTGTCGGCGGCCACGTTCACCGCCCGCGCCGACGTCGAGACGCTCGTTTTGAACAGAGAGGGACGAAGTCCCTCTGGCAGCCGGACGCAGTCCGGCGACGCGGGGGACTCCATCCTCCGGCGCAACGCCCACCTGGAGAACTACCCCGGCTTCCCCGCCGGCGTCAACGCCCGTCTCCTGCTCGATATGATGGTCGAGGGCGCGGACCGGGCGGGCGCCGACCGCCACGAGGCGGAGGTGGTCCGGGTCGCCCCCGACGCCGACGGGTTCGACGTCGAGACGGCCGCCGGCGAGGCCTACCGGGCCGACTACGTGATCGCCGCAACGAAGAACGCGGTCGACTACCTGCCCGACGGGGTGGAACTCGTCGACCGCGGGAAGCCGTTCGTGGTGACCGACGAGCGCGGCCGGACGGCCGTCGAGGGGCTGTACGCGGCGGGTCGCCTCGCCGGCAAACCGCATCAGGCGATCGTGAGCGCCGGCCACGGCGCGGAGGTGGGGGTGACGGTGTTGGAGGACGCCGACCGGCCGTTCTACCACGACTGGGTGGCGCCCGACGGCTACTTCACCGACCGCGGGCGCGACCTGCCGCCGGGCTGTGAGGAGATCGACGACGCGGAGCGTCGACGGCGGGAGGACGCCGCCCGCGAGACGATGCGCGAGCGGTTCGCCGAGCCACATCCCTCGGCCCAGCCGACACATCCGAGCCTCGACGACGAGTGAACGACGGGCCGAAACGTTTTGCCCCGCACGCGAGACGTGTTCGTATGGGTGACGACGACATCGACGACGTGGACCGAGCGATCCTCCACGCGCTCCAAGAGGACGCACGAAACATGTCGTCGGGTGACATCGCGGAGCGCACCGGCACGTCCGACAGCACGGTCCGCAAGCGCATCCAGCGCCTCGAATCCGCGGGCGTGATCAAGGGGTACAGCGCGGAAGTCGACTACCAGCAGTCGGGGTATCCGCTCCGGATGCTTCTCTTCTGTACGGCTCCGATCCCCGAACGGGGCGCGCTCATCTCCGACATCCTCGACATCGACGGTGTCGTCTCCGTGCAGGAACTGGTCACCGGCGAGGAGAACCTGCTCGTCACCGTCGTCGGCGAGTCCGACAGTGACATCACGCCCGTCGCGCAGGAACTGCTCGACATCGGCGTCACGGTCGCCGACGAAGTGCTGGTTCGAAGCCACGAGTCGAAGCCGTTCGGCGAGTTCGCCCCGAAGTAACCAGTCGGCCGCGAACCCGCCTGTGAATTTCTCCCGTGCCGGAGTATCCCCCCGACAGCCGCTGATACGCCGTATTCCTCGGTGCGCCGCACGTCTTCTGAAAACCATAATGTTCTATAATGCCACTATTGAAGAACGATTTGGTCGAATAGAAGAATTTAATAACCAATCTGTTCGTAAACTTGGTAGAGATGGCCGATACCGCGTCGGCCACTGACACCCCAAACGATGACAGGTTCGGATCAGTCGCCGACGGTCGGATCGCTCCCGGAGACGACGACATCGACGCCGTTCGCCCCCGCGGCCCTCACGCGGCTCGTGTGGCTCCTGTGGGTCGCGAGTCTCGGGGCGCTGGTCGCGCGACTCCGACTCGACGGGGCGTGGACGCTGCCGGGGGTGGCCGCCGTCGACGGGTTGACCGTCGTGATGTGGGTGGTCGTCACCTTCTTCAGCGGCATCGTCCACAGCTACTCGCGGCGCTACATGGCGGGGAGCCAGCACGAGACGCGGTTCTTCCGCCGGGTGTTCGCGTTCACGCTGGTCGTGATGGTGTTGGTCGCGGCCGACCACCCCGTGCTGTTCCTCGGCGCGTGGCTGGCGATGGGACTGCTGATGGCGGATCTGATCGGTCTGGTTCGTGGCTGGCCGCAGGCCTGCGCCGCCGGTGCCCTCGCGCGCCGGTACTTCCTCGCGAGCAGTGGCCTCCTCGCCGTCGCCCTGGCGGCACTGTGGTGGGCGACGGGCGCGACGACCGTCTCGGGCGTCGTCGCCGCCGCCGCCGCCGTGCCACAGTCGCTCTGGCTGGTCGCGGCCGGGGCGCTCCTCCTCGCGGCGATGATCCAGTCCGCGCTCGTCCCCTTCCACACGTGGCTCCTCTCCTCGATGACGGCCCCGACGCCGGCGTCGGCGCTCATGCACGCCGGCTTCGTCAACGCGGGCGGCGTCCTCCTCGTGCGGTTCGCGCCCGTGGTCGTCCGCGACCCCGACTTCATGCTCCTGGTCACCGTCGTCGGCGCAGTCAGCGCCCTCCTCGGCAAACTTCTGAAGTCGGTGCAGGCGGACGTGAAGCGCCAACTCGGCTGTTCGACGGTCGGCCAGATGGGCTTCATGATCGTGCAGGCCGGCCTCGGCTTCTTCGGCGCCGCCATCACGCATCTGATCCTCCACGGGTTCTACAAGGCCTACCAGTTCCTCGCGTCGGGGGGCCGGGTCGAGCAGACGGCTCCGTCCCACGCCGCCGAGTCGACCGACGGCTCCCGCGCCGACCTGCTCGTGGCCCTCCCGACCGCCGTCGCCGGCGGTGCCGTGTTCGCCCTCCTCACGGGCAAGGGGACGGCGCTCGACAGTGGCCTGTTGCTGGCGCTGTTCGTCGTCCTGACGACGTTTCGCGCGACCCGGGAGATAGTCCAGCACACCGCGCTCCCGGCGACGGTCCGGTTCGGAGCCGTGCCGCTGCTTTTCCTGCCGGCCATCGCCGGCTACGCGGCGGCCTACCACCTCGTCACGGCCGCCCTCGTCGGGCTCCCGGTCGTGACGGCACCCGCGGCGTTGACGCCCGTTCACGGCGCCGTCGCCGCCGGGTTCGTCCTCGCCTACGTCGCCATCGAAACCGGCGTCTATCGGTCGAGTACGCGCCTGTACGTGGCGCTGTTGAACGCCGCGGCTCCGCCAACCGACACCACGCTGACGACGACGGAGGAGTACAATGAGTACTGAACCCACCATCCGCGACAGTATCGAGCGTGCAGCGACCTCGGTCGGCACCGTCTGGCCGCTTCACTCCTTCGTGACGGCCAACCCCCTCTCGGGGTTCGAGGATCGGCCGTTTCCCGAGGCGGTCGACCGGGCGACCGACCTGTTCGGCGGCCGGGGGTATCCGAGCGCGGACGTGTTCCGTCGGGCGTTGGAGGACGGCCGGATCGATCCCGAGAGGCTGACCGACGAACTCGCCGCCAGCGGCTACGACGCCGACGCCGACCCCGAGACGTTGCTGGCACGGATGGCGGCCGACGACGACGACCCGGACCGCGACGACGACCCGACATCCGCGGACCGGGTCGACGCCCTCCTGTCGAAGTGGCTGGCGGCCTTCCTCGACGAGGGACGGGCGGAGTGGCCGATGCCGAACCGCGAGCGTGGCTTCTACGCCGCCTTCCGTCACGCGGTCCGCTACGACCGCGAAATTCCGGACGCCGAGGCCGTGACGGCCCTCCCCGGGGAACCGACCGACGCCGTCCGCGCCCTGCTCGCCGACCACCCCGAGGGTCGGTGGGAGGCCATCTTCGAACACCACCTGTCCGCGTTGCCCGGCTGGACCGGCCTGATCAAACACCGCACCGACGGGGACGGTGACTGGGGATCGACCTATCCGATCACGCTCACCGGCTATCTGGCCGCTCGCCTGTTCCTGACCGCGCAGGTGGGCGCGCCGGTCGATCCGGGTCCGAGCGCGACCGGCGACGACGCCGACGACCGCCCCCCGCTCCCCGAGGTGTGGCTGCGCGCGTGGGAGGCGACGTACCGGGACGCACTCGTCGACGCCGTCACGGACGAGAGCGAGACGCTCGCCGCCGCCGACGGCGGCCGCCCGGACGCCCAGTTCGTCTTCTGTATCGACACGCGGTCGGAGCGCATCCGCCGCCACATCGAGGCCGCCGGGGCCTACGAGACACACGGCTACGCGGGTTTCTTCGGCATCCCGATGCGCCACGAGGGGCACGGGTCGGACGTGGCCGTCGACGCCTGTCCGCCGATCCTCGACCCCCAGCATCGCATCGACGACCGGCCGACCGACGACCACCGGCGGACCACTCACGACCGCTGGTCGAACCTCGTGGACGCCGGGACACATCTCCTGAAGACGCTCAAATCGAACGCCGCCACGGCCTTCAGTTTCGTCGAGAACGCCGGGAGCGGCTACGGCGCCGCGCTGGCGGCGCGGACGCTCCTGCCCGGCCGCGTCTACGACGCCCTCCAGCGCGTCGACGGGCGGACGCCCGACGCCCACGAGTTCTGCGAGCCGACGGTCGAGCACGACCCGGACGCCGGGACCGCGCTCCCGCGCGGTCTGACCCTCGACGAGAAGGTGTCCTACGCCGAGACGGCGTTCGACCTGATGGGCTGGGAGACGTTCGCACGCGTCGTCGTCTTCGCTGGCCACGCCAGCCAGACGGCGAACAACCCCTACGGCTCCAGCCTCGACTGTGGCGCCTGCGCCGGCAACCCCGGCGGACCGAACGCGCGCGTCCTCGCGACGGTCTGCAACGACGGGGCGGTCAGGGACGCACTCCGTGACCGCGGTCACGACGTCCCGGACGACACCGTCTTCGTCGCCGCCGAGCACGACACGACGACCGACGAGGTGACGCTGTTCGCCGCCGACGTGCCCGAGAGCCACGCGGCCGATATCGCGCGGCTCCGCGCGGATCTGGAGACGGCGCGGACGGGCGCCGCCGCCGAGCGCACCGGCAGCGTCCGTGACGCGGAACGTTGCGCCGCCGACTGGGCGGAGACGCGCCCGGAGTGGGGACTGGCCGGCAACGCCGGGTTCGTCGTCGGCCCACGCGAACTGACCGACGACCGTCACCTGGACGGCCGCGTCTTCCTCCACTCCTACGACTGGCGGACCGACGAGGACGGCGACGCCCTCGAAGCCATCGTGACCGGCCCGCTGGTCGTCACCCAGTGGATCAACGCGCAGTACTACTTTTCGACGGTCGACAACGCCGTCTACGGGAGCGGGTCGAAGATCACGCAGAACCCGGTCGGTAACGTCGGCGTCTATCAGGGCAACGGCGGTGACCTGATGACCGGCCTGCCGCTCCAGTCGCTGTACGCGACCGACGACGAGCCCTACCACCAGCCCCTGCGGCTCTCGACCGTGATCCACGCGCCCGTCGACCGGGTGACCGACGTCCTCGCCGCGCACGACGAGGTCACGTCGTTGCTGGACAACGGCTGGCTCTCGCTGAGCGTGGTCGACCCCGAACGTGACGACGTGTTCCACTACGAGGGCGACCTGACGTGGTCAGCGCGGTCCGACGCCCCCTCGGTCCAGGAGCGGGCAGTCCCGGCGGCCACGGCCGACGACTGATACGGTTTATTGTAAGTCGTTACCGGACGGTCTCGGCGAACCACCGGCACACAGTTACAATAATCCGTCTGACACTAATTGTCGACTCCGATCGGTCGCTTTCGGAATCAAATTCGAGAATTTGACCAACGAATTTTTACGATAGAGGCATGCTTACCGCGGTATGCATCTGTTATCCAGTATCGTCGGAGCGGCGTCTCGGGAGGCGAGCACGGCCGACTCCGCTGCCGACGAGGAGGACACCACGGACACGGACCTCGGCTTCGGGGCCGACTTCCACACGATCCTGAACCACGTCGACACGCCGCTCTTCGTCGTCGACGCGGATGGCGATCCCGTCCTGTGGAATCGGGCGCTCGAAGAACTGACCCAGACCTCCGAGGAGCGGACGAAGGAACTCGCTCGCGAACACGGGGTTACTGGACCGGCGTTCTATCCCGATGGGCGGCGATCGAAGACGCTCGCCGACAAGGTCGTCGACACGCCCGAACGGGCCGACGAGGAGTACGGCGTCCCCCGGATCACGGACGTCGACTACACGCTCTACGGCGACGAGAGCGTGATGACCGACGCCCGGGGTGTCGAGCGGCACATCGAGTTCACCGCGGCGCCCCTCTACGACGAACAGGGTACGTTCGTCGGGGTGGTTGAGATGATCCAGGATCGAACGGAAGACGCGCTCAAGCAACGGGAACTCGAGGCGCTCGTCGACGAACTGAAGTCGACGATGCACGCGATCGAGAACGGGAATCTCGGCGCCCGTGCGTCCCTCGGTGAGGTGGAGTACATCGACTCGAACCTCCTCGAAGTAACCGAGCGTCTCAACGACATGACCGCCAAACTCGAGGGGATGATCGACGAGGTCGTCGACATCGCGGATGCGGTGTCGGTGACGAGTGAGGACCTGAGCAGCACCAGCGAAGAGGTGACGAGCGCAATCCAGAACATCGAGACATCGAGTGGGGATATCGTCGACGAGGCGGACGACCTCGCCGAACAGATCGAGGACGCGGATACGAGCATCTCGAACCTCTCGGCGTCGATCGAGGAGATCACTGCGACGACGAACGAAGTCAACGCGCAGTCGGAACACGCCGCGGAACTGGCCGCCGACGGCGTCGACGAGGCGACCGACGCGATCGGGCAGATTCGGAACGCCGTCGAGGCGGCCTCCGAAATCGAGGACGAGATCGACGCGCTGGAGCACCAGATGGACGAGATCGGCGAGATCACGGACCTCATCTCGGATATCACCGACGAGACGAATCTGCTCGCACTGAACGCGAACATCGAGGCGGCTCGTTCCGCGGACGGTGGCGATGGGTTCGGCGTCGTCGCCAACGAGATCAAGTCGCTGGCCGAGGAGTCCCAAGAGGCGACCGAGGAAATCGAGACGATCATCGAGGAGACACAGGAGCGGACGTCGGACGTAACGGAGCAGATCAACACCGCGACGGCGGAAATTTCGGGGGGCGCGACCGCCGTCGAAGACCTGGTCACGGTCTTCGAGGAGATCGATACGGCGGCGTCCGACGCCAGTACGGGCGTCGCGGAGATCCTGGAGGCCGTCGAATCGCAAGCGTCGGAGGCTGACCAGGTGAGTCAGGTGGTCAGAGAGACGTCGACGATGTCACAGCGGATTGCCGAATCGATCCAACAGATTTCGACGGGCGTCGAACAGCAGTCGTCGGCGATGTCCGAGACCGCCGAAATGGCACAGGAGCTGAGCGACTCCAGCCTCCAGCTCCACGAGCAGGTCGCTCGGTTCGATACGGCGCACGGCCGGGCGGAGGAAGCCACTTCGACCAAGTAACGCACGTCGCACGGCGTCTTTTCGCGGGTACGGTGTGGGCTGTGATGCGTGATCCGGCACGCCGACTCCGCCATTTCGTATCGCGAGATACGATTTACACCGTGACGCGGGGGGCTTTTGTTCCTCGCCCGCCGAATCGAGATATGGTCAAGAACGTCGCCAGCGTGGTGGCCGACCTCGACCCCGAGGATTTCTATCTGCTCTCGGGCGTCGAGCAGGGGATGCGGTTCAGCGAGTGGGTCAACCGCGAGAAACTGCCGGACTACGCCAACCTCACCGCCGAGGAGGTGGACTACCGGCTGGATCGGTGCATGAAACGCGACCTGATCCAGCGCCGGACCATCCAGTACGAGGGGTACCAACTCACCTTCGAGGGGTACGACGTCCTCGCCCTCCACACGTTCGCGGAGCGGGACACCGTCGCGGGCGTGGGTGCTCCGCTGGGCGTGGGCAAGGAGAGCGACGTGTACGAGGCCCAATCGTATCGGCCGCTGGCGCTGAAGTTCCACCGCGAGGGCTACACCAACTTCCGTGAAGTGAACAAGGAACGGGAGTACACGTCGGACCACCACCACGTCTCGTGGCTCTACACCGCGCGCAAGGCGGCCGAACGCGAACACGACGCGCTCGAAACGCTCTACCCCGACGTGTCGGTTCCGCGGCCGGTGGACTACAACCGCCACGCCATCCTGATGGAGAAGTTCGAGGGCGTCGAACTCGCGCGGGCGAAACTCGACGATGCGCAGGTGGTGGGCGTCCTCGACCTGATCCTCGACGAGGTGACGACGGCCTACGAGGCGGGGATGGTCCACGCCGACCTCAGCGAACACAACGTTGCCGTCGCGGAGTCAGGGATCACCGTCTTCGACTGGCCGCAGTCGGTACCCACGGACCACGCGAACGCCGACGAACTCCTCGAACGCGACGTCGGGAATCTGATCGGCTTCTTTCGCCGGAAGTACCCCGCCGTCGTCCCTGACGTGAACACGGCCGCCATCGCCGACGCCGTCGCAACCGGCGACTTCGAGACGGTTCGGGAGTTCGCGGCAAGTCGAAGTTCTTAACCCCGACCGACCGGTAGGGCCGACAACTCGCTGGTCAACGGGCCCCAGCGGGCACCCGACTCGTCGGGACGACATGTGGCTCGCCGACTTCGGCGACGCTGAATCGCAAGCGCCCGTGGGAACACTATGGCACGAAGCTTCTACTCCCACATCCGAGACGCATGGCAGAACCCCGACGACGGGGCACTCGCCGAACTGCAGTGGCAACGAAAACAGGAGTGGCGCGATCAGGGCGCCATCGAGCGCATCGAGCGCCCGACCCGCCTCGACAAGGCGCGCAACCTCGGCTACAAGGCCAAACAGGGCATCGTCGTCGCGCGGACCTCCGTCCGCAAGGGCGGCGCCCGCAAGCGCCGATTCAAGGCCGGTCGACGCTCGAAGCGACAGGGTGTCAACCGCATCGGTCGCCGGAAGAGCATCCAGCGCATCGCGGAAGAGCGCACCGCGCGCAAGTACCCCAATCTCCGCGTGCTCAACTCCTACTGGGTGGGCGAGGACGGCTCGCAGAAGTGGCACGAGGTGATTCTCGTTGACCCCGAGCATCCCGCCATCCAGAGCGACGACGACCTGAACTGGATCTGCGACGATTCGCACCGCGGGCGGACGTTCCGCGGCAAGACCAGCGCCGGACAGAAGGGTCGCGGTCAGCAGAAACGCGGCAAGGGCACGGAACACACCCGACCCAGTATCGGCGGCGACCGGCGCCGCGGCAAGTAGGGCGGCACTCGACGCCTGTTTTGATCCGCTATGCTCGTCAGCGGCGGCGCCGTTCGGCGGCGGATAAATTGTATGTCGCGATATCGAAGGCGGGGCCCGGTTGTCGAGCCCCGAACTCGCCCGAACATCATATCCCTATTTCGTCATTTCGATCTCGAACCGCGCTCCACCATCCGTTCCATCGGTCAGAGACAGCTCCCAGCCGTGGGCTTCCACGATTCGTTTTATAATTGTCAGCCCGAAGCCAGTCCCCCCACGTGCCGACGAATGCCCCGGTTCGAACACCGCCTCACGCTTGTCCGCTGGAATTCCTGGCCCATCGTCTTCGACGTAGATTCCCTGTTCACCGTGCGATCCGACGCGGATGATCACGTCGGACCCGCCGTGTTCGATCGCGTTCCGGAACAGGTTCTCGAAGACGTGCCGTAATCGGTCGTGGTCGCCTTGGAAGGTCACCTCGTCGCCGATTTCGATGGTTGCGTCGTCCGTCTCTACCGTTGCCCAGCACTCCCCGACGAGATCAGTCAGGCTGACCGACTCCGTTTCGGTTATCGTATCACCCTGGCGAGCAAGCGTCAGCGTGTCCTCGACGATTGCCTCCATCCGGTCGAGCGCCTGCAGGAGTGAATCGAGATGCTCGTTGTCCGCGTTCTCGGCGAGAAGCGTCGCGCGGCCCTGTGCGACGTTGAGCGGGTTGCGCAAGTCGTGAGAAATAACGCTTGCAAACTCGTCGAGGCGCTCGTTTTGCTGGCGTAACTGTCGCTCTCGTTCGACGCGATCGGTCACGTTCCGAGTGATTCCGACGAGGCGAGTTATCTCCCCGTCGGTGACTCCCGGCGCAAGCTTCGTCTGCCAGAAGCGTGCCCCTTCGTCGACCCGTAGTTCCTCCTGGTACGAGATCGGCTCACCAGCGTTGATACAGCGGTGGTAGTTTGCTTCGAGTTCTGCTCCCTGTTTCTCACCGAACACGTCCCGTGGTGTCCGACCCTGCACTTCTTCGGTCGTAATGCCGGTCTGTCGCTCGTAGGAGGGACTGAGGCGTTCAAATTCGAATCTAACATCGCCATCAGTGTTTTTGACATCGATCAGAAAGATGGCGTCCTCCACGTTGTTCAAGAGGGCGTCGTACTCTTCGGCGAGTGTCCGAGCTTCGATCTGGAACTCCTTTCGCTCGGTAACATCCCGACTGCTGAGGAGAATTCCGTCGACGACACCGTCGTCACGTCGATCCCTCATCGTGGCCTCGATCCAGCGCCACGACCCGTCGGCGTGCCGGAATCGGACTTCGACGGTCTCGGATTCGGCCTGGTTCGATAGAACGGCCTCCACCGCCTCGGCGTTCCGCTCTCGATCGTCGGGATGGACGAACTCGTATCCCTCGTGGCCAATCAACTCGTCGGGATCGTAGCCAAGAATTCGTGTGACGGCCGGGCTAACGTAGGTTATCGTCCCGTCGGCATCGACGACTGTTGCAAGATCATTCACTTCCTCGACGAGCGTCCGATACCAGTCCGCGGTATGTTTACCGTGCTCTTCGGGAGTCGCACTGTCTTCCATCGGTCCTACTACGAACAGTACGTACAAAAAGGCGCCAAAGCGTCGAGAGAAGGGACCGAATCAACCAATTGGTCGCTCTCGATGCGCTCGATCCGTGGTTCGTGTCTCGCCGGTCCCGGCACGAACCCGTTCTGGCTCCTTCGGTTCGTCTACCGGGCGGTGCGGTACTCGCCGTGTTTCATCCCGAGGACGAAGGCGACGACGGCGAAGGCGATCATCGACGGTAGAACCATCATGAAGACGATTCGGGGCGGCATCATCCCGCTCCCGGCGAGACCGACGGTGCCGAGGGCGGTGACGACGACAAGTGCTCCGACCGAGCGGACGAAGTCGAACTCCATGCCCGACGGTCGGAGTTCGGTCGTGAAAAGGATTGCACTGCCGGGATCGGGCGGTCGCCAGCGGCGAACTCGTCGCCAGCGTCGGGAACGATCGATGGCGGACGGACAACTGATTTGTGCGCGGAGCGTCGATCCCTTCCCATGCAACGCACGACCACCGCGGCCACCCGGCGGGCCGACCTGCCGGGGGAGGTGTAGCGTGTCCGAGTCCGACCTGCCGCCGGTCTACGGCGGGCGCAGCCTCCACGTCCACCTCGACGAGGGGGAGAGCGAGATCGAGTCGATCGATCCGGCCGACGCCCGGCGCTTCCTCGGCGGCAACGGCTTCGCCGCGAAGGCGGTCCACGACCATGTGCCCGTCGACGCCGATCCGTTCGACCCCGAGAACGTCGTCGCGTTCACCGTCGGGCCGATGAACGGCACACCCTTCCAATCGACGAGCCGGGGCGTCGTCGGCTTCGTCAGCCCGCAGACGAACGGCTTCTTCGACAGCACGTTCGGCGGCACCTTCCCCCGCGCCCAGAAGACGACGGGCTTCGAGAGCGTCGTTCTCCACGGTGCCGCCGACGAACTCTCGTACGTCCACGTCGACGAGAAGGGGGCACGGATCGAACCCGCGCCCGACCTCGCGGGACTGGGCACCTACGAGACCTGTGCCGAAGTCGAGGATCGCGCCGCCGCCGACGCCGAGAACGACGTTCACGTCATCGCCGCGGGGCCGGCCGGAGAGAACCTGGTTCGCTTCGCCTGTCTGCTCCACGACTCCGAGATGCGCGAGGGCGTCGCCGGTCGGGGCGGCGCCGGCGCCGTTCTCGGGTCGAAGCACGTCAAGGCAGTCGTGATCGAGGAGGGGGAGTTCCAGCCCGACCCCGTCGCAGACGGTGACCTCCGGGAACTGATCGGCAGTCGGATGAAGCCGCTCATGGAGGAGACGGAGATGCTCCAGAACTACGGCACGGCCGGGCTGGTCAACCCGATCAACGAGATGGGGAAGCTCGGCCGGCGGAACAACCGGGTGGAACACTCGCCACGCGAGGAGGCCGAGTCGATCAGCGGCGAGTTGATCCGCGAGGAGTACGTCACCGAGGACACGACGTGTGCGAACTGCGCCGTCGCCTGTGGCAAACACGTCACCGTCGAGAGCGAGGGGGTCGTCGACGCGAAGATTCCCGAGTTCGAGAGCCTCTTCGGCACCGCGACCATGACCGACGTGTTCGACATCGAGCGGGTGATCAAGGCGAACGACCTCTGTGATCGTCTCGGGATGGACACCATCTCGTGGGGGGTCACCGTCGCCTTCGCCCGCGAGTGTTACGACGAGGGGCTCCTGACCGACGCCGACTCGCCCCATCTCGACTTCGGCGACGCGGATGGGTTGGTCGAACTCGCTCGCCGGACCGCTCACCGCGAGGGCTTTGGCGACCGGCTCGCGGAGGGGTCGTTCCGTCTCGCCGCCGATCTCGACGACGAGGCGGAGCGGTATCTCCACGGCGTCAAGGGGCTGGAGTTCGCCGCCCACTCTCCCCGCGGCCTGAAAGGAATGAGCATCGGCTACGCCACCGCGACGCGCGGCGGCTCCCACCACGACACCCGGCCGACGCCCCAGTACGACGGCGAACACGCCGAGACGACCGAGGGAACCCCCGAGTTCGCCGCCCGAACCCAGCATTTCACCGCGCTCGGCGACTCGCTCACGCAGTGTCGCTTCGTGAGCGAGGGCGGGTACGACAAGCGCGTCACCGACCGCTACCGCGACGCCATCAACGCCGCGACGGGGTGGGAGCTCTCGACCGACGAAGTCGAACGCATCGGCGAGCGGATCTACAACCTCGAACGCCTGATCAACGTCGAACGCGGCGTCGCGCGCCGGGAGACCGACACCCTCTCTCACCGCGTGATGCACGAACCCATCCCTGAGGGACCGGCGGCAGGGATGTACTGCCCGCCGGACGAACTGTCGGCGATGCTGGACGACTACTACGCGTTCCGCGGCTGGGACGACGACGGGGTTCCCACGGCGGAGCGTCTCGACGCTCTCGACATGGCGGAACTGGCGGACTGATCGGCCGGGGCATTATAACCCCGTCACCGCGAAACGCACGCCGTGTCCGCCCTCCGTTCGGCCACCCACGCCACGCTGAACAGCCCCCGCCTCTTCGCCGTCGCTCTCGGAGAGACGGCGAGTCGAATCGGCCTCGCCCTCCTCGGCCCACCCGTCCTCGCCATCCTCTGGCCGCCAGTGTTCGCTGTCGTCGGATTCGGGCTGGCGGCGCCGACAGTGCGGGCGGCGCTTCCGGACGATGTCCCCGCGCCCCGCGGTGACGCCCCAACCCCGATCACCCTCGTCACCGTTGCGGTCCTCGGCCACCTCGCCGCCCTCGCTCTCGGAACGGCCGGCTTTCTCCTCTTCGACACTCCCGTTCGCGCCGCGCTGTACTGGCTGGGGTACGGTGACGCGCTCGGCCTCTCGGTCCAGGTCGGCGGCGCGGTCCTCGGCGTCGTCGTCGGCACGCTCCTCGCGTGGACGCTCCCCGGCGTCGCCGTCGGGCGGGTGATCGGCGGCACGACACCACGGCGGGCAGTCAAATCGGCGCTCGTGGTCCCTCGGGTCGCACCCCGTGCCTTCCTCGGTGCCCTCGGCGCACACGCCGCTTTCGCGGGTCTCCTCGGCCTCTCGGTGGTGACGGCCGCTGGCGCCGCTCGATCGACCGGATCGGGATTCGTCGCCCTCGCGGTCGGCGGCGGCCTCGCCGTCCTCGTCTCGGCGTTCGCGCTCGCGCTGCTCGCCGCCCGCTCCGTCGCCGATGGTGACGGGGGGGCCGCGCCCCGTCCCGATCCACGCCGACTCGCGCTCGTCGCCCTCCTGTTGACGGGGCTCGTCACCGGTGTCGGCGGCGTTCGCATGGCCGAACTCCGCCCGACGGCCGAGCCAGCGGCACTCCCCGACGACCCGGACGGCGCCTACGCGACGGCGCTTTCGAACACCCGACGGGCCGATCACCGGTATCGGGTCGCGGTCCTCGACGACGATGGGAACGGGGAGCTGTTCGTGGTTGAACGGACGCTCGACCGGTCGGACCGGCAGTACCGCCAGCGTGCGCTCGGCGAGGCGCAAGGGCCCGACCTGTACGCCGGGACGGGCACGGGGTCGCCGCCGGCCCGTGCCTTCGACCGCGTCGCACTCGGCCGGCGAACCGTCGGCGACGACCGGCTGGTCCGCGCGTCGCCGGACTATCTCTACTGGGTCGCCGGCTATCGCTGGGGCGGTGACGGCGGCCTCCACCCGCCCACTCGCGTCGACGGCTGGACGGTCGCCGATCGGAGCGACCACCGACTTGTCCTCGAACTCACGGGGGCGCGGCCGGTGTTCGAGGCCACACAGGGGTTCGTGCCCGACCGGGTGACGAACACGAGTGCCGCGGGTATTCGGACCACTATCGACCGCGAAAGTCGGACGGTCGAACGGATCGAGGTTCGGTTCGACGCGACCGTCACGGTCGGCGAAACGACCGACCACATCCGGCTTCGTGTCGACCACGAGTTCCAGGTCGGTATCGACGTGGGGCGACCGCCGGTCCTCGGGCCGCCGCAGCCGGGTGAACTCGTCTGGAAACTGCTCGTCTACTGAACGCCCGCCTCGCGGTAGCCGGCCACGAACCACGCACCCACCGCGACGAGGGCGGCGACGACGACGAACACCCAGAACGCCGCCCACGCGCCGACGCCGACGCTGTCGAATCGGACGCCAACGGCCACGCCGGCGACGGCGGCGGCGACGAACGGCGCCAGAAAGGGCAGGTCGGTCCACGACCCGCCGGCGTTGACGTACTCGACGGCGTACCCCCAGACGTTGCCGACGGTGAACTGGAAGAGGACGAGGCCGAAGAGGCCGACGAGGACGGCGCGCATCGCCGCGCCGCCGGTGACGGTGCCGGCGCGCAGGAGGGAGATGCTGGTTCCGACCGCGAAGACGGCTGCCATCACCCCGTGCCAGGGGCGGAGTCGGTCGCGGAGGGCCATGGCGGCGTCTCGCCGGCCGGCGTAAAGAGACCAGCGACACGTCGTCCGTCCCTGGATCGACCACTGACACGCCGCGAACGGTCGCTCGACTGATTTCGTATCGCGACATGAAGTTCATCGCGGTTCGGCAGCGGGACGCACGGACAGCACGGATTTATCCACTTCGACCTCCGACCGTCCCGTATGAGTGGGCTCTCGCTCGACGCCACGCAGCTGGATCGCTACTCCCGACACATCATCATGGACGACGTCGGACCGGAGGGACAGAAGCGCCTGCTCGAATCGAGCGCGCTCGTCGTCGGCGCTGGCGGCCTCGGCGCACCGGTCATCCAGTATCTCGCGGCCGCGGGCGTGGGGACCCTCGGCGTCGTCGACGACGACGTGGTCGAGCGCTCGAACCTGCAACGGCAGGTCATCCACGCCGATGCGGACGTGGGGCGCCCCAAAGTCGAGAGTGCAAAGGAGTTCGTCGCCGACCTCAACCCCGACGTGGACGTGGCGACCTACGAGACACGCCTCGACCGCGACAACGCCGACATCCTGACCGACTACGATATCGTCGTCGACGCCTCCGACAACTTCCCGACGCGGTATCTCGTCAACGACACCTGCCGACTCGCCGGCATCCCCGTCTCCCACGGCGCCATCTACAAGTTCGAGGGACAGGTGACGACGCTCCACCCCGACGGACCCTGTTACCGGTGTCTGTTCCGCGAGGCGCCCGAGCCCGGGACCGTCCCCGACTGCGCGACGACGGGCGTCCTCGGCGTCCTCCCTGGCACCGTCGGCTGTATTCAGGCGACCGAGGCCGTGAAAGTCCTGCTCGGGGCGGGCGATCCGCTGATCGGGCGTCTGCTCTTTTACGACGCGATGGACATGAGCTTCGAGACGGTGCCCTACGTCGAGGACCCCGGCTGCCCCGTCTGTGGCGACGACCCCATCGACTCCATCGACGACATCGAGTACACCGACGGGTGTGCGATCGACGCGGACTGATCGCTGGTCGAACGAAATCCTTTAGCGCCCGCGAGGTGCATTTCTACCCGAGGGACCGTGGGTTAGCCTGGTATACTTCGGGCCTTGGGTGCCCGTGACCCCGGTTCGAATCCGGGCGGTCCCATACCGTTATCCCGGTGAAACAGCAGACAGCAAGCACCCGCTTAAGTCAGCGAGGTGAGCGGGCGTGAGCCGGAGCGAACGGCCTTCCGACGCCTACCCGCTCGCAGTCTGCTACTACTGTGGCCTGCCGATCCCCCGTGACGGACGCGACGACTGTTGAGTCGCCGGTCGTCGTCGACGGGACAGATGTGCTCCTCGTACTCGTCGCGGTACTGGTCGGCCGCCGCCTTCGAGCCGAACTCGACGGTGACGCTCGTCGGAAGGTCTCGAAGGCATCACCGTCCTCGAACGCCGCGACGAGGACGCACCTGAAGAGAATGCCCACGGTGACCCACGTCTGGAGGTCGTAGTTCGCGGAGATGAGCGAGACCGACGACGCCGTCCACCCTTCGGCCTTCGCGCGGTGGTGATCGAGGTACTGCTCGCAGTTCTCGAACACCTCCGCAGCCGCCGGGTGTTCGAACTCGGGTGTGTCATCGGGTCCATTAGGCGCCCTCCCGAGTCGTCGCCTCGATCGATTCGCGGAGTGCCTCGGCACGGGCGCTCTCTGCGTGGTAGTTCTCCACCTCGCGGAGATCGACGATGTGGGCGGGGCTGGTTGCGTCCCGAGCGCCGCGGAAACAAACACGTATCTGGTGTCTCCGGAACACGCCGTCGAAGAAACAGATGATCACTGGGCAAACAACTTCTACGAGAGCGATATTCGATGATGTACTATCCACTTTGCCGGATCAAATGGTCGGCCGCCGACGTTGAGGACGAGTGTCCTGTCTGTGGTCGCCCGCCGCATCGCGGAGGTACGACGCCGGCATGAGCGAGACCGTGCCGAAGAGCAGCGAGAGAGTGAGTGACAGCGCTCAGTTGAACGGGTTGTCGGCGGTCTCCAAGCGCGTGAGGGCTTCAACCACGTCGAAATCGTCGTCAAACGAGTACAGGTATCCGATGTCTTTCCGATCCATGTACGCCGCGATGGTCGAATCGACGAAAGAGAGTTCGCTGTACCGGCGGAAGAGGGCTTGCGCGGCGTTGAAATCCGCCTTCGGGGCGTGAGTTATCTCGAAGTGCGCGCCCTCGATGAGCCGATCCAGCATCTGGTTCGCGGCGTCTGCATCGAGTTTCTCGCCGGAGAGGTTCAGCGTCTCCGCGATCACGTAGTTCGTGACGATAGCTTCCGGAAGCTCTCCGTGGTCGATCCCGCGGACGATCTCCCGAGCGCGGTCGTGGTACTCGTCACGGGCGCTGGCACTGGCGAAGAGAACGTTGGTGTCGAGGAGGGCGACAGCCATCACTCCGCCCCGAACTCGCCCTCAACTTCTACGGCGTTCGTCTCACCCACGTCCACGGGTTCGAAGTCGTCGAAGACGCCCTCGCGTTGATGGACGATTTCGACGGAGAGGTTTCCCTCTTCGTCGGTCGTCCAGCGGAGTTTGTCGCCCGGTTCGATGCCGAGACGTCGGCGGAGGTTCGCCGGGATCGTGACCATCCCTCGGTCGTTGACTTTCGTTTCCTCGGGCCCCTCTTCAGTTGCCATAGGTGTACGTACCGTCTCATCCACAATACATGTTGCTCCACATGTGGGGTGTTCGCGGAGTTTTAGCCCTTCGAAAGTATATCTGTCTGAAGTGACGACCGGCACCGCTTCGGCGGCTTCTCGGCGAACACGTCTCGCTGGTGCGGGCGGACGCGTCGGGGTCCGCATGGTACGTGTTCGTGTGTACGACCGGGATGGGGGCGAGCCGTTGCGGATGCGGGATGCGGCCGTCGACGGTAACGCGCGTCGTTGAGGAGATCGGCGACGGCGAGTGGAATCTAGCGGGGCATCAGCGACGGGAAAGGCAGCAGAAAGTGCCGTGGACGGCGGTGTTCGACGAGTGATGCTGTATCAGTGTCCTGACTGCAACGGTGCACTCTACTCCGATCAAATGATGGACCACCACGTCTGTATGAACTGCAAACTGGGCTGGGACGTGACTCTGAGCGTCGATTATTCTCCTGTTTCCTGACTCAGTGAAATTTCGTCCACTTTTTCGACGACTTCGACCGGTGGTTCTGCGAGTATTTCGGTGATGGACCTCGGTGTCTCGAAGCTTCCGATTTCCGATTCCCAGTACCTTCGACAGGCCCTGATGTTTTCGAGCATTTCAACTCTCATACCACTGAGAAACATCGTATCCGCCGTTTGAGTTCGCTCTGCTGTAACTCGGCATATTACTGCTTCTTCTTTTCCTGACGAATACGTGCGAGCGAATTGCTCCACTTCTTCGGTCGTCTCTGCCCCGAAAACAGCCTGAAACCGTGAGAATTGGTCGGGATACTCCAGAAGCCGGATCATCTCCATCCATGCCTCAATCCAATAGGTTTGCTCGTCATCTTCGTCTGGCTCAAAGTGTGACAAATACCGTTCACCGTGTTTCGTCACTCCTTCTGGATAGTATTCTTCTGCGAGTCTCTTCTGCTCTATCTCAGTCTCTGAAACGGGAATTAGTGAGAGGGTTTGTCCTTGTTCGAGTGACTTGGCCCTATCTATGTGGTAAAAGGATTCGGTCACTAATTGGCATCTGTATTGCGATTTGAGTGGTCTCACTAAGAGGTAACCCTCAGCGTGACCGCGAATACGCTCAGAAACGGAGATCGACATTCGGGAATCAGCACTGAACCAGATATTGACTCTTCTCAAACTGCGTACCGGAGGTGTTTTGTGGCGCGGGCGGGGAGGAAAGGTAGACGGCACGGTCAGCCAGCCCCTTTCAACCCACGTGTCACCACGTGTGGTCCGTTGACTGACCTACTCCGTCTCTCTAACAACCACGAGCGACTGCTACTCCGGATTGGAAAAATACTGAACTGACAGCGTCAGGTACGCACAGATAGATCAGCGTGTGACCGAGAATCCATCCAGAGTCGGAAATCACCTTTGGAGAAACAGAGGAACGGCGATATGGCTTTCGTGGGCAGGGCGGAAGTTCCTGATCAGTGGCATGTCGCACGGGCGAGCGTCACCAGCCCCAGCGCCTGCCGACACCGGCCGTTCCCACATGAAATGCCGAGTTCGGCGGGGTTAAATCACTTTCCAGTTGATGCTAAATAATTCTTTGTAGGTGTCATAACGGCACGTATGAGTATTTTCAACACGACCCCTATCGAACCAGATCACGACCTATATCTCGCGGCCGACCTGTGGTGCCGAAGGGACGCGAGATGGCGACCACTGCGAGCCTCGCGAGCGAATGGGTCCTCGTGGACGAGCGAAGCGAGTTCATGGCGGTCCCATACCCACTTTCGTTCGATCCGTCGTGTCGACTGTCCGGGTCCTCCTCGCGGAAACTCGATCTCTCCGGTCGACGACGGGGAACAATCGAGTGCAAGGCCCCGCCGAAACACAACCGATTAGTGACACGCTTCCGACCACACGGCCGATGCCCTCCACTCGACTGCTCGCCCGCGCCCCGAGCGCCCTCGCCGCGCTCTCGCTCACGGGCGTCGCCGCCGCACAGTCCCCCGTGGCCGAATCCGAACTCGGCCTCGCGACCCGCGTCGGCCTCAGCTTCGGCGTCATTCTGCTCATCAACCTCGTTCTCGGCGGCGGGCTCTACCTCCTCGCGCCCGACTACACCCGGCGGATGGTGTCCGAGATCCGCGACGACGCCGGGGCTGCCTTCCTGTGGGGCCTCCTCACCGGTATCGCGGTCCCCATCGCGCTGGTGTTGATCGCCATCACGATCATCGGCCTGTTGGTCACGATCCCGGGCCTGATCGCGCTGTTTTTCCTCGGCCTGATCGGCAACGCGGTCACCATCTGCTGGCTCGGCACGCTCCTGACGGGGCACGACGGCCCCGACGGGACGGCCGTCGGCGTCGGCGCCCTCGTGTTGGCGCTGGTCGGCGCCATTCCCGTCCTCGGCAACCTCGTCACGACGCTGCTCGGCTTCTTCGGTCTCGGCGTCGTCGGCCACGACCTCTACACGTCCTGGCAGGGGTAGGGCACCGCGGAGGTTTTTGTGGCCGGCGAGCCACCGTCGCGTATGCGAACACGGACGGTCACCGGCGGTGACGGGGTCGAGATTCACGTCGAGGAACGCGGGCCGGCAGATGCCCATCCGCTCCTCCTGATCCACGGCTTCTCGCAGTCCCGTCTCGCCTGGACGCCGCAGTTCGACTCCGCCCTCGTCGACGACTACCGCCTCGTGGCGATGGACTGTCGCGGCCACGGCGCGTCGGGAACGCCCAGCGATCCGGACGCCTACCGCGACTCGACGCTGTGGGCCGACGACGTACGAGCCGTAATCGAGGTGCTGTCCGAACGACCCACGCTCGTCGGCTGGTCGTACGGCGGCCTCGTCGTCGCCGACTACCTCGCGACCCACGGCGACGACGCGGTGTCGGGCATCGTCCTCGTCGACGGCATCACGGAGAAGGGAACCGCCGACGCCGACCGGTTCGCGGGCGAGCAGTTCGTCGCACTCGATTCTGGATTCCGGTCGACCGACGCGGCGGAGAGCGTCGACGCCCTCGGTACCTTCGTCCGCCTCTGTGTCGAGGAGCCACTCGACGACCGGGAGTTCTACCGCATGCTCGGCTACAACGTCGCGGTGCCGCCGTTCGTCCGCGCGGCGCTCCAGGATCGGACCGTCGAGCACGAGGCGATGCTGTCTGACGTCGAGACGCCGGTCCTCCTGCTCCACGGCGAGGACGATCCGGTGGTTCGGCCGGCCGCGGCCCGGAAACACGCCGATCTGTTTCCGAACGCCCGACTGGAGACGTACGCAGGTGTGGGTCACTCGCCGTTCTTCGAGGCGCCGGACCGCTTCGAGGCGGATCTGCGCGCGTTCGTCGACGATAGTAACAATTGAACGTCGTCGCACAGCCGATCGCAGGACTGCGTGCGATCGGATCTGCAAACAGTTTCAATCGCTACTAGGGGGCCGGTCGCAGGTCGGGGTGGCCGTCGACGACGGCGCCGGCGATATCGCGGCAGTCACCGTCGTCGAGGTAGAACGCTTCGAACGCGGCGACGAACTCGCGGGCGCGCTTTCGCGGCGGACCGCGTGGCACGGCCTCGACGACGGGCGCCGAGTCGTCGAGCAGTCGGAGGCGCGGGTCCGGGTCGGTTGGGGGCGCCGTCTCGACGCGCAGGGCGCCGTCGGTCCGGTCGAAGACGGCCGCCGTCGCCGACGGCGTATGAGTCCACGACGGCGGCAGGTCGACGCCCGTGTGTAGGTCCGCGAGGAAGGTGGCGAACACGTCCTCGCACCCCCGACAGAGCCGGTAGGTCCCTTGCGAGACGACGTGGTCGTCGACGATGCTCGCGAGGTCGACCAGCCCCGCCTCGTCGGCGGGGCGAGCACAGAAACTGCAGGCATCGGCCGCCGGGTCCAGTGGGTCCCAGTGCCGGGTCAGGTCGACCACGTCCGGCCGGCAGCCGTCACAGACGAACGCCGCGTCGGGGAGCAGGGCGTCGGCGTCCGTCGTTCGGCGCACCCGAATCCGGCCGTGGCGACGGTCGGGCGACCGCCGAAAGTGGCTCCCGCAGACGTGACAGCGCCTGATGGGGCACATGTCCCGGATTCGCGCCCGGACGAGCATAACCGTTTCCCGGATCGTCCGACGAGCGTCGGACGGGAGCAAACGTGAAGTGACCGGCCCGGGTCCGAGGAGACGGATGACCGACCAGTTCACACCCGAGGCGGCGGTCGACCACCTCCGATCGGAGGGTGTCGTCCCCGCCGACGCGGACGCGACCGCACGGTCGCTCGGAGGCGGCGTCTCGAACTACGTCTACCAGGTCCGGTGGGACGACGACTGCCTCGTCGTGAAGCGCCCGCTCCCGAACCTCGCCGTCGAGGACGACTGGCCGGCCGACGTGGACCGCGTCCACAACGAGGCCGCGGCCATCCGCGCATACGACGCCGTCCTCCGGGACACGGGCGTCGAGGCACGCGTCCCCTGCGTCGTCAGCGAGACACGGGACCCGGATCACGTCGTCGCGATCGAGTGTGCACCCGCGGACGCGACGATGTGGAAGGCGGCTCTGCTCGATGGCCGCGTCGACGCCGGCGTCGCCGCGGCCGTCGGCGAGGTGCTCGGCGTCGTCCACGACGCCACGGCGACCGACGACGCGGTGCGCGACCGCTTCGCCAGCAAGCGCCCCTTCGACCAGCTACGCGTCGACCCCTACCACCGCACGACGGCGGAGCGCAACCCCGACGTGGCCGACGCCATCCACGAGGAGATCGACCGGCTGATGGACACCGCTCGCACCCTCGTCCACGGCGACTACAGCCCGAAGAACGTCCTCGTCGACCCCGACGGCGCCGTCCCGTGGATTCTCGACTTCGAAGTGGCTCACTGGGGCGACCCCGCCTTCGACACTGCGTTCATGCTGAACCACCTCTACATCAAGTCCATCCACAACCACGACCGGCACGCGGCCTACGCCGACGCCGCCGACCGGTTCTGGGCGGCCTACGACCGCGCGGTCGACTGGAACATCGAGCGCGAGACGGTCGCCGAACTCGCCGTGTTGATGCTCGCCCGGGTCGACGGCAAGTCGCCCGTCGAGTACGTCGACGGGACGGTGGCCGAGGCGCTCCGCCGCGTGGCGAAACGGGCACTCCGTGGCGACACCGCGACGCTCGACGACTTCGCGGCGCTCGCCCGCGAGGAGGCGGCGCGGCTATGACCGACATCGAGGCCGTCGACGCCTGGGAGGTCCTCGACTCCCGCGGCGATCCGACGGTCCGGGTTCGCGTGGACACCGGCGACGCGAGCGGCCGGTTCACCGTTCCGGCGGGCGCGAGCACGGGCGCTCACGAGGCGGTGGAACGCCGCGACGGCGGCGACCGCTACGGCGGACGGGGGGTGCGCGCGGCCTGTGCGGCCGTCCGCGACGACCTCGCCTCGGTCGTCGTCGGCCGGCCGGTGACCGATCAGGTGGGGATCGATGAGGCGCTGGTCGACCGGGACGGCACGGACGGCCTCTCGCGACTCGGCGCCAACGCGGTGCTCGGCGTCTCCGGCGCCGTCGCCCACGCCGCGGCCGACGCGACCGACCGACCGCTCTACGAGGTGTTGGCACCCGACACCGGACCGGGCGAACTGCCGATGCCCATGATCAACGTCCTGAGCGGCGGCCTCCACGCCGCGGCCGACCTGCCGATTCAGGACTTCCTCGCCGTTCCCGTCGGGGCGACGGCGTACCCCGACGCGCTGGAGACGGTGTGGGAGGTGCGGCGGGCGGCCGGTCGGCGTATCGGGGACGGCGAACACCACCCGCCGGTCGCCGACGAGGGTGGCTTCGTTCCCCCCGTCGCCGACGTGGACGCCGCGTTCGACTGCCTCGTCGCCGCCATCCGCGACGCCGGCTACGCGCCCGGCCGGGAGGTTGCCATCGCCGTCGACGTGGCCGCCACCCACTTCTACGACGCCGACCGCGAGCGGTATCTACTCGCCGGCGACGCGCTGGATCGCGCGGCGATGGTCGATCGGGTGGCCGACTGGGTCGACGCCTACCCCGTTTGTTCGGTCGAGGACCCCCTCGCGGAGGACGACTGGGCGGGGTGGGAACGGCTGGCCGACCGGGTCGGCGACCGCGTGCAGTTGCTGGGCGACGACCTGCTGGCGACGAACGCGGACCGACTGGCGCGGGCGGTCGACGCCGGCGTCGCCAACGCGGCGCTGATCAAGCCGAATCAGGCGGGCACGATCACCCGGGCGCGACGCGTTCTCGAACGCGCACAGGCCGCCGGCTGGGCGCCCGTCGTGTCGGCGCGCTCCGGCGAGACCTGTGACGCTACGATCGCCGATCTCGCGGTCGGTCTCGACGCAGGACAGATCAAAATCGGGTCGCTCGCGCGGTCCGAACGGCTCGCGAAGTACAACCGACTGCTCGGAATCGACCGCGCGCACGACGGCGGCTTCGCCGGGCGCGACGCGCTCGCGCCGCGGTGAACGACACCCCGGATACCGAGCGCGCCGCGGCTCGACACCCCCCAGGGCGCCGCAGGCGCGGTCGAGGCACCCCATCGCCGTCGCCGGTGTCACGGGGAACGCCGTTCCCCGTCGAGCCGCGACGCACGGATCGTCCGTCGCGGGCGTCGTCCCCCTGTACACCGCGGATGCGGTGTACGTATCGAATCAGTCGCCGGCAGTAGTTGAGTGTTCATGCGTTACTTTCGTTACTTTCGTTAGCTAGTTCCAATTCCGCCGCGACCGAGGGTGTGTGAACGTCGCCGAACGCGTCCACGTCATGCCGCTGGGGTTCGAACACGACCGAATCGTCGAGCCCGCGGTCGAGTACCGGGCCGACCGAGTGGTCCTGCTCGATTGGATCGCCGACGACATCGAGCGGCCGGCGTACCACGACGACGTGGTGACTGACCTCGACGCGGCCGGAATCGCCACCGAGCGCCGCGAGTGTGAACTGTTCGATCTGTACGGCTCTATCGCGGTCATCGCGGATGTCGTGACCGCGGAAGCGACACCGGACGACGAAGCGGACGTCGCCAACGACGTGTACGTGAACCTGGCGACCGGGAGCAAGATTACCGCCATCGCCGGGATGATCGCCTGCATGGTTACGGGCGACGCCACCCCGTACTACGTCCGCGCCGAACGCTACGCCTCGGGGACGGAGCCGGTCGGCTACGGGATGGAACTCGCGATCGACCTGCCGACGTACCCCATGGAGCATCCCGATCGCCAGCAGGTCGCGATCCTCGACCGACTGGTGGACGAGGGGCCGTGTTCGAAGACGGAACTGATACGCTTCGGCGCCGAGCGGGGACTCCCGTTCGTCGACGACTGTGATCGGCCGTTCGACGCCTCGGGCAAGCCGACCAAGCAGTCCTACGCCCGGCTCCGCCGGCACGTCGTCGAGCCGCTCGAAGCCCGCGGGTTCGTCACGGTCGAGCCCGTCGGGACGACTCGACAGGTCAGCGCGACCGAGGCCGGACGAAACGCACGCACCGCGTTCGGATTCGTGCTCTAAAGCCGATCGAGCGGCTTCTCCAGACGGTCGTCGTCCCCGAACGCCTCGATCAGCGTCGCCCGGTCGAGCCCCGGTTCGTACTCCGGGCGCCCCTTGCCGACGGGGGAGTCGCTCCCGTCGGTCGCCATCCGGACGAGGTCTCTGGCTTCGAGTTCGTTGAGCGCGCGCGTGGTCGCCGCCTCGGAGAGCGAGCCGACTACGTCGGCGTCGATGTCGTCGACCTGCTGGGAACAGGCGCGGGCGATTTCGCCCGCGTGGGCCGGCGTCTTCCCGTCTTCCGCCAGCTGCGTCACACTGATCAACGTGATCCGTTGCGTGAGCGTCGTCGACTCGAGGTCGGTCATGCGTGTAGTTGGACGCCCATCCCTCAAAGTCGTACCTGATCCGATTCGTCTCGCTTACGCCTGCGGCGTCCACGTGATGGTGAGTCGGATTCCGTCCGCCCGGTCATCGTCGATGGTCGCGCCCCAGCCGTGGACCTGTGCGAGCGTCCGCACCATGGGCAGGGCCGTCCCGCTGGTCGCGTTGGAGACGGCGTCGCCGTAGTCGAAGTAGCGGTCCGGTTCGCCCCGTAGCGGGTCGCAGTCGCCGGTGATCGTGATGCCGTCGTCCCGGTACTCGACGGTCACGGTCGACGCGCCGTCGTCGAGAAAGAACTCGAACGCGCGGGCAAAGAGGAGTTCGAGCCGGGCGGGGTCGGCCTCGACCGACCCCGATCCCTCGACGGCGAGCGTCGCGGCGGCGTCGTCCGGCCACGCCGCCGTCACCGTCTTCCGGAGGTCGACCTCCTCGGCGTCGGTCACCGTCCGGCCGTACTGGGCCAGCGTCGCGAAGTCGTTCATCAGGGTCGTGGTCCGCTCGGTCGTGTCGGTCGCCTTCCGGAGGGCGTCCCGGGCCCGGTCGACGTTGCTCGCTTCGAGCTGGTCGATCGCCCACCGGACGTTGCCGTGGACGATCGTAATGGCGTTGCGGAGTTCGTGGCGCATTCCCTCCGAGAGATGCTCAAGCTGCCGGTTGTGGCGTTCGAGTTCACGCCGCTGTCGTTCGAGGCGCGTCACGTCGGAGAAGACGACGATCCGGCCGAGCGATCCCTGGCCGATATCGAACGCGTTCTCGCTCACGACGTAGTGGCGGCGTTCCCCCTCGTCGACGAGGCTGACCGTCTCGCGCTCTGCCTCCAGCGCCGCGGCCAGCTCCGGCACGGCGTCGACGGGGTCGCCAGCCGCGTCGTCGAGGTCGGGGAACAGACGGCGGGCCGCGTGGTTGTACTCGCGGATGCGCCCCTCGTCGTCGAGAAAGACCGTCGGCCCGTCGACGCCCTCGGTGAGTTGGACCGCGAAAAAGCGGTTCTCGAAGACGAAGAGGACGCCGAGGGTGAACGCCGCCACGCCGAGCGGTGCGTGGATCATATCGAGCAACAGGGGCGTCGCGTAGCCGACGATGTCGAGGGCGACCGGCAGGCCGGCGAGAGCGACCAGCCCCGCGAGCGGTGTGGCGTCGTACTCCGACTCGGCGAACGACTCGAAGAGGACGAACATCCCAACCGCGGCGAGCGTATACGAGAGCCCGGTGACGACCCAGTGGAACAACCCCTGTCGGATCGCCAGATGTGGAAACGGCGAGTCGACGACTGCCGTGGTGAAGTAGAGGTGGTGGATCGGATTCGTGAGCTTCACCGCGACGACGAACAGGTAGAGGGCGACCGCGGCCCGCCGGTAGACCGCCTGCCGGTGATACGTCCGCCCGGTGTACGCCGAGCAGAAGTAGAGCCACGCGAAGACGGTGCTGAACCCGAGGATCAGGCCGACGAGATACACGGTCGTCTTCAGCCTCGTCGTGGGTAGCAGGAGGAGGGCGGCGTGGGCGACGGCCCAGCCCCCGCTCGTCGTGAGCAGCGCGACCAGCCCTCGGCTGGTCTCCGCGTCTTCGACCCGTCCGGCGCGAGGGACGCCGACGACACAGACGACGCCGGCCAGCGCGAACGTCAGCGCGTACGCGACGGCGGACGACACTCCTGCCGGCACGCTCGGACAGTGTCCGTGCGCGCTAACCAATCCTTCGGTCGCTGGCGGCGCGGGCCGCTCACCGTTCGCGCCGTGTGCCGTGGGCGTCTCCATCACGGAAGCCTTATCTGTCGAGGGGGCGTCGGTCTGGTTGCAATGGCAACTGGTACGGTTGATTTCTTCAACGACACTGGCGGTTACGGCTTTATCGAAACTGAGGACGCGGACGACGACGTGTTCTTCCACATGGAAGACGTGGGCGGCCCGGACCTCGAAGAGGGACAGGAACTGGAATTCGAAATCGAGGACTCGCCGAAGGGTCCGCGCGCGACGAACGTCGTCCGCCTCTAAGGCGGCGATCCGTTCTCGCTAGCAATTCGATTTTTACCGACGCAACGACGCCGTAGCGACGGCGCCCATCCATCCGATTCTCACGGCTGAGAAGATAGCCCACATCTTCAAACCTTGCGACGACGGACGGGAGGGTACGCTATGGGTTCAACCGTCGTCCGTCTCGTGTGTTCGACCCTGCTCGTCGCGGCCCTGGCCGTGGGGGTCGCCCCCTTCGGGAGCACCGCCGCGACGCCGCCGGCGATCACCCTGACGGTCGATGGCTCGACGGTCGCCGACGGTAACGCCACGCTCGTCGAGTCGAATCCGACTGTGGGTGTCGAGGTGGAGGCCGACCGCTCCATCCGCGTCGTCGCCGTCCGCGTCGACGGAACGACCGTGCAGCGGGCCACGCCCAACGCCACGACCTTCGACGAGTCGTTCGATCTCGAACTATCGAGTGGTGAACACACGCTCGCGGTCGTCGTCAAGACCGACCGCGTCACCACCCACGAGGTGACGGTGACGAAGGACGCCGAACGGCCGTACGTCCGGTACACGTCGCCGTTCGAGACCGACCTGTACGCCCCGCCGCCGAAGTCGGTGACCGTGAACCGCTCCCGGATCGACCTCGCCGGCAACTTCTCCGACGTCACCGGCGTCTCCCACCTCCGGATCGAGCGCGAAGTCAAGTTCTCCGTGGGGGGGACCACGCGGACGGACCGCGCTGTGTACACCGCGTCGAGGTTCAACGGCTCGTTCTCCCACCCGATCTTCCTCGGCGTCGGCCGGAACAACGTCACGGCGCGGTACTACGACGAAGTGGGCCACGTCAGGAAACACAACTTCTCGATCGTCGTCGAGGACACCGCTCCGCCGACGCTGTCGAACCTCTCGGCGGTCCGCCGGTCGTCGTCGACGCTCCAGATCCGCGGCCATGCGACCGACAACGGACAGATCCGGAGCGTCACGATCCGGCCGGCGGACGGGTCGGGCACCACGTTTCTCGTCGAATCGGGGAGCGGCCGCCCCGATCCCACGCGCGGCCGGGTCACGTTCGAGGAGAACCGTTCCCTCTCCCCCGGCGCGACGGCCATCGTCATCAGCGCGACGGACACGGCCGGGAACTCCGTCGAGCGAACAATCTCCGTCCGTCGGACCGTCGCCCCCGACCTCCGCCTCGACCCGGTGGGCACCCAGTACGTGAATGAGGAGACGGTCGTCGTTCGGGGGGGTGCGACTGACGGCGAAATCGCGACGGCGAGCATCGAGACGGTCGCCGACGGTGAGGTGGTCGATATCGAGACCGTCCACGAGGGGTCGGTCGTGACGGATCTCTCCTTCGAGCGCCGACTCGACGCGCCCGAGAACGACACCGTGACGGTTCGGCTCCGCGTGATCGACTCCGCCGGAACCGAACACGTCGTCTCGCTCGACCGGACGCTGACGGTCGACACGCCGACGGCGACGGCGACGCCGACCCCCACGCCGACGGCGACGGCGACGCCCACGCCGACGATGACGCCCACGCCCACGCCCACGCCCACGCCGACGGCGACGCCCGCGCCCGAGTCGAGCGGGCTGACCATCCCCCTGCTCGGCGTGACGATCCCGATTCCGTCGGTGCTCGGGGCGTCGATCAGCCTCCCAGTCCCCGTCGTCGGTCCGTTCGACGTGCCGGTCGTCCCCGTCGTGGGCATCGCCGTCCTCGGTCTCGGCGCCGTCGCCCGTGCCCGCTGACGGCGCCGCGAACAGCATCTGCCACAGGCGTTAATTGTCGGCGCTCAATAGCACAGTCGAGGTGATGGTATCCCGTCAGATCTACCTCCGGTGAGTACGCTTCACCTGTCGGCGACGCGGACCGCAATCGGGGCCCGACGGTGCGCTCGCGTCGTGTCCGAGCCCGAGGGAGCGGACGTACTCGTCGTCGCCTTCGCCGGATCGCCGGCCCGGTGGCTCGACACCTGGCGAGCCGTCGTCGACGACCCGCCGCGGGCGACGTTCGTCGTGCACGACGCCGCCTCGTGGCTCGCCGGCGACCCCCGAGACCGGGTCGAGACGGTCGCGTCCCCCGACACCACCGTCCAGGCCGAACTCGTCAACTCGCCCGGCAACCTCACCGACCTCGGCGTCACGCTGCTGGAGGCACTCGAGGCCCACGCGGCGCACGATCCGCGGACGATTCTCTGCTTCCAGTCGCTGACCGTCCTCCTGCAGTACGCGCCGCTCGACGAGGTCTATCAGTTCCTGCACACGCTGGTCGGCCACTTCGATCGGTTCGACGCCGCGGGCCACTTCCACCTCCACGAACGCGCCCACGATGCGGAGACGATCGACACCCTCCGCCCGGTGTTCGACCGGGTTCGCGACGGCGACTGAGGGCTCGCACCCGCGTCACCCGACTGCCGTGTAGCCGAAGTAGAGACCGAGGAGGAGACAGCCGCCGCCGAGCGCCTGCACGAGTCGCCGCCAGCGCGTGGGAACGGCGTCGCTGCCGTACTCGCCGCCGCGGCCGTCGGGCCGCCGGCCGAGGGTTTGTGTGCGCACGACGGCCCCCGGCGCGAGGAGACAGAGCACGCCGAGGAGGACGCCGAGGACGGCCGCCAGGAGCGTCCGGACCTCGGTCATCGACTCCGGAGGCGTTCGATCCGTTTCTCGACCGGCGGGTGCGTGGAGAGGAGGTTCGCGAGGCCACCCCGGTCGTCGAAGATACAGAGGGCGGCGGCCTGGTCGTCCACCGCGCTCTCCCGCCCCTCGGCGCCGCGGCTGATCTTCTCCAGGGCTCGCGCGAGGGGTTCACCGCTCCCGATCTCGGCGGCGGCGTCACTGTCGGCGACGTACTCGCGGTAGCGCGAGATGGCGAAGACGAAGAGCATCACCAGCATCTGGGTGAGTTGGCCGACGACGATGGCGAGGAAGAAGTCCGCGATGTCGTTGTCGCCGGTCAGCAGGACGGCCCACTGGGCGACGATGGCGACGATGGAGGCGACGCCCTGGCCGAGCACCATCATCACCACGTCGCGGTTGGCGATGTGGGCGAGTTCGTGAGCCAGCACGCCTTCGACCTCGTCGTCGTCGAGCGTCCGCAGGAGTTCCTCGCTGACGACGACGGTGCCGGCGCCCTTCCGACCGACGGCGAAGGCGTTGGGCACACCCATCCGGGCGATCATGAGCCGGGGTTTGTCGATGCCCATGTCGCGGGCGAGCGATTCGACGCGATAGTGCAGGTCGGGGGCACGCTCCTCGGTGAGGTCTTCGGCGCCGACGCTCCGGAGCGCCATCCACTTGCCGAGTTTGTACTGGACGCCGACGAAGAGGACGCTCCCGAGGAGGACGAGTGCGAGCGGCCAGTCGAAGATTCCCATGACGACGACCGCGGCGACCGCGTAGAACGCGAAGAGAATCGATCCGACGACCGCCATGCGGGCTTTCAGTCCGACGTGGCGCATACCCGCCTGTCGGCCGTCGAGCCACTAAGGCTCGGTGGTTCGTCCGCCGCGTCGACCCGAACGCCTCCGCGACCTGGTGAATGTCTGACGTACCTTTATACGTCCGGGGCCACCCCATACGGGCATGAGCAACAGGGTGGAGGAGCTCGAATCCCAAGTCGCGGAACTGCAGGCCGCCGTCGACGGCCTCACCGAGGAACTCGTCGAGACGCGGGAACGCCTCCGACAGCTCGAAGCCAACGAGGGCGTCGACAACTCGCGGACGCCGGAGCGTCGCGAGTCCGCCCACGCCGAGGTCGAACACACGGACGCGGCCGCCGAACGGACGCCCGACACAGGCGCGGCGGCCGGTCCCGACGCCGAGACCGACACCGAAGCCGAGGCCGAGGCCACGCCCGACGAGAGCGAGGCCGAGGACGACGACGGCTCCGACGGGAACGACATCATCGTCGCCTGATCGGGGTCACCGCCCCCCATGCACATCACCGAGCTAGTACTGGACGACTTCAAGAGCTTCGGCCGGAAGACGCGCATCCCCTTCTACGAGGACTTCACCGTCATCACCGGCCCGAACGGCTCCGGCAAGAGCAACATCATCGACGGCGTCCTCTTCGCGCTCGGGCTCGCGCGCACCCGCGGCATCCGCGCGGAGAAGCTCACTGACCTCATCTACAACCCCGGCCACGAGGACGACCAGGACCGGTCCGGCCCCCGCGAGGCGAGCGTCACCGTCGTCCTCGACAACAGCGACGGCACGCTCGACCGGTCGCAGGTGGTCAACGCCGCCGGCACCGAGGACGTGGGCGACGTGGACGAAATCGCGGTCAAGCGCCGCGTCAAGGAGACCGAGGACAACTACTACTCCTACTACTACCTCAACGGCCGGTCGGTCAACCTCTCGGATATCCGCGATCTGCTGGCGCAGGCGGGGGTGACGCCCGAGGGCTACAACGTCGTCATGCAGGGCGACGTGACCGAGATCATCAACATGTCGGCGGGCCAGCGCCGTACGATCATCGACGAAATCGCCGGCGTCGCGGAGTTCGACGCCAAGAAGGAGGACGCCTACGAGGAACTGGAGACCGTCGAGGAACGCATCGACGAGGCGGACCTCCGGATCGAGGAGAAGGAGAATCGCCTCGACCAGCTGGCGGACGAACGCGAGACGGCGCTCGAGTACCAGTCGCTCCGCGACGAAAAACAGGAGTACGAGAGCTACCTGAAGGCCGCCGAACTCGAGGAGAAGCGGACGGCGCTTTCGCGGACGAAAAAACACGTCGAGGCCAAGGAACAGGAGCTCGCCGACCGGCAGGCGACACTGGACGAGAAGGCTGCCGCCGTCGACGAACTGGAGGCCGAACTCGACGACCTCACTCGCGAAATCGAGCGCAAGGGCGAGGACGAACAGCTCCAGATAAAGGGGGAGATCGAGGAGATCAAAGGCGAGATCGGTCGGCTGGAAGCGACCATCGAGAACCAGGAGGAGAAAATCGAGGCCGCCGAGCAGGAGCGTCGGGAGGCGTTCGTCACGCTCGATCGCAAGACCGAGGAACTCGACGATCTGGAGGACGAGATCCGGTCGATCAAAGTCGAGAAGGCGTCGGTGAAAAGCGACATCGAAGAGAAGGAGCGGGACCTCGCCGACGTCGAAGCAGCGATCGAGAGCGTCGACACCGAGTTCGACGAACTCAAAGACGAACTCGCGGCGCGCAAGGCGGAACTGGAGGAGAAAAAGACCGAGCGCAACGACGCGCAGCGCGAGAAGGACCGCCTGCTCGACGAGGCACGGCGACGCTCGAATCGGATCAGCGAGGCCCAGGACGAGCTGGAGGCGGCCCACGACCGGGTGCCGGAGCTGAAAGCCGAGCTCTCGGACCTCCACGGCGAACTCGACCGCGCCGAGAAGAACCGGGAGAAGATCGACTCGGCCATCGAGGAGCTCCGCGCGGAGAAGGCCGACCTGCAGGACGACCTCGACGAAATCGAGGACGACCTCCGCGCGAAGCAAAACGAGTACGCCGAGCTGGAGGCCCGCGCCAGCCGCGACGGCGACGACTCGTGGCCGCGCTCCGTCACCACCGTTCTGAACGCCGGGATCGACGGCGTCCACGGCGCAGTCGGGCAACTCGGCGGCGTCGACGCCGAGTACGCCACGGCGTGTGAGACCGCCGCGGGCGGCCGGCTAGCGAACGTCGTCGTCGACGACGACGGCGTCGGCTCCACCTGTATCGACTACCTCAAATCCCGGAACGCCGGCCGGGCCACCTTCCTCCCCATCACGGAGATGGACCGTCGGGGGCTCCCGTCGACGCCCGCCCATCCGGGCGTCGTCGACTTCGCGCGCAACCTCGTCGACTACGACGACCGCTACGCCGGCGTCTTCTCGTACGTCCTCGGATCGACGCTCGTCGTCGAGGACATGGACGCGGCGCGGGATCTGATGGGCGACTACCGCCTCGTGACGCTGGACGGCGACCTGGTCGAGAAAAGCGGCGCGATGACCGGCGGCTCCGGCGGCGGCTCCCGCTACTCCTTCACCAAGAGCGGGAAGGGGAAACTCGAGCGCCTCGCCGAGGAGATAGAGAGCCTGGAGGACGACCGCCGCCGCGTCCGCGAGGAGATCCGGGACGTGGAGTCCCGTCTGGACGACGCCCGCGACCGCAAGAGCGACGCGACCGATCGCGTGCGCGACCTCGAATCGGAGATCGAGGACCTCCAGGGCGAGGTCGAGGCGGCGTCGACGGAGATTTCGAAACTGGAGGACGAACTCGACGACCTCCGGGCCGAACGCGACGAGGTGGACGCGGAGATGAGTGACCTCGAGGCGCAGATAACCGATCTCGACGCCGAAATCGAGGGGGTCGAGGACGAGATTGCGGAGCTGGAAGAGGAACTCGCGGACTCCAGAGTGCCCGAACTCACGGCGAAAAAGGAGGGCATCGAGGACGACATCGAGGCGCTTGAGGATCGGATGGACGACCTCGACGCCCGCCTCAACGAGCGACAGCTCGAAGTCGAGTACGCCGAGGAGTCCATCGACGACCTCGAATCGACCATCGAGACGGCCCAGAACCGGAAGGCCGAAGCGGACGAACGGATCGAGGAAGTCGAGGAAGAGATCGAGGACCACGAGGCGACCCTCGAGGAGAAACGCGCCGCCATCGAGGAGCTGGAGGACGAACTCGCGGACCTCAAGGCGGAGCGGGGGGACCTCCAGTCGGAGCTACGCGAGGCGCGGTCGGAACGCGACACCGCCCGCGAGCGCGTGGCCGCGGTGGAGTCGAAGATCGACGACCTCGAGGAGAAGACCGAGCGGCTGGAGTGGGAGGTCAGCGAACTCGAAGGCGAGGTCGGCGACTACGACCCCGCGGAGATTCCGGACCACGACGAGGTGGAAGCGAACGTCGAGCGTCTCGAATCGGAGATGGAGGCGTTGGAGCCGGTCAACATGCTCGCCATCGACGAGTACGACGAGGTGGAGGCGGCCCTGGAGGATCTCCAGGAGCGCCGCGACACGCTCGTCGACGAGCGCGACGCCATCGCGGAGCGGATCGAGGGGTACGAGGCACGGAAGAAGGAGACGTTCATGGCGGCGTTCGACGCCATCGACGCCCACTTCCGGGACATCTTCGAGCGCCTGTCGGCGGGGTCGGGCGAACTCCACCTGGAGAACGAGGCCGACCCCTTCGAGGGCGGGTTGACGATGAAGGCCCAGCCGGGCGACAAGCCGATCCAGCGGCTCGACGCCATGAGCGGCGGCGAGAAGTCGCTGACGGCGCTCGCCTTCATCTTCGCCATCCAGCGCCACAACCCCGCGCCGTTCTACGCGCTCGACGAGGTGGACGCCTTCCTCGACGCCGCCAACGCGGAGCGGGTGGGCGAGATGGTCGACGACCTGGCGGGCGAGGCGCAGTTCGTCGTCGTCTCGCACCGGTCTGCACTCCTGGACCGCTCGGAGCGCGCCATCGGCGTCACCATGCAGGGCGACAACGTGAGCGCCGTGACGGGCATCCGGCTGGACGGCGAACCGGAGGTGCCGGCCGATGACTGAGCACGACCACGTCCCCGACGACGTGAGCCTGCCGGGCACGGACGACGACGAGGTAGAGCCCGTCGAGGTGCTCGTCCAGTTGGCCGAGGACGGCGAAATCGACCCGTGGGACATCGATATCGTCGACGTGACCGACGCCTTCCTCGACCGCCTCGACGAGACGGACCTGCGCACGTCGGGGCGGGCGCTGTTCTACGCGAGCGTCCTCCTGCGGATGAAAAGCGACGCCCTGCTGGACGACGGCCCGGACGAACCGGAGCCGGAGCCGGAGCCGTGGGAGGTGGCGATGGAGGGCGGTGACCCCGACTTCGACGGACCGGACCCCATCGGGGCGCTGGACGACGAACTCGACCGGCGGCTGGATCGAAAACACGCCCGCGGGTCGCCGGAGACGCTGGACGAACTCGTGCGCGAACTCCGCGAGGCGGAGCGCGACTCGTGGTGGAAGGAGTCCCGTTCCTACGACACCTCGCGGTCGCCACAGGGGTACGACCGCGGGACCCAGACCCTCGACTACCACGCTGCGGACGACTTCCGCGAGGGCGGCGAACCGACCGAGGACGACGTGACCGGCACCACCCACACCGAGGACATCGAGACGACCATCGACGCGGTGCGGGAGACGGTGCGCACCCACTACGACGCCGGCCGTGCCGAGGTGCTGTTCGCGGAGGTGCGCGGGGCGGGCGGCGCGCCGGTCGACACCTTCCTCGCCCTGCTCTTTCTGGCCCATCGCGGCGAGATCACGCTCCGGCAGGACGACCTGTTCGGCGACCTGTGGATTCGTGATCCGTCGGCGCCGACGGTCGGCGACGAGGCCGTGGCAGACTGAGGATGCCTCGCTAGTCGCGAGGCATCCGAGCGGACCCGCGGGTTCGTCGTCGTTGGGCGACGACGCCGTGGCGGACTACCGCGTCGGCACGTTGTCGGTGACGACGAGCAGGATGACGAGCCCCAACACGGCGAGGAGTACGACGGCGACGCGGACGTCGAGGAAGAAGTTGGCGGCGGCGACCAGCCCCGTCTCGTGGGCGAGTTCGACCGTCTCGCGTTTGGCCACCGCGTACGGCGGGATGTGAACGGCCGCAAGCACCGCGACGACGACGACGAGCAGGTAGTCGAGACCGTCTCTCTGTCGCATTCGTCGACCCTCGACGCCGCGGTGGCTTAAGCGTCGTGGCCCGATTATCACTGGTGGTCGTGGACGGGGCGCTCACACGGCCGGCCGCTCGTCGAGGACGAGTCGAATCCCGAACCCGATCAGGACGCTCCCGCTCAGGAATTTGATCGCCCGGCTGGCGCGCCCGGAGTCGAGCAGGCGGGTCCGGACCCGCCCGGCAAAGAGCGCCACGCCGACGAGATACACGAGACTCAGCCCCGCGTAGACGACACCGAGTATCGACATCTGGAGCGGGGCGTTCGCCGAGGGGGGCACGAACTGCGGGAAGAAAGCGAGGACGAAGATGGCGACTTTCGAGTTGGTGACGTTGATCGTGACAGTGAAGGACCGGAGGTCCCTCTGGCAGCCGGCGCTCCGCGCCGGCGACGGCCCGGCGGTACGACTCGGCGAGCGAGCGGGACTCGGCATCCACCGCGTCGAACGTCTCGTCGCTCAGGAGTAGTCGCACGCCGAGATAGCAGAGGTAGGCGGCGCCGACGTACTTGACGAGCGTGTAGGCGTGGGCGCTCGCACGCAGGTGGGCCGACAGGCCGGCGACGGCGGCGGTGTGGAGGAGCACGCCCGTCGCGGTGCCACAACCGGCGACGACGCCCGCGGCCCGACCGTCGGCGAGGCTCCGGGTCACGGTGTACAGCGTGTCTGGGCGGGCGCGAGGACGACGAGGGCGGCGGCGGAGACGAAGGCGGCGAGGGTCGCGGCGGTCGGCATTCGCGTCGAGATGCCGGCGGCCGGGATGTAAGTGTCCCGTTAGACGACGACGCCCGACTCCAGCACCGCGATGAGGACGGTCAGCACGGGCACGCTCAGAAGCGTCGTTACGAGGACGGTCGTGCTGACGTACTCGGCGACGGAGAGGCCGCTGTCGCCGGCGGACTCGCCGCCGAACTCGACGACCAGGAGCAGGGGCGTGATGGCCGCGGGCGTCGCACACTCGAGGACGAACGTGCGTCCGACGGTGGGGTTCTCGAAGCCGATCAGAAGGGCGATGCCGGCGCCGACGAGGGGGGCGACGCCCATCTTCAGGACGGTCGGAATGCCGACTTTCGAGAGCGCCGTCCCGTAGTCGGTGTCGGCGAGTTGGATGCCGAGTATCAGGAGCATCAGCGGGATGGAGGCGTTGCCGACAAGCTGGAGCGTCGCCATCGCGGTGCTTCCCGCGGGCGGGACGAGGTTCAAATATCGGGCGAGGAGGGCGGCGGCGACGGCGTAGACGAGCGGAATCTTGAGCGCGCGCTTCATGCCGCCGAAGCCGCGGGTGCCGCCGCTGCGCTGAGCGACGTAGATGCCGCCGGTGTAGAGGAGCACCGCCTGGACGGTTAGGTAGACGACGGCCGTACTCCGGCCCTCGGGGCCGAACGCGAACTCCGAGAGTGGGATGCCGTAGTTGCCGGAGTTGGGGAAGGCGCTCACGAGGACGAGCGCGCTCAGGATGGGTTCGTTCTGGCCGAGGAGGCGCCCCACGACCTCGGCGATCACGATCATCGCGAGCAGGTACGCCGCGGTGGCGACGCCGATGCGGGCGAGCGTCGCGCCCCCGAACGAGGCGGTCGCGATGCTGTGGAAGATGAGCGCCGGGACGAGGACGTACACCGTGACGGTGTTGAGCGGGCCGATGTCGACGTCACGGAAGCGACCCAGCGTGAACCCCACGCCCGCGAGGGTGATGATGGGGAGGATTGCCGTCGCGAAGATGGAGAACAGGGAGGTCACGCCGGCCCTCCGTGCGGCGCTCGGCGGGCGTGGCGGTGGCTCGACGGGGTGACGGTCCGGGACACGTTACGCGAGACGCCAGCGGTCGGTGCCAGCGGGCTCGATCACGTCGCGGCGCTCCATCTCCGCGAGGACTTCGTCGAGACGGTCGGGCTGGGCGATCTCCATCTCGATGCGCTGGATATCGTGTTCTGCGGCGAGGCGCTTTCGGATCGCCTCGCGGTCGAACGTCTCCGCCTCCGCTCGCGTCATGACGCCCGCGATCAGGTCGATCAGGTCCTCGATGAAGTTCCACGGGTAGACGATCCACGCCCACTCGTCGAGGCGTTCACCGACGAAGTCGGGGTCGAACTCGCTGGTGTGGAGCAGTTGGAGCGTCGCCGTCCGCACTTCGTCGGCGTCGCGGTCGGTGACGTACTCGTAGGCGTGGTGGAGGGATTCACCCGTATCGGCGATGTCGTCGACGATCAGCACGTCCTTTCCCTCGACGCTCCCCTCGGGCATCGGGTAGCGTACCTCGGGGTCGGCGCCTTTCGCCGCCGTGCCGACGTAGTGTTCCATCTTGAGGCTGGTGAGGTCGTCGAGGCCGAGGAAGTCACAGCAACACCGGCCGGCGAACCAGCCCCCACGGGCCAGCGCGACGATCACGTCGGGGTCGAACTCCGCGGCCCGCACCTCGTCGGCCACGTCCCGACAGAGCCCGTAGATGTACTCCCAGTTGGTGATCGTGCAGGTAAAATCGTCCGGGAGGTCGCTCATAGCCGCGATTCCGACGGCCGGCGGGTAAGGGTTTACGGGTTCGGTCGCGGCGCGCCATCGGTAGTGTTCAGATACGCCAGCCAAACTGGGACCACCTCGAAAGCCCCGCCTCGCTGGAGTCGGGGGCCTCGCTGCGCGCGCTCCCTGCGGTCGCGTGCTTACATCGGCCGCCTTCCTCCAGCGAGGCGCCCCTTTCAGTCCTGCCCGGCGGCGGCCGGTCGGCCAGCCGATGCGGGTGGGACTGAAAGGGGTCGGCGTCTCGGCGTGCCCGGACGTTCACGAGATCTTCGGTCTCGTGAGCCAACCAGAAGCCGGGGGCTTCTGGTGACGACGCAAGCACCGCAACGTAGTGAGGAGCGTAGCGAGTCCCGGGAGCCGAGACGCCGGGGGCTTTCGAGGTGTCTCTAATTGAATCGCGCTAATTTGAACAGTATCGCGTCGTCGGGCACCACGTCTATAGGCGCGCTTCCCGTTCGACGCCGTATGACCGATTCGGAGACACGACGCACGCTCCTCGTGGACGCGTTCGCGGACGAACCGCTCGCGGGCAACGCCGCGGGCCTCGTCCCCGACGCCGACGGCCTCGACGCCGACCGGATGCGGGCCATCGCCCGCGAACTCAACGCCAGCGAGACGGCGTTTCTCACCCCCGACGCCGGCGACGACGTGGACCGTCGCATTCGCTATTTCACGCCCGAACAGGAGGTGGATCTGTGCGGCCACGCCACCATCGCCAGCCTCGTCCACCTCCACGACGCGGGCGAACTCGACGCGGGCGAGGGGCGACTGCGGACGAACGCGGGCGTCGTCGACGTGGCAGTGACCGACGACGGCGTCGCGTGGATGGGAACCGGCGAGCCGTCGGTCGAGGTGGTCGACCTCGACTACGACCGCGCGGGCGAGGCGCTGGGAATCGACCCCGCGGCGATGCGGGACGTGGGCGCGGACCTCCCGGCCGCGGTGGCGACGGTCGGGTTGCCCTTCCTGATCGTTCCCGTGAACTTCCTCGAACGGCTGGGGGATGCGGCGCCGGAGATGGCCGCGGTCGAGGAACTGGCGGCCGAGTACGGCGCCACCGGCGTCTACGCGTTCACGTTCGACGCGCTGGACGCGGAGTCGACGCTCCACGCCCGGATGTGGGCGCCGGGCGCGGGCGTGCCGGAGGACCCTGTCACGGGGACGGCCAGCGGCGCCTGTGGCGCGTACCTCCACACCGTCGACGCCTTCGACGATCCGCCCGGAGAGATGCGGTTCGAGCAGGGTCACTTCGTCGACCGCCCCGGCGTGGTCCGGGTCGAAGTCGACGACGGCGACGTGCGTGTCGGGGGACGGGCGGTCACCGCGCTCGACGGGATGCTCGCCGTCCCACCGGCCGACGACGACGACATTCTGGAGGCCTGAGACCCCGCGTTACGCCGTCGCACACCTCGCCGTAGTTGCGCGCTTCGAAACCTTCTTTATCGTACTGGTGGGATTCGTGCGTACGAAATGGCTGTAGCTTGGCTGGAGGACGTACGTTCTGCCGATCTGGGGACGGTCGGTGGTAAGGCGGCTTCGCTCGGCGAACTCACGGGGGCCGGACTCCCCGTCCCACCGGGATTCGTCGTGACGGCCGGCACCTACCGAACGTTCATCGAGGAGGCAGGCATCGACGAGGAACTGTTCTCGGCGGTCGACGTGGACTCCGAGGACTCCGAGGCGCTCGAAGCGGCCCACGAGCGCGCCCACGAACTCATCGTCGAGACGGAGGTCCCCGAGAACGTACGTGAGGAAATCATCGAGGCGTACCGGTCGATGGGCGACGGGAAGACGTTCGTCGCCGTACGCTCCTCCGCGACGGCGGAGGACCTGCCGGACGCCTCCTTCGCCGGGCAACAGGAGACGTTCCTCAACGTCACCGAGGAGAACCTGGTGGACCGCGTCCAGGAGTGCTGGGCGTCGCTGTTCTCCCAGCGTGCCATCTACTACCGCAACCAGAAGGGGTTCCCCCACGACGAGGTCGACATCGCGGTGGTCGTCCAGACCATGGTCGACGCCGAAAAGAGCGGCGTGATGTTCACGAGCCACCCGTCGACCGGCGACCCGCGCATCATCATCGAGGCGGCGTGGGGTCTCGGCGAGGCCGTCGTCTCCGGCGCCGTCTCCCCCGACAACTACGTCGTCGACCGCACGACGGGCGAGGTCGAACAGGAGACCGTCGCGACGAAGAAGGTGATGCACGTCAAGGACGACGAGACGGGCGAAACCGTCGAGCGCGAGGTGCCCGAGGACAAGCGGGACCAGCGCGTGCTCGAACAGGCGGAGATCGACCGCCTGATCGAACTCGGGCGGAAAGTCGAGGACCACTACGGCGACCCCCAGGACGTGGAGTGGGCCGTCGCGGGCGGCGAGGTGTACATGCTCCAGTCCCGGCCGATCACGACCATCGACGACGGGGCGAGCGAGAGCGAACGCGAGAGCGAGGAGAGCGACGACGGGGACAACGAGTACCTGCTCTCCGGGCTCGGCGCGAGTCCCGGGACCGCCTCCGGCGAGGTCCGCGTCGTCACGAAACTCGACCACCTCGATCAGGTGGGCCAGGGCGACGTGATCGTCACCGAGATGACGATGCCCGACATGGTGCCCGCGATGAAGCGCGCGGCCGCCATCGTCACCGACGAAGGTGGGATGACCTCCCACGCGGCCATCATCTCCCGCGAACTCGGCGTGCCCGCCGTCGTCGGCACCGGCGGCGCGACGCACACGCTGGAGAACGGACAGGTCGTCACCGTCGACGGCGAGATGGGAGCGGTCCGCGAGGGTCGCGCAGTCGACGAACCCGCCGCCAGTCCCGGCACCGACGACGGCGCACCGGTCGGCGCGAAACCCAAACCCATCACCGCGACCGAGGTGAAGGTGAACGTCTCCATCCCCGACGCCGCCGAGCGTGCCGCCACCACTGGCGCCGACGGCGTCGGCCTCCTCCGTCTCGAACACCTCGTCCTCTCGCTGGGGAAGACACCGGAGCGATTCATCGCGGACGAGGGCGCCGAGGCGTACGTCCAGGAACTCATGGACGGCATCCGGCAGGTCGCCGAGGAGTTCTACCCCCGGCCCGTTCGTGCCCGCACCCTCGACGCCCCGACCGACGAGTTCCGCCAGTTGGAGGGCGGCGACGAGGAGCCGAACGAACACAACCCGATGCTCGGCTACCGCGGCATCCGTCGCAGTCTCGACCGACCGGACGTGTTCGAACACGAACTCGAGGCGTTCAAGCGCCTCTACGAGCAGGGGTACGAGAACCTCGAGATCATGTTCCCGCTCGTCACCGACGGGTCGGACGTGGCCGCGGCCCGCGAGCATATGGAGGCGGTCGGCATCGACCCCGAGAAACGCGAGTGGGGAGTCATGATCGAGACGCCGGCCAGCGCGTTCGGCGTCGAGGACATCGTCGACGAGGGGGTCGACTTCGTCTCCTTCGGGACGAACGACCTCACGCAGTACGTCCTCGCCGTCGACCGCAACAACGAGCACGTCTCGGACCGGTTCGACGAGCTCCACCCCGCGGTGCTCGACATCATGGGCGACACCATCGACGTCTGCCGCGAGGCGGGCGTCGACACGAGCATCTGCGGGCAGGCCGGCTCCCACCCGGACATGGTCGAGTTCCTCGTGCGCAAGGGGATCACCTCGATCAGCGCCAACATCGACGCCGTCGGCGACGTGTTCGAGGAGGTCGACCGCATCGAGGAGCGGCTGATCCTCGACTCCGTGCGGTAGACCGGAACGCAACGGCTAAACGGGACCGCTGGCTGTGTGGTGGCATGGAGCCGGCGGTCCCGCAGCCCCAGACGTTCGACCGCGTTCTCTCCAGCATGTGTACCCGGCCGCATCCTGCAGCGCGGGCGGCCGCCGAGCGCTTTCTCGCGACGAACCCCGGCGACCCGGAGACGTATCGCACCGTCGCCGGACTGGAACGGGACGTCGTCGGCCGGCTGGGCGAGATGACGGGGCTCGATCGGCCCCACGGCTACGTCGCCAGCGGGGGGACGGAGGCCAACATTCAGGCGGTGCGGGCGGCGCGCAATCTTGCCGAGACCGCCGACCCGAACGTCGTCGCGCCCGAGAGCGTCCACTTCAGTTTTCAGAAGGCCGCGGAAGTCCTCGGCGTCGACCTGCGGACCGCGCCGGTCGACGCCGACCGCCGGGCCGACCCGGACGCGATGGCCGAACTGGTCGATTCGGACACCGCGCTGGTCGTCGGCGTCGCGGGGACGACGGAGTACGGCCGCGTCGACCCGATTCCGGCGCTCGCGGCGCTGGCGGCGGACGCCGACGCCCGCTTCCACGTCGACGCCGCGTGGGGCGGGTTCGTCCTTCCGTTCACGGATCACGAGTGGCACTTCGGCCACGCCGACGTGGACACGATGACCATCGATCCGCACAAACTCGGGCGCGCGGCCGTGCCGGCGGGCGGGTTCCTCGCCCGCGACGCGGCGACGATGGACGCGCTGGCGGTCGAGACGCCGTACCTCGAATCCACGTCCCAGGCGACGCTCACGGGCACCCGGAGCGGCGCGGGCGTCGCGAGCGCCGACGCGGCGCTGTCGGAACTCTGGCCGACCGGCTACCGGGAGGCGTACGACCGCGCGCAGGCGAACGCCGACTGGGTCGCGGACGCCCTCGCGGCCCGTGGCTTCGACGTGGTCGACCCCGTCCTTCCCCTGGTCGTGGCCGACCTCCCCGAGACTCTGTTCGACGCGCTGACCGAGCAGGGGTGGCGACTCGCCCGGACCGCGAGCGACGAACTGCGGATCGTCTGCATGCCACACGTCACTCGCGAGATGCTGACTGCGTTCGTCCGGGACCTCGACGACTGTCGGTCGGGCGCCGACGGAACCTGAAAGACTTACGTCATCCCCGTCGGAGAGGGAGGTGTGGAGACTCTGGTCCCCCTGTTGGCACTCGATTCCATCGGTCTGCCCGGACTCGACTGGCTGACGCGCCTCGTCGAGACGGCCACGGGGTGGGGTGGACTGGCGATCATCTTCGTCTACTCGTTTCTCATCGCGTTCGCGCTCCCGGGCGTCAGCGAGGTGGTTCTGCTGGCGCCGCTGGATCTCGGCCTGTCGACCGAGTTGCGACTGGCGCTGATCATCCTCACCTCCGCGGCCGGGAAGGCCGCCGGGAGCGTCTTCGCCTTCCACATCGGGCAGGAAGCGAAGGAGGCGGGGCCGGTCATCAAGGCGCTCCGCCGTTCCCGGTTCGACGTGATCGGCTGGTCCGAGCGCCGGACCGTCGAAATCGCGCGCCGCTGGGGGTACGCCGGCCTCGCACTCGCGCTGTCGGTCCCGTTTTTCCCCGACACGCTCTCCATCTACGCCTTTGCCGTCCTCGAAGAGGACTACTACCGCTTCGCGGCCGCGACGTTCGCCGGGAGCGTCGGCCGGTTGCTGGTGACGCTGGGGCTGAGTGCGGGCGTGCTGGCGGTGTTATAGCGCTTCGGGCGGCCCGCCCGGCAACCGGTCCCGGTCGTGGCCCTCGGTGAAGTCGATGTTGGGGCCGGTCGGCACCAGCCGCTTGGGATTCAGGTCGGCGTGACTCACGTAGTAGTGGCGGACGATGTGGTCCATGTTGACGGTGCGCTCGATGCCGGGCGTGGTGTAGAGGTCCTTCGTGTACCCCCAGAGGTGGTCGTACTCGTGGATGGCCCGGCGGTTACATTTGAAGTGCGTGTGGTAGACGTGATCGAACCGCACGAGTGTGGCGAACATGGCCAGATCCGCCTCGGTAAGTCGGTCGCCCGCGAGGTAGCGCTGATCGGCCAGCAGGTCGTCGTAGCGGTCGAGGGCGGCAAAGAGGTCGTCGACGGCGCGGTCGTATGCCGCCTGCGAGTCGGCGAAGCCGGCGCGGTAGACGCCGTTGTTGATGGGGTCGTAGATGTCGTCGATCAGTCGGTCGACCTCGTCGCGGTAGCCCTCGGGGTAGAGATCCACGTCGCGGGCGGCGAGTTCGTGGCCCGCCACGTCGAGCATCCGCATGATCTCCGCGGACTCGTTGTTGACGATGGTCTCCGTCTTCGTGTCCCAGAGGACGGGCACGGTCGGCCGCCCGGTCACGTTCGGGTCGGCGCGGACGTAGATCTCCCGCAGGTAGTCGGCGCCGTACAGCGGATCGGGGTAGGTGTCCGAGAACTCCCAGCCCTGATCGTAGCGTTCCGGCTGGACGAGCGAGAGAGAGATGGCGTCGTCCAGCCCCTTCAGACTGCGCGTCATGGCGACGCGGTGGGCCCACGGGCACGCGCGGCAGATGTACAGGTGGTAGCGCCCGGCCTCGACGGGGTACTCGTCGGTGCCGAGCCGACTCCGGAACACCTGTTCCTGGCGCTGGAACTCCCCGTCCTCGTCGGTCTCCAGGTCGGCCTCGGCGACCCACTCGCCCTCGACGAGTCGACTCACTGGTTGCTCACCTCGTGCATGGCCGTCCGTGGGGGACGGACGGCGAAAAGCCTTCGGCGGCGTGGCGCAAGCTATATCAACTACTGAGTAATATTACTGAGTGGTATGTCTTCATTCGGAGAATTCAGCCAGGTCGGCGAAGCGGATGTCACGCGCGCAATCGGACAGGAGTGGACCGAGGAGTTCATGGACTTCTCGGATTCGGACGTTCTGATCGTCGGCGGCGGCCCCTCGGGGCTGATGGCGGCGAAAGAGCTCTCCGAGCGCGGCGTGAAGACGATGGTCGTCGAGAAGAACAACTACCTTGGCGGTGGATTTTGGCTCGGCGGCTTCCTGATGAACAAGGTGACCGTGCGGGACCCCGCCCAGGACGTGCTGGAGGATCTGGACGTGGACTACAAGCCCGCCTCGGACACGGAGGGGCTGTACGTCGCCAACGGGCCGGAGGCGTGTTCCGGGCTGATCAAGGCCGCGTGTGACGCGGGCGCGAAGATCCAGAACATGACGGAGTTCACGGACATCGTGATCCGCGAGGACCACCGCGTCGGCGGCATCGTCATGAACTGGACGCCGGTGCACGCGCTGCCCCGGGAGATTACCTGTGTCGACCCCATCGCCGTCGAGGCGGACCTCGTCATCGACGCGACGGGCCACGACGCCGTCGCCGTCACGAAACTCGACGAGCGGGGCGTCCTCGACGCGCCGGGCATCCAGCACGCCAAGGAGCACAACACGGGCATGGACCAGACGGACGACGACTCCTACGGCGCCCCGGGGCACGACTCGCCGGGCCACGACTCGATGTGGGTCGGCGAGAGCGAGGACGCCATCGTCGAGCACACGGGCCTCGTCCACGACGGTCTGGTCGCGACGGGCATGGCCGTCGCTACCACCTACGGCCTGCCGCGTATGGGGCCGACCTTCGGCGCGATGCTCGTCTCGGGCAAGCGCGCCGCACAGGTCGCCATCGACGAACTCGGCGTCGACGCCTCGGACGTGGAGCTCACGTCGCGGGCGCCGGCTGACGACTAAGGGCCAGTGGTCGAGACGGTCTCCCTCTATCGCGCGCCGACGACCGTCGCGGACGCGGACGCCATCGCGGACTGGCTCCGCGGCCGGATCGACGCCAAGGTGCGGGTGCGCGACCGGCTGTTAGGGGGCCTGACCGACGGCGACGGCCTCGCCGAGCAACTGGCCGCCGCCCGCGTCACCGATCCGTACGACCGCGAGACGGGGAACACGATGCTCGGCATCGTCCGCTACGAGGAGCGAGCGCTCTCGGCCCCCGAGCGAGCCGGCAGCGTCGTCTACGACGGGCAAGCGGTCCAGCGGGCGCTGAACGCCCGGCTCCCCGAGCAGGCGCTGGATCACCTCCACGTCCCCCTGCTCGACCGGGTCGTCGGGACGTGGGGTGACCACGACGGCCGCTGGCACAAGCGGGTAGCCGTCCTCGGACAACCCGCCCTGCTCTCGGTCCCGGGGCTGTACGAAGCGCCGGCCAAGCCCGAAGCGTACTACGAGGCAAAGAGCAGACACGCCCTGATGACGGGCGACGCGCCGCCCCGGGAGGTGCTGGAGGCGGAAATCGACGGCGACTTCCTCGTCGCCGACGACCCGCGGACGACCGAGGCGTTGCGGGGCTACGTCCTCGCGGCGGTGGACTTCCTCGAAACCGGGACCGCGTTCTGTGACGACGAGCGGTGTCGGCTGTACGACGCCCACCGACAGCCCGGGGTGGTGCGCGCGCAGTTGCGCGACCCCGAGTTCTGTCCGGCACACGCCGAGCGCTACGGCTGACTCCCGGCGCTCAGGTAGGCGAACCCCGCGATCCGCGTTTCGTGGGTCGTGTCGGTACAGGCTTCCAGCACCGCCCGATGAGCCGCGGCGACCCGCCGGTCGAGGACCCGCGTCGGCGACCCGCCGTGGTGGGTCGCCGTTCCGGGCGGCGCCGACGCGCGGACGGCGAGACGGAAGAGCGGGTTGCACGCCCGCCCCGAGCGCCGGTGGCTCCGCGCGAGGTCGAGGAGGGCGATCCGTTCCGGATCGAGGTCGGCGAGCCAGCCTCGGACCGTCGCGGCCGGGTCGGGCAACATCCCCACCAGGAAGGTGGCGACGACGGCGTCGGCGTCGTCGAGTGGGAGTCGCGTGGCGTCGCCCCGGCAGACGGTGACGTTCGCCCACTGCTCGGTCCGGTCGCGGGCGCGGGCGACGGCGCCGGGGGCGAAGTCGACGCCGAGGACCGATCCCTCGGGACCGACCCGGTCGCGGAGGTAGGGGAGGGTCGCACCCGTCCCACAGCCCACGTCGACGGCGGTGTCGCCGGGGTCGAGGTGGAGCGTGTCGACGAGGTCGGCCCGGAGGCGACGGACGCCGGGCGCGTGGCGCGCGAGGTAGTCGTAGCCGGGCGCCCACCGCGAGTAGAAGTCCCGGGCGGCGGCCGCGCGGTCGGGGTCCGGTGCCGTCATCCGACGAGGTCGCGGACGATCCGGGCGACCGTCGGCGCGTCCGGCCCGAGGACGTAGGTGATCGGCTCGATGCCGAAGCCACCGGTCTGATAGAGGACGAAGGGGGCGTCGGGATCGGCGTCGCGGACGGCGTCGACGACCGCCGGGCGAGCGGCGTCGCGTCCCGACGCGTCGCGGTCGACCTCGAACTCGACGGTGGGGTAGCCCGCGTCGCGGACGGCGTCGACGAGGGCGGGATCGTACCGGACGTTCACGGCGCCGCGAACGGACGAGCCGGCGGCACGGGCCGAGAGGAGGACGGACGCGACGTGTTCGCTGACGCCGAATTCGGGGTCCGAGGGCACCGTCGCCGTTCCCCGAACGTCGAAGATGCGGCCGGGGACGCCGGCAACGTCCTCCACGTCGGCGGCGTCGGGGAGGCACTCGACGAGGTTGGAGCCGACGTTGGGGACGAGCCCGGCGAATCCGGAGGTGTTCCGGAGGATGCGCAGGCCACGTCGGACGGAGGAGCGGACCTGTTCGGTCGTTCGCGCCCCGCTCTCGGGATCGTGGACGTCGAAGGAGGCGTCGTACTCGCGGAGTTCGGGCATGTGTTCCCGGTGGCGTTCGGCCAGCAGGTCGCCGTTCTCCAACTGGCGGATCAACACCTCGATCTCGATGAGCGCCTGCACGCGACTCATATCACCCGTCGACAGTCCGTCGCCGATGCGTTCGACGAGCGCCCGGACGCGTTCGTCCTCGCTGATGGCGTCGCTGGTCGCCACGTCGCCGTGGGCGTACTTCGAGACGGCGGACTGGGAGATGCCGAGGGCGTCGGCCACCTCCCGCTGGGTGAAGTCGCGCTCGCGGAGGTCGGCCGCGAGCATCGACCGGACGGTCGGCAGAAACTCCTCGACGACGATCTCCTCGATAAACTTCATGACTCGAATTCGGGGTCGTCGCCGATGCGGGAGGCCTGTGGGCCGTCCTGGTCCTGATACTTCGAGCCACGCTCGCTCCCGTAGGGCCGTTTCGCGGGCGAGGAGAGTTCGGTGAAGACGAGCTGGGAGACGCGCATGCCGGGCGTGAGCGCGACGGGGGCGGTGCCGAGATTGGAGAGTTCGAGCGTCACTTGGCCGCGATAGCCGGGGTCGACGAAGCCGGCGGTGGCGTGGACGACGACGGCGAGCCGGCCGAGCGAGGAGCGCCCCTCGACGTTGGCGACGAGGTCGGCGGGCATCTCGACGCGCTCTTTGGTGGTTCCCAGAACGAAGTCGCCGGGGTGGAGGATGAACTCCTCGCCCGCTTCGACGACCGTCTCGTCGATGTACTCGCTGACTTCCCGTTCCCGAGTGGGGTGGATACAGGAGATGTTGGTGCGCTGGAACTCCAGGAACTCCGAGCCGAGTCGGAGGTCGACGCTGGCCGGCTGGACCTGTTGATCGACATCCGCCAGCGGGTCGATCACGAGGTCACCCTCGCGGAGACGGGCGAGAATGTCGGTATCCGACAGGATCATACCTAAGCGGGGGGTGTCGAGGGGTAAAATCCCCCCGGTCGGTGTCGTCGCGGGGTGACCACCTGTCGAACTCCGGATTCGTCGTCCGTCGTGACGAATGGGTGAGGGAAACGGCAACGCTTTTTTGAGACGGTCCGAAACCGATACGATATGTCTGATGAGGTCAAGCGGGGGCTGGAGGGTGTAGTCGTCTCCGAGTCCCGGCTGAGCTACATCGACGGCGACGCCGGCGAGTTGGGCTACCGCGGGTACGCCATCGAGGACTTCGCACGCGAGGCGAGTTTCGAGGAGGTGTTGTCGTTGCTCTGGAACGGGGAGTGGCCGACACCTGCCGAACACGACGCGTTCGCCGCCCGACTGGCCGCTGAACGCGATCTCGATCCCGCCGTCTACGACCTCATCGAGGAACTGGCCGCGAAAGACGAGAACCCGATGGCGATGCTGCGGACCGTCACCTCCGCTCTCTCGGCGTACGACTCGGACGCCGACGCCGACCCCGCCGACCCCGAGACCAATCTGGCGAAGGGCTGTCGCATCACCGCGAAGCTGCCGACGGCGCTGGCGGCGTTCGCCCGGCTTCGAGAGGGCGACGACCCCGTCGATCCCCGCGAGGATCTCGGCCACGCCGAGAACTTCCTCTACATGCTGAACGGCGAGTTGCCCGACGACGTGGCGGCCGACGCGTTCGACACCGCCCTCGTCCTGCACGCCGATCACGGCCTGAACGCGTCGACGTTCTCGGCGATGGTGACCACCTCGACGCTGTCGGATCTCCACAGCGGCGTCACGAGCGCCATCGGCACCCTCGCCGGCGCCCTCCACGGTGGCGCCAACCAGAACGTCATGCGGATGCTGAAGGAGATCGACGAGAGCGACCAGAACTCGGACGAGTGGATCGAGCGGGCGGTCGAGGAGGGACGCCGCATCCCCGGCTTCGGTCACCGCGTCTACAACGTCCGTGACCCCCGCGCCGCCATCCTCGCGTCCTACTCCGAGCGACTCGGCGAGGAGTCGGGCGACCGGAAGTGGTACGACTACTCCGTCGCCATCGAGGAACATATGGCCGAGGAGACGAAGTTCGCACCCAACGTCGATTTCTACTCGGCGTCGATGTACTACCAGATGGGCATCCCGATGGACCTCTACACGCCCATCTTCGCGCTGTCACGGGTCGGTGGTTGGATCGCCCACATGCTCGAACAGTACGAGGACAACCGCCTCATTCGGCCGCGCGCGAGCTACGTCGGCGAGCGTGACCGTGAGTTCGTCCCGCTCGACGAGCGGTAGCCGAAAGGCCGAACACCGCGACGCTCCCACACGTCCCATGGACGTGTTCGTCTACGGGACGCTCACCGAACCCGACCAAGTGTCGTCGGTGGTCGACTCCTTCGTCTTCGTCGGTGCCGCCGTGTTGGAGGGATGCCACCCCGTCTCCGGTCGGTATCCGACGCTCGCGCCCGGTGGCGAGACGGCCGGCCGCCTCCTCCGGACGGACGATGTCGACGCCCTCGACGCCTACGAGGGGGTCGAGTCGGGCCTCTACGTCCGCGTCTCGGCCCGCCGAACCGACGGCGGGACGGCCGCCGTCTACGTCGGCGACCCCGACCGACTCGACGTCGAGGCGCCGGTGGAGTGGCCCGGCGACGGCCCGTTCGCCGACCGCGTCCGTCGCTACTTCGACCGTGACGGCACGGTCGTTCGGCCGGAACACTCTTGTTGACTCGCCGTCAGTCGCGCCGACAGCCCGGTGCTGTCATCCACTTTCACTTTCACCGCGCCTTCATGACGTTTATATCCCTCCACGACAATCGAGTAGACGCACGTCACACGCGTGCATTCCCCCTTCCTCACGCCCGATAGCCGTGGCGCCGTGTCGGGCTACATAAACCGTTAACAGCCACCGACGGGTACGGGTGGTATGATCTCGTACGAAGACGTGCTCGACGCCCGGGACCGGGTTGCGGGAGTCGCGCGTCACACACCGCTGGAGTACTCGTTCGCCTTCTCGGAGATGACGGACGCGGACGTCCACCTCAAACTGGAGAACTTCCAGCGCACGGGCGCGTTCAAGATCCGCGGCGCGATCAACCGGATCGAGACACTCTCGGACGACGCGAAGTCGGCGGGGGTCGTCACCGCGAGCGCCGGCAACCACGCCCAAGGTGTCGCCCTCGCGGCGACGCGGGCGGGCGTCGATTCGAAGATCGTCATGCCCGAACACGCGCCGGTGTCGAAGGTGAAGGCGACCGAGCGCTATGGGGGTGAGGTCGTCCTCCACGGGACGGACTACAGCGATGCGCAGGCGGAGGCCCACCGGATCGAGGACGCGGAGGGGCGGACGTACGTCCACGCCTTCGACGACGAGATGGTGATGGCCGGACAGGGCACTATCGGTCTCGAAATCGTCGAGGACTGCCCGGAGGTGGAGACGGTAATCGTCCCCATCGGCGGTGGCGGTTTGATCTCGGGTATCGCCACGGCGGTGAAAGCCCACGATCCGGACGTGCGCGTGATTGGCGTGCAGGCGGAAGGAGCGTCCAGCGCGGCCGAATCCCTCCGAAAAGGCGAGATTTACGAGCGCGAGAGCGTCGACACCATCGCGGACGGCATCGCCACCCGCCGGATCGGCGACCGCACGTTCGAGGTGATCCGAGAGCGCGTCGACGAGGTGGTGACCGTCGACGACGAGTCCATCGCCATCGCGCTGACCTACCTGCTCGAACGCGAGAAGGCGCTCGCGGAGGGGGCGGGCGCCATCTCGCTCGCGGCGCTCCTGTCCGGCGCCATCGAGTACGAGGAGGGTGAGACCATCGTCCCCGCGCTCTGTGGCGGGAACATCGACCTCAACGTCCTGACGACCGTCGTGATGCGGGGGCTGGTGGCGACGGGGCGGTATCTCCGCTTCCGCACCATTCTGAAGGATCAGCCGGGCGCACTGGTGGAACTCGGGACGATCATCGCCGAACACCGCGCGAACATCACTGCCTTCCACCACGACCGCACGTCACGGGACGTGGCGATGAACGACGCGCGCGTCGAACTCGAAGTCGAGACGCGCGGTCCGGACCACGTCGACGAACTCCTCTCCGCGCTCCGGGAGGCGGGCTACGAGGTGGAGATCGTCAACGGCTACCAGATGTCGGTCTGATACGGAGTCTCGTAACTGTATACCGGTGGCTCGCCGGACCGTCTCGGCGATCCACCGGGACTGACTTACAGCAAACCGTACGAACCGGACACCACGCTTAATCCGTCGCCACCTCACCTCCGACCATGGTCGCCGGTATCGAGGCCGAACTGCTGGATCTGCTCGTCGTCTTCATCCTCGCGGCGGGTGTCGGTGTCGGCGTCGCGAAAGTCGGGAAGTTCCCCTACACCATCGCGCTGCTGCTCGCGGGACTCACCGCCTCGGTGCTCGGCGTCGAGTTCGGCATCGCACTCTCACACGACATTATCCTCTTCGTCCTCCTGCCGCCGCTGTTGTTCGAGGGAGCTGCGACGACGGATCTCGAACAGTTCCGACGGAATTTCTCGCCGATCATCGCGCTCGCCGTGGTCGGGCTGATCTTCTCGGTGCTGGTACTGGGATACGTCGGGCAGCGTGCGTTCGGCTTCCCGCTGCTCGTCTCGTTGCTGTTCGCGGCGATGGTGCTCCCGACGGATCCGGTGTCGGTGCTCGCACTGTTCGACGAACTGGGCGCCCCGGACCGTCTCGCGACGCTCGTCGAGGGGGAGAGTCTGCTGAACGACGGTGTCGGCGTCGTCGTCTTCTCGGCGCTACTGGCGCTCGTGCAGGAGACGGGCGGCGGCGCCGTCGCGTTCACGCCAGCCCTGATCGCCGAGGTGAGCGTTGGCATCGTCGTCGCCAGCGTCGGCGGGACGGCCGTCGGCCTCGCCGCCGGCTACCTCGTCTATCGGGTGATGGTCAATCTCGACGAACACATGACCGAAATCGTCCTCACGGCGATTCTCGCGTACGGGAGCTTTCTGGTGGCCGAACACTACCTCGGCGTCTCGGGCGTCATCGCCACCGTCGTCGCGGGGCTGTTCATCGGTAATCGGGGCGCGGAGTACGCGATGAGCCCCCGAACCAAGATTTCGATTTTCAACACGTGGGAGACGGCGGCCTTCATCGTCAACACGTTCATCTTCGTGGCCATCGGGACGACGACCCCGGTCCAGCAACTCCTCGCACACGGCCGACTGATCGTGCTCGCCATCGTCCTCGTCCTCGTGGTCCGCGCGCTGGCGGTCTATCCGATCACGGCGTTCGTGAATCGGTTCCGGCCCATCGACGTATCCCTCGACTACCAGCATGTGATGGTCTGGGGTGGGCTCCACGCCTCCATCCCCATCGCGCTCGTTCTCGGCCTGCCGCGGACGCTGCCGTCCGGCGCGCCCTTCCCTTACCGCGAGGAGCTGCGCGCCATGGTGTTCGGCGTCGCCGCGTTCAGCCTCGTCGTGCAAGGGCTCTCGATGGGGCGACTACTCGATCGGCTGGGCATCGTCACGCGTGCCCCGGCGACCGAGATGTACGAACTGCTGGTCGGGCGGTCGAAGGCCGTCGCCGGGGCGCTCGACGCCGCCGAGGACCTCCACTCGTCGGGACAGCTTTCGCGCACGACCTACGAGGACTTCACCACGGAGTACGAGCGCGAACGGGCGGATCTCGACGAGTCGATCCGGCAGCTCCTGAATGAGTACCCCGAACTCAGACACGAGGAGTACCTCACGGGCGAGCGACAGGTGCTCCAGCGGGAGAAAAGCGCCGTCATGGACGCGGTTCGGTCGGGGGTTATCGCCGACGACGTGGGGGACCATCTCATCGACGAAGTCGACCTCAAACTCGACCGAGTGCAGTCGGGCGAGTCCACCGTCGGTGAGGAAGAAGAAGCGTACGAGGAGTTCTGGCGGACCCGTGCGGCGGCGTTCGGTCTCGACGCGGCGGAACTCGAGGACGACGAAACGGGGGCCGAGGAGGCGTAGTCGTGCGGGCGCACCGACCGCCCGTCGGGCGGGTGTGTCGCCCCGACGGCGATAGCGACTACGGCAGGAATTCCGCGGACCTGTGCTTTTAAACGCGTCCCCCGCGACCGACTCACCGTGAAACGAACCATCAGCACCGACGACGCCCCCGCCGCCGTTGGCGCGTACAGTCAGGCAACCACGAACGGATCGCTCCTCTTCACCGCGGGCCAGCTCCCGCTGACGACGGACGGCGAACTCCTCGACGACGAGTCCGTCGCCACCCAGACCGAGCAGTCGCTCGACAACGTGCTGGCCATTCTCGCGGAGGAGGGTGCCGACGCGAGCGACATTCTGAAAGTGACCATCTTCCTCGGCGACATCGAGGACTTCGACGAGATGAACGAGACGTACGGAACGTACTTCGACGCGGAGCCGCCGGCCCGGAGCGCCGTCGAGGTGGGCAACGTCCCCAAAGGTGCGGCCCTCGAAATCGAGGCCATCGCCGACGTGGAGTGAGCGGACGACGCCGCCGATGAACGCGAGACAGAAGTCCAGCCTCCTGTGGGGGGTCGTGGGGGTGCTCGCCTTCCTGGTGCTCGTCCAGGGCTACCACCTGGTCGTCGCGCCACTGGCGGTCAGTCCCCCGACCGTCGGCGGCCTCGCACTCCTCGTCGGCGTGGTGGTGGCCGGGGTCACTCACGTCCTCGAACCGCGGCTAAACGGAAGGAGTTAAAGGGTCGAACGGTTAGTCGTAACTGCGAGCCGGGATGGCCGAGTGGTAAGGCGCACGCCTGGAAAGCGTGTTCCCTCAGGGATCCAGGGTTCAAATCCCTGTCCCGGCGTTTTTTCACTTCATCGTCACCGTAACAGCTACTCCCCCATCGCGTCCCGTGGCATGACCAGATGGCCGCCACAGGCCGGACACCGGTCCAGCGACCCGGTCACGCCCGTCGTCGTGCGGAACTCGTCGTAGTCACAGTCGGTACAGACCCACTCGGCGACGTGTCGTTCGACCGGGGACGGTTCGGTGCGGCTCTCTCTGAGGGACATGGTAACGCTTCACACTCGATCCACTTAACACACACGCCGTTTCCGACCGGAAACGTGCCGAAACGACCACCGTTCTCCGTATCGGTGGTCGGATCGGCGCTTGATTGAGGCGGAGACGGTCGATCGGCGAATTCTATCGAAGCCGGCGATCCGTCCGGACACCACTTCCGTCTCCCGTTCGTGTTCACACCGCTGAGAATGGGAGAAAGGTTCATGTAGCGGGCGAGCGTGGATATGCGTGACAATGCCTGACACGAAAAGTGGCCGAGAGAAGAGTGGGCAGAAGAAGCGCGAACAGCTTCGCCGCCGGCTGTACGAGCAGGAACTCGAGACGCTCGACGAGGACGCGGAGCTTCCGGAGTTCGGCGAGGGCGAGGACACGGTCGACGAACTGTAACTCCGCCCGGTCGGCGCTCTTATCACAGCCCCGCCCGAACCCGTCGGTCGTGCCACTCCGTGCGAACTACGCGACGATGTTCGTCGGCGCGCAACTCGCGCCGGAGACGCGGGAACTCGACCTCGACTGGGCCGAGAACGTCGGCGACGAAACCGAACGCCACGAGTTCGACGTGCCGACCGACGACGCCACCGACGGCTACGTCGGGATTCAGGCGTTCGACGTGGGCGAGTACGGTCACGAAATCCTCGTCAACGGCGAGCCGATGAGCGGCTTCGACATCCCGCCCAACGACGGCTGGCAGTACTGGGTCGACACGTTCGGCGACAGCGTCTCCCTCACCGAGGGCGTCAACAGCCTCCGCATCGCCCGCGATATCGACACCAGCGACGCCTTCGCCGTCGGAACCGTCACCGTCCACTGGAAGGAACCGGACGACGCCTGAGCCCGTCGTATTTAAAACCCTTCGAGTCCCCCGCCGTGTTCCCCGTCTCGGTTCGTGATAACAGTTGACAATCAATCGGATGGTGCGACTACGTCGGGGGATTTTCCGCATTCGAGCGCGATCGACGACGCTCACGGTCGGACGTGACACCAGTCACTTTTATATAGAAGGACAAACAATCGTTCGATGAACCATGAGTCAGCGAATGCAGCAGGGTCAGCCGATGATCATCATGGGCGAGGACGCCCAGCGCGTCAAGGACAAGGACGCACAGGAGTACAACATCTCGGCGGCCCGCGCCGTGGCGGAGTCGGTACGCTCGACGCTCGGCCCCAAGGGGATGGACAAGATGCTCGTCGACTCGATGGGCACGGTCACCATCACCAACGACGGGGTGACCATCCTGCAGGAGATGGACATCGACAACCCGACGGCCGAGATGATCGTCGAGGTCGCCGAGACACAGGAGGACGAGGCCGGCGACGGTACCACCACCGCGGTCGCCATCGCGGGTGAGCTCCTGAAGAAGGCCGAGGATCTCCTCGAACAGGACATCCACCCGACGGCGATCATCAAGGGGTTCAACATGGCCTCGGAGCAGGCCCGCGCCGAGATCGACAACATCGCGGAGCGCGTCGATCCCACCGACGAGGACCTCCTCCGGAAGGTCGCCGAAACGTCGATGACGGGCAAGAGCTCCGAACTCGACAAGGAGCTGCTCGCGAGCCTCGTCGTCGAGGCGGTGCAGGCCGTCACCGTCGAGGCCGACGACGGCTCCCACGTCGTCGACCTCGAGTTCGTCGAGATCGAAACCCAGACCGGCAGCTCCGCCTCGGAGTCCGAACTCCTCAACGGCGCGGTCGTCGACAAGGACCCCGTCAACGACGACATGCCCGTCGACGTCGACGAGGCGAACGTGCTCCTCCTGAACGAGCCCATCGAGGTCGAGGAGACGGACGCGGACACGTCGGTCAGCATCGACAGCCCCGATCAGCTCCAGCAGTTCCTCGACAGCGAGGAACGACAGCTCCGCGAGAAGGTCGATCAGATCGTCGCGACGGGCGCCAACGTGGTGTTCTGTCAGAAGGGTATCGACGACCTCGCACAGTATCTCCTCGCCAAGGAGGGCATCCTCGCCGTCCGCCGGACGAAGAAGTCCGACATGGGCTTCCTGCAGGAGATCCTCGGCGCCGAGATCGTCTCGGACCTCGACTCCGCGACCGACGCCCACCTCGGCTCCGGCTCGATCAGCCGTGACGCCGACGCCGGCCTGTTCTACGTCGAGGGCGGGAACTCCCACGGCGTGACCCTTCTGCTGCGCGGCTCGACCGAGCACGTCGTCGACGAGCTCGAACGCGGTATCACGGACGCCCTCGATGTCGTGTCGGCCACCGCGTCCGACGGCCGCGTCCTCGCCGGCGGCGGCGCCATCGAGGTCGAAGTCGCGGGCCGCCTGCGCGACTACGCCGACGACATCAGCGGGCGCGAACAGCTCGCCGTCAACGCCTTCGCCGACGCCGTCGAGATCGTCCCGCGCGTGCTCGCCAGCAACGCCGGGCTCGACAGCATCGACACGCTCGTCTCGCTCCGTGCGGCCCACGAGGACGGCGACATCCACGCCGGGCTGAACGTCTTCTCCGGCGACGTCGTCGACACCTACGAGGCGGGCGTCGTCGAACCCGCCCACTCCAAGGAGCAGGCGCTCTCCTCGGCCACCGAGGCCGCGAACCTGGTCCTGAAAATCGACGACATCATCGCCGCGGGCGACCTCTCGACCTCCGGTGACGGGGACGAGGGCGGTCCCGGCGGTGCCGGCGGCATGGGCGGCATGGGCGGTATGGGCGGCGCGATGTAAGCTCGGCGCGCGTCCACCGCTCCCCGACCGCCACGCTCCCGTTCCCCCACCGACACAAAGCCCTTATTTTCGCCCGCAGTACGACGCGCTATGCCCTCCAGCAGACGCGCCCTCCTGACCAGCGCCGGTGCCGCCCTGACGGGGCTGGCCGGCTGTCTCGATTTTCTCGGCGGCACGGACCGGCCATCGTCGACAGCGACCCCGAGTCCGACGCCCACGACTCCTGCGATCGTCGACACGGCGCTCGGCAACGCTATCGCGCTCGATACCGACGGCGACGGGCGGGGTGACGGGCTGGCCGTCATCGTCTCCCAGCTCACCGCCGCCCACGCCGTCCGGTATCTGACCGCGCCGGACGCCCTCGGTGTCGCCGACGCCGGCGGGGAGCAGTTCGTCCTCGTCCACGTCGCCGCTCGGGGTGACGGCACCCCTCCGGCCCCCGAGGGCTTCTCGCTCGTCGCCGACGGGACGGCGTACGACGCTGGCCTCGAGGCCGTCGGCCCCGCCCGCGTCGACGCCCCCGTGTCCGGCCGTCCGTACGGCGGTCCCGACCGGCGGGGGTACCTCGGCTTCCAGGTGCCCGCGCCCCTCGAGGCGGACACGGTGGCGATCCATCTCGCCGAGACGGGGCGGTGGGTGGTCCCCGACTCGGCGGTCGCGGATCTCCGTGCACCGCCGCCCACCTTCGAGACGACCCTCACCGTCCCCGACGGCGTCGCCGCCGACGAAGCGATTCCGGTCCGCCTCGACGTGACGAACACGGGTGCGGGCGTCGGCACCTTCTACGGCGCGCTCAACCACCAGGGGCCGCTCCACGCCGCCGATCCGTTCACGTTCTCGCTCCCGCCCGGCGAGTCGACGACCCGCGAGCTATCCGTCGGCTACTACCGCGGGAGCGACTCGCCGCCCGAACGCGTGCAGTTCGGCGTCGTCGGTCCCGGCCTCTCGGAGTCGTTCGCCGTGACTGTCGAGGGCGGTGGGACGACCACGACGACGGGTACCGACGCATAACCCTGTTGCACAACTGATACCTTCGTCGAGGGGCTACTCACTCGCATGGAGACCCTACTTTTCGACGCCGACACGGTGGCCTCGCACACCCCGATGACGGCCGTCGTCGATGCCGTCGAGACGGCGTTCGCGGCCCACGCCCGCGGCAACACGGTGATGCCGCCGAAGTCGTACGTCGACCTCCCGCAGTACGACGGCGACTTCCGGTCGATGCCGGCGTACCTCGATTCCGGGGACTGGGACGCCGCGGGCGTGAAGTGGGTGAACTCCCACCCGAACAACCGCTCGCGCCACGCTCTCCCGACGGTCATGGGGACGATGATCTACTCCGACCCCGAGACGGCGTTTCCGCTGGCCATCATGGACGGGACGACGCTGACGACCCGGCGCACGGGCGCGGCGGCGGCCGTCGCCACCGACCACCTCGCCGTGCGGGACGCCAGTACGCTGGGACTGATCGGGGCGGGCGTCCAGTCGCACGCCCAACTCGACGCCATCCTGACCGTCCGCCCCATCGAGACGGTGGTCGTGGCCGACGCCGACACCGACCGTGCCCGGGAGTTCGTCGAGGCGGTCGGCGACCGCGTGACGGCGCGCGTCGGCTCCATCGCCGAGGCCGCCGCCTGTGACGTCCTCTCGACGGTCACGCCGGTCGAGGAACCGATCGTCGACGCCGACGTGGTCGGTGAGCACACCCACATCAACGCCGTCGGCGCCGACGCCGCGGGCAAACACGAACTCGGCGGCGTCCTGCTGGCGGCTGCCAAAATCGTCGTCGACGACCGGGAGCAGTGTATCCACTCCGGCGAGATCAACGTCCCCTACGGCGAAGGGACGCTCACCGACGACGACATCCACGCCACGCTCGGCGAGGTGGTCGTCGGCGAGGCGACGGGACGGGTCGACGCAGACGGCGTGACCGTCTTCGACAGCACCGGTCTCGCGATTCAGGACGTGGCGGCCGCCCACGTCGCCTACGAACGCGCCGCTGCGGCCGGGGCGGGGGTGTCGTTCGACCTCCTCGGGATGGGTTAAGCGACGAGGTGGCCGCGCATCCAGTCGGCCGCTCGCGGTCGGTACTGGGTGACTCGATTCTTACAGACGTGGTCGCCGTCGGGGTAGTAGAGGAGTTCGCCGTTCGGCGCCCGTTCGGCGATGCGTCTGGTCTGCTCCGGCGGGACGACGGTGTCGTTGCCGCCGGCGATCATCAGCGCCGGCGCGGTCAGATTCTCGATGTCGCCACGGAGAGTCATCCGCTCCGTGATCTCGTCGGCCTCGACGAACGAGTCGGCGTGGCAGGCGTGGAGGAAGCCGTCGCGCATCGACACCGACTGATACAGCGAGGCGGGGCCGACGCTGAAGGGACCGGCGAGGCCGACGCAGGCATCGAACCGGTCGTCGTTCGCGGCGACGTGGGGCGCGTAGAAGCCGCCGATCGAGACGCCGTAGATGCCCAGTCGCGAGGCGTCGATGCCGCCACGGCCCTGCACGTGATCGACGACGGCGGAGATGGCCTCGTGGTAGTCCGGCGTCATCGGCCGATCGTACCACATCTCGCCCTGCCCCGGCCCGTCGACGGCGAGGGTGGCGATGCCGCGAGCGTGGAAATCCGAGGCTCGTGTGTGCTGTTCCTCCTTCGTCGAGTCGAGCCCCGACAGCACGAGGACCAGCGGCGACTCGTCGAGACCGTCCGGCGTCGCGTCGGGCACTCGCAGGTAGCCGGGCACGTCGCTTCCGCCGGGAAACGGCACCTCGATGCGCTCCGCCGGGGGGTCGAGATGTGGGGCGGCTTTCCCCCACAGTTCGACGCCGCGTCGGTGTGCCCGCTCGCGACGCTCCTCGTCGACGAACCACGCGAACGAGCCGAAGTGGCAGTACATCGACGCGCGCAGGAAGTGTTCGCCCGCCGTCGTCGAGTTGCCGGCCGCCTCGGCCTCGTGGCCGCGTTCGGCGTGTTCCTCGCCCACCGCGGCGAACGCCTCGCACCACTCGTCCCACGTCTCGATGTCCGCGCGCAGGGTCTGCAGGTCGTAGCGGTCCAGCCCCTTCGCGAGAAAGCGCGTCCACCAGCGGTCGAACCGGTCCTCGACGAACTCGCGCCCACGCTCCCCGGCGTCGGTCATCCCTGTCGCCCCCCGTCGCCCCGCGGTCGCTTCCGTCGCTCCGCCGTCGTCGCATTCGGCGCTGAATCGTGCACGGTAGCCGCAGGGTCGGCGACGACTCTGTTAAACGTTTCTCCGGAATTCCAACGTTCGAACCGCCGGCCGCGATCCGGCCGGGCGACTATTCGATGTGGATCGCCGGCCGGAAGGGAACGGCGCCGTCGGCGCGGTCGCCGGGGTCCGGCGGGTCGGCGTCCTCGGCGTACACGTCCACCTCGGCGTCGAACTCCCGTTCGAGGAAGGGGGCGGCCGCCTCGTAGACGCTCGTCTCGTCCAGCTCTTCCAGCGTCTCGACCGTCTCGTCGTCGAGGTCGCGCACGAGTTCGACCAGGTCGCCCACGAGGTCGTTGACCGCCTCGCCGCGTTCGCGCAGGTCGGGATCGCTCATCGCCTCGCTCATCGCCGCGCCCACGTCGGGACCGGCTTCGACGACGGCGTCGAACACCGTGCGTTTCCAGTCGGCCGCGACGTACACCCTGATCCGGTCGGGGTCGGTCCCCGTCACGTCGACGATGTCGTTCACGTCCTCCGTGAGCCGTTCGATCTGCCGCTCCTGTACCTCGACGGTCGGCCGTTCGAGTTCGGGGTCGACCTCGGGCCACGGAGCGTCCTCGGCGGGCGTCCCCGTCAACTCCTCGTGGAGTTCGTTCGTCATGAAGGGGACGAAGGGGGCGAGCAGGCGCAGGCGCGTCTCCAGCGCGTGTCGGAGCGTCCACTGCGCGCCCGGTCGGTCCCGGTCGGTCCGGCGGCGATACCACCGGAGCGCCTCCTCGAAGCCGTAGAAGGCGGTCTGGCTCGCCGCGCGCGTCTCGGAGGTCTCCATCGCCTCGGTCACCTCGCGGATCGTCCCCTGCAGTTTCGAGAGGAGCCACCGGTCGATGTGTTCGAGGTCCTGCGCCCCGGGGTCGTCGCCGACCGTCGACGACGGCTCCTCGGGCAGCAGTTCGGTCGCGCGGTTCCAGAACCGCTCCAGCTGGTTGCGGACGCTCTCGACCTGGCCGGCCCGCCAGTCGTAGTCCTGCCACGGCTCCGCGGAGTTGAGCAGGAAGAAGCGGACGGTGTCGGCGCCGTAGCGCTCGATGGCTTCGCCCGGCAGGACGACGTGGCCCTTCGATGACGACATCTTCTCGCCCTCGAGCAGGCCCATGCCCATGATGACGATACCGGCGGGCCACTGGGGCTGATCGAACAGTTCCGCGTGGTGGAACAGGTAGAACGTGAGGTGGTTCGAGATGAGGTCGTTCGCGGAGAAGCGGTAGTCCACCGGATACCAGTAGCGCCACTCCTCGCGCAGGTCCAGCGCGCGGGGATCGGGGTCCTCGACGGCCGCCGCGCCGTAGAAGAGGGCGTCGAAGAACTCCCGATCGAGGTCCTCGACCGGAATCTCGCGCAGGCGGGGCGCGATGGTGTAGTACGCCATGTAGATGGTCGAGTCCGAGAGCGGTTCGATGACGAAGTCGTCGTCCCACGGCAGGCGCGTCCCCAGCCCGTAGTTGCGGATGCAGGGCCACTCGTTCAGCCAGTCGATGGTGTGGTCGTACTCGCCGCGGGTGTTCTCGGGAACGCACTCCATGTTCTCGACGACTCTCTTGGTTGCCGCCTTCCAGTCCTCGTCGTTGTACCGGAGGAACCAGGTGTCCTGTTCGGCGACCTCCACGTCGCCGCCACACCGGCAGACGACCTCCTCGGAGAACTCGTACATCGTCCCGAAGTGGCCGGCCTCGACCCCTTGGTCGCGGTAGGCCTCGCGGACGTCTTCGATCACCTCGCCCGCAAATTTACCATATGCGTCGTGGAGACGGCCGGCGTGGAACTCGCGGTTGTACAGTTCCTGTGTCACGTCTTCCAGTTCGGGGTCGTTCGAGGACTCGATGCCCGCCCGTTCCACGGCGTCTTTCGCCGGCACGTCGCCGTAGCCTTCGACGTCGAGGATGGGGATCGGCTCGATCCGGTCGACGACCGTGGGATCGACGCCGTACCGTTCCATCCGTTCGTCGTCGGCTTTCGCTTCCTGCAGGGCGAGGTAGTCGTCCGGGGAGTGAGCGGGCACCGACATGACGACGCCGGTGGCGTTGTCGGGGTCGACGAACGTCGCGGGCAGGATCGGCACCTCGTCGCCGGTGACGGGGTTGGTGACCGACTCGCCCACGAGGTCGGCGCCCCGGAGCGTCCCCTCGACGGTCACGTCGTGGGCCTGCAAGCGGAGTTTTTCCGCCGCCGCTTCCGAGACGATCCACTCCTCGCCGTCCACGGTCGCGCGAGCGTAGGTGCCCTCGGGGTCGACGTAGGCGTTGGTGACGCCGTGCACCGTCTCGGGGCGGAGCGTCGCCATCGGGATCACCGTGTCGTCGAGGCCGAACCGGATCAGGGTGTACTCCTGGTACTCGGCTTCCTCGCCCTCCAGCAGGTCGTGGGTGGTGACCGGCTGCTGCTCGTTCGTGCAGTACTTGACGGGGTGGAGTCCCTTCTCCAGTCGGTCACGGTCCCGGAGGGTCTCGTACTGCCACGTGATGAACTTCGAGTAGCGGTCGTCGTTCGTGGTGAACTCGCGGCGCCAGTCGATGGAGAGACCGAGCGACTTCATCCCCCGCTTGTAATGTTCCTCGATGAAGTAGCGGGCGTAGCCCATCGGCGTCTCCAGATCCTGCAGAGTCTCCTCGGGCACCTCGTAGGTGTCCCGGAGGACCGAGAGCTGTTCTTCCTCGCCTTTCTTCAGGCGCTCGACGGCGCCGATGATCGGCGTGCCGGTAACGTGCCACCCGATGGGGAAGAGGACGTTGTCGCCCTGCTGTCGCCGGTAGCGGGCGTACACGTCCGGGACGGTGTACGTTCTGGCGTGACCGATGTGCATTCCACCGGAGGGGTAGGGGTAGGGGACGGTGATGAAGGTCGCGTCCTCCTCGTCGGCCTGAGAGACCGCAGACCCTTCGCCGTCCGAGGAGCGGGGTTTCTCGACCTCGACATCGGCCTCGTACCGGCCCGTCTCGGCCCAGCGCTCCCGCCAGCGCTCCTCGATATCCTGCGGGTCGTAGTCCATGTCCCGCCCCAAGAACCCCCGACCTAAAATAACTCCTATCCCGCCCGTCGCCGCGATTATCGATGTTGATGCCGGGCGAAACGTCCGGTAAGGACTCGTTATCGCTTGGCCGCCGCTCGGTAAGGCATCATTATATATCCGTCTCCGGGGTCACTGGCTCTGGTGAGAATATCGTGAGGATATCGTCGCTCGGTCGCCCCGTCGGTGCTACCGTCGTCGGTGGTCTCGGTGTCGCGCTGATGGCGGTCTGGTACGTCGAAGTCGGTAGCGGGCCGTGGTGGTCGCCCATCACCGTCGCGCCGTTCGGACTCGCGATTCTCCTTCTCGTCGCCGCCGTCTGGCTCTTCCGGAGCGGCCTCGACGGCCGGATCGCGCTTCGCGTGCCGCTGACGACCATCGTCGGCATGCTCGTGTTCGGCTCGTTCGGCGTGTTCGTGGCCTTCGATCTCCTCCCGACGACCACCGTCCGGTCGACGCTGGTCGTGTTACACTTCGTCAGCGTCGGGGGCGCGGTTGGCGTCCTCGTCGGTCTGTTCGCCGCGCGGCAGGCGACGACGATCCGGACACTCCGGACCCGCGAGGCCGCCCTTCGTCGCTCCCGCGACGAGTATCAGGACCTCTTCGACGGCATCGGCGATACGGTCCTCGTTCACGACACCCGCGGCGTCATCATCGCCGCCAACGACACGGCGCTGAATCGGCTCGGCTACGCGGCCGACGACCTCACCGGTCGTCGGATCGGCACGGTCGAGGACGGCGTTCGCGACGACGGCGAAACGGCCGCCGCGCAGTCGGCCGACCGCATCGTCTACGAGACGATCCACACGGCCGCCGACGGCGACACGACGCCGGTCGAGGTGAGCGCCACGCTCGTCCGATACGGGGGTGACCCGGCGGTGCTCTCGGTCGCCCGTGACATCTCCCAGCGACGCGAATCGGAGCGCGAAGTGGCTCGCAAGCGCGATCAACTCCGCGCGCTCAATCGCGTCCTCCGGCACGACATCCGCAACGACATGCAGATCGTTCTCGGCCTGGGTCGGCTCCTCGACGACCACGTCGACGACGAGGGCGAGGAGTATCTCCGGACGATTCTCGACACCGGCGAACACGTCGTCGAACTCACGCGGAGTTCGCGTGACCTCGCGCGGACGGTCGCTGGCGAGACCGAACTCCCGGTGGAACCGGTGTCGCTGGCCGAGACGCTGGAAGCGGAGATCGACCGCCGGCGCGAGGCGTTCGGCCACGCCACCATCACCGTCCGTGGCGACGTTCCCGACGTGACCGTTCGGGCGAACGACCTGCTCGCGTCGGTGTTCCGGAACCTGCTGAACAACGCCGTCCAGCACAGCGACCGGGACGAACCCGAAGTGGTGGTCACCGCCGACATCACGCGCGGCGACCACATGGCCGTCGTCCGCGTCGCCGACAACGGCCCCGGCATCGTCTCCGATCGGAAAGAGACCGTCTTCGGCAAGGGGGAGAAAGGCATCGACAGCGAGGGCACCGGCCTCGGCCTCTATCTCGTGCAGTCGCTCGTCGACCACTACGGCGGGTCGGTCCGGATCGAGGACAACGAGCCACGGGGAACTGTCGTGGTCGTCGAACTACCGATCGCGGAGAAATAGTCGGGGAACGCACCGACGACGCCGGGCGTGCGCACACGACGAAAACGCAGAAAAACGCAGATGTCGAACTACTCGACGTCGATGTGGCGCACGTCCACGTCGGCTTCGACGGGGATCGACACCGTCAGGACGCCGTTGCGGTAGGTCGCGCTCGCGCCGTCGCCGTCCGCCTCCACGGGCAGGCGGATCGTGCGGTGCATCGCGTGTTGGCGGCGCTCCCGGCGCACGTACGCGTCCTCGTCGACGTTCGACTCCGTCTCGGCCTCGGCGCGGATCGTCAGGAGATCGCCGTCGACGGCGATGTCGAGGTTGTCTTTCTCGAAGCCGGGGACGTCGGCCGTGACGACGATTTCGTCGTCGTGGTGCGCGATATCGACCGCGAAGTCGGCGTCACCGGAGCTGTAGGGCTGGTTGTATCGGCCGAAGCCGCCCCACCGGTCGCCGGTCATGCGCTCGAAGAGGTCGTCGAAGTCACTGAAGTAGTTGTTCGGTTGCATTGGTAATCGCCACCACTACTGACGCTCGCCGAGGAGATAAATACCGCTGGATCAGAGATAGCTATACGCACAGTAAAACGCCCGAAACACCGGATAACGACGATTCAGACGACGTGACGGGTGTCGTAGGAACCGAGCCTGCGCACCCAGCCGTCGGCGGCGATCGACTCCACCTCTTCGACGGCCTCGCGGGCCTGTCGCTCGTAGAGGCCGGCCTCGAAGTCGATGTGGAAGAGGTAGTCGCCGAGGCGGTCGCCCGTCGGCCGGGACTCGACGCGGGAGAGGTTGATGTCGCGGTCCGCGAACGCCTCCAGCAGTTCGAGGAGGAGGCCGGGGTAGTTCGCGTTCGGGTTGACGATGATCGTCGACTTCCCGCCGGCGTCGGAGCGCTCCTCGGCCGGGGCGATGGCGAAAAACCGTGTGGCGTTGGAGTCGCGGTCCTGGATATCCGCCGCGAGCACCTGTAGATCGTCGCCCGCGTTGTCGGGATGGGCGATGGCGGCGACGGAGTCGTCCTCGCGGGCGTGTTCGACGCCGCGGGCCGTGCTGGCGACCGCTTCGAGGGACACGCCCGGATACTCGGATTCGAGGAAGGAGCGACACTGGGCGAGCGCCTGCGAGTGGCTGGCGACGACGTCGAACGAGTCGGATCGAGCGATCAGCGCGTGACGAATCGGGGTGACGATCTCCTCGACCACGGCAACGTCGTAGTTCGCGAGGGCGTCGAGCGTCTCCGTGACGCTCCCCTCGATGCTGTTCTCGATAGGGACGACGCCACGGCGGTACTCGCCGTCCGCGACCGTTTCGACGATGGCGGTCACGGACTCGCTGAAGGTCACCTCGTCGGCGACCGCCCGCGCGGCGCGGTGGGAGTACGTCCCCGCCGGGCCGAGCGTGATGGCTTGCATGCCTCCGGATTGCGCGGAGAGGGGCAAAAGCGCGTCGGGTTCGGACTAGTCGGCGAGCCGAAGGCGCACGTTGAAGACGCTCCCCCGTGGCTCGTTGTCGTCGATCCACACCGACCCGCCGTAGTGGTCGACGAGCGTGTACACCAGGTAGAGGCCGAGGCCGGTGCCCTCGCTGTCGATGCCTTTCTCCCCCTTGCCGAAGACGGTTTCCCGTTGTGCCTCCGGGATGCCGGGGCCGTCGTCGGCCACCCGAACCAGCACCCAGTCGTCTTCCACCTCGGCGGACACCTCCACCGTCGGCTCGTCACCGTCGTGGTGCTGGACGGCGTTGTTCAGCAGGTTCCGGAACACCGACCGCAGCATGTCGTTCGCCATCACCTCGACCAGCGGGACGTTGCCGCGCATGCGGATCGTCGCGTCGGGATAGCTCGACGACGCCTCCCGAACCTCGCGGTCGAGGACGAACGACAGGTTCGTCGGTTCGAGCGTGTCCTCCCCTTCGGAGACGAGCGCGTCCATCAGTTCGCCCATCAGGTCGGTGAGTTCGACGACGTGTTCGGTTCGGGCCTGAATCGTCTCCAGATGTGGCTGTTCCCGCTCGTCCGAGAGGTCGTCGAGCAGGTCGGCCATCCCCTGCACCAGCTGCATGTCGTTGCGGATGTCGTGCCGGACGATCCGGTTGAGCAGTTCCAACCGCTCGTTCCGCTCCTCCAGCACCTGCTGGTACTCCCGGGTCTCGGTCACGTCCTTGATCGCGCCGTCGATGTACGCCTCGCCGTCGGCCCCTTCGAACCGGCAGACGGTGACGAGCCCCCAGAACATGTCGCCGGTCAGCGTCCGCAGACGGAGTTTCTCGGTCACCACGTCCTGCTCGGCCAGTGTGTCGAAGAAGGCCCGACGATCGTCCGCGTCGTCGTAGATGTCGGCGACGGGCGTCGACAGCAGGTCGACCTTCGAGTCGGCGTCGAACAGCTCGACCATGGTCGGATTGGCCTCGAGGAACGTCCCGTCGGAGTCGTGTTTCGCCCGGAAGATGCCCGTCGGGACGTGTTCGACCAGTTCCTCGAAGCGTCCGAGTTCGTCACGGCGGCGCTTGCGCTCGGTCACGTCCCGGACGGTCGTCAGCAGGCACGACTCGTCGCCGAGGGTGGCCATCGACACGGAGAGTTCCGCCCAGAACGGCTCCCCGTCACGCCGCCGGAGTCGCCACTCGATGGTCGCTCCGTCGTCACCGGCCGCGTCGACCAGCCGCCGTTTCGGCGCGTCCACCTGCTGGTCGTCGCTCAGCAGGTCGTCGACGTGTCGCCCTTCGAGGGCGGCGCGGTCGAACCCGCTCATCGACGTGAACCGACCGTTGGCATCGCGAACGGCGCCAGTTTCCGGATCGAACACGAGGAGCCCGTCCGAGACGTGTTCGAAGAGGGCTCGATACCCCGATCCGGGTTCGGTCGTGGCCCGGTTGGTCACAGCGAAGGTGTGGCGGAGTCGCCTATAAATACACGGTCCCGGTTATCAGTTCGTATAACAGATGTCGACGAAGTTTCGGAGGATCGTCAGCCCCGTCTCGCCGCTCTTCTCGGGGTGGAACTGCGTCCCGAAGACCAGTCCGTCCTCGCTCGCGATAACCGCGGGGAAGGTCAGGCCGTGGTCGGTCGTCGCGACGACGGCGTCGTCGTCCTCGGGAACCGCGTAGTAGGAGTGAACGAAGTAGGCGTAATCGCCGTCGACGGAGCCACCGCTCCCGTCCTCGCGGTCCGGGGCGCTCGCCGGATCGACGCCGGAGACGAGCGGGTGGTCGCGTTCGACGGTCAACCGGTTCCAGCCCATGTGTGGCACCTTCTGCCCCTCGTCGAAGCGGACGTTCCGCCCGGGGACGAAGTCGAGGCCGACCACCTCGCCCTCGCCGGCGTGGTCGGCCTCTTCGCTCGACGTGAGGAGCATCTGCATGCCCAGACAGATCCCGAAGACGGGCTGGCCACGGTCGGCGGCGTTCGCGAGCGCCTCGCGGTACGGGCCGGCGTTCTCCATCCCCTCGCGGAATGCGCCGACGCCCGGGAGGACGATGCCGTCGGCGGCGGCGAAGTCGTCGGGGTCGTCGGTGATCGTCACGTTCGCGCCGGCGCGTTCCAGACCGCGCGTGGCAGACCGGAGGTTGCCGAGACCGTAGTCGACGATGACCACGTCCGCCAGCGCCTCCGACGGGGGTCGGGACAGGCTCATACGCGCTATCGGTCGGCCGAGTGCAAGTGACTTTCCGTTGCGGCCAGTTCCCCGAGGCACGTCGCCGACGACACCCGTTCAGTAGTCCCCGAGCCGCGACTGTCCGCCGACGCCACCGTCCGTCGAGGCGCCGGCGAGGTCCACCGCCTTCGCGATCGCGTCCTCGAACCCCTCCCGTTGACTCCGGTCGTACAGCGTCGCCGCGGGGTGGAGACAGAGCAGGACACGCCGCGACTCGCCGCCGAGGCGGGCGTCCACGACCGATCCGGCCTCCGTCGTCACCGCCACCGACCGATCGAGCAACCGCTCGCCGGGAACCTTGCCGAGCGTGACGATCAGATCGGGGTCGACGTGTTGGATTTCGCGGTTCAGAAACTCGGCGCAGTTGTCGAGTTCCGCCGCGTGCGGATCGCGGTTTTCGGGCGGCCGACACCGGACGCAGTTGGTGATGCGCACGTCCGCGCGGGCGAGGCCGGCGTCCCGGAGGGCGTCGTCGAGTACCGACCCCGATCGCCCGACGAAGGGTTCGCCCTCGGCGTCCTCGTTGGCGCCGGGCGCCTCGCCGACGAAGAGGAGGGCGGCGTCGTCGGGTCCGACGCCGTTGACGATGCGACTCCGGGACTCAACGAGTGCCGGACAGCGCTCGCAGGCACAGACGTCCGGCCCGTCGGTTTCGACCATACGGGAAAGCGGAGAGCCGACGGCTTAAACGTCATCGTCCGTGGAGACGTCCGCCCGGAACTGCCGGGCCGCACGGGCCGCCAGCCGGGCGACGCGGAGGGGTTCAGGTCGGCCCTCCTCGGTGAACGCCCGGACGACCCGTTCGGCCCGGTCGTCGTCGACGCCGACCGCCCGGACCCACACGTCGTCGCCGTCGACGGCGAGGCGACGGCGGGGTGGTTGGGCGCGGTACGTCCGCAGGCGCCGGTCGAGCGCGTCGCCCGAGAACTGCTCCCGGAGCGCGGGTTCGAGGCCGGCGCTCGACTCGAAGGAGACGGAGAGGACGGGACGGTCGACCGCCGCCGACAGGTCGTGCAGGTCGACGACGTTGAACCACGCGGGCGCGATACCGGCGATCACGAGATATCGCACGTCTTCGCGCCCCAGTCGGAGAAACAGGGATTCGATGGCGGCGGTGGCATCCGTGCCGCCCACGGCGCACGAGCCGAACACGAACCCGTCGGCGGTTCGGTCTGCCCGGAGCACCGCTCCACAGAGGACGCTCCGGTCGTCGCCGTCGGCGAACGACTCGGCGACGCCGAGCGCTCGCGTGCCAGGTTTCATGCCCGTGAGCCACCCCCGGAGCGACCGCGTGCCGCATCGCGGCCACGCCGGTGAGCGGTCACGTCCCTCACTCGTCTTTGATATCCTGGAGCCGATCGAGCAGTTCGTCGTTCGACGCGCCGATTTCGAACTCGACCGACCCGCGGTGGTCGTTCTCGGACGTTTCGACCCCCTCGTTGTCGTCGAGGTCGGCGTCTAACTCCTGGTTCTCCTGTTCGGATTCATCGTAGCTCCCGAAGCCCATACGTGTCATAGTTGCGCACCCACGATCAAAAAACATTTGCCGGACGTGACCGACGTTCGAGGGCAAGTTCACCGCCCGGTTTTTGCCGCCCGCGGACCACCACCTCCTATGGACGTGATCAACGTCACCGCGGACGCGGAGGAGTTCACGTGTAACGCCTACCTGCTCACCGGTGAACGACCGACGCTGGTCGACGCCGGTTCGATGCCGGGCGTCGAGTCGGTCGTCGCCGACCACGTCGACCGGCTGGATCGCGTGGTGCTCACCCACCAACACCAGGACCACGTCGGCGAACTCGACGCCGTCCTCGACGCGTTCGACGCCGAACTCTACGCCTACGGCGATCATCCGCGCCGGACCGACGGCCTCTCGGACGGCGACGCCGTGTCGATGGGCGACGAGTCGTTCGACGCCGAACTCTACGCCTACGGCGATCATCCGCGCCGGACCGACGGCCTCTCGGACGGCGACGCCGTGTCGATGGGCGACGAGTCGTTCGACGTGGTGTACACGCCGGGCCACGCCGACGACCACGTCTCCCTCGTGAGCGACCACACGCTGTTCAGTGGCGACGTGGTCGTCTACAACGACGGCGCGTTCGAGGACGGGAGTTTCGGGCGGACCGACATGCCCGGCCAGTCCCGGGCGCGACTCATCGGCAGCCTGGAGACGCTTCTGGCGCGACTTCCGGACTCGGTCGAGTCGATGTACGCCGGCCACGGCGACCCGTTCCATGCCGACGACGAGAGCGTCCGGGACGTGATCGAGCGGGCGCTCTCGCGGGCGGAGCGCCGCGAGCCGAAGTACTAGGCGCTCCGGCGCTCTTTCGCCTTGGGACGGAGCTTCTTGTACCCGCACTTGCGACAGCGCTTGGCGCGGGCGGCGTTGCGCGCGTTACATCGCATACAGATCTGCTTGTCGAGCATCCGCTTTTCCGCTTCCTCGAAGGTAGCCATACGCCCCGATTTCCGGTCGACGGCCATAACGCTTGCGAGTGCCCGCGCCGTCGGTCGGGACAACGCAAGCGTTTAGACGGGCCGTGGAGTAGACGAAGGCATGGCGAACTGTCCACTCGCCGACGACTGCCCCAGTTTCTCGGAACGGATCCAGGGGATGGGGTGTCAGCACTACGGCGACCGAGGGGGTGCCGAGTGGTGTAACCACTACGACATGCCCATCTCCGACCTGAAACAACAGCCGGTGAAACCCGGCGAGGAGCTCGTCGTCGAGGTGACCGACATCCACGAGAGCGGGGCGGGCGTCGGCCGCACCGAAGACGGATTTATCGTCCTCGTCGACGGGACGCTCCCGCCGGCCCGGGCGCGCGTCCGCATCGACCGCGTGAAGGCCAACCACGCCACTGCGGCGGAGGTCGAGCGCCTGCCGATGGACGAAGACGACGCCCCCGACGAGGACGAGGACGAGGACGAGGAGTCATCGCCCGACGACGGTGGCGGATCGTCGACCAACTCGGGGCGGCCCGAACAGCTGGGCAGTCGCGACAACTTCTGGGGCGGATAGCCGCCTCACAGCGGCGGTGGACAGTCGCACGCACCCCCCGCGACCGACGCGTCCGTCGTGGCGAACGCTTACATAGTTTTTAGGTGGCGAAGGCGTATTTCGGGAGTATGGAAGACGATCCGGACGCGGACGCCCTGCTCGAACGCGCCGGTTTCGACCCCGAGAAGAGCGTCTTGACGCGTCGACAGGCCGAAGTGCTCGCCCTCCGCGAGCGGAACGTACGCCAGTCCACGATCGCTGACCTCCTCGGCACGTCCCGAGCGAACGTCTCGAGCATCGAGTCGAGCGCCCGGGACAACGTGGCGAAAGCCCGCGAAACCGTCGCTTTCGCGGAGGCGCTGACCGCGCCGGTTCGCGTCGAAGTCGATGAGGACACCGACCTCTACAACGTGCCGAAACTCGTCTACGACGCCTGCGACGCCGCCGGCGTCAAGGTCAACCACACGGCGCCGGACCTGATGAAACTCGTCAGCGACGAGGCGGGCGAAGCGGTCCAGGGCCGCGAGATTCAGGCACCCCTGCTCGTCGGCGTCACCACCGACGGCACCGTCCGCGTTCGGCAGTCGAAGTAGTCATACGGATTACTGTAAGTCATCACCGGTGGTTCGTCGGACCGTGCGACGAACCACCGGTACACAGTTACACTAATTTGTCTCAGAACTCGCCCCGCCGCTCCAGTTTTTCAACCAGTTCGCGGACGCGCTGTGCCGCCGCCGTCGGCACCACGAGCACCCGGTCGTCGTACGCGACCACGGCCAGTCCGTCGACGCCGACCAGCGACACGTGCACGTCGTCGCCCGCGATCACGTTGTTCTCGGCGTCGAGACTCACGGCCTCGGCGTCGCCCACGACGACCGTCCCGTTCTCGTCCGCCGACAGGAGTCGCCGGAGCGCGTCCCACGAACCGAGGTCGTCCCACTCGACGCCGAGGGGGACGGTCACGACGTCGTCGGCGCGTTCGAGCACCGCGTAGTCGACGCTCACCGGGTCGACCGCCTCGAATCCGCCCTCGGGGTCGCCTGCGTCGAGGGCGTCGAAGAGGGGCGCGAGCGGCGTCCCGTTGGCCGCCCGCCGGAACGCCCGGGGCGTCCACGCGAAGATGCCGGCGTTCCAGTAGTAGCCCCGCTCGACGTACCGCTCGGCCGTCTCGGCGTCGGGCTTCTCGTGGAACGCGGCCACCTCGGCGTAGTCGCCGTGGCTCCGGCCGGGTTCGACGTAGCCGTACCCCGTCTCCGGACGGGTGGGGTCGACGCCGAAGGTGACGAGCGCCCCCGTCTCGACGGCGACGCGGGTGCCCCGGCGAGCGGCCGCCCGGAAGTCGCCGTCGACGTGGTGGTCGCTGGGCAGTGCGAGGATCACGGGGTCGTCGAACCGCTCGCCGATCCGGTGGGTGGCGTAGGCGAGGGCGGGGCCGGTGTCCCGGCCCGCGGGTTCGACGAGAATCGTCGCTCCGGGGACCGTCTCGTCGACGGCGTCGGCGAAGTCGGGGCGGGTCACGACGACCACTTCGTCGGCGAAGCCGACGCGGGAGACGGTGCGTTCGAGGAGGGTGTCGTCCCCGTCACCGAGCGAGAGCAACTGCTTCGGGCGGTGGCTCCGGCTCGCGGGGTAGAGTCGGGAGCCGATCCCGCCGGCCAACACGACCGCGACGAGGGGCCGGTCGGTCGAGGCAGGCACGGTCACCACGTCTCGACGACGCCCTCGCGCACGTCTTCGAGACAGCCCTCGCAGTCGGGGTGGCCGGCCTCGTAACACGCCGGCCGCCCGGCGTCGTCGAGTTCGACGGCGCGGCGTTCGACCTCGCGCCGGCAGACGATGCGGACGCGCCCCTCGTCGTCACGCGGCAGGTCGACCGTGTCCCGTCCCTCGCGGTAGGCCTGCCGCGCCTCGGCGTAGCGCCGGCCCGCCGAGCGAAAGGTCGTCCGTACGAACCGTTCCAGCCGGTCGTCCATACGCCCCATTGCTCCGGTGGGCCCAAAGAGTCGTCGGCATCGGCGTGCCGAGCGGTCCGTCGGTTCCACTTCCGCCCCGCTCGCGGAAGTTTTTATATCATCGCGCACCAACCGTCGTGTGCCTCCCCACGAGAACAACACGGAGGCGAGTGAGACCATGACCGATTTGCATACCCACGCGGAGGATATCGTAGCGCAGTTCTCGGACCACCTGGACCTGACCGTCGACGACGTCGAGGAGCGCCTCGACAACCTCGTCAACGAGTACCGGGTTCCGGTGGACGAGGCGCGCCGGAGCGTCGTGAACAGCTACCTCGACGAGGCGGGACTGGAGCGCGAAGCGCTCGGCGGCGGCGGCAACGCCTCCGTCGGCCTCGCCGAAATCGACCAGGACGAACAGTGGCTCGACGTGACCGCCAAGGTCGTCGAACTCTGGGACGCGCGGAGCGACTCCGTCGCACAGGTCGGCCTGCTCGGCGACGAGACGGGGACGACCAAGTTCGTCGCCTTCGAAACCTCGGACCTCCCCGAACTCGAGGAGGGGGCGGTCTACCGCCTGGAGAACCTCGTCACCGACGAGTACCAGGGCAACTTCTCGGTGAAGCTCAACCGGACGACGACCATCACCGAGGTCGACGAGGAGATCGAGGTCGGCGACGACGCCGAGACGGTCGAGGGGGCGCTGGTGGACATCCAGAGCGGGAGCGGCCTCATCAAGCGCTGTCCCGAGGACGACTGCACGCGCGTCCTCCAGAACGGCCGGTGTTCCGAACACGGGAGCGTCGAGGGCGAGTTCGATCTGCGGATCAAGGGCGTCCTCGACGACGGCGAAGCGGTCCACGAGGTGATCTTCGACCGCGAGCAGACGGAGGCTCTCACCGGAACGACGCTGGAGGAGGCGAAGGATATGGCGATGGACGCGCTGGATACGACCGTCGTCGCCGACGAGATGCGCACGGGGACGCTCGGCCGGTACTACCGGGTGAGCGGCCCGCAGTTCGGCCGGTACGTGCTGGTCGACGAGTTCGAGCGACTGAGTGATCCGGTCGACGCCGAAGCGGCCCTCATCGAAGCGAGGTCGATCTAACATGAGTCAGGCACCCACCCGCGAAGTCGCGCGCCGCGTCTTCGCCCGCGAATTCAACGACGCGAGTCACACGTTCAAGGAGTCCGACGACGAACGCGCCCCGGTCTACCTCCTGCTCCCGACGGGCGAACGCGCTAACCGCGTGTTCCTCGTCGGCACCCTGACCGAGAAGGAGGACGTGGGTGAGGACGACGAGTACTGGCGGGGACGCATCGTCGACCCGACGGGGACGTTCTTCGTCTACGCCGGCCAGTACCAGCCCGACGCCGCCTCGACACTCCGGGAGCTCGAACCCCCGGCCTACGTCGCCGTCGTCGGCAAGCCCCGGACCTACGAGACCGACGATGGCTCCGTCAACGTCTCCGTCCGGCCCGAATCCATCACCGCCGTCGACTCCGTCACTCGCGACCGCTGGGTCGCCGAGGCGGCCACCCGGACGCTCGAACGCGTCGCGGCGTTCGACGACGAGAGCAACGAGTACGCCCGGATGGCACGCGAGGAGTACGACCTCTCGGTCGACGACTACCGGGCGATGGCGCTCGCGGCGCTCGAAGGCCTCGACGAGACGGACGAACTCGGTGCGGATGCGGACGCCGAGGGTCTCGACGCGCAGGCCGAACACTGAGCGTCGCCCCCGGCGTCTGACGAACCATTAAGTGCGTCGCCCCCCGATACGGGGGTGATATGGGCAACAAGAACAAAACCGTCTCGTTCCGCGTCAACGAGGACGCGTTCGAGACCCTCCGCGAAATCGCCGAGGAGCGCGACATCTCGCTCTCCGCGGTGTTTCGCGACTACGTCGATATGCTCGTTGCCCACGACGGCCAGGTCGAAGTCGTCCCCGAGCACGAATTCGCCCGCCACTCGGACGACGAGCCCAGCTTCCCGCCGACCGTCGAGGTGCCGAAGGAGTTCGTCCGCGAGCGCGAACGCCTCGAACTCGAGGTCGAACACCTGCACGAACAGCTCGACGAGCACAAGCGCTACATCGAGTATCTGCAGGAGCAGCTAGAAGCCGAGGAGGAGATCATCCATCTGGACGATCTCGACGGCGACCGCGACGAACCGTACCAGATCGGCTGAACTGGGAGGCTAGCCGTTCGACAGCGCCCGGCGCGTCTCGGCAGCCCGACGCTCCATCTCTTCGTCGCCGTCGACGGCGGCCAGCGATTCGACCGCTTCCAGCCGCCGCACCGCCCCGTCGAGGAAGGACAGCACGTCGCCGGGGTAGGCGTACAGCATGTACTCGTCGCTCATCACGTCGACGATGGCGTCCGGTCCCAGCCCCTGCGCGCGGAGTTCGAGGAGATAGCGGATGAACTGTCGTTCGGGATAGCCGGTGTAGAGGTCGTCGGGGTCCTCGCAGTCGAGGAAGTCGGTCGCGAAGTCCAGGAGTCGGTCGCGGGTGGCGTCGTCGAGTTTGGCGAGGCCGTCGCCGCTGTAGAGCACCTCCATCGTCGCCCCCTTGAACGCGCCCTTCGGAATGGACGTATCCAACTGGGCGACGATCTGCCGGTGGTTCTTCAGATAGATTTTGTCGGTGATGGCCACTGCGTCGAAGTACACGACGGCGAGACTAAAGGGTCTCGGCTTCCGGCGTGTGTCGACGACCCACGCCCGTCCCGAGTCGTAACCTACTTGACTCACAGCCCAGTATCCTGAGTCGTGTCCGGGTTAGGGTAGTGGTTATCCTTCAGCCTTGTGGAGGCTGAGACGCGGGTTCGATTCTCGCACCCGGACTTTTCCACGAGGAACGAAGTGACGAGAGGCGATGCCGGAAGGCGAGAGTCGAATCAGGGAGGTCGCGCGCAACGAAGCGAGCCCGTCCGACCGTGGTTCGATTCTCGCACCCGGACTTTCTGTCTGTGAACGAACGTGAGCAGACGTAAGTCTCCCAAGAATCGAACCACGCGAGACGAGCGGTGCGAGACGCGAATGGAGTGAGCGTCTCGGTACGGCGAACGGCGGAGCCGTGAGCCAGCGAGTCGTCCCTCGCCGCCGGACACTCAAATCTCTCCTGTCGCTACGACAAGGTCTTTCACAGACCGACGTACACATCGGACTGCATATGGACGAACGACGTGCAGTGGTCGCCCTGTTCGGCCTCGTCGTGGCTCTGGTCACGGCCTTCATCGCGTATCGCTTCGTCGCCGCACTCACCGTCGCCGTGTTCCTCTACTACTCGACGCGCCCCTTCTACCGGGCGCTCAAGCGGCTCCGGCTCCCGGATCGGGTGTGTGCCGTCACGGTACTCCTGTTGCTCGCCGTCCCGCTCCTGCTGTTGCTCAGTTACACGCTCGTTTTGCTCGTGACCGAAACCCAGCAGTTCCTCGAGACGTACCCTATCCTCGAAACGGCTGGCAACGTGCCGTGGCTACAGGGAATCGGGGAGTTCCCCGAACTCACGTTCGAGGGAATCCTCGAAGCGTATCGCGCGGGACGACTCGACGCGATCATCGACTTCCTCGTCGAGAACGCCGCGGTCCTGACGAGCGCGATCACCGGCTTCTTCCTCAACCTCTTCATCGTCGTCGTCGTCACCTACTACCTCCTGATCGACGGTAATGTGCTCCGTGAGTGGCTCGAAGAGCGCTTCGAAGACGACGCGGTCGCCCGCCAGTACATGGTCGACGCCGACCGCGAACTCGAGGCCATCCTCTTCGGAAACCTCCTGAACGTCATCGCGATCGCGCTCATCGCTGTCGGCTCGTTCAAGGGGTACAACGCCCTCGCGCCAGCCGCGGTCGAGGTGCCGTATCCAGCGCTCGCGGGCGTCCTCACCGGCGTTGCGAGCCTGATTCCGGTCGTCGGCATGAAGATCGTCTACGTGCCGCTCGCGGCCGTCATGTCGATTCCCATGGTCATCAACTCCGAGTACTCCCTCGGCGGCTATCTCGTCGGCTTCCTGGTGATCGTCGTCGTCGTCGTCGACACGATTCCGGACATCATCCTCCGCCCCTATCTCAGCGGCGACGAGACGCACGTCGGGTTGCTGATGCTCGCATACATCTTCGGCCCGGTCATCTTCGGCTTCTACGGCCTGTTTTTCGCGCCGATCGTCCTCGCCCTCGGGATCACGTTCGCCCACACGGCGCTGCCACCGCTACTCGGCGGCGACGAGGCCGACGAGCCGTACCGTCCGCCACGGGAACAGACGCGTCTCGACGACTTCTGAGCTACCGGCTCCCGTCTCGTCGCCTCGCGTCGACGCCCGTAACTTCGAATCGGACGCCACCAGCCTCGCTGGCGATGCAGTCGATGGTCCAGCCGTGGGCCTCGACGATGTCTTTGACGATGCGGAGGCCGAACCCGGTCCCGCCGTCCTCCGTCGAGTAGCCCGCCTCGAACACCCGTTCGCGCTCCGCGGGTGCGATGCCGACGCCGTCGTCTTCGACGTAGAATCCCTGCGGATCGCCGTCCGGGCCGTCGATCGTCCCGACCGTGACGGTGACGGTGCCGTTCGTGGAGCCGTGCTCCACGCTGTCGTCGGACTCCGTCCGACTGCTCGTCGAACCGTGTTCGGCGCTGTCACCGGACTTCGTCCGGTTGCCCGTGGAGCCGTGTTCGACGCTGTCACCGGCCTCCGGCCGGTTGCCCGTGGAGCCGTGCTCCACGCTGTCGTCGGACTCCGTCCGACTGCTCGTCGAACCGTGTTCGGCGCTGTCACCGGCCTCCGGCCGGTTGCCCGTCGAACCGTGTTCGACGCTGTTCCAAAACAGGTTCTCGAACACCTGAGCGAGTCGACTCCGGTCGGCCATGACGGTGCAGTCGTCGACGAGGCGGTAGTCGGCGTCGGCCGTCTCGACGTTGGCCCAGCACCCATCGACGACCGTCGAGAGGGCGACCGGTTCGGTTTCGTCGACGGCTTTCCCCTCGCGAGCGAGCGCGAGGACGTCGTCGACCAGGGTCTCCATCCGCTCGAGTGCCTGCACGGCGCTGTCGAGGTGGGAACTGTCACACCCTTCCCGCGCCAGTTCGAGGTGGCCGTTGGCGACGTTGAGCGGACTCCGGAGGTCGTGGCTGACGAGGCTGGCGAACTCGTCGAGCCGTTCGTTCTCGCGTTCGAGTTCGGCTTCGCGCTGTCGGAGCGCGGCCTCGTGGGTGAGCCGCTCCATGGCGGCGGTGACGTTCTCACAGAGCAACTCGGCGAGGCGCCGGTCGTTCTCGTCGAACGCCGCCGGTTCAGTCGAGGCGACGAGGAGCACCCCGTGGTCGCCCAGTGGGAGGATGAGTTCGCTCCGGAGCGTCGTCGACTCGTTGTGGAGGTCGTCGACGTCGTGGAGGTCGTCGTACTGTCCGGGCTCGTCGTTCTCGAAGGCCTCCCAGGCGAGGCTTCCCGGCCCCAGCGTGGGCGGCTCACCGATCACGTCTTCGATTTCGTTTGTCCACGCGATCGGGACGAGCGCCCCCGTCCGCGAGTCGTACCGGTGGATCGCGGCGTGGGTAAGCGTCAGAATGTCGGCGAGCGCCTCGACGGCTCGTGTCGCAATCTCCTCGGTCGATCCCGCGCGCATCAGCGACCGGGTCGTCCGATGGAGTTCGTTCAGCGCCCGCTCGCGGTCCTTCCGGTCGGCGACGTCGCGCCCCACGCCGACGATACGGTACGGCTCCCCGTCACCGTCGGTCAACGTCCAGCTACAGAACTCGTACGTTCGGCGGTCGCCGTCCTCGGTGCGGAGGCGCAGTTCGCGCTCGTCGGCGCCGGTTTCGAGCACCCGACGAATCCCCGCGTCGACCGCCTCGTGGTCGGCCGGATCGAACAGTTCGTGGGGGGTCATCGACTCGATCTCCGCCTTGGTGTACCCCGTCACCCCCGGTTCGTTCACGTAGACGATGTTCCCGTCGGTGTCGAGCACGTAGAACACGTCGTCCAGCCTATCGAGGGCGTCTTCGAGGACGGTGCCGTCGATCTCCGTCCTCGCGGCCGCGTCACGGTCGCGGATGATCTCCGCGAACCCGTTGTGGTCGCCGTCGACCGCCGTGAGTACCGTGTGGGCGCGGAACTGACTCCCGTCCTTGCGGACGCGGACGCCTTCGTCTTCGGCCTCGCCGGTCTCTCTGGCGGCCGACAGGAGCGTCGCCGGTCGCCCGGCCTCGCGGTCGGCCTCCGTGTATAACGTCGACACGTGGTCTCCGAGAATCTCCGCTTCGGCGTAGCCGAGCAACCGCTCGGCGCCGTCGTTCCACCCCGTGATACAGCCGGTGTCGTCGAGGGTGACGATGGCGTACTCCTCGACGGTGTCGACGAGGAGTGCCAGTCGCTGTCGATCCCGGCGGAGCGCCTGGAGTTCACCCCGGCCGTTGGAGAGATCCTGTACCAGACAGATCATCGTGCCGTCGTCGGTGTAGGCGAGTGCGTGGCTCGTCAGGATGCGTTCGCCGTCCGCGCGTTCGTACACCGTCTGTCCGCTCCACTGGCCCTCTCTGGGGACGGTCGGCAGTATCTCGTCGTAGATCCGATCGACGTGGCGGTCGGGGTAGACCAGTTCCCAGTGGTCGCCGATGAGCGTGGTCCGTTCGTACCCCGTGATCTCGACGTAGGCCTGGTTCACGTACTGGAAGTATCCGTCGTCGTCGAGGAGGGCGATCCCTTCACGCGCGGTGTCCATCGCGCCGTACGCCCGGTTGACCATCCGTTCGGCGTCGTGTTTCGTCACCGCGTTCTCGATGCGGTTGGCGAGGACGGTGTACTGGTCCGTCCCGCCTCCTTTCTGAATGTAGTCGGTGACGCCGGCCGAGATAGCCTCGCTCGCGATCTCTTCGCTCCCTTTCCCGGTGAAGAGGAGATAGGGGAGGTCGGGATACTGCTCGCGGACGGCACGGAGGAGGTCGAGCCCGTTGCGACCCGGCATGTCGTAGTCGCTGACGACACAGTCGATATCGGCCGTTTCGAGTCGCGTGAGGGCGGCGTCGGCGCTCGTCTCCGTCACCACGTGCAGGGCGTCGCTGTTTCGTTCGAGAAAGACAGCAGCGAGTTCGACTAGATCGGGGTCGTCGTCGACGTGGAGGACGGTTATCGACCCTCGGCCACGCGCGGTGCGGGGCACTTCTGCCGGGCCGTCGATGCACATGCCCCCACCTGAGGACGGGCGACTGAAGTATCCTCGGGCCGACATTCGAGCGGCGTGGCACCGGCGTCACGCCCCGCCTCGGACGACGCTCCCCGGTGGCGAGCGCTCACCGCTGCGCGAACTCCGGATCGGTCGAGAGCCGACTCAGACCGGTCCCCGACTCGACACCCGAGCCACGGGTTCGGATGATGTTGAACGCGGTGACCAGATCGGATCGGGAGATGAGGCCGACGAGTTCGCCCGTCTCGTCGACGACGGGGAGGCGACCGACGCTCTCGCGTTGCATCAGCGAGATGGCGTCCATCGCGTCCGCGTCGGGCGAGATGGTCACCAGTTCCGTCGCCATCACGTCCTCGACGCGGTAGGCGTCGCGTTCGACCTCCCGGACTTCGCGGGCGTCGTCGAGCGTCACCATCCCCACCAGGGCTCCCTGTCTGAGGACGGGGTAGCCCGTGTGTCGTTCGCGAAACATGCGGTCGGTGAGCGCCGCGATCGACGTGTCGGCCGTGACGGTCTTCAGTTCCGACTCGGGTGTCATGATGTCGCCGACGGTGACGTCCTGAAACGCCGCCTTCATCACCGTCTGCTGGGCCTCGCTGGAGGCGCCGATGTAGATGAAGAAGGCGAGCGCCACCAGAAACAGGTTGGCGAAGAGGCCGACGATGGCGAGGACGACGGCGAACAGTTTGCCCACCTCCGCGGCGATCTGTGTCGCGCGGGCGTGGGGGCGGGTGCGAGCCAGCAACGCCCGGAGGACGCGCCCGCCGTCCATCGGGAAGCCGGGGAGCATGTTGAACACCGCCAGCGCGATGTTCGTCAGGGCGAGGTAGGCGAGGACGAACTGGACCGTCGGCAGCGCGCCGGGGACGAGTCGGAAGGCGACGTAGGAGAGGACGCCAAGCGCGACGCTGACGATGGGGCCCGCGACGGCGATGGTGAACTCCTGTTTCCAGTCTTCGGGCATCTCGGTGAAGCGGGCGACGCCGCCGAACAGCCAGAGCGTGATCGAGTCGATCTGGTAGCCGTAGCGCATGGCGACCAACGAGTGGCCGAACTCGTGGAGGAGGACACAGACGAAGAGGCCGGTCGCGGCGGCGCCGCCGAGGAGCCACCGCGTCGACCCCGCGGTGAGCGCGTCGACCGGCATCGCGGCGCCGAGCATATCGTTGAGGACGGTGACGAGGTTCGCCACGTCCGACCCGATGAGCCACGCGAACAGCGGCAGAACTAGGAGGAAGGTGAGATCGAGTTTGATCGGAATGCCGAACGCGCTTCCGATGCGGATGCCGCGCATACCGCCCGTAACCGCGGGACCGACTTAACTCTTGCAAGCGGGGGGTGGCGACACGTCGAGACGGCCCCGGCGCTCGACGCGCGTTACGCGTCCGTCACCGGCGTCACTTCGAAGACGCCGACGGTGCCGCTGATCTCGAAGCCGGCACAGAGGAGCGGATTGCGGATCGGGCTCTCCTGTGCGGGGACGAAGTGGACGCCCTCCGGCGCGAAGTCGCCCGCTCGGGACGGGGTGTCGCCGTCGGGGTTCTCCTCGGCCGCCGCGGCGAGGTCGTCCTCGCTCACGCTGTAGTCGCGATTGACGGCCATCTGCGTGTATTCGGGGTTCTCGGGCCTCGTCACGTCGTAGGAGGCGATGCCGCTCCCTTTCTCCTGTCCGACGAACGCGAACGTCCGGTCGCCGACGACGCCGAGTTCGACGCTCTCGGTCTCCGGGCCGCTCTCGACGACGTTGACGTGGCCGCCGGGATACTCCTCGGCGAACGTCCGCTCGAACCGGCTGCCGCTGTCGAACGCGAGTTGCAGGCCGTCGTCCTCGACCTGCCACACGGAAAAGGATCGGCCGCCGATGGCGTAGATGTCGGTGTAGCCGTTCGACCCGCTCGCGAACTCCGCCATCGCCGCCTCGTTGACCTCCATGTTGCCGAGGTTCTCGGGCGCTTTCAGCTCCTCGACGCTGTCGACGTACGGGTTCTCCGAGAGTTCGAAGCCGTCGGGATCGAGATCGAGGTCGCCGAGGACGCTCACCTCGAAGTCCTTCGCGTCACCCTCGTTGGCGGTGACGACGAAAGTCTCGCCGGCCACCTCGTAGGCGTCGATGGCGTCGGGTTGGTACATCCCCTTGACCGGCCAGTTCTGGAGGCTGCTGCCGTCCGCGTCGCTCGTGTCGAGTTCGTTTCCGTCGAGGGAGAAGTCCTTGAACCCGAGGCCGTCGATGCGTTCGACCGTCGCGGAGGCGAGGTCGACCGTCGCTATGGCGTTGTTCTCCTGAATGCTGACGAACGCCCGTTCGCCGTCGGGGGCGATGGTGACGAACTCGGGTTCGATGACCGTCGACGCGACGGCCTCCTCTTCGCCCGACGAGACAAGGTGGACCCCCTCCTCGCGGAGGGCATCCTCCTTCCCGTCGAAGGCGTCGAACGTCGCGGTCGAGACGCTCGCGTTCTGTGCCCCCTGACTGACATCGATCACGCTGACCGATCCGGCGGGATCGGTCGAGTCACCCGGTTCGCCCTCGTTGGCGACGACGACGTAGTTCCCATTGGGGCCGATGGTCACCTTGTCGGGGAGCGGGCCGACCGGTACGGCGTCGACGAACTCCAGCGACGACGGATCGTAGAACGCGACCGCGCCGTCGCCGGTCGCGGGGTCGGCCTCGATGGCGGCCGCGACGAGGGTGCCGTTCACGTCGACGCTGTTGGTGCCGCCGACCGACGAGACGACCGACCCCTCGGACGCCACGAGGTCGCTCGCGTTCAACACCGCGTCCTGTGTCGGATTCGTCGGGTCTGAGAGGTCGAGCACTTCGACCTGTCCGGCACCGGAGTTGACGACGAAAAGGCGGTTTCGGGCGGCGTGATACGCGACGATTTCCGCGCCGCCGAGCGCCTCACCGGTCGCGTACCGGCCGATCCGGCTCAGACGCACCGTCTCGACGTCGTTGCCGTTGCCACCCAACTGTGCCGTGATTCCCGAGGGAATCGCCGCCGCCGCGATCATTCCCAGCGCGTTCCGCCGACTCAATCCGTTGTCGAACATCACGCCACAACGGCTGGACGGCTGGTTGAAACGCCCTGCTAAGAGGTGTCTATACCGGTCCGTAGCACCCACTTCGTGAGCGGTTCCCACACGAGCCGAACACTTAGGCTCCAGCCCGCACTACCTGCGCTCATGAGCGAACACTCACCAGCGCCGGTCCTGAAGCGTAGCGACGATATCGAGTACGAGTCGGTCGACGCCGCCGACGGGCTGTCGAAGGGCGTCCTCCTCGACGAGTCGGACGGCACGCCACACTTCGCGATGCGGCGGTTCACCATCGATTCGGGCGCCGAGGTGCCGAAACACACCAACGCGGTCGAACACGAACAGTACGTACTGGAAGGCGAGTACGTCGTCGGCATCGACGACGAGGAACACACGGTGTCGGCGGGTGACTCCCTCCTCATCCCCGCGGGCGTCGTCCACTGGTACCGCAACGAGGGCGACGAGCCGGGGGCGTTCATCTGTGCCGTCCCGAACGGTGACGACAGTATCGAGCTCCGCGAATAAGCGCCCACGCGGCGGTCCCACCGAGACAAAAGACAGTTACGCCGTGCTAGTCCTCCGTTTGCGATAGCATGACGAGGGTCGGACTGTGGGTGAACGCGATCGGACTGCTCGTCAGTTTCACCGGAACCGTGTTACTGCTGCTCCATACGACCAACGAGTACCACTCGGCCATTCAGGATCTCGGGTCGATCGCGATCGGCTACCTCGGTCTGATCCTCTTCGGAGTGTCCGTCTCGGTCACCGGCGTCGCGCTTCTGCTGCGGGATCGGGGTGGGTGACTGGTCTCGCGGCGGCGCGAGCCACGGGCATGCCACCCGCCATCGCTCGCCCCGCCCGGGCTTTCGGTCGGAGTCGAACTCACGTTCGCGAGATCTCGGTCGGAGTCGAACCACGGTCGTTCCGCTCACTTCGTTCGCTCCACTCCCTGATTCGACTCCGACCGGACGAATCGTCCGGTCGGAGTCGAACCCCTGAAATACTCGGTTCCCGTAGCCGTACCCGTGTCACGGCAGGTCGGACGGGTCGAGACGCTCTTCCTCCACGAACGCGACGGCGACTACCTCGTCGCCGTGACTCGCGACGGCGAGCGGGTGTTCCGAGCCGTCCTCGAACTCAAGGAGACCGACGCCGGCCCGCGCCCCGCCCGCTTTCGGGTCCAGCGCGGGTCGACCGAGGAGCCACGCGACCCCAGCCAGTTCGTCGAACTCGCGCGCCGCGCCGAGCGCATCCGCATCTCCCAGCAGACCTCGCCCGCGGGCCGCGAGCGGGTACAGGAGATGCTCGACGGCTACCAGCTCGACGCGCTCACCGTCCGCACCTGCCGCTACTGCGCCTCCGACGGCCGCTACTCGCCCATCACGGAGGACACCGCCATCAAGGCCGACCGCGACTACATCTGCCCCGACTGCGCGAAACGCGAACTCGACCAGGAACTCGCGTACGCCGGCGGCCTGACCGGGGCCGCCGAGGACCGGCTGGAGGACCTCCTGCTGGAGGTGCAGGACCTCGACCGGATCACCAACCTCCTGCAGGGTGAGCTCGACCCCGACCTCACGAAGTTCGACGAGATCGGGGCGACCGTCGAGGACGTGGATCCCGTCGAGACGGCGGATCTGGACCTCCACCCGAAGCTGAAGAATCAGCTCACCAACCGCTTCGACTCCCTGCTGCCCGTCCAGAGCCTCTCGGTCCGCAACGGCCTGCTCGACGGCGACGACCAACTGGTCGTCAGCGCGACGGCGACGGGGAAGACGCTCGTGGGCGAACTCGCCGGTATCGACCGGGCGTTGAAGGGTAGCGGGAAGCTGCTCTTCCTGGTTCCGCTCGTCGCCCTCGCCAACCAGAAGGAGGAGAACTTCGAGGAGCGGTACGGCGACCTCGTCGACGTGACGATCCGAGTCGGTGGCAGCCGCGTCACCGACAGCGGCGCCCGATTCGACCCTTCGGCCGACGTGGTCGTCGGCACCTACGAGGGCATCGACCACGCGCTCCGGACGGGGAAGGACCTCGGCGACGTGGGGACGGTGGTCATCGACGAGATTCACACGCTGAAGGAGGGGGAGCGCGGCCACCGTCTCGACGGGATGATCTCCCGGCTGAAAGACTACTGCGAGCAGCGGGCGAAGCGGTCGTCCGGCTACGCCGGCGCCCAGTGGATCTACCTCTCCGCGACCGTCGGCAACCCCGAGTGGCTGGCGAAGAACCTGCGGGCGACGCTCATCGAGTTCGAGGAGCGCCCCGTCCCCATCGAACGCCACCTCACGTTCGCGGACGCCCAGGAGAAGACGCGTATCGAGAACCGACTCGTCCGCCGGGAGTTCGACAGCAAGTCCTCGAAGGGGTATCGCGGCCAGACGATCATCTTCACCAACTCCCGGCGGCGCTGTCACGAAATCTCCCGGAAGCTGGAGTACGATTCGGCCCCCTATCACGCCGGCCTCGACTACGGCCAGCGCAAACGCGTCGAACGCCAGTTCGGGAATCAGGATCTCGCGGCCGTGGTGACGACGGCGGCGCTCGCGGCCGGCGTCGACTTCCCCGCCTCGCAGGTCGTCTTCGACACGCTGGCGATGGGTATCGAGTGGCTCTCGGTCCAGGAGTTCGAGCAGATGCTCGGCCGGGCGGGGCGGCCGGACTACCACGATCAGGGCACCGTCTACCTGTTGGTGGAACCGGACTGCGCCTACCACAACAGCATGGAGATGACGGAAGACGAGGTGGCGTTCAAACTGCTGAAAGGCGAGATGGAGGACGTACGTACCGTCTACGACCTCTCGGCCGCCGCCGAGGAGACGCTGGCGAACATCACCGTCGCCGGGAAGCGTGCGAAGCGCCTCAACGACCGGATGCTCGGCGACGTCCCGACGACGCAGGCGGTCGGCAAACTGCTGGAGTGGAAGTTCATCGACGGCCTCGAACCGACGCCGCTCGGCCGGGCCGTCACCCGCCACTTCCTCGCGCCCGACGACGCCTTCGCCATCCTCGACTGCATCCACAAGGGGATGGACCCCTACGACCTCGTGGCGGAACTCGAACTCCGCGACGACGAGGGCTGATTACGAGCGGAGCGACTCCATCGTCTCGACCCAGGCCTCGGGCAGCGGCCGCGACCCGCCTTCCTCGGGGTCGACGTACACCTGCGTCGTCTCGGCGGTGGCGGCCACCCGACCCCCTGCGCGCACCTCGTACTCGATGGTGACGCTCGACCGACCGATGGAGCGGACGCCCATCGCGACGGTCGCCGTTCCCTGATCGAGCGTGATCTCGTGGCGGTAGTCGATTTCGAGGTTCACGAGGACGGTGTCGATGTCGTCGAGGCCGACGTCGAGAATCTCCGCGTAGTAGTCGACGCGCGCCTGTTCGAGATACGTCGCGTAGACGGCGTTGTTGACGTGGCCCATCGCGTCCAGGTCGCTGAACCGGATCTGCAGTTCGGTTTCGTACTCGAAGTCGGGCATACCGACCCGTGTACGTCCGGCGGGTTGTGCCTACCGGAGGGGGCAACGAGCGCGACCGGCGGCCGACGTGGAATCTCGCCGCCCCGACGTTCGCGGTGCCGACTACCGCCCCGACGACGCCGTCTCGAGTTCGAACTCGACCTCGACCGTCTCGGTGATCGCCACTGGCGACGGCTGGAAGTCGGTGTCGGGGGCGAAATCCAGCGCCTCGTCGACGAAGCCCTGCATCCCCGTGCTCGTCTCGCCCTCCCGTACCGCGCGCACCTCGGTCACCGCCAGCTCCTCGACGGCCGCGACCCGCTCGGCCTTCTCCCTCGCGCGCTCCGTGGCCGCTTCGAGGGCCTCGTCCCGTAGCTCCCGTCGGACCGCTTCGTGCAGGTGGAAGTCGATCGACTGGACCTCGCCGCCGGCGTCGGTCGTCTCGACGACGACGTCGCCGACCGTCTCCGGCACGCAGTCGACGACGAGTCGCTCGGTCGCGCGGTACGGCGCGTCCGTCTCCGGTTCGAACGCGCCCTCGGTGTCGGTGATACTCCGTTCGACCGTCCGAATCCGGTCGTCCGGGGTCGTCAGCGACGCCTCGATGGTCGCCGCGTGGTCGCGGGCCGCCTCGCGGGCGATCATCGCCGAGTCGCCGTCCCCCGTCGCCGTCACTTCCACCATCGCCAGGTCGGGCATCGCCTCGCGCCGGCCGGTTCCCTCGGTCGTGATGTGAGGTGTCATTAGTTGACATATCCGCCGCCCGGAGTATCAGTCCCCGTCAGACGCGTGGCTGACGCGTCGGCTGGGCGGGGTTTATGTCGCCGACCGTCCACCGTGTGGCCGATGACCGAGACACCGCCGTCGGCCGTCGCCGTCGTCGGCGCGGGGACGATGGGGCACGGCCTCGCGATCCAGTTCGCCAGACACGGCGCCGGCGTGACGCTCGTCGACCACCGCGAGTCGAACCTCGACGACGCCCGGGCTGGCATCGACGACGCTCTCGCCTTCCTCGATTCGGACGGGTGGCTCGCCGCCGACCCCGGCGCCGTCCGCGACCGCATCGGCTACACCCTCGATACGTCGGCCGCCGTCCGCGGCGTCGACCTCGTCGTCGAGACGGTGTCGGAGGCGCTGTCGGTGAAAGCCGACGTGTTCGAAACCGTCGCGGCGGCCGCGCCGGACGACGCCGTCCTGGCGACCAACACTTCGGGTATCCCGATCACCGACATCGCGGCGACCGTCCCGGCGGCGGCCGACCGGGTCGTGGGCTGTCACTGGTGGAATCCCCCCTACCTCCTGCCGACGGTCGAAGTCGTGCGTGGCGCGGCGACGAGCGACGAGACGGTGGCGCGGACCGCGGCGTTCGTCGAGGCCGTGAACCGGGAGCCGATCCGCGTCGAGCGCGACGTCCCCGGCTTCGTCTGGAACCGCATCCAGTTCGCCGTGCTCCGGGAGTGTACGCATCTCGTGGCGGAGGGCGTCGCCTCCCTCGACGACGTGGAGCGGGCGGTTCGGGACGGCTACGCCCTTCGGACGGCGGCCATCGGCCCGTTCGAGACGGCCGACCTCGCGGGGCTGGACCTCTTCCGGTCCATCGCGGCGAATCTCTACCCACACTTGAGCGACGCGGACGAACCCGGCCCGCTGTTCGACGACCGTCTCGACGCCGGCCGGGGCGGCGTCGACGACGGCGCGGGCTTTCACGAGTACGACGAGACGCCGGCGGACGTGATCCGGCGGCGCAACGAGCGGGTGTCGGCGATTCGGCGAGCGCGGGACCAGCGCTAGCGCATCTCGTCGAGACGTTCGAACGCGTCGGCGTCGGCGGTCAGCCAGTGAGTGAGGCGCTCGGTGTCGCTCGCTGCGGGCGGGTAGAGCGTCTGCCGGTCCGCTGACGCCTCGTACGTCACCACGACGGAGCGGAGACTGCCGTCGTCGGTGGCGGCGGTGGCAGCGGTGTCGGGCACGCCGTCGGTGTCGTCGGATGCGGAGGTGTTCGACATGACCCATCGACCGCTCGACTGCCGAGACGTTTAGTGCCTGCTATGTGGAGTACGGGGCCGTCGATACGCCGGGTGCCGCTCTCCACGACAACGACTCTCAATGGAGTGCCCCCGAGACGTTCGACTGACGATCACTCCTTCAACGCCAGGACGGTGCGGTCGAACGAGCAGACGAGTCGGTCCTCGACGAACGCCTCCACGTGCATGGTGACGACGCCTCGGTCGCCGTCGCTCGTCTCGCGCTTGTCGGTGACGGTCGTCCGCGCGCGGAGGGTGTCGCCGTGGTAGACCGGCGCCGGGTGTTCGACGTCGTCGTAGCCGAGGTTGGCGACGATGGTGCCGTCGGTGGTGTCGGGGATGGAGAGGCCGACGGCGAGACTCATGGTGTAGAGCCCGTTGACGATGCGCTCGCCGAACTCCGTCTCGGCTGCGAACTCGGCGTCGAGGTGGAGCGGCTGCTGGTTCATCGTCATATCACAGAAGCGCTGGTTGTCGCCCTCGGTGATCGTGCGCCGCCGGTCGTGGTCGATGGTGGTTCCCACCTCGAACTCCTCGTAGTACAGTCCGGGCATGGGTGGAGGAGGCGGGCCGTGGGCAAAGGGGTTGGCCTGATCACGCGAAGCCCGCCCGCGACGCCGACGAGCCCTCACAGAATCGTCCCGTGTTTCTTCTCCGGCAGGTCCGACTCGCTCGTCTCGTAGAACTCGAATCTGGCGACGAGTTCCTCGCGGAGCGTGCTCGGCGGAACGATCTCGTCGATCACCACGTCGCTGGCCATGCGATGCACGTCGATGTCGCGGCGGTACTCCTCGCGGAGGCGCGCCTCCTCCCGTGCCCGCTCCTCCGGGTCGTCGATGGCGGCGAGTTTGCGGGCGTAGACGGCGTTGATCGCCGCTTCCGGTCCCATGATGGCGATTTCGCCGCCCGGGAGCGCGAGCGTCGAGTCGGGGTCGTACGCCGGCCCCGACATGGCGTAGATGCCCGCGCCGTACGCCTTGCGCACGACGACACACTGTTTGGGTACCGTCGCCGACGACGCCGCGTAGATCATCTTCTTCCCCTTCTCCAGAATCCCTTCTCGCTCCACTCCCGATCCGGCCATGAAGCCCGGCGTGTCACAGAGGTAGAGCAGGGGAATCCCGTAGGCGTCACAGGTCCAGACGAACTCGGCGGCCTTCTCCGCGGCGTCGGGGAAGATGGCGCCCGCCCGTTCGGCGGGCTGGTTGGCGACGACGCCGACCGGCCGGCCGTCGAGACGGGCGAACGCGGTGACGATTTCGGCGCCGTACTCCGGTTTCAACTCCAGTGTCGAGCCGGCGTCGGCGACGCGGTCGATCAGGTCGCGCACGTCGTAGCCCTTCCGGGGCGCCTCGGGGACGACGGCGTCGATACCGGCCGGCGACTTCGCGGGCGCCCGTCCCGCCGTCTTCGGCGGATCGGCGTCCGCGTTGTCGGGGAGATACGAGACGAGGCGCGCGGTGAGTTCGCGGGCGTGCTCCTCGTCGCGCGCCACGAGGTCCGCGCTCCCGGACTCGGCGGCGTGGACGGTGGGGCCGCCCAGTTCGTCCAGCGTGATCTCCTCGCCCGTAACCATCTCGACCATCCGGGGCGAGGCGATGGCCATCGCCGACCCTTCGACCATGATCGTGAAGTCGGCGAAGATGGGGGTGTAGGCCGCGCCGGCGATGCAGGGGCCGTAGAGGACGCAGATCTGTGGGACGCGGCCCGAGAGCATCGAGTGGTTGTAGTAGACCCGACCGATCCCCTCGCGGTTGGCGAAGAAGCCGGTCTGCTGGTCGATCCGCCCGCCCGAGGAGTCCATCAGGTAGAGGACGGGCTTGCCGTTCCGGAGCGCCCGCCGCTGGAGGCGGAGCAGTTTCTCCACGCCACGGCTGGCCATCGACCCCGCCTTCACCGTGTAGTCGTTGGCCATGACGTGGACCGCGCGCCCCTCGAACGTCGCGGCGCCAGCGAGGAGGCCGTCGGCGGGGAGGCGGTCGTCTCCTTCCTCGACTTCCGGGGAGTTCGGGTGCCACGCGTCGAAGTTGGCGAACTTGCCGTCCTCGAACGTCAGTCCCTCGAACCACAGGTCGAGGCGGTCGCGCACGAACAGTTTGCCCGCCTCCCGCTGTCGCTCGCGGTACTTCTTCGGTCCCCCTTCGAGGATGTCTTCTATCTCCTCCCGAAGGCGCTTCTCGCGGTCGGTGGGGCCCATCTCGGCGTCCTCGCGCTCCCGCTTCGTCCCGCGTCCGGGCGGGCCGCTCTCGGCGAGCGGTTCGTCGGCATCGTCGCCGTCGGCGTCGAACACCCGCACCTTCTCGCCGAAGCGCGCGGCGAGGGCGCGAGCGATGGCTTCCGCCTCCTCCGCCGTGGGGCCGGAGACGCGTACGTCCCGCGTCATCAGTAGGCCCTCGGGAACCCCATCTCCTGCCCGATGTGGTTGTACGCCATCTGCTGGGTGACCGGGGCGAGGCGGGTGAGGTTGATCTCCCGCCACCACCGCTCCACGTCGTACTCCTTCGCATAGCCCCACCCGCCGAACGCCTGCATGGCGTGGTAGACGGCGTCGATGCCGGCCTCGACCGCCGCGGCCTTGGCGACGTTCGTCTCGTAGCCACACTCGCGCCCCTCGTCGAACAGCCACGCCGCCTTCTGGCGCATCAGGCGCGCCGTCTCGACGTTCGTGTAGGCCTGCGTGATGGGGAAGGAGACGGCCTGATGCGTGCCGATCGGGGCGTCGAACACCTCGCGGTCGTTGGCGTAGTCGACGGCCTTCGACACCGCGAGTTCGGCGATACCCGTCGCCGCCGCGGCGAACCCAACGCGTTCGGGGTTGAGCGTCTCGACCAGGTGCCACCACCCCTCGCCTTCCTCGCCCAGCAAGGCCGTCTCGGGGACGCGCACGTCCTCGATAAATACCTCGCAGGACTTGGAGTAGTTGATGGCGTGTTTCGGGATGGGCGACACCTCGATGCCGGGATCGTCCATATCGACGAGAAAGAGGCTCAGCCCCTTCGTTGGGGTCTCCACTTCGTCCCGGGGCGTCGTACGCGTCACGAGGATCATGTGGTCGGCGCGGTCCGCGAAGGTGATCCACGCCTTCTTGCCGTTCAGGACGTACTCGTCGCCGTCGCGTTCGGCCCTGGTGCCGACGTTCAGCGTGTTCGTCCCCGCTTCCGGCTCGGTGATGGCGAAGGAGAACATCCGATCGCCAGCGGCGATGTCGGGGAGGTACTCCGCTTTCTGCGCGTCGGTTCCGGACTCCCGGAGGGCGATGGCGGCCATGCCCGCGGTGACGACGAGATACCACGTCCCGGCCATCCCACACCCCTCGGCACACAGCGTCTCCATCGCGAGGCCCATCTCCTGGAGGCCCATCCCGGCGCCGTCGTACTCCTCGGGGATCAGCAGGCCGTGGAAGCCCGCCTCGCCGAGTTCGTCCCAGAAGCCGGCCGCGAACTCGCCCGCCGCTTCACGCTCGCGCCAGTATTCGGGACCGTACTCGGCGGCGACGTCCGTGGCCGTCGACCGGATCAGCGCGTGTTCGGGTGGCGCGTCGAACTCCATACGGGGCACTCGGGGGCGCGGAACCTATACTCTTGCTACCAGTTGTCACGGCGGGAGGCGTCGCGACGGATCGGTCACAGCCCCGCCAGTTGCGAGTCGTTCATCGCGAACGCCGCGTTGTCGCCGCCGCTCGGCACGATCGGATAGACGTCCGCCTCGGGATCGACGTGTGCGTCCACCACCGACGGGCCGTCGTACGCCAGCGCCGCTTCGAGCGTCGCCTCGACCTCGTCGCCCGTCTCGAGGCGGAAGCCTCTCGCGCCGAACGCCTCCGCGAGGGCGTCGAACTGCGGGACCCACGAGTACTCCGAGGCCATCCGGCGCCCCCCGAAGAAGGCGTCCTGCCACTGCCGGACCATCCCGATGGCCGCGTTGTTGAGGACGATCACCGTGATGTCGAGTTCCTCCCGGACCGCGACCGCGAGTTCCTGGACCGTCATCAGGAACGAGCCGTCGCCCTCGAAACAGACGACCGACTGGTCGTCGGCGGCGGCGAGCCGTGCCCCGATGGCCGCGGGGAGCCCGTAGCCCATCGTCCCCAGCCCGTGGGACGACACCCAGGTCCGGGGGTGGCGGAACGTCCAGTACTGCATCGCCCACATCTGGTGTTGCCCGACCCCCGTCGTGACGACCGTGTCGTCGGGCGTCAGCGCGTCCGCCACCTCGACGACGAACTGCGGCTGCAGGGGACCGTCCTCGGCCATCGTGTAGTCCATCGGGTAGTCGTCTTTCCACGCCCGACACCGCGAGCGCCACTCGGCCGCGTCGGGTGCGTGTGGCACTGCCGTCCGGAGTTGGTCGAGCACCGTCGCCGCGTCGCCGACGAGCGGGTAGTCCGCGTGGACGTTCTTGCCGATCTCCGCGGGATCGATGTCGACGTGGGCGACTTCGGCTCCCGGTGCGAACGTCTCGACGCCACCCGTGAGACGGTCGTCGAAGCGCGTCCCGACCGCGAGCAACACGTCGCAGTGTTGGAGGGCCATGTTGGCGTAGCCGGTGCCGTGCATGCCCGCGACCCCCATCGCGAGCGGGTGATCCTCCGGAAACGAGCCGAGCCCCGGCATCGTCGTCACGACGGGGACGCCGAACTCGGTCGCCACCGCCCGAAGTTCCCGCCACGCCTCGCCCTTGACGACGCCGCCGCCCGAGAGGACGACCGGTCGCTCGGCGCTCGCGAGTGCGGCCGCGGCCGCGTCGACCCGCTCCCCGTCGGCCGCGTCGGGCACCCCGACGTGAGCGGGCCGTCGGGGCTCGTCGGGGGCCGACTCGGCGGAAGCCTGCGTCATGTCTTTCGGGAGATCCACCAGCGTCGGTCCCGGCCGGCCGTCGCGTGCGAGCGCGAACGCCTCGCCGACGACGTCGCCGGCCGTGTTCGCGTCGGTCGCGAAGTAGTTCGTCTTCGTGATGGGCTCGGTCATGCCCGTCGTGTCCGTCTCTTGGAAGGCGTCCTTGCCGACCAGCGTCGACGGGGCCTGTCCGGTCAGGGCGACCACCGGGTCCGAGTCCATGTCCGCGTCGGCCAGCCCGGTCACGAGGTTGGTCGCGCCGGGGCCGGACGTGGCCAGACAGACGCCCGGCGTGCCGGCGACGATGCCGTAGGCGTCGGCGGCGTGGACCGCGCCCTGTTCGTGGCCCATGACGAGGTGGTCGATGTCGGAGTGGTACAGGGAGTCGTAGACGGGCATGATGGCGCCACCCTGTACCCCGAACGCGTGCTCGACGCCGGCGGCTTCGAGCGCCGCGACGACGGCGTCGGCGCCGCTCGTGACTGGTCGTGTGGACGATTCCTCCGCTGGGTCTTCGTGAACTGCCGCGTGTTCTGTCATTCTGGGTCGTGTAGCGAGGCGTCACCGGTGATGCCGGTTGTCTGGGGACGGTGCGAACGGACGGTCGAGGATGAGTCAGGGGGTGGGGCTACTGGGGGGCCCCAATAATCGCGGCGATGGACGTACCACTCCCGACGGGCGACCGGCCGGGCGTGGTAGTCCGCAACATTCGTGTCGTGACACGGCGACGACGGTATTAATCGTTCCGATCGGTGCGACCCCGCCGCCCGCAGTTTTTTGCGCCGGCCGCTCCCAGTGGCGGCATGGCCGACGGTGACGACCGCCCGAGTGACCAGTTGCGCGCCCGCGCCGCCGAGAGCCGGACGAAACTCTGGCTCTATCTGGAGGCCGACCGCCGCCTCGTCGTCGCCGGTCTCTTTCTCGCCGTGTTCGCGGCGCTGCTCGCCGTCGGTTTCGTCCTCCCCGGGGCCGGCGCGAAACTCCGCGGCGGCGACTCCGTGGGCACCCTCTTTCAGGGCTTTCTCACCGCTACCATCACCGGCGTCACGCTGGTGTTGACGCTGAACCAGCTCGTCCTTTCGCAGGAGCTTGGCGCCGTCGGCGACCAGCGCGAGCGGATGCGTGGCGCCCTGGCGTTCCGGGCCGACGCCGCGGACCTCGTCGAGGCGCCGGTCAGCCCCGCTCGGCCCTCGCAGTTCCTGCGGGCGCTCGTCCAGATGGCCGGCCGGCGCGCCCGTGAACTCCGCGACGCGGTGGCCGAGGACGACGAGGCCCACGCCGCCGTCGTCGACCTGACCGAGAGCCTGATCGGCAACGCCGAAAGCGTCGCCAGCAACCTCGACGGCGCGCAGTTCGGCGAATTCGAAGTGCTGTCGGCGGCGCTCAACTTCAACTACTCGTGGAAGATATTCGCGGCCCAGCGCATCCGCGCCGACCACGACGCCCTCGACGACGACGCCGAGGCGGCGCTCGACTCCCTCGTCGACACGCTCGAACTGTTCGGCCCGGCGCGCGAGCACTTCAAGACGCTCTACTTCCAGTGGGAACTCATCAACCTCTCGCGGGGCATCCTCGCCGCGGCCCTGCCGGCGTTGCTCGTCGCCGTCGGGATGATCGCCTTCTTCGACCCCGGGGGCGCCACGGCTCGGTCGATCGGACTCGTCCCCATCGTCGCGCTCACCTCGACGGTTTCCGTTCTCCCGTTTCTCGTCCTGCTCGCCTACGTCCTGCGGATCGCGACGGTGACGAAACACACGCTCTCCATCGGGCCGTTCATTCTCCGCGAGACGGATCAGGTCGAGGAGGTCGAGTGGAAGGACGGCCAGTCCCGTTAGCCTTTAGCCACCGGCCGTATAAGCCCGCGCAATGACTGCGCAGGCGCTCCAGCAACGTGATCTCGCGGTCGTCATCGGGCTGGAGGTTCACGTCCAGCTCGAGACCGACACGAAGATCTTCTGTGGCTGTTCGACCGAGGCGGCCGACGACGAGGAGCCGAACACCCGGACCTGCCCCGTCTGTCTGGGGCTTCCCGGTGCCCTCCCCGTGCTCAACGAGGCGGCGGTCGAAGCGGCGGTGAAGGTGGGGAAGGCGCTCGACGCCGACATCGCCGAGGAGACCCGTTTCCACCGGAAGAACTACTACTACCCCGATCTGCCGAAGAACTTCCAGATCACGCAGTACGACGCGCCGATCTGTGCCGACGGCTCCCTCGAAGTGAGCGTCGAGGACGACCGCCGGGAGATCGGCATCGGGCGAGCCCACCTCGAAGAGGACCCCGGGAGCCTCCAGCACGAGGGGGGCAGCATCGAGACGGCGGACCACACGCTGATCGACTACAACCGCGCGGGGACGCCCCTGATGGAGATCGTCACCGATCCGGACTTCCGCGGCCCCGGCGAGGTGCGCGCCTTCCTCGCCAAACTGGAGGAGGTGCTCGAGTATCTGGGCGTCTTCGACGCCGCCCGTGACGGCAGCCTCCGGATCGACGCCAACATCTCCCTCGTCCCCGCGGACGAGATGGACGACGACGGCGTCGTCGACGAGGCGACGCTCGCGGACGCCAACCGGACCGAAGTGAAGAACATCTCCAGCCACAAGGGCGCGGAGAAGGCGCTGGCCTACGAGGTGACCCGCCAGAAGAACGCGGTGAAGCGCGGCCGCGAGATCGAACAGGAGACGCGCCACTGGGACGAGAGCCGCGGCATCACCGTCTCCATGCGCTCGAAGGAAGAGGAGAAGGACTACCGCTACTTCCGCGAGGCCGACCTCCCGCCCCTGCAGGTAGCCGACTGGAAGGAGCGCATCCCCATTCCGGAACTCCCGGACGCCCGCCGCGAGCGCTTCCGCGAGGACTACGGCCTCGACGCGGAGGCGGCGTCCAAGCTCACCTCGACGAAGGAGGTGGCCGACTTCTTCGAGGACGTGGCCGACCGGTTCGACGCCGACCTCGCCGCGACGTGGGTGGCCGACGACCTGTTGGGCGAACTCAACTACCGCGACATGACGATCACGGACGTTGAGGGACGGCTCGACGAGTTCGCCCGCCTGGTCGAACTCGTCGACGGCGACGAGATCACGGAGAAGAACGCCCGCGAGGTGGTCCTGCGCACGATGCTCGACGAGGGGCTCGCCCCCGACGAGGTGGTCGAGCGCGAAGGGCTGGGCAAGGCGGGCGACGATGCCGTCGCCGTCGCCGTCGAGGCGGCCATCGAGGAGAACCCCGACGCGGTCGAGGACTACCACGCCGGCGAGGGTGGCGCGCTCAACTTCCTCGTCGGGCAGGTGATGAGCAAGACCGGCGGGAGCGCCGACCCCGGCACCGTCAACGGGTTGCTTCGCGAGCGACTGGACGAATAGGCCGTCAGCGATCGAGCACCGGTGCTTTCAGCGCCACGACTTCGGCCATAATCTCTTCGACGTGTTCCGCCGGGACGCCGTTGTCTTCGAGCGCCGCCTGCAGGTAGCGCCCGACGAGGTCGAAGTGTTCTTCCTCGATCCCCAGGTGGTCGTGCGCCTCGCGCATGTCGTCGCCGCCGTACTCGACGGGACCGCCCGCGACGGCGCTGATGAACTGAATCTGATGCGTGCGGAGGTCCGCCATATCCGTCTCCTCGAAGTAGGGCGTCAGTTGGTCGTCGTCGAGCACGCGCTCGTAGAAGTCGTCGACGACTGCTTCGACTGCGTCTCGGCCACCGATATCTCGATAGATCGTCTGCGACATTGCGACACGGGAAGGTCGGCGACGCGACGGGATACGGTCTCCGACTAGGATGCTCGGGTCTTTTTACGCCGCCCCCCTGTCGCTCGTCCTATCGACTTACAGATCAGTTCGAGATGATCTGGTCGAACAGCTTCGTCTGTGCCACCGACAAGTGTTCGACGAACGTAGACACTGAGACGCCGAGTTCGTCGGCCACAGCTCCCGATTTCGCGCTCTTGGGCGAGTCGAAGTACCCCATCTCGTGGGCGGTCTTGAGCACCTCGTACTGCCGATCCGTGAACGCGCTTCGGTCGGCGACGAGCAGGGAGGGCTCGTCTTCGGTCGCGCCCGCGCGAACGAGCCGCCGGACCGTCACGTCCGCACAGCACGATTCGAGGTCGGCCGCGATGGCGCGCAGGGTGTCGAGATCGGACGTGATGAACGTGAGCCGGAGGCGGCCGTCGTCGGCCCGACGGTCGCGAACCGGACAGCCGTGGGTCGGCACGCGCGAACACGGACACTCGTGGTCGTGGCTGTACCGGTACACCGACTGCGAGTCGTCCTCGAACACCACTTGGGCCCCGTCGACGGCCGCCTCGCCGCCCCCGTTCACCGTCACCTCGCCGACGACGCCCGGCGAAGTCGACGTGTCGTCCCGGTCGACGGTCACCGACTCGATCTCGACCTCCTCGCTCAACGACGACGCGGGACAGCCCGTCACGCCACGGAGGTCGAGCTGTACGTGGATTCCGGACGCCATACCTGCGGCAACGACTCGCGAAATATAAGCGGCGTCGTTCCCGTCAGCCGATCGCGCGCGGATCCAGTGCCGACCCCGCCGTGAGCCACGTCGGCGGCGTGACGCTGCCCGATCGGGCGCCCGTTCGGACCCGCCGGCCGGCCCCGAAGTGACTGGCCGTATCCCCGCCCGGCGGTGCGTGTGTTCCGTTCACAACCACCAAGTCCGGCGATTACGGCCACGAAAGCTTTACGCGGATGGTCGGCTTACGAGTCGTCGATGAAACGCGGCCCCGAACTGATCATCACGGAGAAGGACAACGCCGCCCGCCGAATCGCCGATATTCTGAGCGGCGGGAGCGCGGAGAGCGACCGCGTCAACGGCGTCAACGTCTACAAGTGGGGCGGCAAGCGGTGTATCGGCCTCTCGGGCCACGTCGTCGGCGTCGACTTCCCCCCCGAGTACAGCGACTGGCGCGACGTGGAGCCGGTCGAACTCGTCACCGCGGAGGTCGAGAAGCGACCGACTCAGGAGAACATCGTCGCCGCCCTCCGCCGCATGGCGCGCAACGCCTCGCGGGTCGTCATCGCGACCGACTACGACCGCGAGGGCGAACTCATCGGCAAGGAGGCGTACGAACTCGTCCGCGAGGTGAACGAGGAGGCGCCGGTCGACCGGGTCCGCTTCTCCTCGATCACCGACCGCGAGGTGACGGAGGCGTTCGCCGATCCGGACGACCTGGACTTCGACCTCGCGGCCGCCGGCGAGGCCCGTCAGATCGTCGATCTGATGTGGGGCGCGTCGCTCACGCGCTTTCTCTCCCTGTCGGCCCGGCAGCTCGGCGACGACTTCATCTCCGTCGGTCGGGTACAGGGGCCGACGCTGAAACTCGTCGTCGACCGCGAGCGCGAAATCGATGCGTTCGACCCCGAGGACTACTGGGAGCTGTTCGCGGACCTCGAGAAAGACGACGAGCGTTTCGAGGCGCAGTACTTCTACCTCGACGAGGACGACACGGAGGCGGAGCGCGTCTGGGACGAGGAGGCCGCCGACGCGGTGTCCGAGACGCTCGCGGCCGCGTCGTCGGCGACGGTCGACGAGGTGCGCCGGCGCACTCGCACGGACGACCCCCCGGCGCCGTTCAACACGACGCAGTTCATCCGCGCCGCGAGCGGCGTCGGCTACTCCGCCCAGCGCGCGATGAGCATCGCCGAGGACCTCTACACCGCGGGGTACATCACGTACCCCCGGACGGACAACACGGTCTATCCCGAGGATCTGGAGCCCCGGGACCTGCTCGACGCGCTCTCCGCGGGACCGCGGTTCGGCGACGACGCCGCCTCCCTCCTCGACGCCGACGACATCACCCCGACCGAGGGCGACGAGGAGACGACCGATCACCCGCCGATCCACCCGACCGACGAACTCCCCTCGCCCTCGGACCTCTCGGAGGACGAGTGGGAGGTGTACGAACTCGTCGTGCGGCGCTTCCTCGCCACCGTCGCCGACGCGGCGACGTGGGAACACCTGCGTGTCGTCGCGATTGCGGGCGACGCCTCGCTGAAGGCCAACGGCAAACGCCTGGTCGACCCCGGCTACCACGCCGTCTACCCCTACCGCTCGACGAGCGAGAACTACGTCCCCGACGTGGCGGAGGGCGAGGCACTCGCCGTGAGCGACGCGCGCCTGGAGGCCAAGCAGACCCAACCACCGCGACGGTACGGCCAGTCCCGGCTTATCGAGACGATGGAGAAGATGGGCATCGGGACGAAGGCGACCCGGCACGACGTGATCCAGAAACTGTACGACCGGGGGTACATCGAGGGCGACCCGCCGCGGCCCACCCGCCTCGCGCGCGGCGTCGTCGAGGCGTCCGAGGAGTTCGCGGACCTCATCGTGAGCGAGGAGATGACGGCCCAACTGGAGGCGGACATGCAGGCCATCGCGCGCGGCGAGGCGACCTTGGAAGACGTGACCGACGAGTCCCGGGAGATGCTCGAACGCGTCTTCGACCGCCTCACGGAATCGCGGGAGGAGCTGGGCGACCACCTTCGGGAGTCGCTGAAGGCCGACAAGACCGTCGGACCCTGTCCGGAGTCGGAGCACGACCTCGTCATCCGGCGGAGTCGGCACGGCTCCTACTTCGTCGGCTGTGACGGCTACCCCGACTGCGAGTTCACCCTGCCGCTCCCGTCGACCGGGAAGCCGATCCTGCTGGACGAGACGTGTCCGGACCACGGCCTCGCGGACGTGAAGATGCTCGCCGGCCGCAAGACGTTCGTCCACGGCTGTCCGCTGTGTGCGGCGGAGGCGGCCGAGGAGGAACCCGACCTGATCGTCGGGCCCTGTCCCGAGTGTGGCGACGAGGCGGGCGGCGAACTCGCGATCAAACGCCTGCGCTCGGGCGGACGGTTGGTTGGCTGTACGCGCTACCCCGACTGTGACTACTCGCTGCCGATGCCCCGGAACGGCGACGCCGAACTCACGGACGAGACGTGTGCGGAACACGGCCTGCCGGGCATCCGCATCACGTACGAGGATGGGGACCGCGAACCGTGGGATCTGGGCTGTCCAATCTGCAACTATCGCGAGTATCAGGCCCGGCAGGCGGGGACGGAACTGGAGGCCATCGACGGTATCGGCGAGAAGACGGCGGCAAAACTGAAAGACGCGGGCGTGGAGGACGTGGCCGGCCTGAAGGACGCCGAACCCGACACGCTCGCGGACGAAATCGAGGGCGTCGGGCCGGATACGGTTCGGAACTGGCAGGCGGACGCGGACTGACGGACGCCCGGTAGTCGTGGCGAGTCGGACCCTTTTTATCAGATACACGGAGTAGAGTGTGCCAATGACTGCGCCGTGGGACGAGTGGGACCACGTTCTGAAGGTGGACCCCGACAAGGAACTCGTGGACGGCGAGACGTTCGAGGACGTCTGTGCCACCGGAACCGATGCCATCGAAATCGGCGGCACGACCGGCATGACCAAGGAGAAGATGGAGACGGTCGTCGACGCCTGCGCGAAGTACGGCGTGCCGCTGTACCAGGAGCCGTCGAACCCCGCCGTCGTCATCGACGACGACGCGCTGGACGGCTACCTGATTCCGACGGTGTTCAACGCGGGCGACAGTTTCTGGGTCACCGGTGCCCACAAGGAGTGGGTGCGCATCGAGAACGGCCTCGACTGGAGTCGCACGCACACCGAGGCGTACATCGTCCTGAATCCGGACTCGTCGGTCGCGGAGTACACCGACGCAGACTGCGACCAGTCGCCGGACGACGTGGCCGCCTACGCCGCCGTCGCGGAGAAACTGTTCGGCCAGGAGATCGTCTACATCGAGTACTCGGGCACCCTCGGCGACCCCGAGACGGTACAGGCCGGAGCGGACGCCCTCGACGACGCCACCCTCTTCTACGGCGGCGGCGTCGGCGACTACGAGTCCGCTCACGAGATGGGCCAGCACGCCGACGTGGTCGTCGTCGGCGACCTCCTCCACGACGAGGGCTGTGACGCCGTCCGCGAGACGGTCGAGGGCGTGAAAGACGCCCACGACCGCGCGTGATCACGTCGACGCCGACGGCGCCCCTGCCTTCTCTTCGCCCTCGACGCCGGCCACGGTTTCCTCGTCGCCCGTCTCGGTGGGCCGCGCTCCGTTCCAGACGGCGAGTCCGACGACGAGTCCGTAGAACCGGACCGCCGCGGTGACGACGCTTCCGACGCCCGGTACCGGCGCCGTGGCGGCGGCGACGAGGAACGCGCCGACGCCCGACCCGAGTACGGCGAGCGAGGCGAGAAGCCACGCTCGGAGCATCGCGACCGAACACACTCGACGGCGCAGTCGCCCGAGCGCGAACGCGTCGGCGACCTCGTCGGTGTCGGCGTAGGCGGTCACCGCGACGGTCGAGACGTACCCACAGACCGGGAGCAACGCCGCGCCGAGGAGACCGATGCCGACGGACCCCGCGAGGGCGGCGAGACCGGGGAGGCGACCGATCGCGCTCGGCCCGAAGCGCACGAGCGTCTCCCACTGGAGGAGCACCGACGCCGACGCCGCGCCGCGCGTGCCGACGACGACGAGCGCCACCGCCGGAAGGTGGTACGTGACGACGATACTCGCGGTGCGCACGCCCGTCTCGGTTAGCGCCCGGAGGTCGGTGAACCGCGGCAACGGGTCGTCACCGGCGTCCGCCCGCAGGACGCGGACGGCGTACCCCGCGAGCAGAACGCCGGGGACGACGAGCGGAAGCGTCGCGACGAGTAGTGCGCCGACGAGGACGGTCCGTGGCCAGTCCTCGGCGTCGAGCGGCCAGCGTGCCAACGTGTCGATATCTGGTGTCACGTCTACGCCGGGGTGGCCGCGGGATCGGGTATAAACCCTCGTCCGGCACCGGGTTTTTACTCGCTGCCAGTCGAACCGCGGACGATGGAGATCACCGACGTACGCGTCGAACGGATCGAGGTACCGCTGGACCGGCCGCTGGGCGTCTCCCGCGACCGTTCGATGTCCGCCCGCGGGGCGGCGTTCGTCGTCGTCGAGACGGACGCGGGCATCACGGGTATCGGTGAGGGTGTGGGACCGGAACCGTACATCGTCGAGCGCATCGTCGAGGAGAAGTACGCCCCGAAACTGATCGGCGAGGATCCCCTCGACATCGAGCGCCACTGGCAGTCCATGGTGACCGACACGGTGTACAAGGACCGGAAGGGACAGGGCCTCTCGGCGGCCAGCGGCGTCGACATCGCGCTCTGGGACGTTGCCGGCAAACACCACGGCGTGCCGGTCTACCGCCTGCTCGGCGGGCCGACCGAGGGATCGCTGAAGCCGTACGCGAGCGACCTGTTCTGGCAGGCCCCCGAGACGATGGCCGAGCGCGCGGGGTCGTACGTCGACCGCGGGTTCGCGGGCGTGAAGACCCACCTCGGGCGTGGCCTCGACGCCGACGAGGAGCGCGTGGCCGCCATGCGCGACGCCATCGGCGACGCGGCGCTGATGGTCGACATGAACTGCGGCTACGACCGCCCCGAGGCGCGCCGCGTCGGGCGGATGCTCGAGGAGTACGATGTCTACTGGTACGAGGAGCCGCTCACGCCGTACGACGTGGACGGCCTCGCCGCCCTGCGCGAGGAACTCTCCGTCCCCATCGCGTCGGGGGAAAACGAGTACACGAAGTGGGGCTTTCACGACCTCTTCGAAGCCGACGCGGTGGACTACGCCATGCCCGACGTGATGCGCTGTGGCGGCATCACGGAGGCGAAGAAGATCTGTGCGCTCGCGGAGACGTACAACACGGTCTGTTCCCCCCACTGTTTCACGACGGGCGTCGGCCTCGCGGCGACGATGCACGTCATGGCGGCCTCGCCCGCCTGCGAGTGGCTGGAGTTCGATCCGACCGACTTCCCGGTGTACGAGGCGCTGTTCGAGACGCCGCCGGAACTCGACGACGGGCGGATCGCCCTTCCCGAGGAGCCGGGACTGGGCGTCCACCTCGACGAGGACGTGATCGGCGAGTTTCGGATCTAATCCGAAACGGTCGCGTTTAAGATGCGGGGTCCGATACGGATGGATATGGAACACCGAACCCACGCAGCCAACGTCGCGGCCGGTGAGACGGCCACGGTCGCCGGCTGGGTCCACGAGATTCGGGACCTCGGCGGCATCGCCTTCCTGATCCTTCGGGACAAGACGGGGAAACTCCAGATCAAGTTCGAGAAAGACGAGATGGACGACGACCTCGTCGAAACCGGACTCGGCGTCCACCGCGAGAGCGTCGTCGCCGTCACCGGCGCGGTGGAGGAGGAGCCCCGGGCGCCGACGGGGCTGGAGATGGTCCCCGACTCGGTCGACGTACTGGCCGAGGCTGACCCCGAACTCCCGCTCGACCCCTCGGGGAAGGTCGACGCGGAACTCCCCACGCGACTGAACAACCGCACCCTCGACCTCCGCAAGCCCGAGGTGCAGGCAATCTTCGAGATTCGGGCCGAGATCCTGCGCTCGGTCCGGGAGTACTTCCGTTCCGTCGGCTCGACGGAGATCAACACGCCGAAGATCGTCGCCACCGGGACCGAGGGTGGCACCGAACTCTTCCCGATCACCTACTTCGGCAAGGAGGCGTTCATGAACCAGTCGCCACAGCTGTTCAAACAGCTGATGGTCGGCTCCGGCCTGGAGCGGGTGTTCGAGATCGGCCCCATCTTCCGCGCGGAGGAGCACAACACGCCCCGCCACCTCAACGAGGCGACGATGATCGACTTCGAGTCGGCGTTCGTCGACCACCACGAGGCGATGGACGTCTGCGAGGGGACGCTCAAGGCGGCCTACGAGGGCGTCGCCGAGAACTGCCAGGACGAACTGGAACTCCTCGGCTACGACGACTTCGAGGCGCCCGACGACGACTTCCCGCGGCTCACCTACGAGGAGGCAATCGAGCGGATCAACGCGACGGGCGAACTCGACACCCAGTTGGTGTGGGGCGACGATCTGCCGACCGAGGCCGAGAAAGCCCTCGGCGCCGACGTGGGCGGCCACTACTTCATCACCGACTGGCCCTCCGAGATCAAGCCGTTCTACATCCAGGACTACGACGACGACCCACAGTTGTCGAAAGGCTTCGACCTGATGCATCCGCGGATGGAACTCGTCTCGGGCGGGCAGCGCGAACACCGCTACGACGAACTCGTCGCCGGGTTCAAACAGCAGGGGCTCGACCCCGAGCAGTTCGACTACTACACCCGGATGTTCAAGTACGGCATGCCGCCCCACGCCGGGTGGGCCTACGGCGTCGAGCGCCTCGTGATGACGATGCTGGATCTGGACAACATCCGCGAGGCGGTGCTGTTCCCACGCGACCGGCAGCGGCTGAGTCCGTAGGACGAAGCCGTCCGGGAGCGTGGGTGCAGGGAACGAGCGAAGCGAAGTGACCGTGTTCCCGCGGGATCGACAGAGACTGAGTCCGTAGGACGA
>Ga0207718_100037_pt1 | contig 169376 bp, 190 predicted proteins | sample A23M2SouthBayCA_FD_187749 | JGI IMG/M metagenome (GOLD analysis project Ga0207718, IMG submission 187749) | Aerobic enrichment media microbial communities from Eden Landing Ponds, California, USA - A23 M2 (SPAdes) | ecosystem: Environmental > Aquatic > Marine > Unclassified | place: Emeryville...
TGGGGCGGCGGTGGTCGGAGCGACATGTTCGACGACATCGAGGAACTGGCCCAGGACTACGACGAGCGCCTCCGCGAGGCCCGCGAGGCGACCGGCCTCAGCCAGGAGGACCTGGCGAAGGAACTCAACGAGAAGGCGAGCCTCATCCGCAAACTCGAACACGGGGACACCCTCCCGAGCGACGATGTCCAGCGAAAGCTCGAGCGCGCACTGGACGTCGACCTCAGCGCCGGCGCCAGCGCCGACGACACCGAGTGGTCAGGCGGCTCCTCCACCGGCGAGTACACCCTCGGCGACGTCGTCGAGCGAAAGGACTCCTGACTGGCCACGTCGCTCGCGAAAGACGTTTCGTCAGATGAACCGTTTCAGGTAGCCACTGTCGATGCCGGCCTCGATGGCCTCGACCTCGTCTTCCAGCCGGTCGATCTCCGCAGACAGTTGCGCGAACTCGTCGCTGTGTCTGAGTTCCGTCTGGGCCTTCTCGACGGTGAGGACGTTCCGCTTGACGCGCTTGGCGCTGAGTTCACGGACGCGATCGCTGTAGGCGTTGATCGCGAGCAGGCGCTCGACGGTCTCTCGGAGTTCGTCTCGCGTGACCGGCTTGTTCAGGTAATCGTCGATCCCGAGGTCCACGATGTCGAAGTCGGGGTCGACCGCCGTGACCAGGGCGACGCGCGCGTCGAGGTCGGCCTCCTCGACGGCCGCCACGACCTCGTTGCCCGAGACCACCGGCATCCGGCGGTCGACGAGGACGACGTCCAGTGCCGGTTCGAGGGCTGCCAGGGCCGCCTCGCCACCGTACGCGGTCCTGACCTCGTGGCGGTCGGCGAGGTAGTCGGCGTAGAGCTCCGCCAGGTCCTCCTCGTCGTCGACGACCAGGACCGTTCCCGCGCGAGGCTCGTCTCGGGGCACTGCTACTGGGTGAGTGGTACGTACCTGGTCTCTTAACTGTCACCATCGGCTCGGTCCCCGAGGCGCGCCGCGAACCGACTCACAACCTATATCCGGCGGCCGGTCGGTCCCTCGGGTATGTTCGTCCTCGTCAACCTCAAAGCCTACCCGTGCGACCCCACCGTGGTCGCTGAGGCCGTCGCCACCGTCAGCGACGACGCCGGCGTCGACGTGGCGGTCGCACCACAGGCAGCCCACCTCTCGACCGTGGCCACGACCGGCGCAGAGACGTGGGCCCAGCACGTCAGCCCGGTCGAGCACGGCAGCCACACGGGCAGCGCGCTCGCAGAGGCCGCCGCCGACGCTGGCGCGACCGGCACGCTCCTGAACCACTCGGAGCGACGCCTCAAGCTGGCAGCCGTCGACGGTGGGCTCCGTGCCGCCGACCGGGTCGGATTGGACACCGTGGTCTGTGCGAACAACCCAGAGCAGGTAGCCGCGGCGGCAGCCCTGGGCCCGGACGCCGTCGCCGTCGAACCGCCGGAACTCATCGGCACCGGGACGCCGGTCAGCCAGGCTGACCCCGAGGTGGTGCGCGAGGCGGTCACGGCCGCAACGGAGGTCGACCCGTCGGTGGACGTGTACTGCGGGGCCGGCATCTCGACGGGCGAGGACGTGGTGGCCGCGAGTGACCTCGGTGCCGACGGCGTCCTCCTCGCGAGCGGCGTCGCCAAGGCGGACGACCCCGCCGCGGCGCTGCGGGACCTCGTCGAACCGCTATAAGTCGGGACCCGACTAGTCGAGGAACTGCTGTTCCAGGTCGCGGGCGTAGACGCCGGCGGTGTTGGTGCGGTTGTCGTCAGAGAGTGCGGCGTCGAGCGAGTCGCGAAGGCAGAAGTCGTAGTGACCGCGACCGACGTGCTCGATCAGTCCGGCCCGCCGGAGCGCACGGTTGTGTGCGTAGGCCGTCACGCGGTCGGCGTGTCCCGACGCCTCGCGGAAGACGTCCTCCGGCCTCGCCGGCCCCTCGTCGCGATAGAGTGCCGTCATCGCGAGTGCCACGGCGTCGAGGTCGTCCATCGCGTCGGCCACCTGCTCGACCGGCGACGGGCGGTCGGCGTCTGACGACCGACGGATCCGCACGTCTCGGTCCGCGACCGGTGCCTGTGCACCCTGCTGGAACTGCCGAATCTCCGTGGTGAACGAGCCGACAGTGAGGCCGCCGTCCGCGGCCGCCCGGGTGCCCGTCGTGCGGGCCGGTCCCGACTCGGAGGCGTCCTGACCCGACCGGTCTGCCTCCCGGGCGTCGTCCTCCTCGTCGAGCCTCGCGAGTGCGGCGAGGCCCTCGAAGGCGGCGTCACCGTCGTCACTCGCCTCTGCGGCGTCGCCGTTCGTTCGGGTCTCCTCGTCGGCCGTGCCAGCAGGCTCGTCGTCCATCATCGCGCCAAAGGCGGCCATGACGTCCGCGTCCGAGGCGTCGTCGCCGGACTCTGCGGCCGATTCCGCACCCGTCGATGCGTCGGCGTCGGCGGTCGGGGCGTCGTCCTCGTGCCCGTTTCGACGGCGTCGACTCGTCCGCTGGCGTTCCCGCTCGGTCCTGCCGGGGGCCGCGCCCTCCACCTGGGCCAGCATGGCGTCGACGAACTGGTCGGCCATCCGGCTGAGGTCGCGGGCGTCCTGGAGTTCGGCCTCGAGTTCCGCGATGCGGGAGTTCTTCTCGTCGAGCGTCTCGCGCAGGTCGGCGATGCGGTCCTCGTGAGCCTGGCGCTCCTCGCTGATGGTCGCCAGTTCCTCGACGAGGTCGTCGCTGACGGACTTGAGGTCGGGACGGTCGAAGTCGTCGAGACCCGGCGTCGCACCGGCGTCGAAGGTTCGCTTGCGGTTGAACTGGACGCGCCGGACGCGGTCGGACCAGTCGGTGACGAGGAACCCCTCGCCGTCGTCGAGGTTCTCGACGGCGCTGGCGTACTCGCCGTCCAGTACTCTGCGGACGACCTTCGTGTCGTTGTTCCAGGTGAGGCGGTGCCAGACGAGCCAGTCGCACTGCGTGATGTAGTCCTTCTTGACGTCGGCAGGACGCTGGGAGATGCCACAGACGCCGAGACCGTGCTTGCGGCCGCGCTTGCCGATCTTGATCAGCATTTTCCCGGCCTCGCCGACGGAGCCGTTTTCGGGGATGTACTCGTGGACCTCCTCGACGAGCAGCAGGAAGGGCTGTTTTTGCTTCTTGGCCTTCGCGAAGAGGTGCTTTGCGACCGCCGTCAGGACGGCCTCGGCTTCGTCGTCCTCCAGGAACGACGAGAGGTCGAGGATGATCGGGACGTTTCGCTCGAGGGCGAGGGTCGCGAGTTTCTCGGCGTGGTCGGGCGTGACGCGAACGTCACACTCCTCGTCGGCGCCGGCGTGGAGGATTTCGTACTCCTCCTTGAGCCCGTAGTACTCGCCGTCGACGTCGACGATCAGCAGACCGAAGCCACTGTCGAGGAGCTCCTCGGCAACGACGCTCGCGGTGTTGGACTTGCCCGATCCAGACTTGCCGGTCACGAAGCCACGGCCCGTCAGGAGTTCGACGACCGGCAGCGAGACGTCGCGTCCCTGCCGACCGCTGGCCCCCTTCCCGGCCGTGGTCTGCGCGACCGTGATCTGTTCGTTTCTGGCCATTCGTTGTGCGATACTGCCGCGTCCTGTCTCATAACAGTCAGTCAGACGCGCGACAGACGAGCGACCTGCTGGCGGGTGCGGGGTCGACGCCCGGGTGGGCACGTCGGGTCTCGAACGTTTAAGGCCCTCCTCCCGAAACCCACGGTGAGAGGCACCAGCATGGCCCGTTTCGAGACACACCTCGAGGACGGCACGGTCTACGTGGGCACGCCCGACGGCCCCCTCGAAGTCGGTGCGCTCGCGGACGTCCTCGACGTGGTCGGTGGGCCGGCCTGGACGATCGGGTACTCCGACGAGGCCAAGGAGCGCCATCCGGGGATGGACACCTCCGACGAGGGCCTCGTCGTCGACGTGGCCGACATGATGCGGGCGATGACGCACTCCGAGCGCTTCGTCGAGACGCTCCGGGCCCAGCCAGCCGAGCCGACCGCGGACGACGACATCTCGCCACGCCTCGGGCTGTTCGTCGGCAAGCTGCTGGAGAACCTGGAGAGCGGCGTCAGCTAGCGGGCGACTCGGGAGTCCGGTCGGAATCGTGGATTGCCTGGGGGTCCCCGTCGCTAGAAGACCGAGTCCGCCGTCGCGGCGCCGACGACGCTGAAGATGGCCCCGATCGATATCGCTTTCGCCGTCGTCGCCGGTGTCGCCCCGAAGGTGGACGGTGCGTCGAAGACGAACGCGAGGAGCGCCACCGAGAGGTAGGAGATGGCCATCAACGAGACGAACCGCAGCGGGAGCCCGCCGATCGACTCCTCCCGTTCGGCGTCCCGGTCGTCGTCGGCGCGGTATAGGGTGCCGTAACCGATGACGACCACCATGAAGACGGTGATGGCCCACTGGACCCAGGTCATCGACGCCGCGAGGCTCCAGACCTCCTCCGTGACGACGAACGGCGCAGAGAGGATGATCCCCCCGACGCCCTGCTGTGCCAGGTCGTCGATCCCGAAGATGCTCCCCCGCGACACTCGCGTGAGCTGGTGCATGGCCTGGCGGATGACGCGGCGCTCGTCGTGAGAGTCGGCCGCCTCCTCGAGGTCTTCGAGGTCCTCGACGAGGTCCTCGATGTCGTCCTCGTCGGGCGTCGCGACCCCGGCGAGCCGTGAGCGCTCCTCCGTCACAGGCTCCACCGACGGGTCTCGAACAATAAGAACTGTCGGAAAAACGCCGTCTCGGTACCGGATACCGACCCCGACTAGGGCTCGGCGACCGCGCCAACTACGTGACGTACTCGTACACGAGGAAGGCGAGGTACCCCCCGGAAACGAGGCCGACGACCATCCCCAACGGCGAGGCGGACCCGATCGGCGGTGCCCAGTTATAGAGAACCCAGTTCCCGACGATCCCCAGGACGGCGAGTCCGAGGACGAGCCACTTCAGTGGCCCCAGCCAGTCGTCGACCGCCACTGCATGCTGGTCGGCCATACAGCGGGATTCGGCTCCGCGACGAAAGAAGCTGACGGCGAGGGGGACGGTTCACGGGCCGGCACGGCAACGTGACGTGCCGAGGGGGTCCTCACCCTGTGTCGAACTCTTCGAGCGAGAGCTGGCGGTCCTGCGAGCGTCGCGTGGGGGTCGACGGGCCCGGAGACCGGCCGCCCTCGTCGCCCGCCGACTCCTCGCCGTCCCAGGACTCCAGGCTGGCCTGGGCCTCGTCGGCGAAGCTGAGGTTCGAGACGCGCACGCCGAGTTTCCTGGCGCGGTCGCCCTCGAACTCCCGGAGGAGGTCCAGTGCGATCTCGCGGACGAGGTCTGGGTCCTCGACCGGGCCCGGAAGGGACCTCGCCCGCGTGTTCACGTCGTAGGGTGGCGTGACGACCTTGATGCCGATAGTGCGATAGAGGGCGTCCTGTCGCGCAGCGCGCTCGGCGACGGCGGTCGCGAGGCCCAGCACGCGTTCGCGCTTTCGCTCGTCGTCGCTCGTGGCCTCGGCGAAGGCAGACTCCCGCGAGAGGCTCTTGGGGTCGCCGACCGGTTCGACCGGACGGTCGTCCTCGCCGCGGGCGTAGCGGTGGACCTCCAGCCCCCGGTCGCCGAAGCGGTCTTCGATCACGTCGGGGTCGGCCTCGGCGAGGTCGCCGGCCGTCTCGACGCCCATGCCGCGGAGTTCGGCCGCGGTGACGGGCCCGATGCCGTGGACCTCTTCGACGTCGAGCGGTGCCAGGAACTCGCGGACCTCGCCCGGGCGGACGACCACGAGGCCGTCGGGCTTGTCGTGATCGCTCGCGATCTTCGCGGCGCTCTTGCTCGGTGCGATCCCGACGCTCGCGGTCACGCCCACGGCGTCCCGGATGGCGTCCCGCAGGTCCTGGCCGAAGGCACGGGGTTCACCGTCGTCCCAGGACACGCTGTCGGTCACGTCGAGGTAGGCCTCGTCGACGCTGACCTCCCGGATCGTCTCGGCGCGCTCGCGGAGGATCTCCTTCACGTCGGCGGCGACAGACTGGTAGTACTCCATGTCGACGGGGCGGTAGAAGCCGGCGTCCGACACGTCCAGGTCGGGATCGTCCGCGACGTCGATCTTCCGGGGCAGCAGATCCAGCGCCTCGGAGATCGGCTGGGCGCTCTCGACGCCGTGCGCTCGCGCCTCGTAGCTCGCCGTCGCCACGGCCCCGACGCTCTCGCCTGGTTCGAACCCCATGCCGACGACTACTGGCTCACCACGGAGGGCTGGCTCGCGCAGTCGCTCGCAGGCCGCGTAGAAGCAGTCCATGTCTACGTGACAGACGACCCGGTCGTCGGGCTCCGGCGCGCCGGGTAGTCGCGCTGCCCGTGCCATATGTGACGAAAGGGTGGGGCCGACCGTTAACCTTCACGAACCGGGGTGAAACTGGTCAACTCGCCAGCAGTGACGGAAGAACGGGCCGTGGGCGCCGCCGGCCGGACGGCGCCCGGTGTGCGCTACCTCGTGGGGTGGTACCAAGTGCCGGATTCGCACGGCGGTGCTTCCCGCCGGAAGCCCCGCTCACCAGGGCTCCGCTTGTGTGTTAATCACTAACACACTTAATCCTTGCGTCGGTGTCGATGGCCGAGTCGCGTTGCGGCCTCCGGTCAGCCCTCGCGGAGGGCGTCCAGGTCCCCCGGGGTGTCGACGTCCCGGCGCACGCCGGGGTCGTCGGTGGCGACGAGTGCTGCGTCGGGGGCGGTCCGAAGGAGGTCGCGGCCGCCGGTATCACCGTCGACCTCGGCGAGGGCCGAAAAGTGCCGACGGCCGAACAGGACGGGATTGCCGCGCTCGCCGTCGTAACTGGCCGCCAGCGGATCGCCAGCGCCCGCCCGGAAGGCCTCGACCAGTCGATCGACCGTCGCGGGGGCGACGAGGGGCATGTCGCCCAGGCCGAAGACCGCGGCGTCGGCGTCGTCGATGGACTCGACGCCGCGACGGACCGACGTTCCCATCCCCCTGTCGTACTCGGGATTGTCGACGACGGCGACCGGCAGGTCCGCGACCGCCTCGCGAACGCGGTCGGCCCCGTGGCCCACGACCACGACGACGCGGTCCAGGTCGGCGGCGACGAGCGTCCGCGCCGCGTGACGGACGATCGGTTCGCCATCGAGGCGCTGCAACAGCTTGTTGTCCTCGCCGTACCGGGTACTCGTCCCGGCCGCGAGGAGAACCCCAGCCACCGAACTGGCCGTCCTCGGGGTCTCGGGTGGGTCGAGGGCGGCAGGGTCAACGACGCGGTCGATGGTCCCGTCGTCGGTCATACTGTCCCCATCGACGGGACGACGTCGACGGTCTCGCCCGCGGCGAGGTCGGTGTCGGTCAGGACGTACCCGTCTCCGGCGAGCGCCCTGGTGCAGGCCGACAGGACGCTCGGCTCGAACGTCTCCTCGTAGATGGGGAGGACGGAGTCGACGTGCCCGAGGGGCATCGCGCCGTCCTCGTGCAGCGTGACGGGCACGAGGTACTCGAACCCCTCGTGCCGGACGGCGACGGCCCGGTCGAGGGACGCCGAGACGGTCGCCCGTGGCGCCTCGCCGACGAGGAAGGGCTGGAGGAACAGCGTCGCCGCCACGTGCGCGGCGACGGGCTTGCCCGGGTGCGCGAACGCGACGGCGTCGTGGACCGGCAGGGACGCGATGGCGACGGGCTTGCCGGGTCGAACCGCGACGCTGCGGACGACGACCTCGCCCAGGTCCGCGAGGGCTCCCACGACGTGGTCCTTCTCGCCCACGCTCGTCCCACCGCTGGTCACGACAACGTCCGCGTCGCTCGCCAGCGCGTCGAGCCGATTCCTGACCACCTCCCGGTCGTCGGGGACGGTCCCCTCGTGGGTCGGATCGGCGCCCCAGGCGTCCAGTAGCCCCGCGAGCATCGCGGAATCGAGGTCGGACTGCCGACCTTCGTGGATCTCGGTCCCGGTCGCGAGGACGGCCGCAGTCGGTCGCTCGCGAACCGGAACGGCGTCGTACCCGAGGTCAGCGAGGAGGGCCGCGTCCTTGGGCGAGAGCCGCCGGCCAGCCTCGTAGACCACCTCGCCCGCTGCGACGTTCGTGCCCCGAGCGTGGACGTGGTCGCCTGGCCCGACCGGGGCCGCCACGAGACTGCCGTCCTCGACGGTGGCGTCCTCGCGCTTGCAGACGGCGTTCGCCGTCGACGGCAGCGGGGCGCCGGTGGCGATGCGGACCGCCTGCCCGGGTTCCATCGAGAGAGGATCGTCCTCGGGCGCAACCGACTCTGCGAGGAGCTCGTACGGCCCCGGGACCGTCGCGTCGACGGCGAAGCCGTCCATCGTTGCTCGGTCGCACGGAGGACTGTCGGCTTCGGCGACGATCGGTTCCGCGAGGACGGCACCCCCAACGCCGGAGAGAGCCACTCGTTCCGTGCCAGCCGTGTCGAGGGCGTCGGCGCGAAGCTCCAGCACTCGCTCGACCGCCTCGGCCCGAGTGGTCTCGGGGACCTGCATGGGGGAGTCTGGGGCCGACGGCAGGAAATGTCTGTGGGTGCGCCTGCCAAACTGGGAGTTGTTAGCGCAGCACAAACTCTTTGACGCCGCGTTCCGAGGGGATACCTGGAGGTCTCCGAGCACGCCTCCGGTGGGACCGATGGACAGCGATGGTACCTTCGCCCTCGACGCGTCGACAACGGAGGCGGTCAGACCGACCCCGTCGGACCGTGACGGTTGGAACGGCGGCACGGCGCCGACGGACGCACGACGGCAGGCGATGGAGTGGTGTGTAGACGTGAACGACTGCTCGGGATCGGGAGTTGACACGCGGGAGGACACGACATGACTGAACACGACATCACGCTCACGGTAAACGGTACAGACCACGATCTCACGGTGGAATCGCGCACCCTCCTCGTCCACGCGCTGCGTGACGAACTCGGGTACACCGGCCCCAACGTCGGGTGCGAGACGAGCATGTGCGGCGCCTGCACCGTCCTCGTCGACGGCGAAGCGGTCAAGTCGTGCACGGAACTGGCGGCCCGGGCCGACGGTGCCGAGGTCACCACGGTCAGCGGCCTCGCCGAAGACAGCGACTTCCACCCGATTCAGACCGGTTTCCAGGAGGAGCACGGCCTGCAGTGTGGCTACTGCACGCCGGGCATGATGATGACGGCGACGGAGTTTCTCGGAGAGAACCCCGATCCGGACGGCGAGGAGATACGGCACGCCCTCGAAGGCAACCTCTGTCGGTGCACGGGCTACCAGAACATCGTGCGTGCGGTCGAATCTGCGGCGGACCAGATGCACGGGGAGCCGGCCGGGGGTGACGACTGATGGCCACCGAGGAGGACGACTCCCGGCCCGAAAGCGTCGAGACGATTCGCGCCAGCGAGGTCGACCCCGACGAGATCTTCGGCTCCGCCGTCCAGCGGCGTGAAGACCCCGCCCTGATCTCGGGCGATGCCGAATACACAGACGACATTCGCGAGGACCGGATGCTCCACATGGCCGTCCACCGGAGCCAGCACGGCCACGCGCGCATCGAGAACGTCGACACGTCGGCCGCCGAGGCCGTCGACGGCGTCGTCGGCGTCTACACGTACGACGACCTCGTGAGCGAGGACACCCCGGGCGAGGCGCCCTTCAATCTCCCGACGGGCTGGCTGCTCGACACCCTGACGGTCGTCGATCACCCGATCCTCGCCGACGGGACCGTCCGCCACCAGGGGGACGGCATCGCCATCGTCCTCGCGGAGGACCGCTACACCGCCCACGACGCCGCAGATCGCGTCGACGTGGACTACGAGCCCCTGGACGCCGTGACCGACCCGGCCGAGGCGCTGGCCGACGACGCGCCCCAGCTCCACGACGACGCGGACGGGAACCTGGCGTTCGACTGGGAGATCGGCGACGCCGACGCCACCGAGTCGGCGTTCGCGGACGCGGCCCACACCGTCGAACTCGACCTGGAGAATCAGCTGTTGATCCCGAACGCCATGGAGCCGCGGGCGGCCGTCGCGGACTACACCCCCTCCACGCGGGACCTCGACCTCACGATGACGTCGCAGAACCCACACCTCCACCGGCTCCTGCTCTCGGGGGTCATCGGCCACCCGGAGCACAAGCTCCACGTGGAGGCGCCCGACGTGGGCGGTGGCTTCGGCTCGAAGATCCACCACTACCCGGACGAAGCGCTGACGTCGTGGGCCGCCATGCAGACCGAGCGACCAGTCAAGTGGCAGGCCACGCGGACGGAGACCTATCTGACGGACGCGATGGGACGCGGCCACGTCACCCGGGGCGAACTCGCGATGGACGACGACGGGACGATCACCGGCCTGCGCGTCGACACGCAGGCGAACATGGGCGCGTACGTCTCGACGTTCGCGCCAGCGGTGCCGACCTACCTCTACGGAACGCTCCTGTCCGGGCAGTACGACATCCCGGCGATCCACTGCTCGGTCCAGGGTGCGTTTACGAACGTCCCGCCGGTCGACGCCTACCGCGGCGCCGGCCGCCCGGAGGCCTCCTTCGTCGTCGAGCGGCTGATCCACCTCGGCGCGAAGGAGGTGGGGATGGATCCCGCGGCGTTCCGCCGACACAACTTCGTCGACGACGACGCCTTCCCGTTCGAGACGCAGGTGGCCGTCGTCTACGACAGCGGCGACTACGAGGGGACGCTCGACACGGCCCTCGACCGGATCGGCTACGACGAGTTCCGCGAGCGGCAGGAGCGGGCTCGCGAGGCGGGCCGCTACCTCGGCATCGGGTTCTCGTCGTACATCGAGGCCTGTGGGCTCGCGCCCTCGGAGCTGGCCGGTCAGCTCGGCGCCCAGGCCGGCCTCTGGGAGTCTAGCAACGTTCGAATGCACCCCTCCGGAACGGTCACTGCGCACGTGGGCACCTCGGGACACGGCCAGGGGCACGACACCACCTTCGCACAGATCGTCTCCGACGTCCTCGGCGTCGACTACGACGACGTCGAGATCGTGGAGGGCGACACGGACGAGATCCCCCAGGGCATGGGGACGTACGGCTCGCGCTCGGCGGCCGTCGGCGGGTCGGCGCTGGCCACGTCGGCGATGAAGATCGTCGACAAGGCCCAGCAGATCGCGGCCCACCAACTGGAGGCCAGCGAGGCCGACCTGGAGTTCGAGAACGGCGAGTTCCACGTCGCCGGGGCACCGGACCGCTCGATGTCCATCCAGGCGGCCGCGCAGGCGTCCTACCTCGCCCACGACATCCCGGACGACATGGAGCCGGGGCTGGAGGAGACCTCCTTCTACGATCCCGAGAACTTCGTGTTCCCGTTCGGGACCCACGTCGCCATCGTCGAGGTCGACCCCGACACGGGCGACGTCGACGTCGAGCGCTACCTCGCGGTCGACGACGTCGGCCCGCAGATCAACCCCAAGATCGTCGAGGGGCAGATCCACGGCGGCGTCGCCCAGGGCATCGGACAGGCGCTCTACGAGGGCGCCGAGTTCGACGACAACGGCACCCTTACGTCGGGATCGATGCAGGACTACGCCGTCCCGAAGTCCATCCACGTGCCGGAGATGGAGACGGCCCACACCGTGACCGAGAGCCCGCACAATCCGCTGGGGGTCAAGGGGGTCGGCGAGGCCGGCACCATCGCCGCGCCCCAGGCGGTAGTCAACGCGGTCACCGACGCCCTGGAGCCCCTGGGAATCGACCACGTGGACATGCCCCTGACCGCCGAGACGGTCTGGCGTGCCATCGAGGACGCCGAGGGAGGTGAGCACTGATGTACCCCGACGACTTCGACCTCTACCGGCCGAGTACCGTCGACGAGGCACTGGACCTGCTGGACGAACACGGGGACGCGGAGACGGAGATCCTGGCAGGGGGCCACAGCTTGCTCCCGACGATGAAGACCGGGCTGGCGAGTCCGGACGTGCTCGTGGACGTCAGCGACATCGACGCGATGCAGGGCATCGAGGAGACCGACGACGGCGTCTCCATCGGCGCGACGACGACCTACGCGACGGTCCTGAACTCCGCCCCCGTGCGCGAGGCCGCACCCGTCCTCGCAGAGGCAGCGGGCGCCGTCGGGGACCGGCAGGTGCGAAACCGGGGCACAATCGGCGGAAACGTCGCCCACGCCGACCCGGCCTCGGACCTGCCGGGCGCCGTCATCGCCGCGGACGCGACGCTCGTCGTCCAGGGGCGCGACGGCGAGCGGACGGTCGACGCCGACGACTTCTTCCTGGGGATGTTCGCGACCGACGTGGGTCCGGACGAACTCCTCACCCGGGTCGAGGTGCCAGCGGCGGGCGACGCCGTCGGTGCCTACGCGAAACGCGAGAGTCCCTCGTCGGGCTACGCCATCGTCGGGGTGGCCGCCCAGCTCGTACTCGAGGGCGAGACCGTCGCGGAGGCGGCCGTCGCCGCAAACGGCGTCGTCGACCACGGCGTGCGGCTACACTCGGTCGAGGACGCCATCGAGGGCGAGACACTCGACGAGGCGACCATCGAGGCGGCCGCCGATGGGGCCACCGGCGACCTCGCGGACGCCACGATGATGGCGGATCCGCAGGCCTCGGCCGAGTTCCGCGAACAACTCCTCTCGGTCTACACGGAGCGGGCGCTCCAGGGCGCCGCGGACGAGGCACGCTCGCCCGCGGCCGCCGACTGAGAGCGGGCCCGTTCGCGGACCCCTCCGTCGAGCCGATAGATTGGTGGTACCCGGCGACCAGCTAGCGCCCGTGTCGAGACTGCGTTGTACGACGGGAGGGGCCCGATGACCATCGAAGTGAGCGACCGGCCCTGTCCGGAGTGTGGAGCCGACCTCCGCGTCATCTACGTCTCGCAGCTCCAGCAGGTGGTCTCCGGCTGGTCGTGTCCCACCTGTGGCTTCGTCGAGTCCGAGAAACAGCAGTTTCGGGCGACCGTGCCGCTGATCGAGGACGAAGACTACCTGATTCGGCGGCTCAAACCGCTTTCGACAGCCGACGTTCGGGACCCGCTCGGTGACGTCGAGGGGGAGTTCCGGGCACGGGCGTCCGCGGAGATGGACGCGGACGAGGTCTGGATGCTCGTCGATCCAGACAGCGAGGAACTCGTCGACGTGATCTACGGCGCGGAGTACGCCGCGGCCGAGCGCATCGACGAGTGACGGCCGGTCACACCGTGTACTCGGCCTCGCGCAACTGGACGTATCGACCGTCGCGGAAGCCCCGCTTGGTCCACTTGTAGCGGGCCCAGAGGCGCAGCCCGGTGCTCCCCGAGCGGAGCAGCCGTCGTGGGCTGTAGGAGCCCCCATTCAGCATGTGGTCGACCGCGCCGAACGTCCGGTCCCAGTCGGCGGGCCCGTAGTCGTGGACGAGGTCGGCCATCGCGACGTTCCGCAGTATCTCGTCGCCGATCGCCGCCTGCCAGGCGTCGTTGTAGTCCGTCAGTCGTCCTGCAGCGGCGAGAGACCCCGCGATGGAGCCGGTGCGGACGGCGACGTGGTCACCACCCTCGTGGAAGGCAGACGTGGCACCCATCGCGCCGCCGACGACGGCCACGCCGGCGCGCGTCGGCGACTCGATGGGTCGCGTCGACGAGATGGGATAGGTCTCGGTCCCGCCCTGCTTGCCGCGGTCCTCGACGAGCGGGAAGTCGTCGAGGTCGTAGTCCGGGTACTCCTGGGCCAGGAGGCGGCGGACGTACTCGCCGCCGCGGGGAATCGACTCGTCGTCCTCGCGCAGGAGGGCCCACTCACTGCGGTCGTAGTCGTCGACGTCGAGGCCAATCGGCATCGTGAGACCGATGCGGGCGACGTTGTCGTCGTTCGGGAAGATCCAGGGGTACGCCGTGTGGCCGGGCATCAGTCCCCACCAGAACTTCAGCAGGTGAGGGTCGAACAGTTCCTCGGGCACGCGGCGGTGTTCCTGGTAGGCGATGTGGTTGGCTCGCGTCGAGGCCAGCAGATCCGAGACCCTTCGTCCCTCGGGTAGCAACTGATCGAGGACCCCCGACGTGACCGTGCGCTGGGGCCCGTCGGCGAGGACGAGGGCGTCGGCGCCGACAGTCTCCCCGTTCGAGAGCGCGAGTTCGTGGCGTGGGTCACCGTCGAGGTTCGTCTGGACGTCGGTGACGCTGTCGCCGACGCGGTAGGTCGCCCCGGCGGCCTCGGCCTCGTCGCGGAGCCAGTCGTCGAAGCGGGCGCGGTGGAAGGCGAAGCCGAAGTGTGGGTAGGACGCCTGTTGGCCGGTGTCGCGGATGGTGATCGAGTTCGACGGACCGAGGAACTCGGCGCCGTCGAGTCGGCTGAGGATCACGTCGTCGGGAATCGCGGCCGGGTCGACGTCCATGACGTCGACCCAGTAATCGAGCATCCCGGCCGCGTCCGTCGAGTCCGGCCCGAGCCGGTCCCTGTCGGCACGGGGAACCCCTCGCTCCAGGACGAGTGCGTCCGCCCCGCCCTCGGCGGCCGCCCTGGCCGCAGAGGTCCCCGCGGGGCCCCCGCCGACGACCGCCACGTCCACGCGTTCCATACCGCTACCCTGTCAGCCCGTGGATTAAATAGACTGCCATCCCGGATCGGACGGCCGACGCTCAGGAGTGAAAGTGCGCGGCGTCGGTCGACGCGTGACTCGCACAGGAGCGAAACACCGTGGACCAGTCGATCCGGCTCCGAGACAGGGCGTGATCGACCTCGGCTCGCTTCTCGGCGACGAGCCAGCGAAGCCGCATGACGCGCTCGTCGTCGACGAGGTCCTCGTGGGGAGCCTCCGCCTCGATGGCGGCGAGCTTGGCCGTGAGCGCGAAGAACTCGTCGAGAGACGTGTGGTAGTCGTCACGGGCGCGGAACTCCTCGAGGACGTGCTGAAAGTCGGCCCTGGTCGCGGGCTTTCGTAGGTAGCCGTCGATGGGGACGTCCACGATGTCGCCCGCCACGCGCTTCGAACTCACCATGACGACGTGTGCGTCGACGGACGCGGCGTCGATCTCCCGGGCGACCTCCGACCCCGACATCCCGGGCATCTCCCGGTCGAGGAAGACGACGTCCACGCCGGGCGAGAGCGTCGCGAGTGCCGCTTCACCGTCGGCCGCCGTCAGGACCTCGTGTTCCTCGGCCAGCCACTCCGCGAACAGTCGTCGACAGCCCTCGTCGTCGTCCGTGACGAGCACCGTCAGGGGGTCCCCCACCATTGGTACACCCACCGTAGTGAGAGAGATCGATATAAAGGTATCTCTCGTTTCGAGCGGTTCACCACTGTTCACGCCGACAATCACCGGACGTCGGCGGTGTCTTCGGCCCCCGAAAACGGTTCGATAAATCAACAGGAAAACGGTCACGTCCGACGTGCGACCGTCGGGCGTCGGCCCCCCACCCCGCCGGCGGCGCTGGCTTCGGTTCGTGCGCGCTGCCGCGTGGGCGTCGCGCGACCCGTGGACGTCGCTCTCGGGATCGGCGTGAACGGAACGCGTCGTCCGCAGCCGAGTCAGACGTAGCCGCGTTCGAGGAGCAGTTCGCCGTTGAGGATCGACGCGCCGGCCGCCCCGCGCATCGTGTTGTGCGAGAGGCAGTTGAACTGGACGCCGCCCTCGGTCTGGCGAACCCCGCCGGCGGAGACGGCCATGCCGTTCTCGCGGTCGCGGTCGAGTCGGGGCTGGGGCCGACTCGGGTCGTCGAAGACGTGGATCAGCTGGTCTGGCGAACTCGGCAGGTCGAGCGAGGGGTACTCGCGCATGGCGTCGGCGACGGCCTCCGGCGTGGCGTCGTCGCTCGTGTCGGTCCAGACGTTCTCCAGGTGCCCGTCGATGGTCGGGATCCGGTTGCAGGAGGCGTTGACGCGAGCGTCGTGCCAGTGGACTTCGGCGCCGTCGAACTCGCCCAGGAGCTTGCGGGACTCCGTCTCCATCTTCTCCTCCTCGCCGCCGATGTACGGGATGGCGTTGTCGATGATCTCCATCGAGCTGACGCCGGAGTAGCCCGCCCCGGAGACCGCCTGGAGCGTCGAGACGGTGACGCGGTCGAGGCCGAACGCCTCGTCGACGGCCGCCAGCGGCGGGACCATCGTGATCGTCGAGCAGTTCGGGTTCTTGACGAGGGCGCCGTCCCAGCCGCGCTCGTCGCGCTGGACTTCGAGCAGGTCGAGGTGGTCGCCGTTGATCTCGGGGATCGTCAGGGGCACGTCCTCGTCGACGCGGTGGTTCGAAGAGTTCGAGGAGACGACGTAGCCCGCCTCGCAGAACTCGGGTTCGACCTGCTCGCCGACGCCCGAGGGCAACGAAGAGAAGATCAGGTCCACGTCGTCCGGGACGTCCTCGGGCGTCGTCCGGCCGACGGTCACGTCCGCGACGGAGTCGGGGATCGGCACGTTGATGCGCCACTTCGCGGCCTCCCGGTAGGGGAGGCCCGCGCTCTCGTCGCTGGCCGTCAGGGCAACGATCTCGAAGTCCGGGTGGGGTTCAAGCAGCTGGATGAGCCGCTGGCCGACCGCGCCCGTTGCGCCACAGATTCCCGCACGTACTGTCATGGGCGACGGTAGGGCGACCACCCCTCAAAACAGTTTGGAATACGGGCGGTCTCCCGGCGAACAGAGCGCTGGTTGGTGATCCGTCGATACCGGCAGAACAGGCCGATCAGGCTTCGACGGGGCGAGACCGCTTCCGGGTGACGTACCCCGCGATCCGGTTCCGGACGCTCTTGGACTCGACGTTCGTCAGTTGCTCGACGAGTTCCTTGTTCTGTTCGAAGTCCTCGGAGAAGGCGTCGGGGTATCGCTCCATGAGCAGTCGCGCCGTCTTCTTGACGTAGGCGGGCTTGATGGCCATCAGTACCGGGACGTTACCGGGACGCCGGCAAAAAGGGTTCGATCGGAGCTGTGGGTTTCAAGCCGCCGGGCGCGCACGTCTCGGGCATGGACACCGTCCACGAGTCGTCCGTCGAGGCGTCGCGAATCGAACGTGGGGACGCCGGCTTCGATCGCCGGCAACTCGGCGCTGCCGCCGGGGCGAGCGACCTCGGCTGTAGCCTGATCGAGGTGGACCCGGGCAAGCACACCTATCCCCACCACTACCACACCGCCAACGAGGAGGGGTTCTACGTCCTCGACGGCGAGGGCGAACTCCGCGGACCCGACGACGAGGTCGTCGACCTGGTCCCCGGACTGTACGCCGCCTTCCCGACCGGTCCCGACGGTGCACACCAGGTCCGCAACACCGGCGACGAGCCACTTCGTCTCCTCGCCATCTCGACCATGGTCGACCCCGACGTGGTCGTCTATACCGATTCGGACAAGATCGGCGTCTACGCGGGCGCAGCCCCGGGAGGCGACAGGGACGAGCGTATCGTCACGAAGTACTTTCGACAGGGCGACGACGTCGACTACTGGGAGGGCGAGGAGTAAGTGGCGACGGCGACCGACGACTCGGTTCGGGCAGTACCTTGATGCCCCGGGCCACGGAGGGCCTACCTAGTGACGAGCGAGCGTCGCCGGCCCTGGATTCTCCTGGTGGGAGCGAGTGTCGTGTCCGCAGCACTCGCCGCCTACGAACTCGCCCCGGCGAGCGTGACGCCGCTGATCCGCGACTCCCTGGGCGTCGGGCCCTCAGCCGCCGGGATGCTCGTGGGCGTGATGTTCGGGACCGCGGTCGTCGTGAGCCTGCCCGCGGGCGTCGTCCTCGACCGGACGAACTCCCGGACGGTGACCGTCGTGGCCGTGGGGCTCCTCCTGATCGCCGGGCTCTGGGGCTGGCAGGCCGCGAGCGCGGGTGCCTTCCTGTCGCTGCTCGCCTCTCGGGTGCTGGGCGGCGTCGCCTTCATCTTCGTCTGGAACGCGGCCATCGACATCGTCGGCCGGGCGTTCCCCGCCGAGCGTCAGGCGACGGCGGTCGCGACGTTCACCGCCAGCGGCCCGGTCGGCTTCGCGCTCGGCCAGGCCGGAAGCCCCGTCATCGCCGACGCAGCCGGCTGGCCGTTCATCTTCCCGGCGTTCGCCGGCCTCGCCGTCGTCGGCCTCGTACCCTTCTGGATCGCGAGCAGTGGACTGGGGTACGCGAGCGAGGTGGCGGCGCCGTCCCTGTCTGACTTTCGCGCCGTCGTCACGGAGCGGGCCGTCTGGCTGGTCGGCGGCCTGGGGTTTCTCGCCTACGCGCTGTACCTCTTCGTCAACAGCTGGGGCCCGTCGTACATGACTGAGGAACTGACCCTCTCGCTGGGTGCCAGCGGCCTCGTCGTCGCGCTCTTCCCGGCGGTCGGGGTGGTCTCGCGCGCGGGTGGCGGCATCCTCTCCGATCGGGTCTTCGACGGGCGACGCAGACCGGTGCTGGTGGCCGCGTTCCTCGTCTCGACGCCGATCGTCGCCGTGTTCACCTTCCTTCCTGGCCTGCCCCTCGTCATCGCCGCACTCCTGCTCGCCGGGTTCACCATCCAGCTCTGTCTCGGTCTCGCCTTCGCCTACGTGCGCGAACTCGTCGACCCGGCCGTCGCCGCCACCGCGGTCGCCTTCCTGACGGGCGTCGGCCTCGCGGGAGCGTTCCTCTCGCCAGTCGTCGGCGGGTTCGTCATCGACACCGCCGGGTACGACCTGGCGTTCGGTCTCGCGGGCGCGCTCGGTGGTCTCGGCGTGGTGCTGGCCTGGTACGCGCCGGAGCCGTGAGGGCCCACTCGTCGCCAGAGGCCGGCGGGCGACCTACCAGTCGGCGGCGTCCCGGATCACCGCGAGCGCCCGCTGTTCCACCGGGCCACCACACCGCTCGATCACGTCCGCCAGGAACGAGAGCCGGGACTCGAGGCGATCGCGGTCGTACCCCTCGACGTCCAGGCGGGAGGCCGCCACCGTCGCCTCGATCACTGCACCGTAGCCACGGTTCGTCGTCGGGACGGTGCGGTGCCTGACTGCCGTCTCCACCGGCGCCAGGGTCCAGTCCACCCACGCGGTCTCGCCATCGCGCCCGGCGTCGACTCGATCGACCTCGACGAGCGCCCAGGCGTCGGCCCCGTCGAGGATCGGGTCGTCGACTTCCACCACCGTCAGGGCCGCTCTCGCGAAGGCCACCGCGTCGCGCGTGAACTGGACGTAGCCCTCTCCCCGTCGGTCGAAGTTCCGTTGCGTCCGGGTCTGCCCCCACGTTCTGGCGGTCGCCGGTTCTTCCGGGTTCTCGGGTGCGTGCACGCCGAGTGCAGCCACGTTCCACCGATCGTTCGGTCCGAGCGTCGTCACGACAGTCTCCGTCACGCCGTGGAGGTCGACGGGCCAGTCGGCGTCGCCCACGGATCACACCTCCATCCCGCGCTGGAGCGCGACGAACAGGCCGCCGGCGACCAGGTCTGCCGTCGTTCCGGGGTTGACCTCTCGTTCGACCAGGTCGTCGGCGAAAACCTTCGCGGACTCCTCGCCGTCACGCACCCGCCCCGCCCGGTCGCGGACCTCGACGGCCGTTTCGCGGTCGTGCTGCGTGACGACGAAGGTGTCCACCTCGTCGGCGAGCAGGTCGAGATACGCCGAGGCGGCGCGGTCGGTCACCGGCCCGTCCCGCGATTCGATGGCGTCGGCGGCGGCTACCGTCCGCTCGAATCCGCCGACCCACTCCGCTGCGATCCCGTCCCGGTCGGCGCTCAGGGCCATCACGTCGGCGAGCGTGAGGTCGCGCGCTCGGAGCGTAGCCTCGGCGTCGCTCCCCCGCCGGACGTCCAGGTCGTCGGCGTCGGCGGGCGGGTCGTCCACGGCCACGTCGACGTTGTCGAAGGCGGCGTAGAACCCGACGGCGTCCTCGACGGTGGTCGCCTCGACGACGGCGGTCGCGGTCTCGGGCGTGAGGGGGCCGCGCGCGGCGGCGCGGACGAGCGGGGCGAGAAGGAGGAAGGCACCGAACTGGGTGTTGCCGCCGGTCTGCCGGCTCATCCCCCCGACTGCCGATTCGAAGGCCCTGCCGAGCGGTCGGTCGGGGTCCGCGAGCGCAGTGAGGCCGTCGCAGGCTCCCACGGCGCCGGCGAGGAAGTGCTCGAACCGGAGGTCCGGGTACTCCCGCACGCGGTCGACGTTGCCCGGCTTGGGCGTGCTCGCCACCTCCAGCACGAGGGCGAGCTGGGCGTTCTCGACGGGCGACCTCACGGTTCCACCGCCGCGTTGCGGTCGCCCGACTCGTCGGTCCACGTCGCGACGGCGTCGCGGACGCGCTGGAGCACAGCCGGATCGTCGCTCGGCCGCCCGACGCTGACGGCGTCCGCGCCGTGTTCGACGTACTCCCGAACCGTCGTAGCGTCCCGGACGCCGTTGTTGGCGATCACCGCCGCGTCCGTCACTGCGACGACGTCCGCGATCACCGATTCGGAGTCCATCGCGTCGACGTGGAGGAGGTCGGCGCCAGCCTCGTCGAGGGCTGCACAGAGCGCCGGCAGGTCGACGCCGTCGACCTCGGTCCGGACCTTCACCGAGACGCGCGGTCCGGCGTCCGCGGCGACGCGCACCTGCTCGCAGAGCCGCGCGGCGTCGGAAAGGAGTGCTTCGCCGGCCCCGGCCGCACACATCTCGTCCTGGCGGCAGTGGGCGTTCACCTCCAGGATCGCGTCGTGGCGCGCACAGACCGTCGCGGCACGCGCGAGGGGGTCGTGTTCGACGGCGCGGACGTTGAACGCGGGCTGCACCGGCGCGTCCGCCAGCGCGTCGAGTTGCTCGTCGACGAACGCGAAGGGGTCGGGAGGGAGGAACTCGGCGCGGTCGCGATCCACCATCCGACGGGCCGCCTTCCGGGTCGGGTCGTCGAGGGCGATTCCACCCAGGAACGCGGCGCCGACGTGTGGCGCGGCCGCGCGCGCCCAGTCCGCGTCAGACTCGCCGCTCAGGCTGGCGACCGCGACGCATGGGGCGAATCCGACGGCGGTCACGAGGCAACCACCTCGATCGCCTCGCGCACGGCCCGCGCGACCCGCTCGGCGTCGTCGGGCCCGTCCAACGCGGTGTCCGTCCTGACCACGGGCCGGTCGAGGTCGGTGCCGTCCGCGTCGTCGAGGACGAAGGCGTCGGCCCAGGGGTACGCGTCGGCGACGCCCGCGGTCGAGGGCTCGTACCCGACGGCCGCCATCAGTTTCGCGGCGGGACCAGAGAACACGCGGTCCTCGACGAACGGCGACACGGCGACGACCGTGGTGGCGTCGAGCGCCTCCCGGATCCCGTCGATCGCGACCATCGGCCCGATGCTCGTCACGGGGTTCGAAGGCCCGACGACGACGGGTGCGTCGAGTGCGTCCTGGACGGCGTCGGTGGGTCTCGCGTCCGCGGCGCCACGGAACTCCACGTCGTCGACGACCGGCTCGCCGTTCCTGGCGACCCAGAACTCCTGGAAGTGCATCGGTCCGGCTGGCGTGTGGACGATACTGGCGACCGGGTCGTCGGACATCGGGAGGAGACGTCGGTCGAGGTCGAAGGCCCTCGCGAGCGCGTCCGTGGCCGCCGTCAGCGTGTGCCCCTCGTCGAGGAGACCCGTCCGGGTGACGTGGACCGCGCGGTCGCGGTCGCCGATGTGCATGAACTCTGCGACGCCGGAGAAGCGCCGCCAGCGTGCGATCTCGCGGCCGTCCGTCTGTGCCTCGGCGGGCAGGTAGCGAGGCCCGTCGTCCAGTCCCGCGGCGTCGGCCAGTCGCAGGAGTTCGTCGTGGGTCTCGGCAGTATCGTCTGCGATACCCCACCAGGTGTCGCGGTCGAGAACGTCCCCGCCCTGGAACAGCACCGTGTCGAGGTCGGGACAGACCAGGTGGCCGCCGAGTTCGACGTCGTCGCCCGTGTTCGCGACGACGGTGATCTCCTCGGGGGGCGCGAGCGGTTCCGCGCCCGCGAGGAGCTTCGGCGTGCCCGTCCCGCCGGACAGGAACGTAACCATGGTCGGTCTTGGCGCCTGGGGGGTGAGAAACTGTCGACTCCGGCCGATACGGACGGAGTAGCTACCGGCTACCGACCGTCCGAGTCTCAGTACTGAGAACCGCGCGGTCAGACTCAAGGCACTGTGCCGAATGTCATTCACACGATGGGAGACAGTACGGTACTCGACTATGCCCATCGCCTCGCGCCGGCCGCACCCGACGAGACACACGTGTATGGGGCGTGTGCGCCCGGCTGGCACTCCGCTGCGGACCACGAGACGGCCGTCGACCAGTGGATCGACAGTATGCGCGATCGGGGGATCGAACGCGTCTGTTGTCTGCTGAGCGGGGAGGAGAACGTTCGCCGGTATCGACGCGCGTTCGGACCCAGACGGGTCCGGCACGTCCCGATTCCGGACCACCACCTCGTCGAGGCGTCGACGCTGGAGGGGGAGATTCTCCCCTTCCTCGGCGGTGCCGTCGAGACGGACGAGCCCGTCGTCGTTCACGGGATCGCCGGCCTCGGCCGGACGGGCCAGGTGCTGGCCGCCTGGCTGGTCGCGGGTCGGGGCTACGAACCCAGATCGGCCGTCGACGCCGTCAGGCAGACCGGGCGAGATCCGCGCGAGCCGGTGGCGTACGGGAACGCCACGATGGCCGACCTCCACGGGCTCCTCCGGGACCTCCGGTAGCTGTCCACAGCGGTGGCTCGCGGGGCCGAGAGTGCCGACGATGGACGGGGCGAGAGCCGGACCCTTATGAACCGACCCGACCAAGTGAGGGGCAATGACGACCATCAAGGACAGCGTCCACGACCACATCTCGGTCGAGGGCGTCTCGCGGGACCTGCTGGACACGCCGCCGGTCCAGCGGCTCCGTCGCGTCTCTCAGCTCGGGACGGCGGTGCTCGTCTACCCCTCCGCCAACCACACCCGCTTCGAGCACTCCCTGGGCGTGTACTACCTCGCGGACCGCGCCCTCTCCCACCTCGGCGTCGGTGGCCAGCAGGCCGAACGGGTCCGGGCCGCCGCGCTCCTCCACGACGTCGGCCACGGCCCCTGTAGCCACAACGTCGAAGGAGTCATCGCCAGACGCACCGGCCGGTACCACGACGAAGTGGGCGACCTGCTCGCCGAGGGGCCCGTCGCTCGCGTCCTCAGCGACCACGGCATCAACCCAGACCGGATCGCCGGACTCGTCGCCGGCGAGGGCAAGTTCGGTCAGCTCGTCTCCGGCGAACTCGACGTCGACCGAATGGACTACCTGGTCCGGGACGCCCACCACACGGGCGTCCCCTACGGCACCATCGACCACGAGCGACTCGTCCGCGAACTCCGCTACGTCGACGGCGAACTCGTCCTCGACGAGGGGAACGTTCAGACGGCGGAGAGCCTGCTACTCGCCCGGGCACTGATGAATCCAACCGTCTACCAGCACCACGTCGCGCGCATCGCCAAGACGATGCTCCGGCGGGCGACCGAGACCCTCCTCGCGGAGACCGACCTCGACGCCGACACCCTCGCCCGGATGGACGACCCGGCCCTGCGCGTCGCGCTCCGTGACTGCGCCGCCACCGAGGCCTACGCTCGCCGGCTCGACGAACGCGCCCTCTACAAGCGCGCGGTCTGGGCGGAGATGGACGCGGTCCCCGACGCGCTCCTGGCGGCCGACCACGAGGCGGTCCGACAGTACGAGCGCGACGTCGCGGACGAGGCCAACGTCGACCCCGACGAGGTCATCCTCGACGTCCCCGCCGAACCCCAGATGACCGAGTCGAGTACGCGCGTCGTCGTCAACGACGAGGTCCGCAGCCTGAGCGAACAGTCGACGCTGGTGAGCGCACTTCGCGCGGCCCAGCGCGACCAGTGGCGCCTCGGCGTCTACGCACCCGAGTCTCTAAGCGAGCGGGTCGGAAACGCCGCGATCCGGGCGCTCGGCCTCGACCTCTCGGGCGCGCTCGTTCGCGACGTCCGCCCCGGGATCAACGCGACCCTCGACGAGTTCGAGTGACCATGTACCGACCACTGTTCACGTCGACGGAGGGAGCGGGTCGATGATCGTCGAGGGCACGATTCTCCGCGGGCGCGAATTCGTCCCCGTCGAGGGTCGGGTCGTGATCGAGGGCGGCGAGATCGCGGCCGTCGAGGAGGCAGCGACCGACAGCGACCAGATCGTCTGCCCGGCCTTCGTCAACGCCCACACCCACGTCGGGGATTCGATCGCGAAGGAGGCGGGCGAGGGGCTCACCCTCGAGGAACTGGTCGCGCCACCTGACGGGCTGAAACATCAGCTTCTCCGGGCCGCGGACCGCGACGAGCAGGTCGCCGCCATGCGCCGCTCGCTGGAGTTCATGCACCGCACTGGAACGGCAGCCTGCCTCGACTTCCGGGAGGGGGGCGTCGACGGCGTCGAGGCGCTTCGGGACGCGGCTGCGGGACTGCCGATCGAGGCCCTCGCGTTCGGCCGTGAGTCGGTCGCAGCGATGGAGGCCGGCGACGGGTTCGGGGCCAGCGGGGCGAACGACGGCGAGTTCGGTCAGGAGCGGACGGCCACGCGCGACGCGGGCAAGCCCTTCGGGATCCACGCCGGCGAAGTCGACAGCAGCGACCTCAACGGCGCCCTCGACCTGGACCCGGACTTCCTGGTCCACGTGGTCCACCCGCTGGCCGTTCACCTGGAGCGAATCGACGACAGCGAGGTCCCCGTCGTCGTCTGCCCGCGGTCGAACCTCGTCACGGACGTCGGCGTGCCGCCGATCAGGGACCTGCTCGACCGAACCACGGTCGCGCTGGGGACGGACAACGTCATGCTGAACAGCCCCAGCATGTTCCGCGAGATGGAGTTCGCCGCGAAGCTGGCGGACGTCAGCGCCCGCGAGGTTCTGGCGATGGCGACGGTCAACGGCGCCGCGGTCGCCGGCCTCGACTGCGGCCTGATCGAACCTGGGCGGGCCGCGCGACTACTCGTCCTCGACGGCGACTCCGACAACCTCGCGGGGGCACAGAACCCCGTTCGGGCCGTCGTTCGTCGGGCCGGCCTCGCCGACGTTCGCGACGTCCGCTGGCCGGAGCAGCCCAAGTCGTAGTCGGTGCCACTGGCCCGCGGGAGGTGTCACTAAGTACCACGGGCGTGTACGGCCGAGTATGTACGATCACGTCCTCCTCCCGACGGACGGATCGGCCGGGATGGAGCGCGTCGTCGACCACGCAGCCTCGCTCGCGCGCGAGCACGACGCCACGCTCCACGCGCTCTACGTCGTCAACACGGCTTCGCTGTCGAACCTGCCGATGGAGACCTCCATGGAGACGGTCAGTCAGGGCCTGCGCGACGAGGGCGAGGCTGCTATGGACGCGGTCGCGCGGCAAGTCCCCGAGTCCGTCTCGCTCCAGCGGTCCACTGTCGAGGGATCGCCGGCGCGCGAGATCGTCGACTACGCGACGACGGAGGGGTGTGACCTGGTCGTCATGGGTACCCACGGTCGGTCTGGGGTCGACCGCCTCCTGCTGGGGAGCGTCGCCGAACGCGTCGTCCGTCGGTCTCCCGTCCCCGTGCTGACGGTCCGCGTCGAGGCCGTCGAGGGACCGGTGGACGGGTCGGCGTGACTCTCCGGCCGAAATCGGCCAAAAGCTTTTTATACAGCGTTTCGAAGTGCGGGTACGCCATGATGACCCTCGCTCAGAAGGCCGTCGCCCTCACGGCCGTCCTCGTGGTAGACGTCTCGATGCTCGCCTTCGGGGGTGTGCTGTTCGCCGCGGCGGCGCTGATGGCCTCGCTACCGCTCACGGTCTCCATCGCGGCGAAGTAGTCAGGGGTCGCTCGACCGCAGGTGTTCGCAGTCGCCAGCGGTGACCACCTCGCGACCGTCGTCGGTCTCGATCACGAGCGCGCCCGGAGCCCGGACGTCCACCGCGCGTCCCTCGACGGTACCGCTCGGCGTCTCCACGCGGACACGCTGGTCGAGCGTCGCCGCGAGTGACCGCCAGGCGGGGAGGATCGCGTCTGGGTCGCCCCGGAGGGCGTCGAACGTAGAAAGCAGACGTTGCGTGACCGCACGACGGTCGACCGGGCCGCCGCGTTCGTGGGCGAGGCTGGTCGCGCCAGCGCGCGGGAGTGCGTCGGGGTCCACGTTGGCGTTGAGGCCGACGCCGACCACCACCCACGAGACGCGGTCGGCTTCTCCCTCCATCTCAGTGAGGACCCCGGCCAGTTTGCGGCCCTCCACCAGAACGTCGTTGGGCCACTTGATCGTCGCCTCGACGCCCGCTTCGCGCGCGGTGCGCGCTGTCGCGACCGCGGCCGCGAGGGTGTAGAGTGGCACCGACGCCGGGGGCACCGTCGGGCGGAGCAGGATGGACAGCCAGATGCCGCCGCTCGGGGAGGTCCACGTCCGGTCTAGCCGGCCCCGTCCACCCGTCTGCTCGTCGGCGAGGACGACCACGTCCGATCGACCCTCGGCCGCGAGCGCTCTGGCGCGCGCGTTCGTGCTGTCGATCGAATCGTGGAATTCGATCTCGAAGGGCGCGTTCAGTCCGTACTCGACCGCTGGGCCCCCGAACTCCGGCACGGACACCAGTTCGTAGCCGTCGTCGCCGGAGGCAACCTCGAAGCCCGCCGCGCGGAGCGCCTCGACGTGCTTCCAGACCGCCGCCCGGGAGACGCCCAGGGAGTCCGCGATGGCCGGCCCCGGCGTCGGTCCGTCGGCCAGGGCGTCGAGGACCGCGGCGCGAGTCTCCTGCATGCGCTCAGTCGACCACGACGAGGACGTCACCCATGTCGACCGAGTCGCCCTCGCTGACGGCGACCTCGCTGACGGTCCCCTCGAACTCCGAGACGACGTCGTTCTCCATCTTCATCGCCTCCAGCACCACGAGGAGGTCCCCCGCACCGATCTCGTCACCTTCCTCGACGGCGACTTCGAGGATGGTCCCCTGCATCTCGGCGGTCACCGTCTCGCCGTCCGCGCGGCGGCCGCCCTCGTCTGCCGACTCGTCGGGGCCGACCTGTCCTGGGCGGGACCCGCCGCCGCTCTCGCTCGCGGCCGCGACGTCGATGGCCGGTGCGCCGCGCTCCTCCAGCGCCACCTCGAAGCGCTTGCCGTCGACCTCGACCGTGAACTCGCGTTCGGTGACTTCGTCGTCCTCACCGCTCGCCACCGCCGTCTCGCTCCCCCAGCGCTCCTGCGCCGCCACGAGGCGGTCGCGATCCAGTTCGTCGTCCAGGTACGTCGTCGTGTGCGTGCCAGCGACGAACCGGTCGTCCTCCAGGAACAGTCGGTGGGCAGGGATGATCGTCACCACCCCCTCCAGGTCGAACTCCGCGAGGGCGCGCTTGCCGCGGGTGATCGCCTCCTCGCGATCACCCCCGCTGACGACGAGCTTCGCGATGAGCGAGTCGTAGTCCGTCACCAGGTCGTCGCCCTGCCGGATCGCGTCGTCCATCCGGACGCCGATGCCGCCCGGGGGATCGTAGGTCGCGAGGGTGCCGCCGGTGGCGGGTGCGAAGTCGTCGGCCGCGTTCTCGGCGTTGATCCGGAACTCGATGGCGTGCCCGTCGATCGAGACGTCGTCCTGCGGAAAGTCGATCTCCTCGCCGGCGGCGACCCGGAGCTGCCACTTCAGGACGTCCACGCCCGTGATTTCTTCGGTGACGGGGTGTTCGACCTGGATGCGGGTGTTCACCTCGAGGAAGTAGTAGTCTGCGTCGGCGCCGAGCAGTTCCTCGCCCGATTCGCGGGTGTCCTCGACGAGGAACTCGACGGTCCCCGCGTTCGTGTAGTTCGCCTCGGCGACGCCCCGGCGGGCGGCTTCGCCAATCGTGTCCCGCAGCTCGTCGGTCAGCGCCGGACTCGGTCCCTCCTCGACGACCTTCTGGTGGCGGCGCTGGAGCGAGCAGTCCCGCTCGCCGAGGTGCCGGACGTTCCCGTGTTCGTCTGCGAGGATCTGGACCTCGATGTGCCGAGGGCTCTCCAGGTAGCGCTCCAGGTAGACGGAGGGGTTGTCGAAGTAGGCCTCCCCCTCCCGCTTCGCACTTTCGAGCTGGTCCGCGGCCTCGTCCGGCCCCTCGACGACCTTCATGCCGCGGCCACCGCCCCCGCCCTCGGCCTTAATGGCCACCGGGAACCCGTGTTCCTCCCCGAATTCCACGACCTCCGCCGGGTCCTCGACCGGGTCGGTCGTTCCCGGGACGATGGGCACGTCGGCCGCACTCATGATCTTCCGGGCCTGGGTCTTCTCGCCGAGGCGCTCCATGGCGTCGGCGCTCGGACCGATCCAGGTGATCCCCTCGGCGTCCTCGACGCGCGCCGCGAAGGTGGCGTTCTCGGCCATGAACCCGTACCCGGGGTGGATTGCGTCGGCGCCGGCGCGGCGGGCCGCGTCGAGCACCGCCTCCTGGTCGAGGTAGGAGTCGGCAGCGCGGGCGGGACCGACGTTGTACGACTCGTCGGCGTAGCGGACGTGGCCGGCGTGTTTGTCGGCCTCGCTGTAGACGGCGACGGTGTCGATCCCGAGTTCCTCACAGGCGCGCATGACGCGAACGGCGATCTCGCCGCGGTTGGCGACGAGCACCTTCTCGAGCATACCCCCTCATACCGGCAGTCGGGGGATAAAAGATACGGCGTGTGACCCTACAGTCGGTCGACACGATCGGCGGCGGTCCACGGATCCGTCGGCGCGTCGGTGGCAACGCGAACTGAGCGTCCTGCCGCCCGGCCCAGGCGATCCGCGTACTGCCACTTTCGACCAGTCCAGCCGTCCTCCGCGCCGGTCTCCGCCGCCAGGGCTGCCGCGGTCACCTCCTGATCGCGGAGGTGTGCACCGATGGCGACCGCCACCGCCGCGGCCTCGTCGGCCTCGGCCGCCGGCAGGGAGGCAGCGATGGCCTTGCGGAGTTCGGCGCCGCCGGAGCCCGTGGGAGAGTCTGCCGTCATGTCACAGCGGAATGTTGCCGTGTTTGCGGTCGGGCCCCGACTTGCGCTTCGACCGGAGCATGTCCAGGTCCTCGATCAGGCGCGGGCGGGTCTCCGGGGGCTCGATCACATCGTCGACGAAGCCACGGTCGGCCGCGCTGTACGGGTTCGCGAACTCCTCGCGGTACTGCTCGACCAGTTCCTCGCGCCGGGCCGCCGGATCGTCCGCCGCGTCGAGTTCGTCGCTGTAGAGGACGTTGACGGCACCCTCCGGTCCCATGACGGCGATCTCCGCGGTCGGCCAGGCGTAGTTCACGTCGGCGCCGATGTGCTTGGACGACATGACGTCGTAGGCGCCACCGTAGGCCTTCCGGGTGATGACCGTGGCCAGTGGGACCGTCGCCTCGGAGAACGCGTAGAGCAGCTTCGCACCGTGGGTGATGATGCCCCCGTGTTCCTGGTCGGTCCCGGGCATGAACCCCGGCACGTCCACGAAGGTCAGGATGGGAATGTTGAACGCGTCACAGAAGCGGACGAACCGGGCGCCCTTCTTCGAGGAGTCGATGTCGAGCGTGCCCGCGTTGAACCGCGGCTGATTGGCGACGACGCCCACCGCGTGGCCGTCCATGCGAGCGAAGCCGACGACGAGGTTCCGGGCGAACGCCTCTGCCACCTCGTACAGGGATCCCTCGTCGACGACGCGGCCGATCACGTCGGTCATGTCATAGGGCTTCTGGGGCACGTCGGGGACGATGTCCGTGAGTTCCTCGTCGCGGCGCTCGGGGTCGTCCCACGGGTCCACGCGCGGCGGATCCTCGACGTTGTTCTGCGGGAGGTACGAGAGGAGGTGGCGGATGTCGTCCAGTGCCGCCTCCTCGTCCGCGGCGGTCAGTTGCGCGACGCCGGACTCCGAGGCGTGCGTGCTCGCGCCGCCGAGTTCGTCGAAACCGACCTCCTCGCCCGTGACCGTCTCGATCACGTCTGGGCCGGTGATGAACATGTGGCTGGTCTCCTCGACCATCATGATGAAGTCCGTGATGGCCGGCGAGTAGACGGCGCCACCGGCGCACGGGCCCATGATCGCAGAGATCTGTGGGACGACGCCGCTGGCCTGCTGATTGCGGTGGAAGATCTCCGCGTAGCCCGCCAGCGAGTCGATGCCTTCCTGGATGCGCGCGCCAGCGGAGTCGTTCAGGCCGACGATCGGCGCGCCCGTCTCCACGGCGCGATCCATCACTTTGGTGACCTTCTGGGCGAAGACCTCGCCGAGCGAGCCACCGAAGACGGTGAAGTCGTGGGCGAAGACGAAGACCGTGCGGCCGTCGACCTCCCCGTAGCCGGTGACGACACCGTCGCCGAGGTACTCTTCCTCCTCCAGGTCGTCGCTGCGCGACCGGTGGGTTCGGAACTGGTCGAACTCGGTGAAGGTGCCGTCGTCGAGGAAGTAGTCGATGCGCTCCCTGGCCGTGAGCTTCCCCTTCTCGTGCTGTTTCTCGATTCGCTCCTCTCCCCCGCCCAGTTTCGCCTCCGCGCGCAACTCGCGGAGTTCCTCGATGCGATCCTCCATCGTCATGCGCGGGGCCTCCGGTCGTTCATTCGCGTGAGCGTACCCAGGAGGACCGGGCTAAAAAGGATTCTTACCGGCGGGGAGCCGCGGCCACCCGACCGTCCGCTAGGACCGTCGCTCGACCGCGACCTGCCAGGACGCGACGAAGCCGAAGTACGCCACCACGCCCAGGGCCATGCAGAGGTAGTAGGCCCACTGCGGTCCGTCGAGCACCTGGAAGACGACCGAGACGACCGTCACCCAGGCGACGGCGAAGGCCAGGTCGAAGATCATCCCGCCGCGGTGCTCGCGGACGTGGTCGCGAACGGTGTCGGCGAGGCTCACGGCCGGGCCCTCCGTCGCCGGTCACCCCGCCGCGTCCCCACCGGGGCGACCGCCGAACCGGTCGTCACAGGCCCTCCTCGGCGCCGTGATCGTGAGCGTCGACGACCAGCACCGGCCGGTGAGTCGAGCGCAGGACGCGCTCGGTGACGCTCCCGAGGAGTGCACGGCGGACGCCAGCGCGGCCGTGGCTACCGATGACGATCAGGTCGACGTCGTTGTCGGCGGCGTAGTCCGCGATGACCGCGTGGGGTCGGCCGCCGCGGACCTCCTCGACGACTGTGACGCCGCGGTCTGCGCCGACGCCGGCGACGTAGCCTGTCGCCTCGGCGGCGTCGTCGCCGAGTTCGTCCATCTCGCTGAACCGGCCCTGGCGGATCCGATCGACCTGTTCCGCCCCCAGACCGACGCTCACGGCGTCGACGTCGACGACGTACAGTGCGTGGACCTCGGCGCCGAACTGTGCTGCGAGTTCGACCCCCTGGTCGACGGCCGCCTCGGCGACCGTGCTTCCGTCCGTTGGAATGAGGATTCGGTCGTACATGGCTCAGTCGTCTGCCGGGGAGTCGCTCCCGCTCACGACGTCCTCGGCGGTCGTCTGCTGTGACATCGGTTCGGGGCTGTGACACTGGCGGACCATCCGCTTCGTGTGCATCGGGGGCTCGGCGGTCACCAGCGACACGAAGATGGTGACCGCGAAGACGAGGGGCACGGCCACCAGTGCGGAGCCGATGGCCGGCACCCACTGAGCCAGCAGCGGACTGTACGGTTCACCGGTCCCGACGTACGTCGGAAGGACCTCGTTGAGCATCGGGATCAGCCAGATGGTCAGGCCGGTGAGCATCCCGGCGAGGGCGCCCTGGCGGTTGGTGTTCTCCCACCAGAGGCCGAGGAAGAACATCGGGAAGAGGACGGCCCCGGCCAGCGAGAACGCGTACGAGACCAGCGCGGCAATGGGCGCTGCCGGGTCGAGCGCCGCGAGGGTGGTGATGAGGCCCAGCGCGACGATGCTCAGGCGCCCGACGAGGACCTGCATGCGCTGGCTCGCGTCCTCGTTGACGATGTTCGAGTAGATGTCGTGGGCGATGGCCGACGAGCCCGCGATGAAGAGGCCAGAGACCGTCGCGATGGCGGCGGCGATGCCGCCGGCCGCGACCAGCCCGACGAACCAGGTGGGGAGCGCCGCGAGCTGTGCCGCCAGCACGACGATGACGTCGCCGGCCGCGCTGGTCATCCCCGGATCGCCGTAGACGTCCCCGATGTTGCTCGCGTAGAGGTCCGTTCCGAAGGCCGCGAAGGCGGGCGCACTCAGGTACAGCAGGAGGATGAACGCCAGCCCCCAGACCGTCGACCAGCGCGCCGTCCGCTCGTTCTCGACGGTGTAGAACCGCACCAGCACGTGTGGCAATCCACAGGTGCCGACGACCAGGGAGAAGGCCGTCGCGATCCACAGGTAGTAGCTCTGGTTGACGAACGGGGCGCTGAACTCGCTGCTGAGCGCGCCGATGAGCTGGCCGTACTCGACCTGCGGGAGGATCGTCGAGTACCCCTGCGTGAACCCGACCACGTAGAGGCCGGCGAGGAAGGCGATGATGAGGATGACGTACTGGACGGCCATGTTCTTCGTCGCTCCCAGCATGCCCGATAGCGTCAGGTACCCCACCGTGATCGCCATCATCAACACCACCATCGACTGGTACCCGGAGAGGCCGGGCAGGCCGATGTCACCGAAGATGTACAGGCCGACGAGGCCCATGCCGCGGGCCTGACCGATGGCGTAGACGAACCCGATCAGGAAGGTCGTGATGGCCGCAATCGCGCGGGCGGTGTCGGAGTTGAAGCGGTCACCCACGAAGTCCGGGGCGGTGTACTTCCCGAACCGGCGCATCTGGGCGGCCATGAAGATGAGGAGGATGAAGTAGCCCGTCGACCACCCGACGACGAACGCCAGCCCGTAGAAGCCCGACAGGGCGATCAGCGCCGCCATCCCGAGGTAGGAGGCCGCCGACATCCAGTTGGCACCGATGGCCATACCGTTCTCCACGTTCCCAATCGACCGCCCAGCGACCCACATTCCCTCGATGTCGGCGACCCGGTAGAAGTAGCCGATGGCGAGGAAGAGCAACAGCATGGCGACCACGAGGATGGCAGGCGCGATCTTGAACGAGACGTTGAGCCCCTCGGGCAGGAGACCCCCCTGGAGCACGACGCCAGCGCCCGTCATTCTGCCACGCCTCCGTCGGCGGCCGCCGCTTCCTCACCGCCACCCGGCCGACCGGCGTCCTCGGCGGTGCCGTGTTCGATGCCGTACCGCTCGTCGAGCTGGTCACGCTTGCGCGCGTACCAGATAGACAGGAGCCAGGCCCCACCCGGGGCGCCGATGGCGACCAGGAAGTAGTGCAACGGAAAGCCGACGAGCGGAAGCTGGGTTCGCATCAGATCCGGCACGATGGCCGTCAAGGTGACCGGTCCGAAGACGATCACCGCCCACACCGCGAAGCCGATCCAGACGATCCGGAGGTGATCCCGCATGAACGGCGTGCTCGGCTTCAAGAGGTTCACCTCCTCGTTCAGGTAGTCGGTCTGTCGATGGTCCCTCGCCGCCGAGGAGACTGATCCGCCATCCGTCTCGACGGCCGAGTCGGCGATGGAGTCGGTGCTGGAGTTGTCAGACATGGGTGCGAGTGGGTACCGTCTGTGGATGCCGTCCTGCCACGTCGTCGAACGGATCGCGCACGTCGAACTGAGGTGCGGACGTGTCCGACCGTAATCCGTCACGATCGTTCACGCGCTCGGGCGAGGGTAAGAGAGTGGTACCCTGGTCGGGGGCCCGCCGTAAGAGTTGGCTACCCGGGCCGGTCGCCCGTCGATCTGTCGTGGCGGCTGGCGGCGGCACTCACGAGGGTATCGAGCGGCGGCAGGGGGGCAGATCGAGCCTCAGGCCTCGCCGTAGACGGGGACGGCGGCGCCGCTGGTGACGCTCGTCGCGTCGGAGCACAGCGCGAGGATGGTCCGGGCGATGTCCGCGGGGTCGACCCACGCGTCCACGTCGGCGTCCGGCATCATCTCGCGGTTGGTCGGCGTGTCGATCACGCTCGGCATGACCGCGTTGGCTCTGACCGTCCCCCTGTTCTCGGCTGCGATGGACTCCGTCAAAAGGCGGACCCCCGCTTTGCTGGCCCGGTAGAGGCCGTCGCCCTCGCCGCCCTCCAGCGACGAGCGGGCCGAGACGTTCACGATGGTGCCGTCGGTCTCCCGGAGATGGGGGAGTGCATGTTTCGAGACGAGGAAGGCCGTCTTTAGGTTCACGTCGAAGAGCAGGTCGAAAGTCTCCGCGGCCGTCTCGTCGATCGGTTCGCCGCCCCGCCAGGTCCCCGCGACGTTGGCAAGGGCGTCGATGCGCCCGTGGTCCTCGACGACCGCCGCCACCGTCGCTGCGACCTCGTCCTCGTCGGTGGCGTCCGTCTCATAGAAGTCGATGCGGTCTGGGTCGTCGAGCTGGAAGTCCTCGCTGTCGGGGTCGATCACGTCGACGCCACAGACGGTCGCGCCGGCCGACTCGAAGGCCCGCGCGACGGCGCTGCCGAGAGCCCCACCGACGCCGGTCACGACCGCGACGCTCCCCTCGAAGTCGAAGTCTGCGTGCATGGGCGAGCGGAGGGGCGCCAGCCGCATAAAACCGGAGCGGAGGTGGGCCGACTCGACCCGCCGACCGTGGGTCAGAGGCTGACGAGGTTCTGGCGGAGCTTGATGGTCGCGGTCATGAGCGTCGAGGCGGTCATGATCACGAAGACGACCTGGACGTGCGGGACGACGGTCGCGTCGACTATCCCCAGGCCGAACGCCAGCGCGGGGAGGTTGACGAGTGCCCCGAAGGCCAGGACCGGAAGGAGGTGGCGGAGCAACGAGTCGACCATAGTCCCCTGGAGGCGGGACCGGGAGGTCTGCTCGTAGTAGTACGCACCGCCGTAGGCCAGGAAGACAAGGGCCGTTATGCCTTCGAGGACTGCCTGGATGCGCGGCGTGGCCGCCAACAGGACGCCGACGAGGTTCGCCGCGAGGAGCGCCACCAGCGTGGCCTGGACGGCCCGTTCGACTGTCTGGGTGCCCGGCGACCCCGACGACAGCGTGTAGAGCCGGCGCATCGTGAGCGCGAGGAGGAAGACCAGCGCGAGCATGACTGCGCTCTTGTAGGGCGCCCTGACCGACGAGACGATTTCGAGGACGCCGAGGCCCCCGTACACCGCGGCGAGGAGGCCGACGGAGAGCAGGTGGTTCCAGATCGGCGTCTGCGTCCCGAGGTCCGCGACGGCCCGGTTCCGGTGGGCGTAGTACCCGAACCGAATCCCGAGGACCGCCAGCAGGACCAGCGACGGGAAGAAGACCAGTGTCAGGCTGGCCGACCCGGCCACCTGGTGGAGGCCGAATTCCACCTGGAGCGGGATCGAAAGCGACCCTGCCAGAGGCGTCATCCGGCGCCCGCCTCCCGGATGGCGTGGAGGTCCTGCTGCAGGTGGTCGACGGTCTCGTACCGTGTCAGCTTCCGTGTCGCCATCGCCTTCGAGACCACCTCGTCGACGGCGCTGGGAACGTCGGGTGCCACGTCGCCGGGAACGGGCGTGGCCGGACTGGTGACGGCGTCGCGGACCTCCCCGAAGGAGCCGTCGAAGGGAGCCCGGCCGGCGAAGAGGTGGTAGACGACGGCACCGAGCTGGTACACGTCCGTCGCGGCGTCGATCCGGCCGAACTGGCGGCCGAAGTACTCCGGCGCAGCGTAGCGCGGGTCGAGGACCGTCGCCGGGTTCTGGTAGTGTCGAACCACCTCGAGCAACCCGACGTTGTCGAGGAGCGGGCCACGGCCGGCCTCGTCCATGACCTCGTCCGTGTAGACGACGTTACCGGGGTCGATGCCGGCGTGGACAACGTCGTTGCGGTGGACGTGACAGAGCGCGCCGGCGAGGGCGATGGCGTCGTCGAGGGCCTGTTCGGGGCCCGCCACCTCCCGGCGGGCGAGTGCCTCGTCCGCGAACGTCGTCGCGAGCCACGGGCGGGGGGTGACGCCCCAGTCGAGCAGCGTGACGACGTGCCCGTGGTCGTCGATCCCGGCCCAGCGCGCGAGGGCATCGCGCGCCTGCTCCTCGAAGGCGCTCCGCACCGCCGATTCGTCCGGGGTGTCGAGCACTCTGAGGACGATGGCCCGTTCCTGGGCACCCTGACCGACGAGCGCCCGGTAGTCCTCGGAGTAGCGGCTCTGCACCTGCGACGCGAGCACGTGGAGCTCCTGGAATCGGCTTCGGGCGGCGATTTCTGACACCGCGCTCGACGGGCGCACGAACGTGCCCCGTGGGTCGGCTTCGTCGGCCCCACCGGCCCCCTCCGTCTCGTCCGACTCACGGTCGTCTCCCTCGTCGGCCTCCTCGGGGCCGGACGCAGCCGCTCGCGCCTGGTAGCGGTCCCGGTCGTCCGGACCGCCGGTTGGGTACGCCGTTCGCCGGTCGTCTCCGCCGTCGCGATCCGGGTATCGGACCCGGCCGACGCCTCCTCGCGCTGGCCGGTGATCGGCGACCGACGGGCCGGCGAGTCCACCAGTGCCCGGTCGGGTGGCGGACGGCGGCCTGGCGCCATCGTCGTCGGCACCGGCGTCGCCGAGTGCCGCCTCGACGGCCGCCGCGTCCTGCGCTGCCAGGTACTCGAGTGCGAGATCGATCGTTAGTGAGTCCCCTGCCGACGCCCGCCTGTCCGCCAGGCGGTCGGCGACGTACTCGAGGGTCCCCGAGTCCCTGGTCGCCACGAGACAACAGGTCACCGCCGCCGCGAGGCGAGTCTCCGCCTCGTCGGCGTCGAGCAGTCCGAGAACCGCCGGCAACCGTCGCGTCGCCCCCGCCGGGTCTTCGATACACTCCGCGAGGAGCGAACGTGCAGCCCGGTCGTCGCTACCTTCGGTCATCCTGCCAGGTCGTTTGAAAATGATGACACCCGGTAATGACTGTTGTGCCTCCTGGTCACCACCCCCTGACGACCAACACCACGCACACTCGGTCCCGCCGGCCTGTCGCAGCGCCAGTGGTGGGGACAGTCTGGTCCGCTGGGGTCCCCCGTCACGGGTGCGACTCAAGCTCTCCGAACAGGGCGTCGAGAGGGGGGTCCGAGCGGGTACCCAAAGAGTTCGGTACCGGCCGTATATCATCGGAATCAGATCTGGTAACGCCCGGCCAACGCTTTTCCCGAACTGAAAGAACCGGCAGGTAATGGCACGGAATCCGCGTTCGTTGCTGCCGGCGCTGGTCCGCCGGCGATACGCAGTCAGACTGGGAGCCGCCCTCCTGCTCGCCATCGCCCTGATGGTCGCGTTCGGGGCGGTCATCAGCACGCAGACGTCCGCGACGCTGGAGGAGGACGTCCGGGGCGACCTGACGGCGCTCTCCGCCTCGCAAGCCCAGCAGTTCGACTCGGGACTCACAAACACCCGACGGCTCGCCCGGCTCGGGTCCAGTCACCCAACGCTCGCAACTGGGTCGCCGACCGAGATTCGGGCCCACCTGGAATCGATGATCGACACCGAACAGGTGCCGGAGAACGTCGTCGCGGTTCACTACCTCAACACCACCACCGGAACGTTCGAGACCAGTACCAGCGACCGGTTCGTCGGCGTCAGTCCAGCCGACCAGGGGGCACCCTTCGCGGAGAACGCACCGGCGTTCGAGGGCCCGCAGGACACCTACCTGTCGAAACCGTTCTCGGTGCCAATCGCCGATCACCCGGTCATCGCCGTCCTCTCTCCCGTGGCCGGGACGGACGACGCGGTCCTCGTCTACATGATCAATCTGCAGGATCGGGCCGACGCCATCTCGGCCCAGCGGGCCGACGTCTCGACCGTCGTCGTCGACGGTGACGGCCAGTACGTGGCCCACCCCAACGCGAGTCGGATCCTGACCGAGCACGAGGGCAACGCGACGGCCATGGCGTCGCTCGCGCCGGGGGCGAGCGAGTACATGGCGGGCGACGGGCAGGTGATGGGGATGACGCGACTCGAGACGACGGACTGGGTCGTGATGACCCACGCGGACACGGAGAGTGCGTTCGCACTCGCCTCGCAGATCAACTCCGACCTCGTGGGGCTGTTGCTCTTCGCCATCATCAACCTCAGCCTGGTCGGCGTGACCATCGGCACGACGACGGTCGTGTCCCTCAGGCGACTCTCCGAGCGGGCACGAGCCATGGGTGATGGCGACATGGCCATCGACCTCTCGACGGTGCGCGAGGACGAATTTGGAACACTCTACGCGGCGCTCGACGACATGCGGACGTCCATCCGCGAGAAGATCGCGGAGGCCGAAGACGCGCGGGCCGAGGCCGAGGAGGCACGGGCCGAGGCCGAGGACGCGCGCGCCGACGCGGAGGCCGCCCGGGCGGAGGCCGTCGAAGAGAGCGAAGTCGTCCAGGAGCTGAACGAGCGCCTCGAGGAGAAGGCCGCCGTCTACCGCGACGTGCTGGCAGCGGCCGCCGACGGCGACCTCACCAGACGGGTCGAGCCCGAGAGCGAGAACGAGGCGATGGAATCGGTCGGCGAGGCCATCAACGAGACGCTCGGCGCCATCGAGACGACCATCGCGGACACTCAGGACTTCGCCCGCGCGGTGCGCGAGGCCAGCAGCGACGTGGGCGACAACGCCGCAGCGGTCGACGACGCGAGCAGGCAGGTGCGCGACTCCATCGGGGAGATCCTCGACGGCGCGTCCGAACAGAGCGATCGACTCCAGTCCGCGGCCGAGGAGATGGAGGATCTCTCCGCGACGGCAGAGGAGGTCGCCTCCTCGGCCCAGCAGGTCGCCGAGACCTCGCGCTCCGCCGCGGCCGTCGGCGAGGAGGGGCGCACCGCCGCCACCGACGCCGTCGACGAGATGGCCGCGATCGACGAACTGACCGACGAGACGGTCGCGGAGATCTCTGCGCTCGCCGACGACCTCGACGAGATCGGCGACATCGTGGAGCTGATCACCGAGATCGTCGAGCAGACGAACATGCTCGCCCTCAACGCCTCCATCGAGGCGGCGCGGGCGGACGCAGGTGGCGACGGGTTCGCCGTGGTCGCGGACGAGATCAAGAACCTCGCCGAGGAGACCCGCGAGGCGGCCACGGACATCGAGACCCGGATCGAGCGCATCCAGGAACAGGCAGGCGAGACGGTCGACACCGTCGAGACCACGAGCGAGCGCATCACCGCTGGCGTGGACACGGTCGAGGACGCCATCTCGGCGCTGGAGCGTATGGTCGAACACACGAAGGAGGTCGACGTCGGGATCCAGGAGATCGACGACGCGACCGAGCAGCAGGCGAACACCGCTCAACGAACGATGACCACGATCAACGACCTCTCTGAGATCAGCACGCAGACGGCGCGGGAGGCCGACACCGTCGCGGACGCCGCGGCCGAACAGACCGAGTCCATCGAGGAAGTCGCCACCTCGGCCAGACAGCTCGGTGACCGCGCCGGCGAACTCGACGCCGCCCTCGATCGATTCACCGTCTCGGACGACGCGACCACCACCGGTGGTACAGCCCAGGTCGCACGGGGTGACGACTGATGGTCGACGCCACGCTCTGGTTCGGGCTCGGGGCGATCGGCATGGCCGTCGGCTCTCTGCTACTGGCCGCCGGTGACCGGGTGCGGCCGAACCGGGCGGACCGTCGGTACTGGCTCCTGGTCCTCGTCCCCCTGATCGCCACCGCCGCCTACGCGACGATGGCGCTGGGTCTCGGCGGGATCGCCCTACCGAACGGCGGGACCATCTTCGTCCCCCGGTACCTGGATTGGCTGCTCACGACGCCGCTGCACGTCCTCTACCTCGGCCTCCTGGCCGGCGTCGGGACGGCGGTCGTCGGCCGGGCGATGGCCCTGCAGGCCGCGACCATCGTCCTCGGGTTCGTCGGCGGCCTCCTCGGCGGCTTCGCAGCGGCAGTCCTGTACCTGCTGGGCTGTCTCGCCTTCGCCGCCGTGGTATACCTGGTCTTCACCGACTTCGTCGTGACCGTCCGGGACCAGAACGACGGAACCCAGGCAGTCTTCCGGAAGCTCCGGGCGTTCATGATCGTCCTCTGGCTGATCTACCCGGCGATCTGGCTGCTGACGCCGACGACGACCGGCATCATGGACGTCGAGACCACGGCGCTGGTGGTCTCCTACCTCGACCTGGTCGCGAAGGTCGGGTTCGGACTGATCGCCCTGAACGGCCAGCTGGCGGCGGTCGAGACCGTCACCGGGACCGCGGCGGCGGACGCGTAAACGCTTAACCCGGCGGCCCCCGGCATAGGCCCATGGACGTTGCTGTACTCGGCGCCGACTCCCTCGGGCGCGACCTCGCCGCCGTCGCCGCTCGCGCGGGACACGTCGTCCACCTCCACGACGCCGAGGCGACCGCCGCCATGGACGCCATCGACGAGGTCGAGCGGAGCTTCGACGACGCCGTGGCCGCAGGGGAACTCTCGGCGACGGAGCGCGACGCGGCCGTCGAGCGACTCGACGCGACGACCGGCCTCGAGGCGGCCGTCGGCGACGCCGCGTTCGTGGTGGTGACCGGCCGGACCGACGAGGCCGACCTCCAGTCGCTCTTCGCCGAAGTCGAGGACCACGTGGACCGGGAGAGCGTCGTCGCGACGACGGCCTGCGAGGGGTCCGTCACCGCCGCGGCGGCGGGATTGCGCCACCCGGACCGGGCCATCGGGCTCCACGTGACCGATCCCCGGTCGGCCAGTCTGATCGAGGTCGTCGTTCCCGACCAGGCCGACGCGGACACGGTCGACCGCGCGACCGAGTTCGTCGACGGCCTCGGTCTCGTTCCGGTCGTCGTGGCAGACGTCCCGGGCGTCGTGTCGACCCGACTCGCGCTGGCGAGCGAGGTCGAGGCCATGCTGATGGTCGTCAACGGCGTCGCGAGCGTGGCGGACGTGGACGACGCCGTCGCCCGCACGCACGACCACCCAGTGGGTCCCCTGGAGCGGGCGGACAGGGCGGGTCTCGACGCCCGGCTCGCGTCCCTGGAGCGACTCGCAGACGCCCTGGGCGAGCGCTTTCGCCCGCCCGGGATCCTCGCAGACCTCGTCGACGCGGGCCACACGGGGATGCGCGCCGGCGAAGGATTCTACGTCTGGGAGAACGGGACTCCCACCGAATCGGCACTGCCCGACCCCGACGTGGTCGACCGCGTGGCCGGCCCTGACGATCCGTCGCGATAGCCCGCCGGGCGGGCGACCCCGGCTAATTTGACAACGGTTAAAAGCAGGCGTCGGATAGGGATACGCATGAGTGAGAGCGAGCAGCGCCAGGCGCGAAAGTGCATCTCCTGTGGCGTGAACATCGCCGGCACGAACGCCGCCGCGTTCAAGTGCCCGGACTGTGGCCACCAGATCTACCGCTGTGCCACGTGCCGCAAGCAGAGCAACCTCTACGAGTGCCCCGAGTGCGGGTTCACGGGACCGTAACCATGGGAAAGGTCGCAGCCGCAATCAAGGTCATGCCGCAGAGTCCCGAGGTCGACCTGGACGCGCTCCAGGAACGCCTCGAGCAGGTACTCCCCGAGGGCGCCCGGATCAACGGCTTCGAGCGCGACGACGTCGCGTTCGGACTCGTCGCACTCATCCCGACCGTGGTCGTGCCCGACGAGTCGGGTGGGACCGAGGCCGTCGAGGAGGCGTTCAGCGACGTCGAGGGCGTCGAGTCCGTCTCCGTCGAGAACGTCGGCCGCCTCTGACGTCGTAGCCGGCACCCAACCAGTCGCGCCTTCTTCGCCGACGTACGGCCGTGCTCAGACAGCCGTCGCTGCTGTGGTGGCAGTCACGAACGTCGTGACTCGCCGCCACGCGTCGATTCGAGAGGTGATCGGTGAGAGCCCTCTGACGGAGCGCTCCCGAGAGCGGCTAGCCGATCACCCCTCGAACTCCGTCGGAAGCGGGGTGGTCTCGTTCCCGTTGGTCTCGTTTCCGTCAGTCACGTTGGCGTCGGTCACGTTCCCGTCAGTGACGTTGGCGTCGGTCACGTTCCCGTCAGTGACGTTGCCGTCGGTCACGTTGCCATCAGTGACGTTGCCGTCGGTCACGTTGCCATCAGTGACGTTGCCGTCGGTCACGTTGCCATCAGTGACGTTGCCGTCGGTCACGTTTCCGTCAGTGAGGTTGCCGTCGGTCACGTTCCCGTCAGTCTCGTTGTCCTCACCGGGAGCTGGCTCCGCGGGTTCGGCGGGCTCCGCTGGCTCGCCCGGTTCACCCGGTTCAGCTGGCTCGGCCGGTTCCGGAGTTTCGGCCGGCGTCTCGGTTTCCGTCGGCGTCTCCGTCTCCATCGGCGTCTCGGTCTCGTTCACGGGCTCCTCGGACGGGAGGTGGACGCTGAGCGTGGCGTCCTCGGTTACCTGAACGTCGAAGGTCGTGTTCGCCGGCGCCTCCTCCGGGATCATGTATCCGACCGCCATCCCGGTGTAGGCCGTTCCGTTCTCCAGGGACACGTCCTCGATTGCCACGAGCGGCCCGTCGTTCGTCGGGGTGGACTCGCGGATCTCGACAGAGTAGTTTCCGGACGGCACCATGGTGTAGTCAGTGGCGTCCTGGTAGGACACGTTCTCCGCGAGGACCACGCTGCCGCCGGCCGCTGTGACGTCGACTTCCGGGGCGTCCGGTGAGAGGTGAGCGATCCGGAGCGCGGACTCGTTGGCCGCTGGCGTCCAGGCGTCGTCTGCGAATCCGATCGGCTGGAACGGCTGGGTGCCGTTCTCGCTCACCTCCCCCGTGGCAGCCAGGGTGGTGACCGTCCGCGCCTGGACCGACACCGTCCCGTTGAAGACGTCCGTCCCGGAGTCGGCAGCGGAGATGTTGACGGTGTAGACGCCGTCCTGGACGGCCAGATAGTCGCTCACGTTACCGTAGGCCACGTCGGACAGGACCGTCTGATTCGCTATCTCCACGTCCACGGGGGGCGCGTCGGGCGACGTGTGGGCGACTCGCAGAAACGCGGTCTGTTGTGCGTTGTTGCCCGCAATCACGACCCCGTCGGTTCCAGCGTCTGCACCGTCGTTTCCAGCGGTCTGTGCGAAGACGACGCCGCCGACCGCCACGACGCTCCCCAACAGGAGCGCCACGACCAGTACGGCCGACAGCTTCTCGTGTGTCCTTGCTGACATTGCGAACGAACCTAAGACGGATTCTCCCTTTGTTATCCGTCACGAACGGCCACGAAAGGTAATCTAAATTGGACCAACTGGTTCCGGCCACGACACAACAACAGCGCCGGCTCGGCGAAATCCGAGCCTATGGCCGGTTGCCTGGCGTTACCAGAGCGACGCGGCGGTCGTTCTCACGGTTCGGACGGCGGCCCGGCTCACCGGACGATGGTCACCGGGACCGGGGCGCGACGGGTGACGGTCTCGGCGACGCTTCCGAACAGGATTCGCGACACGCCGGAGCGGCCGTGGCTGCCAACCACGAGGTGGTCGACGTCGTGGTCCTCGACGTAGTCGACGATCTCCCGGCTCGGCTGACCGACCACCACGGCCGTCTCGAGGTTCGCGTCGACGTCGAAGCCTGCCTCCGCCGCGCGATCCGCGGCGGCCTCGCAGCGCGCCTCACCGGCCTCGACGGCCTCGTCGTACGTCTCGTGCGTGTAGTAGGTGCCCTCAAGGTCGGCGTAGACGCCTTCCATCGGGTCGACGACCGTCAGGACCGTGATCCGGTCGTCGCCGAACTGGTCGACCGCGTGGTCGAGCGCGCGCCACCCCTGGTCGGACCCGTCGATGGCCACGAGGACGTGTCTCGTCATACTGGGGCATCGACCCACCGTGGCAAAGGCGTTGCCCCGCCGGTGGCGCGACGACCGGACGCGCCAGAGCCGGCGGCTGGCCGGCGCGGAACGCACGTTTTATACGTCCGACCGGACAACCAGCGTTCACGAATGCCCAACTCGCACGGACCACGGAAGGGGACGCGGAACAAGCTCAAGAACGATCCCCGAGACCGCGGCACGTCGCCGCCGCAGCGCGCCGTCCAAGAGTTCGACGTCGGCGAGAGCGTTCACCTGTCGATGGACCCCAGCGTCCCCGACGGACGCTACCACCCGCGATTCGACGGCCGAACCGGCGTCGTCGAGGGTCGCCAGGGCACGGCCTACAAGGTGACGATCACCGACGGCGGCACCGAGAAGACCGTCATCGCCAAGCCCGCTCACCTCCGGCGCCAGGAATGACGATCTTCAAGGAGAAGCTCGACGAGGAGTACCTCACCGTCGCCGAGACCAAGGAGATCCTCGCCGATCTGGAGGCCGAACGCGCCGACGACGAAGAACGAGAGATGCGGTACGAACTGGCGCGGGCCATCGATCACGTCAACCGCTTTGCCGAACTCGACGCCGAGGAGTCTCGCGAGTTCGTCGACCAGCTCCTCGACCTGGAGAAGGTCGACGAACCGACCGCCTACAAGATCGTCGACCTCGCACCCCGCGACCGCGACGAACTCCGCGCCATCTACGCCCAGGAGCGGTACACCCTCGACGGCGACGAACTCGACGAGATCCTCAACGTCGTCAAGCAGTACGTCTGAGGCCGGATCGTCGCAGTACCGTCCCCGATTCCGTCACCCCACTTCCTTAAGTGGTCGCTGACCGTACGACCCTGGTATGAGCGACGACGAGCCTGCCGACTCGGACGATGAGGGGCTGGTGGCGGTCGTACTCGACGTCCTACCCCACGGACGGGCGGAGGACGACCGCCCTCAGTACCAGAAGCAGCCGCTCGTCTACGCGATGGGGATCGGGGGGTTCGACCTGCTGGAGTGCGTCGTCGAGGACACCGAAGACGTGGCCATCGGAGACCGGATCGACGTCGCGGACGCAGCGTTCGTCGAGCACTGCAACCACGTCGACTACGACGACCTCCCGAGCGGGGCGGCCGCCGAACTGGACTACGCCGTCGAAGACCTCGTCGCCGCTGAGGAGGAGCGCTTCGTGGACTTCTACAACGACGCCCAGCCGATCACCCTCCGCCTGCACCAGCTGAACCTCCTCCCCGGTATCGGCAAGAAGCTGCGCAACAACATCCTCGACGAGCGCGAGGGGCGGCCATTTCAGAGCTTCCGCGACCTCGAGGAGCGCGTCAGCGGCCTCCACAACCCCGAAGAGGTCCTCGTCGAGCGTATCCTCGAGGAGCTCCGGGAAGAGGACCTCAAGTACCGTACCTTCGTGCAACGGGACGACGGGGAGTGATGGGGGACGACCCGGCCACGGACCGCCGCGACCCCGACGCCCTCCGCCGACGCGCCGACGTCTTCGGCGACCCACGGTTCGACCAGCACTTCCTCGTCGACGATCGCGTCCTCGACCGCCTCCCGGCCTACGCGACCGAGATCGGCGCTGACCTGAGCCACGTGCTCGAAATCGGCGCGGGGACGGGGGCGCTGACCGACCGCCTCCTCTCCGTGGCCGACCACGTAACGGCGGTCGAGCGCGATCCGGACCTCGCCGCGTTCCTCCGCGAGGAGTTCTCCGAGGACGTCGCCGCCGGGGCGCTCACGGTGGTCGAGGGCGACGCACTGGCGGTCGATCTGCCCGAATTCACCGCCGCCGTCGCGAATCTGCCCTACGGTGCCTCCAGCGAAATCGCCTTCCGCCTCCTTCCGGCTGGCCGACCCACGGTCCTGATGTTCCAGCGGGAGTTCGCCGAGCGGATGGCCGCAGGCCCCGGCGACGACGAGTACGGTCGGCTGTCGGTGGCTGCCGGCCACTACGCCGCGGTCGAGATCGTCGAGATCGTCCCGAAGGAGGCCTTCGACCCACAGCCGGCAGTCGAGAGCGCCGTCGTGCGGACGACGCCACGGGATCCCGACTACGAGGTCCCCTCCGACGACTTCTTCCTCAGGTTCCTGAAGGCCGTCTTCACGCAGCGGCGCAAGACCATGCGCAACGCCGTCCGAAACACGGCCCACATCTCGGGCCTGGGCGCACCGGACGCCGTCGTGGACGCCGCAGCCGAGGCGCAGATGGACGAGCGAGCAGGCGACCTCGCACCGGCTGACTTCGCGGCGCTGGCCCGACTCGCCTGGGACGTGGGCGACCCGCAGGAGGTGACCGAGTGACCCCCGACCGACGCCGCCCGCGGACTGACGGCGGCGACGACCAGCGCCGGCCCCAGCTCGCCGACCACCGGGACGTGCCATCGGTCTATCAGGCAGCGGAGGACTCGGACCTCCTGGCCGAGACGGCGGTCGGGCACCTCGACGGCGACGAGTGCGTCCTCGACGTGGGCACCGGCTCGGGCTACGTCGGTCTCGCCATCGCCGAGGAGACCGGGGCAGAGGTGCTGGGCTGTGATCTGAGCCCCATCGCCTGTCAGCAGGCCGCCGACGAGGGCCTGCCCGTCGTCCGCGCGAACCTCCTCGACCCCTTCCGCGACGGCGCCTTCGACGCCGTCGTGTTCAATCCGCCCTACCTGCCGACGGATCCCGGGCGCGAGTGGGACGACTGGATGGAACTGGCGCTGTCCGGCGGACTGACCGGCCGTGAGGTTATCGAGCCGTTCCTCGCAGACCTCCGACGGGTGCTCGCGCCAGACGGTGACGGGTTCATGCTGCTCTCCTCGGTGACCGGCATCGACGCCGTTCGCGATTACGCGCGGTCGCATGGCCTCACTACGATGGAGGCCGCCGACGAGGCCCATCCCTACGAGCGCCTGGTCGTCCTCCACCTCCGGCCGAGCCGGGGCGGCGAATAACCATCACGCATGAAGCCGAACAGGAAATATTAAAGGCCGTCATTTCTTAGAGCCGTCAATGACGCGGGTAGTTTCGACCACACCCGGCCTGTATCCGCTCCCGGACTGGGCCAAAGACGACCTCTCGGACCTGAAAGGCCACCAGAAGGAGAACCTCGTCGATGGTGACGAGGACCCCGCGACGCGGGACGCCTACGAGCGCGCCCGCGCCGAGGTGATCGAGCGCCAGCAGGCTGCCGGTCTCGACCGCGTCGTCGAAGGCCAGCTTCGCTGGGACGACATGCTCGCCCACCCACTGGCCGTCCACGACAGCGTCGAGACGCGCGGTATCGTTCGCTACTACGACAACAACAACTTCTACCGCGAGCCGGTGGTGACCGGCGACCTCGACGCCGACGGCGACGTCGCTGCCGAACTCGAGGCGGCCGCAAATCTCGTCGACGAGGGCCTTCAGGCCGTCCTGCCGGGGCCCTACTCCCTGGCGGACCTCACCACGGACGAGCACTACGGCGACGAGGCGGCATTCCTCGACGCCGTGGCCGAGTTCCTCGCAGGAGAGGTCGCCGCCTTCCCCGACGTCGAGACGCTGTTTCTCCTCGAACCGTCCCTCGTCGAAAACGCGCCCGGCGACGGGACCGACGAGCGCGCGAGCGAGGCCATCGACGCGGTGGCGACCGCGACGGACGCCGACGTGGTCCTCCAGCCCTACTGGGGCGCCCTGGAGGAGAAGGTCCACGCCCACGTGCTCGACGCCGACGTCGACGCGCTCGGCTACGACCTCGTCTCGGACCCAGACGCGAACGTCTACAACGTCCAGGAGTACGGGACCAAGGCGGACGTCGCGCTGGGGCTGGTCGACGGTCAGAACACGCTCGTCGAGAGCGCCGAGACGATCACCGAGCGCATCGACTGGTTCACCGAGCAGGTGCCCGCCCAGGACTTCGAGACCGTCTACGCGACGGCGAACACCGAACTGTTCTACCTGCCCGTCAACAAGTTCGAGGCCAAGCTGGACGCCCTTGGCGCGGTCGAACGCACGGAGGTGACGGCATGAGTACCCGCGAGCAGTTCCGGCCCGAGGACCACCCGAACGACCACTTCCTGCTAACGACCGTCGTCGGCAGCTACAAGAAGCCCAAGTGGCTCGACCGGGCCCGCGACCTCTTCGAGGACGACGAGGCCACGTTCGACGCCGACGACTTCGAGGAGGCGAAAGACGACGCGGCCCGCCTCATCACCGAGGAACACGAGCGGTCGGGTCTCGACGTGGTCGTCGACGGCGAGATGCGCCGCAACGAAATGGTCGAGTACTTCGCCCACCGGATCGACGGCTACGAGTTCAACGGCCGCGTCAAGGTCTGGGGCCACAACTACTTCGACAAGCCGAGCGTCGTCGACGAGGTGTCCTACGGCGAGGAGTGGCTCGTTTCCGAGTACGAGTTCACGTCGAACGTGGCGTCCCGCCCCGTCAAGGTGCCGATTACGGGCCCCTACACCCTCGCCAGCTGGTCGTTCAACGAGGTCTACGACTCCGACGCGGAGTTGACCTACGAACTGGCCGACCTCGTCAACGAGGAGATCGAGGCCCTGGTCGAGGCCGGCGCGAAGTACATCCAGATCGACGAACCCGCGCTCGCCACGACGCCGGACGACCACGCCATCGTCGGCGAGGCCCTGGAGCGCATCGTCGCGGACGTGCCCGACGACGTCCGCCTCGGTCTGCACGTCTGTTACGGCGACTACTCGCGCATCTACCCGGAGATGCTCGAGTACCCCGTCGAGGAGTACGACGTCGAACTCTGCAACGGCGGCTACGAGCAACTCGACGTCTTCAAAGAGCCCGAGTTCACCAAGGACCTCGCGATGGGCGTCGTCGACGCCCACGTCGGCGAGGTCGAGTCCGTCGAAGAGATCAAGGGCAACATCCGCAAGGCCCTGGAGGTCGTCCCACCCGAGCGCCTGACCGTCAGCCCCGACTGTGGGCTGAAGCTGCTCCCCCGCGAGGTGGCCTACGGCAAGATGGAGAACATGGTGACGGCCGCTCGCGAGATCGAGGCGGCACTCGACGCCGGCGAGATCGACGTCGAATCGCCGGCCGCCAGCGCGGACGACTGACGGCGGTCGGGCACGGCCACCCTGGACGTCGCCACGTCGTCCCCGTGAACCGAGCCGCCCGATTCCCGGTCCGGCGCCTAGCTTTATTTCGTCCACGCTCGACTGTATAGACGAGGGATTAGGATGCGAGACAGCAACTGCCGCGCGGAGGTATACCTCCGGACAGACACGATCGGAACCTACGACGCCCAGCAGCGGGTGCTGGACCGGATTCAGCGACTCGACGAGCAGGGCGTCTTCGACGCGACGGGCGTCGCGTCGCGGTGGGACGGCATCGAAACCTACGCGAACGACGTCCGACCGGCCGCCATCGAGACGTACGAGGAATTTCGCGACTGGGCGGCGGCCAACGACTTCTCGCTCCAGCCGGCCTTCGACCAGCGGCCCCGATACGTCACGGGGACGACGGAGGTTCGCGACGCGGTCATCTTCCCCGTCGTCGCCATGGCCGTCTACGTCGACGACGACCTCCGGGCGGTCCTCCCGTCCACCGACGAGTTCGGCCACTACACCGTCCACGAGGCCCTGGAGGGGTTCGAGCGCGGCGACCTGGATCGCTGGCTCGCGCGGTTCCGTGGCGTCACCGTCGATCGGACCGAACCCCGGATCGAGGCGACCGCCGACCTCTGAGAGTTCACCGGACCACTTTTGTGCCCCTGTCGACACGTTAGGGCCGCCATGGGAGACGATTCGTTCGTGGGTCTCACGGTCGACCAGCAGCTCGCCGTTCTCGGAGGCCTGGGACTCGCGCTGGTCGCGGTGAGCTATCAGATCGGGTCGTCCGTCGATTCGTCGTACGATCCGACGGTATTCGGCATCGGCGTCGTCTGTCTCCTGTACGCGGCGCTCCGGTTCGGGTACGAGCGCCTCGGCTGATCAGGCCTCCGGGAGCGACCCGCCGATGGCGTCGAACTGTTGGCGGAATCGCGCCTCCGCACGGGCCTGGGCCAGCCCTGACTGTTCGGCGAAGGCCGCGTCGAAGCCCGCCATCCGCCAGAGGAGCGTGGCGAAGTGATAGACGGTTCGCTGGCGCTCGTAGTCCGCGTCGGGTTCGAACTCGCGATGCTCTCGGTAGCCGGCGTAGAGACGCTCCCGGAGGTCCGCGCGCGTGCCCTCGTCCTCGAAGGCGGGGTCGATGAAGAGGAAGTCCGTGCGGGCGATGTGGTAGGCCGGGTCGCCAGCGAGGGCGAACTGCCAGTCGAGAACCGTCGTGATCGGCTCTGCCGCGGCGCGGTCGAAGAGCATATTCGCCGGCCGGAAGTCGTCGTGGACGAGGCGCGGAACGCCCTGCGTTGGAATGACCTCGATGGCGTCGTCCAGGTAGGAGTTCGCCTGGTCCTGGAGGTCGTCGAACGGGGAATCCGCCAGGTTCGCCACGTACGCCTCGACGATGTCCCGGAAGAACTGCCGCCAGTCCCAGGTCAGGTCCTGGACGACGAGTCGGTCGTCCGCGAGACCCAGGCGCCCGAACCCCTCGAAGGCGATCTCCGCGTGCATCGCCCCCAAGATCCGCCCGGCCTGTTCGACGACGCGGGCCCGGACCGCCGGGTCGATGGCCGCGAGCGACTCGGCGAGGTTCTGGCCCTCGACGCGCTCCGTGACGAAGTAGGGCGGCACGTCGAGTTCGGGCTCGGACTTGTAGACGAGGATCCGCGGGACGGGCACGTCGGTCCGGTCGGCCACGTACTCGTGGAGATAGGGCTCGATGGCGAAGGCCGCGTCGTCCGCGTCGGTCTGAAACTTGACGACGACCTCGTACTCGTCGCCAGCGTGGACCAGCGACACGAGGAACACCTCCCCCTGGTGGCCGGCGGTGGGCCGCTCGAAGGAGAAGTCGTCGTAGTCGGGCCCCGATTCCTCGAGGACGGCCCGGACGTCTCGCTCTGGCGTCGACACGGTGTCCTCTCTACGCGTAACCCGCTAAAAAACGTCCCCGGTTTCGGCCGCTGAGTGAACGGGCCGATTGCCGCCGCCGGCCGGCCTTACTCGTAGAGCCAGGCGTCGTCGATGCGCTCGTACTCGACCAGTTCGTCCTCGTCGAAGAACAGGTCGATCTCGCGCTCGTTCGCACCGGGATCCTCGTGGTCGGAGCCGTGGATGAGGTTCCGGCCGAGGTCCAGGCCGAAGTCGCCCCGGATCGTCCCGGGGTCGGACTCGGCGGGGTCCGTCTCGCCCATCATGGTCCGGACCTGGGCCGTCGCGTCCTGGCCCTCCCAGACCATCGCCATGACCGGACCGGCAGTGATGAAGTCGACCAGGTCCTCGAAGAACGGTTTGCCCTCGTGCTCGCCGTAGTGCTCGTGGGCGAGGTCCTCGTCGATCTGGATGAACTTCGCACCGACCAGCGTCAGTCCGCGGTCCTCGAAGCGCGAGACGATCTCGCCGATCAGGCCGCGCTGGACGCCGTCGGGCTTGACCATCACGAAGGTGCGCTCGTGGTCGCTCACGCCTCGGCCTCCTCAGTCTCTTCCTCGGACTCGTCGTCCGCGGACTCCGCGTCGTCGACCGCGTCTTCGTCGACGTCCGCTTCCTGAGAGTCTGCCTCGGATTCTTCGGCCTCGTCAGACGGTGCCTCGTCGGCATCGTCGTCCGCTTCGTCGGCGTCGGCTGCTGCCTCCTCGGCCGCCTCGGCCTCGGCCTCTTCGAGGTCCGGGGTCGTCCCCGCGTCCTCCCGCTCGTCGACCTCCTCGACGGTCTCGGGGTCGACCTCGTCCGCGGCCGTCTCCGTGACGGTCTCGCCGCCCGCTGCCTGGCCGGCGGCGGTCCACTCGAGGTCGCGGGCCTCGCGCCCGAGGTCGGCGTTCTTCTCGCACTTCGCCGAGCAGTAGTGGACGGTCGAGCCGTTCGTCCGGACGAACATCGTCCCGGTGCCGGGTTCGATGTCGGCACCGCAGTAGTCACACTCGCGTGATTGGGGCATTATTGTCCTCCGATGGTGTCGGCCTCGCGGGCCGTCTCGCGCAGCTGGAGGACGTCGCCTTCGCGGACCGGGCCGAGAACGTTCCGGGTGATGATGCGACCCTTGTTCTCGCCCTCGCGGATGCGGCACTTGACCTGCATGGCCTCGCCGTGCATCCCCGTCCGGCCCACGAGCTCGATGACCTCCGCTGGCGTCGAGCCACCGCCACCGTCTGAGTCCTCTGCGCTCATCTCAGCTCACCTCAGCGGAGTTCCTCGACGGTGTCGGCGATGTCCTCGACCTCGTCGGCCGCGTCGCCGGCGTCCGTGATGGCCGCCGCGGCGCTGCCGACCTCGAGGCCGGCCGCGTGACCGAGGTCGTCCTGGGCCGCGACGAAGACGAACGGCACGCCCTTCTCGTCTGCGAGTTCCGGGATGTGCATGACGATCTCCTCGGGCTGGACGTCCTCGGCGACGTACACGAGTTCTGCGTTGCCGCGCTCGACGGCCTTGGTCGCCTCGTTGGTTCCTTTCTTTACCGATCCTGTGTCCCGTGCGATCTCGAGGGCCTCGAGGGCATCCTCTTCGAGATCGGCTGGAACGTCGAAATCTACGTACACTGGCATGGATGGATCACCTCCCGCGCGTAGGCTCGCACTCCCCCGCCCTGGCGGACTCTTCCGCCTGCCGTCTGATGAGGACGGCCTGACTGTCCTGTGGGGGCTGGGAGCGTCATCAACCTCGCGCAGGCTGTACCAACAGGTCCAGCATCGGCCCCTAAAGCGCTTTCGAAGCCGCAACGGGGTGTGAGGCCGGCGCACGGGGTCGAGCGCCCAGCTTACCGATCCTGGCCGAGGGCGTCCGCCGCTCCCTCGATGGTCGACGCGGCCTCCTGCACGAGCGAGGTCACGACCTCACTCGCCGGGCGGATTGCGTCGGTCGTGCCCGCGCTCTGGCCCGCGTACTGCGGGAGCGAGTCGGGATCGCCCGTGACGCCCGCGACCGGCGGCACGTCGTCGAACCGCTCGACCGTCGTGCCGTCGGGGAGGGACGCCACGGCGTCGCCCTCCCCGGGGCGCTCGCCAGGCGGTGGTCGGCCCGCCGCGTCCCACTCCGCCACGGTGTCGGTGACGAGGGTCCGGTGGTCACGACCCGGCCACCCGCCGTCGAACAGGGTCGACCGGACGGTGTCTGTCTCCCGCGCCGCGACGACGGCCGCCTTGTACTCCCGGTGGGCAGACGCTTCCGCCGTCGCGACGAATCGCGTCCCCAGCCAGGCCCCGTCCGCACCGAGGGCGAGACTGGCCGCGACGCCCCGCCCGTCGCCGATGCCACCGGCAGCCAGGACCGGTACCTCGGGAACGGCGTCGACGACGCACGGCACGAGGGCCATCGTCGACTCGTCACTGTCCAGGTGCCCCCCGGCCTCCGCACCCTGGGCCACCACCACGTCGACACCGGCGGCGACGGCCGACTTGGCCGCCCCGGCGCTGCCGACCATGGCGATCACCGGGACGCCCGCGTCCTGACAGCGATCCAGGTGGGGTGTGGGGTCGCCGAAGGAAAACGAGACGATCGGCGCCCCCGCGTCGAGACAGGCGACGAGGTGCTCCTCGACCGGCCACTCGACGGTGCGCTCGTCCAGTACGAGGTTGACCGCGAACGGCCGGTCGGTGCGGCCCCGCGTCCGCTCGATCGCCTCCCGCGTCTCGTCGGGGTCGCGCCACGTCACGGCGAGCGTGCCGAGACCGCCGGCGTTCGACACGGCAGCGGCCAGGTCGGGACAGGTCAGGCTCCCGATCGGGGCCTGTGCCACGGGGTAGTCGATTCCCAGAACGTCACAGAACGGCGTCGAGAGGCCGGGCATACCGGGTGACCGAGCCGTGAGATAAAAAGGCCGGCGTCCCCCGAACCGGTGGGCCCTTGCCGCTCGCTCGCGATGGTCGAGACATGCGCGATCTCGTCGAGCGACTCGTGGGCGAGGCCGAGCGCGCCGACGAGCGCAGACTCCTCGTCCTCGCGGGCGATCCCGCTGCGACCCGCGACCGGGCGACGCTGGCCGTCGAGGCCGCCGACTTCGACCACGCAGACGTGACGTCGATCGGCGAGGACGACGCCCTGCCCGGCGAACGAGTCCCCCCGCGCCGGTCGGGCGCGATCCTCGGGACGACCCGGGCGGCGATCGTCCTCGACTGCCACGTCGCCTGCCGACCGAACGCGATCGGACGGGCCGCTGGCGCGGTCGACGGTGGCGGGCTCCTCGTCATCCTGGCGCCGCCACTAGACGAGTGGGCCGACCGCCGCGACGGCTTCGACGAATCCCTCGCCGTTCCCCCATTCGACGTCAGTGACGTGGCCGGCAACTTCCGGACGCGACTCGTCGAGACGCTTCGGCAGCATCCGGGCGTCGCCATCGTGTCGGTCGGTGACTCCCCGGACGGCGACCACGTGGAACGCAACGGGCTCACCGATCCCACCGCACCCTCGTTCTGTGCCCGTCCCACGCCCCCACCGGACCACGCCTTTCCCGCGAGCGCGTACGACGCCTGCCTGACGGCCGATCAGGCCGACGCGGTCGCTGCCTTCGAGGGACTCAGCGACGAGGGCGGGGCGCTGGTGGTCGAGGCGGATCGGGGACGCGGGAAGTCAGCGGCAGCGGGACTCGCCGCGGCCGCCCTCGCCCTCGACGGTCGCGACGTGCTCGTGACGGCGCCAGCGTACAGAAACGCCGAAGAGGTGTTCGTCCGCGCGCAAACACTCCTCGTCGACTGCGGCGAACTCGCGGGGCGCGATTCAGAGACTCGCCCCCGGCGTCTCTCGACGGAGACGGGCCGGGTCAGGTTCGCCCTGCCCGCCGATGCCGTCGCCCTCCCCGGCGACCCCGACGTGGTGATCGTCGACGAAGCGGCGGCCCTCCCCGTCCGGACGCTCGAACGCTTCCTCGCGGCCGACGCCGTCGCCTTCACAACGACCATCCACGGCTACGAGGGGGCGGGCCGTGGCTTCTCCGTTCGGTTCCGGGACCGGATCGCGGAGTCCGCCCTCGCGGTCACCGACGTCAGACTGGACAGACCCATTCGCTACGAGACCGGCGACCCCGTCGAAGTCTGGGCATTCCGCGCGCTCGCCCTGGACGCCAGTCCGGCCGTGGAGCAGGTCGTCGCGGACGCCACGCCGGCGTCGGTGACCTACCAGCACCTCACCCCGACGGACCTCCTCGCTGACGACGCGCTCCTCCGGGAGACGTTCGGCCTGCTGGTCCTCGCACACTACCGAACTGAGCCGAACGACCTGGCGCTGTTGCTCGACGCGCCGAACGTGACCGTCCGGGCATTGACTCACGACGGCCACGTCGCGTCCGTCGCTCTCCTGGCCCGCGAGGGCGACCTGCCTGCGAGCCTTCGCGCGGAGATGTACGAGGGCGAGCGCGTCCGGGGCAACATGCTCCCCGACGTACTGACGAGTCAGCTTCGGGACGAGGACGCCGGCGACCCGGTCGGCCAGCGCGTCATGCGCGTCGCGACGCACCACGCCGTTCGGTCCCGTGGTCTCGGCTCCCACCTCCTCGGAGCGATCCGGGCGGAGTTTGCCGACGACGTGGACTGGGTCGGCGCGGGCTTTGGCGCGACTCCCGAACTCCTCGCATTCTGGCGAACCAACGGCTTCCGGACGGTCCACCTCTCGACGACGCGCAACGACGCCAGCGGGGAACACAGCGCCATCGTCCTCGACGGGTGCTCGGACCAGGGCCAGGCCCTCCTGGATCGCCACTCCAAGTGGTTCTGTCGGCGGGCGCCCTCGATGCTCGCCGACCCGCTCGACGACCTGGACCCCGACGTCGTCCGGGAGGCACTGCGGGCCGTCGCCGCGACGCCTGCCCTCGCTCTCTCGGAGGCCGAGTGGCGCCACGTCGCGGGCATTCCACACGGCGCGGCCATCTTCGACACGGCACCGCGGTCCGTGCGCCGGCTCGCGTTCCGCCACCTCGTCGCCCCGGACGAGGCGGAGCTGCTGACGCCCCGGCAGGAGCGACTCCTCGTCCGGAAGGCCCTGCAGGCGCGCGACTGGCACGCGGTGAGCGACGCCATGGACTGGCACTCCCCCGCGACCTGTATGCGGGCCTTCGGCGAGGCGGTCGCGCCGCTGGTCGAGGCGTACGGCGACGAGACGGCCGCCGTCGAACGGAGGCGGTTCGAGTGAGCGCGATCCTCGGCGTCGACGTGCTGACGCTCGTGGCCTTCGGCCTCCTGGTGGGTGGCGTCGTCGGGAGCCTCGTGCCGGTCGTCCCCGGCGCCCTGCTGTCGCTGGGCGGCGTCTACCTCTACTGGTGGCACACCGGGTACGCCGAACCGCACCTCCTCTGGCTGGTCCTCCTCACGCTGGGCGGGCTCCTCGCGGTGGCCTTCGACTGGCTCGGTGGGGCCATCGCGACCTCCGCGGGGGGTGGCTCGGGGCGAAGTACCCTGGCGGCCGGCATCGTCGGGTTCGCGCTCTTCTTCATCGCCGGGCCTGTCGGGGTCGTCGCCGGTGTTGCCGGGACGGTCTTCGCCCTGGAGTACGTCGGCGGGGACTCCGCCGCGGCCAGCCTCCGCGTCGCGGCCTACGCGACCGTCGGCATCCTGGCGTCGGCGGTTGTCCAGATACTCGTGACGCTGTCGATGCTCGCGTTGATGGCCCTGGTCGTCCTGCGCTGAGCGCGGTCGGTGCGCAAGGGCAATGGTCACGGCGCCACTCCGGACGCCCATGGAGTGCGACATGGCCGGCTGCGAGGACGAGGCGAGCTTCGAGCTCCACATCCCATGGACGGAAAACGAGTACGTCTGTGACGGCCACGCGCGCGTCCGCTCCCGCCAGGACGGGATCGTCGCCGACCCGCTCGACGCCGCCGGCGACGAACTCCCCGAGGGAGCCAGCAACCGAGACGGGACGGAGTAGTCCTATTCGATGGAGCGGGCGAGCATCACCTCGTCCACGTACTCCCCGTCGATCTTGTAGTGGTCCTCGCGGATCGCCTCGATCTCGGCGCCGCGGGAGGTCATGTACTCGACGGCCGCCTCGTTCGTGGCGGGGACGCTCTGGTAGATCTTCTCGAAGCCCTCCGAGCGAGCCCACTCCGTCGCCCGCTCCAGCAGGTGGGTCCCGATCCCGTGGCCACGGTACCGTTCGAGGACGCCCACGGTGAGTTCCGCCACGTGGGAGAGCTTCTCGATCTCGGGGTGTTTGAGGTGGACCCAGCCGACCACGTCGTCGCCGACGGTGGCGACGAAGAACACCCGCGATTCGAGATCGTTGTGGCGAAGCAACACACCCTCGTGTTCGACGACCTGCGCGACGGTCTCGGCGTCGACGTACTCGCCGCTGCCGATGGTCTCCCTGATCGCCCCGACCAGCCCGGTCAGGTCGTCCTCCCGGGCCTGGCGGATGGTGAACTCGACGCCATCTTCCTCGAACTCCTCCTTCGCACCCGTATCGAACGCGACGTGGATCGTGCCGTCGCCGTCTTCCTCCAGCAGGCCGTCGCGCTTGAGAATCGCAAGATGGTGGCCGAAGGCCCGCTCGCCCATCCCCAGTGAGCGCCGTGCCTTCTCCGGCCGCGCCGCCCCGTGGGCCTCCACGTACTCGTAGAGATCCTTCCGATCCGCGTGGTCGATCTCCAGCCGCCCGGTCAGTTCCATGCGAAACGCTACCACCCCCCGTTACTTAATGGTTGCAGCAAATCTCACCGACAGGAATCCGACGATCGTCGAATAGTTTCGTTCGTAGGAAAAAGCCGTCAGTGTCGCTCGGGGACTCGGGTCAGGACCATCGCGACGTCTCGGATGTTGTGCGTGTCGATCAGGAGTTCGGCCGCCTCGCGCAACGCCCAGTCGCCCTCCAGGTCGACGCCGTAACAGGCCGCGTAGAGTTCGAGCCAGATGTTCATCGCGCCCTCCAACGCCTCGTACTCGTCGGGCGGGAAGTGGACCATCAGGCCGCCGGTGCGGGCTTCGACGAACAGGGCCACGGCCTCGCCGGCCCCCTCACGAAGGTATGCCATGGCCCGCTCTTCGTCCGGCGGGGTCTCGGGCGGCGAAAAGTCGCGTTCGTCCCGCTCGGCACGCTCGGCGAGGTCCCAGACCCGCTCGTGGAACCGGGACGCCGCCGACATCTACCCCTGCTCGTATTCGACGCCCTTGCCACCCGACGGGTGCTCCCAGTGGGTGTCGGCGACGATGGCACAGGTCCCACACTCGACGCAGGGCTGCGTGTCCAGGCTGACGAGGTGTTCTTCGCCGCCGTTGGTCTGGACGACCTCGTCGCGGTAGCAGCCACCGCCGAAGTCCGTGGCGCTGACCGGGCAGGCCGTCACGGCCGTCCCGCTCGCGGCGAAGCTATTGTCCTGCAGTTCGATGTGGGGATCGCCCACGTTGTACGTCAGGTCGCCGATGCGCTCGTCGAGTTCAGGCGGTTCGATGTCGTTCGTGCCCTCGATGCGGTCGCCCAGCACCTCGGCGATGCGCGTCGGGACGGTCACGTACGAGAAGCGGGTGTCCGGGACCATCCCGAGGACGAACGGACTGTTGAACGCCCGCTCCATCAGACCGCCGAAGGCCTTGATGCCGACGGAGCCGATGGGCGAGTTGACGATGGCGTCGTTGAGCTTGTTGACGGCGCCGTTCTCCGAGATGGCGCGCGTCCAGCGGTACCGCTTGGGCCGGAGTTGCTCCATCACGCCCTCCTCCTCTAACTTCTGCTCGTAGAGTTGGCCGGCGTTGGACGCGTCGCCGCGGGTCTTTGCCTCGTGATAGGCCTCGGCGGCGAGGCCGCCGGCCGTGACCGCGTGGTTCATCCCCTTGATGATCGGGCCCTGGGCCTGCATCTGGCCGGCGGCGTCGCCGACGAGCAGGAGGCGACCCTGGTGTGGCGAGGGGTGGGCGACCTTCTTCGAGTCGGGCACCAGCTTGGCGGAGTACTCGACCTCCTCGTACTCGCCCTGGAACCACTGGTCGAGTAGCGGATGGGTCAGGAGATTGTCCAGGAGGTCCTGGGGCTCGGCGCGCTCCTCGGCGATGGAGTCGAGGTGGAAGACGGTCCCGATGGACAGCGAGTCCTCGTTCGTGTAGAGGAAGCCACCGCCACGGACGCCCTCGAAGAGGTCGCCCGAGAACAGGTGGGCCGCGCCCGTGTTCTCGCCGACGTCGAAGCGCTCGTCGATGTCGTCGGGGTCCATGTCGACGACGGCCTTGACGCCCTGGAACCACTCGTCTGGCTCCTCCCAGTCCATCAGACCCGCGTCGCGGGCAAGTTCGGAGTTGACGCCGTCCGCGGCGACGATCAGGTCGGCCCGGATCGGGTCGAGTTCGTCACAGGTGACGCCCACGATCTCGCCGTTCTCCCGGAGGAGCCCGTTGACGCGAACCTCCGTTAGAAGGCCGCCGCCGGTCTCGCGGGTCTTCTCGTGGACCTGCTCTGCGAGCCAGGAGTCCATCTTGCGCCGGAGGACGGCGTCACACCAGTCAGTGTCGTGGTGGTGGATCTTCTCGAGGTCGAAGGTCTCGACCTTGCGTCCCGCGACGTTGTGCATCTTGTACTCGTCGATCGGGCGCTCTGCGGCCGCCTCGCGGAAGCCGGGGAACAGCCCGTCGATGGTGTACGGTGCCGACTCCTCGGCGTAGATGAGGCCGCCCGAGACGTTCTTCGAGCCGGCGTCGACGCCGCGTTCGAGTACCAGCGTCTCGACGCCCTGCTCGGCCAGTGCCGCCGCCGCTGCGGCGCCGCCGGGACCGGCCCCGACGACGACCGCCTCGTAGTGTTCGTGGTCCTCAGTCATCGCTTGCCTCCTGCACTGCGGCCGCGAGTTCGCCCTGCTCGAGTGCCTCGGTCAGCCGGGGCAGGACCTCGAAGAGGTCGCCCTGGATGTAGTAGTCGGAGTAGTCCTTGATGTCGGCGTCCGCGTCCGTGTTGATGGAGATGACCGTCTCCGAATCTTCCATGCCGACGGTGTGCTGGACGGCGCCGCTGATGCCCGCCGCGATGTACAGCGGCGGTTCGACCGCCTGGCCGGACTCGCCGATCTGGCGTTCCTCGGTGACGTACTGCTCGACGTGGCCGCCGAACTGGTACGAGGCCGTGATGACCCCACGCGAGAGGCCGAGGTCCGCGTCCTCGAAGGCGTCCACGAGGTCGATACCCAGTTCGATTCCTTCGGTCGGGTCGCGGCCGATACCGCGGCCCAGCGCGACGATGACCTCGCGGCCCGTCAGGTCGACGCCGGAGTCGAGGGTGTCGTGGTCCGTGACCTCCGTCATGAACCAGTCGTCGGGGATCTCGAGGTCGTGTTCCTCGATGTCGCCCTCGCGGTCGCCGTCGGGCTCGGGCAACTCGAAGGTCCCCGGGATGACGCTCGCACCCTGCGGGTGGAAGTCGCGGTGGGGCTTGTCGATACAGAGGATGGTCGAGTACTCGAACCCGGAGAAGTCGGGCCGGGGCATGTGGAGGATGCGCTCGAACTCCTTGCTGTCCCCGGGCGTCCCGGTCTTCGCCGGGTTCGAGATCATCGCGTTCTCGATGTAGAGGTCCGAACAGTCCGAGGCGAGGCCGGAGTCGAGTTCGCCCTGGACCAGCGCGGAGAGGTCCCGACCGTTGTCCGTGGCCGGGAAGACGTTGTACCGTGGCTCGTGATAGTCGCGCCACTCGCGGTCCCAGTCGCGCTGCATGTGGCACATGATCTCGGTGTAGGGCTTGTGCCGGAAGCGCGCCAGGCGCTCGTCCTCGTGGTAGACGACGCGGTCGGCGCCGTACGCGACGGCCTCCTCGGCCAGGTCGCCGACGTCGTCCCCGATGAGCACCGCGACGACGTCCTCGGGGTTGCCTTCCTCGTCCCCGCCGTACTCTTGGTTGTAGTCGTCCATCAGCTGGCGGGCCTTGCCGAGCATCTCCTTCGAGACGTCGATGAGCTCGCCGTGCTGGGTCTCGCAGTAGACCCACATGTCGCGGTAGGTCTCGCCGGAGACGGCCTCGACGTACTGCTTGTCGGCCGTCGGGTGAGAGAGGTCCGGATACTTCTCCTCCGGCGGGACGTACTCGACCTCGGCGGGTTCCTCGTCGCCACCGCCGGTGACCGCCTCGATGCGGTTCTCGATCTGGGACTTGGCACCTTTGCGGTCCTTGCCCATCTCCTCCCGGTCGAGGAGGTCCTCCAGGACGTCGACGTCCTCGACGTCCCGGACCATGTTCGCGATGTCCGCGATGGTCAGGTCGGTCAGGTCGACGGTCTCGGGGTCGACCTCCTCGTCGTCCTCCTCCAGCGTCTCGATTCGGCTCTCGATGAGGGTCTTGACGGGCGGGCGATCCTCCCCGTCCTCCTCGAGGTCCAGCATCTCCTGGAGGTCGTCGACGTCGTCGACGTCCTTGATCTTCGGCCCGAGGTCGGCGATTTCGAACTCGGTGGGGTCGAATGCCGCCACCGTCAGTCACCCCCCGCGAAGCCGACCATCTCGTCGAAGACCTGTTCCATCGCTTCGTCGTCGTCCGGGGTCAGCTCCGTCGCGTCGCGGGCGCCCTCTCCCTTCTCGATCGGGTCGACCCCCGAGACGATGGTCGGGGAGCCGTCGAGGCCGATGAAGTCCGGATCGAGATTCAGGTCCTCGTGGTTCCAGACCGTCACGTCGTCCTCGGCGTCCTCGGCCCGCGCTTTCGTCTCCGCGCGCAGGTCCTTGTACCGCAGCCGGTGTTCTGCCTTCCGGTAGCTCGCCTCGAACTCGGGGTCCGTGACGATGAATGCCGGGAGGTCCGCCTCGACTGTCTCGATCTCGCTCACGTCGCCCTCGACGAGGCGCTTGACCCGCACGGTCTCCTCGTCCTCGTCCACGTCGATGGCGATGACGTGCGTGATGAGCGGGTAGTCCGAGAAGGTCTCGTTGATGTTGAGACACCAGTTCGTCTGGGGACCGGTGTGGCCGGTCTCCCCGTCCGCAGTCTTGAAGCCCGCGAAGACGAGGTCGGGTTCCTCGTCCATGTGCTCGATGCCCGTGGCGATGGTCATCGCCGTCGCCCAGGTGTCTGCGGCGCCCATCTCGCGGTCCGAGAAGAGAAAGAGGTCGTCCGCGTAGACGTCGCGCATCCCCTCGACGAGGATCTCCTTGTAGCCCGGCGGGCCCATGCTCGCCAGGGACACCGTGCCGCCGTGTCGCACCTTGGTCTGCAGGGCGGCCCGGAGGGCCACCTTGTCGTTCGGATTCATCACCGTCGGCGTCTTCCCGCGCTCGAGGTGACCGTCCTCGTCGAAGGAGACTTTCCCCTCGCGGAAGTCCGGTACGCCCTTCGTAAGTACGACGCTACGCATTATTGGTACCCTGTGTGAAATCCACACCCAGTGCGTCCTAAGTGTTTCGTCATCCGTCGACACGGCCGGCGTCTCCCGGTCTGACGGGCCGCTGGCTACCGGCCGAGCGACGCGGTCGTCGCCGCGTCGCTCACGGGTGCAGATCGGTCGAGAAGACGGAGCGGTTCAGATGCGGCCGGCGCGACTCGGGTCCACGTCGATGGCGTCGACGGGGCAGACGTCCACGCAGAGCATGCAGTCGATGCACTGGTCCTCGTGGGTCGGGTCGGCCTTGATCTCACTCTCGGGGTGGCCGGGCGTGTCGACCCACTCGAAGACGTCGACGGGACAGTCCTCCAGACAGGCCCCGTCGGCGAGGCAGATGTCGAAGTCGACGGCCACGTGCGTCCCGTGGATGCCCTGCTTCTCCTCGGTGGTGTCCTCGCCGTCGGGCGTCCAGACGCGGTGGCCTTCGTGTCGGTCGACTTCCTCGTAGTTGTCCTCGAACTCTGGATCGATAGCCATGCTACCTAGATCCACCGACAGGCGGCACCTTAAATCTTGGACCGAAGGCAGGCGCGGTGGGGGAGTTTTCGGGTGGCCTAGCTTCCGACGCGCCGGGAACGGCGCCGCAGGTATTTGTGTCAGGGACGCCTGGACCAACGTAGAGGGGTGGCCGACCGCGCCGCCTCGTTTCCACCATGACACAGACCATCGAGATAGACGACGACCTGGCGGAGCGTCTGGACACCCACTGCGAAGAGGACGAGACCCGCGAGGAGTTCATCGTGGAACTCGTCTCCATGTACGAGACGGAGGGCACGTTCCTGCAGGAAGGCTACTCGGAGTAACGGGCACCTTCACCGTACTCGCTCTCACGACCGAGGAGCGGCGGCTCAGGGGTGAGCGAAGTACGTGACGGCCTCGTCGGCCTCGTGGCGGTCCAGACGGACGAACCCCACGCGCTCGAACTGGAGGACGTCGTCGGCCTCGTGGACCGCGAGGCCGGGTTCGGCCACCCCAGAGACGTCACCGTCCATCGTGCGCATTCGCGTGGGAACGCCCCGCTCCGCCGGCACCCAGTGGATCACGTCGACGCCCTCCTCGCGCACGACGTCGATGCCGTCGCCGGTGTACTCGAAGGCGTCGCGCGTGTGCCGGACGCAGCCGTACCCCTTGAGCCAGACGCGGTGGCCGTGGCCGGGGAGGTCTTGCGATTCGACGAGAACGGCCCCACCGACCGGAATCTCGCGCGTCCCGCGCTCATCGTGATCGGGGTGGACCGGCGGTTCGGCCGTGTCCGGCCCGCCGACGATTTGGCGCTCGACCGCCCCGCCGCCGTGGGCCGGGTCGTCGCGCACGAAGAAGGCCCGATCGGCGCTGTCGTCGACGAGTTCCCTGTTGGCAGCGTAGATCGAGGACATCGCGAGATCGACGTTCGACGTGGACGTGCCGAGTTCGATCATCGCCGCGACGATGGACTCGCCGCGGATGCCACGCCGACGGAGGCTGGCCACCGTCGGGGCGCGGGGGTCGTCCCACCCGTCGAGGTCGCCGGCCTCGATCAGTTCGCGGATGCGCGACGTGGACATCGGCACGTCGTAGGCGTCGATCTGGACGTGGCCCCAGTGGATCACCTCGGGGTAGTCCCAGTCGAAGTAGTCGTAGACGAACCGCTGGCGCTTGGCCGAGTCCTGGAGGTCGATGCCGCGGATGATGTGCGTCACACCGGTCAGGTGGTCGTCCACGCCGCTCTGGAAGTCGAGCATCGGCCAGCAGCGGTAGTCGGCGGCCTCCGGACGAGGATGGGGCGTGTCGACCATCCGGAAGGCCACCCAGTCGCGCAGCGCGGGGTTCTTGTGGCCGATGTCCGTCCGAACGCGCAGGACCATTTCGCCGGAGTCGTAGTCGCCGTCGACCATTGCCGCGAACTCCTCGCTGACCGTCTCCACGGCCTTTTCGCGGTGTGGGCAGGCCTCGCCGACGTTCTTCAGCTCGGAGAACTCCTCGCCGGGACACGAGCAGGTGTAGGCCCCGCCGCGGTCGATCAGCTCGCGAGCGTGGTCGTAGTAGGTCTCGACGCGGTCACTTGCTTTGATGACCTCGTCGGGGTCGAAGCCAAGGTAGTGGATCGCGTCGAGGATGGCGTCGTAGGCGTCGAGGTCCGGGCGCTTGACCTCGGGGTCGGTGTCGTCGAACCGGCAGATGAACGAGCCGTCGTAGCGCTCCTCGTAGGTCCCGACGACTGCCGCCATCCGTGCGTGGCCCACGTGCCACGGGCCGTTGGGGTTGGGCGCGACGCGCATGCGGACCTCGTCGTAGTCCTCCACGTTCGGGAGGTCGGGGAGCGTGTGATCGTCCGCCTCCTCCTCGGCGTCGAGTTCGTCGACCTTCGCCGGGGCGAGTTCGGCGAGGCGCTCGCGGCGCTCCGCCGTGTCCATGCCGTTGACGCGCTCGACGACCGGGGCGATGACGCCCGCGATCTCGTCGCCGTGGTCGCGAAACTCCGGGTGCTCGCCCATCAGCGGTCCCATGATGGCCCCCACCTGCGCCTCGCTCTCGTGTTTGAGCGCGTTGAAGAGGGCGTTCACCTCGGCGGCCTCTTCGACCGCGGTCCGAAGGTCGTCGTCCATTACCAAACGCGTCGAGTTCCCCCGTCAAAACCCCGTTGGGTTCGCGACGGCGTCAGTCCGCGAGGCCGGCCTCCGCGAGGCGATCGGCCAGCGGTGCCAGGTCGGCGACGCCCTGGAAATCCGAGACCCGATCCGGGAGCGTCACCAGGTCGAGGTCGGGGTGTGCCTCTCGGAGGTCGGCCACGATCTCCCGCTGGCGTGCCTGCCGAGCGGAACAGCGCTCGCAGTCGTCGTCGATCTCCTCCAGGAGGCGGTTGACCACGATTGTCCCCACGGGAATCTCGGCCTCGCGGAGCTGGTCGATCAGCCGGTCAGTCTCCCGGACGGCGAGGACCTCTGGCGTCGTCACGACGTGGAATCGCGTCCGGTTCGCGTCGCGCAGGACGGTGGCCACGCGATCCATCTGGTCGGCGAGCGCCGCGAATGACGCCGTCTCGTCTCCCTCCTCGCGTCGCCGGCCCAGGGCTGCGTAGGGACCGAGAACCATCGTCCGCGCCGCGTCGGTCTTCCGACGGACCTGATCGCGCAGCGACAGCGCCGTCCTGACGCCCGTCCCGACTGTCTCGGGGAGGTCGAGTAGTCTGAGGGTGTGGCCGGTCGGTGCGGTGTCCACGACGACAACGTCGAAGCGGTCGTCGTCGGCGTACCGCGCGACGGCGTCGAGGGCGGCGAGTTCGTCGCCACCGGGCAGCCCGCCGCTCGCGAAGAGTTCCCGGAGGGCAGCCTCTTCGAGGTCGATGCCCGCGTCCGCGAGTTCGTCGGTCACGTCCTCGAACAGCCTGCGGTACGCCGCGGTCCCAGCCTCCGGATCCGTCTGGACAGCCCACAGGGAGTCGCGGATCGCCGCGGGGTCGCCGTCGAGGGTCGCGTCGAAGGCGTCCCCGAGGGAGTGCGCGGGGTCCGTCGAGATGACGAGCGCGTCGCGACCCGCGCGGGCGAATGCCAGCCCGGCCGCGGCTGCGCAGGTCGTCTTGCCCACGCCGCCCTTGCCGCCGAAGAGGACGAACCGGCCCATGTGGCCCAGAGGGGTGCGGCGTGGAAAAGCGGTCTGCCGGCGAGCGGCAGGCCAGCCCCGAGCGCCCCGCGGGCGCCGCTCAGTAGTCGCGCTCGATGAGGTAGTCGGCGATGCCCGAGAGTAGGTCACGGGCCTCGTTGTCGGGGAGGACCTGGAGATTGTGCTTCCCGCTCGCGACCAGTTCCCGGGCCGTCTCGCGAGCGTACTCGATGCTCCCGGCGGCCTCGAGTTCGTCCAGGGCCGCGTCGATTTCGGCTTCGGTCACGGCCTCCACCGTGTCCGTCTCGACGAGGTGGTCCACGTCGACGCCCTGGTCGCGGGCGTGGACCGTGATGAGCGTCTGTTTGCCCTCGACCAGGTCGCTCCCGCGCTGTTTGCCCAGTTTCTCGGTCGGCGTCGTCAAATCGAGCAGGTCGTCCTGAATCTGGAAGGCACGACCGACGTCCAGGCCGTAGCCGTACAGCGCGTCGACGGCCTCGTCGTGGCCGAGGACGATGGCCGGCGTGCTCGCGGCGGCGGCGTAGAGGACCGCCGTCTTGAGTTCGACCATCTCCAGGTACTCGTCGGGCGTGACGGCGCCGCGGTCCTCGAAGGAGATGTCCAGCGACTGCCCCTCGCAAATTTGCGTGCAGGTCGTCGCCAGTTCGGCGAGAGCGCGGACCGACTGCTCGGCGGGCGCACCCGTCTCCAGCATGTTCTCGAAGGCCTTCGAGTAGAGGGTGTCGCCGGCGAGGATGGCCGTCGAGAGGTCGTACTCCTCGTGGACGGCAGGGACGCCGCGGCGCACCTCGTCGTCGTCCATGATGTCGTCGTGGATCAGCGTGAACGACTGGATGATCTCGATGCTGACCGCGGCGGTCATCAGGTCGATCCGGTCGCCGGACGCCGCCGGAAAGTTGCGGTAGTCGACGGAGAGCGGGTCGACGTCTGCGAGCGCTTCCCCGGCCAGGAGGAGGACTGTCGGGCGCAGTCGCTTGCCGCCAGCCTCCAGCAGGTACCGCGAGGCCTCGTAGAGGCGCTCGGGTCTGGCGACCGGCAGATCGACGTCGATCGCGCTATTGACGTACTCGCGGCGCGCGGCGATGGCTTCCTCGACGGCCTGCTGTCTCGTCATGCGTGCCGACGCTCACTCCTCGACGAGGGTGATCATGTTGCCGTTGCGCGTCACGTGCAGGTCGCGGCCCATCTGGTAGCCCATGTTCTCGGCGAGGTTGACGTAACTCGAGTAGCCGCTCATGTCCTGGTGGGCGGGGATCACGTGCTGGGGCTGGAGCGCGTCCAGCATCGCGTAGTGACCCTCCTGGTTGAGGTGGCCGGAGACGTGGATGTCGTCGTAGATGCGGGCGCCCTGCATCCCCAGGAGCTTCTCGGACTGGTAGCGCTGGCCCTCGTTGGTCGGCTCCGGGATGACCCGGGCGCTGAAGATGACCTTGTCGCCGTCGTCCAGTTCGTAGGGCGTCTCGCCCCGGCCCATTCGGGTGAGCATCGCGCGCGGTTCGCCCTGGTGGCCCGTGACGATGGGCAGGTAGTCCTCCTTGCCCTCGTTCATGACTCGCTTGAACGTCCGGTCGACGGACTTGCGGTGGCCGTACATCCCGAGGTCCTCGGGGAACTCGACGAAGTCCAGGCGCTCTGCGGTCCCGGAGTACTTCTCCATCGACCGCCCGAGCAGCACGGGCTGGCGGCCGATGTCGTCGGCGAACTCCACGAGACTCTTGACGCGGGCGATGTGGCTCGAGAACGTCGTGGCCACGATGCCGCCGTCGTAGTCCTGGACGCTGTACATGACGTCCTTGAGGTGCCGGCGGGCGACGGACTCACTGGGCGTCCGGCCCTTCTTGTTCGCGTTCGTACAGTCCTCGATGTAACAGAGGACGCCGTTGTCCTCGCGACCGATCTCGCGGAACCGCTTCATGTCGATCGGGTCCCCGATGACCGGCGTGTGGTCCATGCGCTTGTCCAGCCCGTAGACGATGGATCCCTCCGGGGTGTGGAGGACGGGGTTGATCGCGTCGATGATGGAGTGAGTGACGTTGACGAACTCGAGTTCGTTGTGGTCGCCGATGCGAGTGGACTCGCCGGCCTCCATCTTGACGAGGTCGTTCTGGACGCCGAACTTCTCCTCGCTCTGGATCTGCTGTTTGACCAGTTCGATGGTGAACGGCGTCGCCATGATCGGTGCGTCGTACCGGTGGGCGAGCTTCGAGATGGCGCCGATGTGATCGAGGTGGCCGTGGGTGGGCACGATGGCCTTCACGTCGCCCTCGAGGTCGGACATGACGCGGTCGTCCGGGATGGCACCCATGTCGATGAGGTCGAGCGAGTGCATCCGCTCCGTCTCCACGTTGTCGTGGATGAGCACCTTCGAGAGGTTCAGCCCCATGTCGAAGACGACCACGTCGTCGCCCGCTCGCACCGCGGTCATCTGCCGCCCGACTTCCTCGTAGCCGCCTATTGTCGCAATTTCGATTTCCATGGTATCACGCCGAGGGGCCGTCCGGGCTTCGGCCGACCGGCGGACGCGTACGGTGCGTCGGGGAGGAGCGCCGACTAGCACCCACCACTGCCGGTGGGCACGGCAGGCCTGCCGTTCGGCCGTAGCCCGCCGCGGCGTCGGGGTCCCGTCCCCGAGCGCCCTGCCCGCTCCCACGTGGGGCGACGGTTGGGCACTCGCCGGCCGTCCAACCGCAACCTGGGACGGCCGTACGCTCGGTTACGCGCCACTTGGGGGCGGGGTGTTAAAAACTGTGCGGGTCCGTCACCGGCCTACCCGTCGTCCGTCGGATCGGCGAGCGGATCCGAGCTGGCGTTCCGGCCCGCCGGCCGGACGGAGTCGGACCCGGTGTCGTCTACGGGCTCGTCGGTGTCGTCCACCGGCGGCTCCGGGTCGTCGTCGGAGGGACCGAAGGCAATCTCCTCGGGCGTCGGCTCCGGCGGGCCCTCGGTCTGGCGAGAGCCGTACTCGTCCCTCCCGGCTGGCTCGGCCTCCTCGGCCGCCTCAGCGGCACCGCCAGCAGGTCCGGTGTCCCGAACCTCGGTCGCCGCCGAACTCGCCGTCGGGTCTGCGTCGACGGGTGCCGCCTGCTCTGGCCCCCCGGCCGTGGCTCCGTCGCCGGCCGCGGCACCAGCGGCCTGAGCCTCGTCGCTGGTCGACCCCGGCGTACTCGAATCGGTCGCGCGAGTCGGTTCAGCGGACGCGGTCGCGAGTTCGCTCCCGGTCGCGACTGCGTCGGCGATCAGCTTGTAGCCGGTTCCCAGGTACCCGATCGCGAGGACGGTGACGCCCAAAAATCCGAGGACGCCACCGGCGGCCAGTTCCGTGGAGTCCGGGCCGCCGGTTCCGACGAGGGAGGGAGCTTCGGGGACTGCCAGGGCGAGGCCCAGGCCCAGTGCGGCACCGCCGAGGAGGGTCACCCCGAGGAGGTAGGCGTAGAGTCGCAACCCGTAGGCCGCGCTCTCCCGGAGTCGCATGGCTGTCATATCCCTGATCCAGAGGACGACGCACATATACATTTCGCCCGACCGTGGCCGACCCAGCCCCTCACTCAGTCGTCGGACCCGTTGACGGTCGTTCCAGGGGATCCCCCGGCGAGAAACGGACCGAGGCCGTCGAGGTCGAATATCGACGCGGGGACGGACACCCCAAGCAGCGCACGCACCTTGCCCGCCATGCCACCGGTGACGTCGGTCGACTCGCTCTCGCCCAGGACATCCGTGACGGCCTGGACCGAGTCGACCGTCTCGACGACCTCGCCGTCGGCGTCGAGCACCCCGGGCACCGTCGAGCAGAGGCCCACGCGGTCGGCGTCGAGCGAGCGTGCCAGCGAGACGACGATCTCGTCGCCGCTGAGGACCGTGACCCCCTCGCCAGCGTGGGGGACGAGGTCACCGTGGAGGATCGGCGTGAACCCCTCGTCGAGCATCGTCTCGACGCCCCTCGCCGGGAGGTCGAGGTCGTCGTTCGCGTCCCGGGCTCCGAGCGAGAGCGGGTGGACGGGGACTGCCGGGACACCGACCTCGCGGAGCGCCGAGACGACCGCGTCGTTCAGCGTGCGCATCGCGCCGTGGATCGCCTCGACGGCCGCGGCGTCGTGCGTCCCGTCGCTATCCGTGACCCCGTGGACCGCAGCGTGGTGATGGCCGAAACTGCCCCCGCCGTGGACCACGACGAGGTCGCCCGACAAACCCGGGTCGGCGTCCGCGATGACGGTCACCGCCCGGTCCAGTGCGGCCCGGTCGATCGTCTCCGGCTCGTCCTTCCGGGTCACGACGCTGCCGCCGAGTTTCAGAACAGTCACCACCGTCAGGCCTCCTCGGTCCTGACGCCCTCGGTGTCGAGTGCCGCCCGGAAGGCATCCTCGCAGCCCGGCGTGTACTCCAGCGCCGTCGTCGTCTCGCTCGTCTCGTCGAGCGCGACGATGCAGCCCCCGCCGCCGGCCCCCGTGAGCTTCGCCCCGAGCGCGTCGGCGTCTCGGGCGGCCCAAACCATGGCGTCCAGGGACCGCGAGGAGACGCCAAGCGCCGAGAGCAGGCCGTGGTTGAAGTTCATCAGCCGCCCGATCTCTTCGACGTCGCCGTCGACGAGGGCCTGCTCGCCGCGCCGGACGACGTCACCGATCGCTTCCACCGTGTCCGCGGCGAAGTCGTACTCCTCGCGGAGCTGGCGGACGCCAGCGACGAGTGCCCCCGTGTCACCCGCGCCGCCGTCGTACCCGAGCACGAACGGCAGATCTGGAGCGTCGATAGTTCGGCAGTCGTCGCCCTCGACGCGGGCGGCGCCACCCATCGTGGAGCAGAAGGTGTCCGCCCGCGATGCCTGGCCCTCCTGGACCTCGTACTCGACGCGGTAGGCGCGCTCCGCGATCTCGCGGCGGTCGAGTTCGGCGCCGAGTTCCCGACTGGCGGCGTCGATGGCGGCCACGACGACCGCGGCAGACGAGCCGATACCGGCCCCAAGCGGGATGTCGCTCTCCACGGTGACGTCGAAGCCCACGTCGTCGACGCCGGCCGCGTCCCGTGCCTGTGCGAGCGCCTCGTTGACGTAGCCGACGCCGGCCTGGACGAGCGAATCGGAGACGTCCACGTCCGGGCGGTCCGTGGCGTCGCCGTCGTACTCGACCGTGAAGCCGTCGAGGGTGAGGTCCGCGGCGTGGACCCGCAGACCCTCGTCGCGGCGCTCGACGGTGACCCGGGCCCGGCGCTCGATCGCGCACGGGACCGCCGGCTCGCCGTAGACCACCGCGTGCTCGCCGAAGAGGTAGACCTTGCCCGGCGCGCTCGACGTAACCATGCGCTCTGCTGGTCGCCGGAGGGTGTTTTAGGTATCGGTGTCGCCCCGCCTCAGATCTCGACGTCGGTGTCGTACTTGACGTAGTTCCCCAGCCAGCCACCGAGCGCCGCGAAGCCGACCGTGTAGACCAGTCCCATCAGGAGCGCGAAGAGGAAGAACGCCCCGCCGATGGCGCCCGCCATCCCGAGACCGTTCAGTCCCATCCCCGACATACCCAGGACGGCGAGGAAGATCGGCCCCACGACGACGAACAGGAGGACCATCGGAATCAGCATGATACCGCCGGCGAGGGCTCCGATCCTGATGGCGCCGTCCCGGTCGCCACCCTGGAGGTAGCCCGAGACCGCCCCGCCGACGAGCGGCGAGAAGGGCACGAAGCCCGCCAGTACCACGCCAACGACGGCCCCGATCAGTGCGTTGACGAACGTGTCGCCTTCGGCCATACTGCCCTCGTCGGCCGTCGCTCGCAAGAGCGTTGTCATTCGACTGTCTGGTCCCCGCGTGCTGCTCGTCGGCGTCGAGACCAACGAAGGGGCGATTACCGACACGACAGACGGAGCACTACGTGGAGAGGTCGATTCGTCACGTCGCGAAGACGAACCCGGAAAGCCGAAACTCAGAGTTCGCTCTCGAAGTCCTCGAGGGCGTATGCCGGCTCCGCGCCGCGGCGGTCCAGCGTCTCGTTGGCCAGGAGCCAGTAGACGACCGAGAGGGCCTTGCGCCCCTTGTTGTTCGTCGGGACGACGAGGTCGACGTTGCTGGTCTGGTTGTTGGAGTCACACATCGCGATGACCGGGATGCCCACCGTGATGGCCTCCTTGACGGCCTGAGAGTCGCCGATGGGGTCGGTGACGACCACGACGTCCGGCTCGATGTAGCCGTCGTACTCGGGGTTCGTCAGCGTCCCGGGGATGAAGCGGCCGGTGCGGGCGCGGGCGCCCACGGCGTCGGCGAACTTCTCGGCCGGGAAGCGGCCGTACTGGCGCGAGGAGGCCACGAGGATCTGCTGGGGATCGTAGTTGGCCAGGAAGTCCGCGGCGGTGCGGATGCGCTGGTCGGTCATCGAGACGTCCAGCACGTAGAGCCCGTCGGTCCGGACGCGGTGGATGAACCGCTCCATGTCCTTGGTCTTCTGCTGGGTCCCGATGTGGACCCCGGAGCCCAGGTAGTCGTCGACGGGGATGAGGAGGTCTGCCTCGTCGTCGGGCATGACGTCCTCGTCCGCGGCCGGCGACTGCTCCTCGGCCTCGTCGGCATCCTCCGGTTCGGCCTCGGCCTCGTCGGCCTCGGCGGGCGCTTCCTCGGTCGTCTGAGCCTCGCTCTCCTCGTCGGCCGCCTCCGTTACCACGCCGGCGTCGTCGGCGGGTTCGGGGTCGACGTCGGACTCGGATGCGTCGAGGCCTTCGTTGTCGTTTCCGCTCATGCGTTGTGCTCGATTCTGATGAGTTCGTTCAGCTTCGCGGTGCGCTCGCCGCCGACCGCGCCCGTCTTGATGAACGGCGCGTCGGTCGCCACGGCGAGGTGCGCGATGGTCGCGTCCTCGGTCTCGCCACTCCGGTGGGAGATGACTGGGTCGTAGCCCGACTCGACGGCCAGTTCGACGGCGTCGACGGCGTCCGTCAGCGTCCCGATCTGATTCGGCTTGATCAGGATGCTGTTTGCCGCCTCGCCCTCGATGCCGCGCTCCAGGCGCTCGACGTTGGTGACGAAGAGGTCGTCGCCGCAGACCAGGGTCCGGTGTCCTCGCGGGCTCGGCCCGCTCGGACTGCCTGCGGCGCTTCGCGCCGCACTGCCGACCCGGTCGGTCAGTTCGGCGAAGGCCTCGAAGTCGTCCTCGTCCAGCGGGTCCTCTACGTAGACGAGGTCGTACTCGTCGACGAGGCCGGCGACGTAGTCGATCTGCTCGGCCGTGTCACGGACGACGTCGCCGTAGACGTAGCCGCCGGCGGACTCGTCGTAGAGTTCCGCGCCGGCCACGTCGAGACCCATCCGGATCTCGAACCCGACGTCGTCCTCGACGGCGGAAATCGCCGCGTCGACGACCTCGAAGGCCGCCTCGTCCTCGATGGACGGCGCCCACGCGCCCTCGTCGCCCTTGCCGCAGGCGACGCCGCGCTCGTCGAGTTCGCCGGCGACGGCGCCGTGGACCGCCGCGTTGGCGAAGACCGCCTCCTCGGCGCTCGGGGCGCCGACGGGGGCGGCGAGGAACTCCTGGATGTGCGTCGCGTCGGCCGCGTGTTCGCCGCCACCGACGACGTTGCCCAGCGGGACGGGGAACGTGTTGCCCCGGAAGGTCCCGCCGAGGTGCTGGAACAGCGGCGCGCCCAGCACGTCTGCGCCGGCCTTCGCGGCGGCCATCGAGATGGCGACCGCGCTGTTGGCGCCAACGTGCGAGAAGTCGTCCGTGCCGTCCGCGGCGTGGAGTGCCGCGTCGACCTCGCGCTGGTCGCCGGCGTAGACCTCGCCGACGAGTCGCGGGACGGCCTCCTCCCGTGCCGCGGCGATGGCCTCGCCGACCGGCAGTTCGATGGCCTCGTACTCGCCGGTCGAGGCACCGCTCGGTGCCTTCGCGCGACCGAATCCGCCGCTCTCCGTCCGGACGTCGGCCTCGACGGTGGCGTTGCCACGGGAGTCCAGCACTCGCCGCAGCGTGACGTCCGTGACGAGCGTCACTCGCCGTCACCCCGCCGCACGGTAAACGGGAGGACGCCCGTGTCGAACTCCTCGGCCGCGATGAGGATCGGCTGGGTCTGCTCGGTCTCGACGAGGACCGGCGCGCCGTAGGCCACCTGCAGCGCTCGCGCGCCAATGATGCGGGCCTTCTCGTACCGATTGTCGGTCTGCTGGGCAGTCATTGGTACGGAGCGACGATGTCGACCAGGTCCTTGTGCGAGACGAGCATCCGGCGACAGCAGTGACGCTCGACGCCGAGGTCGTCGAGGACCAGTTCTGGGTCCTCGGGCTCGTCGGCCTCGCGGGTCCGTGCCTTGAACTCCTCCCAGTGCTCACCGACCACGTTCCCGCACGTGAAACACCGGACTGGGACCATCATGGCTGGATCACCGGTAGGACTTCTGGTAGCGCGCCCGGGCGCCCGGGCCGCCCCACTTCTTGGACTCGGACTGCCGGACGTCGTTGACCAGCAGCGACCGGTCGAACTCCATGAAGGCGTCCCGGAGTTCCGCGTCGTTCGTGTGCTCGACGAGACCGCGGGCGATGGCGGTCCGGGTGGCGTCTGCCTGACCCATGGTGCCGCCGCCCTCGATGCGGACGTCGACGTCGACGCCCTCGCGGAGGTCGTCGTCGGCGATGCGGAACGGCTCGAGCATCTTCAGTCGAGCGAGCTCGGGGTCGACCAGTTCGACGGGCTGGGCGTCCACGCGGACGCGCCCCTCGCCGTCGCGGACGGTCGCCCGTGCGATGGCTGTCTTCTTCTTGCCTGAGGTGTTCGTTACCATGTTACCGAGGCTCCGAGTGCTTCGCTCACGTCTCCGAGGGAGACGAACTTGATGTTCGACAGTCGGTCCAGCGAGGTGTCGTCGAGGACCTCCGCGTCGTCGTAGGGGTTGCCCATGTAGACGCGGATACCTTCGAAGGCCTCGCGGCCGCGCGGGGTCTTGTACGGGACCATCCCGCGGATCGAGCGCTTGAAGATGCGGTCCGGACGCTTGGGGTACTCCGGCCCGCGGTCCGAGCCGAGTTCGCGGCGCTTCTGGAACGTCCCGACGACGTCCTCGCGGCGACCCGTGATGACGGCCCGCTCGGCGTTGACGACGGCGACGCGTTCACCGTCGAGAGCGCGCTCGGCGACCTTGCTCGCGACGCGTCCGAGGATGCAGTCCCGCGCGTCGACCACGACGTCCGCGTCGAACTCGGCGACGCTCATCGGATCACCCGCACGTTGCTGCCCTCGGGGTTCTGTTCGAGTGCCTGTTCCAGGTCGATGAATTCGCCGGCCTGTTCGATCTTGGTCCGTGCGGACCCGGAGGCGTCGACGGCGGCGACCGTCACGTCCTTGCGCAGGACGCCGCTGCCGAGCACCTTGCCGGGCACCACGACCGTCTCGTCTTCCCGGGCGTATCGCTCGATGCGACCCAGGTTGACTTCGGCGTGCGTGCGCCGGGGCTTTTCGAGCCGCTCGGCCACGTCGCTCCAGACCTCGCCGTCCGCCGTTCGGGCGGCCGACTTCAGGTCGGCGATGAGACTACTGAGTCTCGGGTTCGTCTTGCTCATAACCTACCTCCAGAAAAGTGCAGGGAGCAGGATTTGAACCTGCGGACCCCTACGGGACAGCGCCCTGAACGCTGCGCCGTTGGCCTGACTTGGCTATCCCTGCACGCAAACTGTGGTTTCGTTCGCGCCCCCATTTCCGTTTCGGTCGACTGCGCGGACCCGGCGCTCTCCGCCGGGCCGTCGGTCGTGGACAGGGGGGCCTGAATCATCGTTACAGCTGAACCGCTTCTTTGAGTTCGGTCGCGCGAGTCTCCAGGGTGTCGATGGCCTGGACGACCAGGTCGTCCGCGGAGAACGAGCCGTCCGTCTCCACCTGGAAGACGAAGGCGTTCTCCACGTCCGAGATCTCGAGTTCCTTGCCGGGGTAGCGCTTCGAGAGGTCGTTGTCGAAGGCCTCCGTCGGCACGAGGTCCCCGTCAGACGCCGTTTCGCCGTCGACCGGCTCCGCCTGGTCGGCGGCGCCCTCCTCGATGACGCCCCGCAGGATCTGCGGCTCGTCGTCCTCGAACTCGCTTTTCTCGCCGCCGACTTCGACCCGCTGCAGATGCCGGTACCCGACCGCGACGCCACCCTGGTGTTTGGCGTGTTCCTGGCCGGATTCCAGGACCGCGTCGGCCTCGACCTCCAGGCGCTGACTCTCCTTGAGGTCGATGATGGGCACGTTGTCGTCGGCCGGCTGGACGAGCGCGTCGCTCGACACCAGGTCGCCGGAGTACGCGGTGTCCGGTCCCTGGACGTCGAGCGAGAGCGTGACCGTCTCGCCCACCTCGAACTCACCCGGGTCCGGCGTCGTCAGCGGGACGAGGCCGAGCCGGTGGCCGATCTGCTCGTCGAACATCACGCTCGAGTTCTCGATGACGCGGACGGTGTCGATGCTGAACGTCGGCACGTCCGCAATCATCGCCCGGCGGATGCCGTTGGCGAAGGCCGGCGTGATCCCCCGGACGAGGAAACGCGCCTCCCGATCGCCGCGGTCGACGAACTCGACCTCGTATTCCCCTGACATAGCTTAGAACCCTGCGTTCTTCGGACCGCGCGTTCCGTCGTGCGGAATCGGCGTGACGTCCTCGATGCGCCCGATCTCGAGGCCGGCGCGAGCCAGCGCTCGGATCGTCGCCTGCGCGCCAGGGCCGGGGTTGGTCTGCTGATTCCCGCCGGGGCCGCGCACGCGGACGTGGACGCCCTCGACGCCTTGGGCGAGGACGTTCTCCGCGACCTCCTCGGCCATCTGCATCGCGGCGTATGGGGACGCCTCGTCGCGGTTCTGCTTGACGACCGTCCCGCCGCTGGACTTCGCGAGCGTCTCCGCGCCGGTCTGGTCGGTGATCGTGATGATCGTGTTGTTGAACGATGCGTGTACGTGGGCGATGGCCCAGATGTCGTCCTTGCCTTCGGGCATGTTATTGCTCCTCCGCTCGTTCGGGGTGGAGTTCGTCCGTCAGTGGCGACGCCGAGTCGAACGCGACCGCGTCGGCCTCGTCGACCGAGACCTTGTAGGACGGTCGCTGAACGCGGGCGCCGTCGACGACGACGTGGCCGTGGGAGATGAACTGTCGGGCCTGCCCCGTGGTGTTCGCCAGTCCCTTCCGGTAGACGACGGTCTGGAGCCGGCGCTCGAGCAGGTCCGTGACGCCCAGCGACAGGACGTCGTCGAGTTCGTCGGTCTCGCCGAGGATGCCCAGGCGCTGGAGGCGCTCGAGGAACTCGCGAGCCTCCTGCCCGGCGGCCTCGGCGTCGCCCTGCGTCCGGCCCAGGAGCTTCCGCGCCTCGCGGCGCATGTTGCGCAGCTCGGACTGAGCCTTCCAGAGCTCTTCCTTGTTCTTCAGGCCGTACTTGCCGACGAGCCCCGACTCGGTGGCGATGCGCTCGCCCTGGTAGGGGTGGTTCGGCGTCTCGTAGAACTTGGTGTTGGAGCCGAGTGCCATTCTAGGCTTCCTCCTCCTCTTCGGCCGCTGCTTCCTCGTCCATCTCTTCCTTGATCGCCTCGACGTTGACGCCGATCGTCCCCTCGGTCCGGCCGGTAGACTTCGTCCGCTGGCCGCGGACCTTCTGGCCGCGCTTGTGACGCACGCCCTTGTAGGAGTCGATCATCTTCATCCGGTTGATGTCCTGCCGGCGCGTCAGTTCGAGGTCGTTCCCCGTCTCGTGGGTCGTCTGGCCGTCGAAGAAGTCGTTCTGGTGGTTCGTGAGCCACTCGGGGACTTCGTCGGCGAAGCCTTCGACGAGGTCGACGATGCGGTCGATCTCGTCCTCATCGAGCGCGCCGAAGGTGGCGCGGCGATCGATGTCGGCCTCGTTTGCGATGATGCGGGCCGCGCGTCGGCCGATGCCGTTCATGTCGGTGAGCGACCGCTCGACGGACTTCGTGCCGTCGAGGTCGGTCTGGCCGATGCGAACGAAGTAGCGGAGGTCCTCGTCCTCCTCCACCTCCTCGTCCGCGTTCTCGGGTTCTTCTGCACTCATGTGTGGTCTTGCACGTCGTGGCGGGGATTCGAACCCCGGAGGCTTGACGCCACAGAGTTAGCAACCCTGCGCCTTGGGCCAGGCTTGGCTACCACGACACGCGGATCTTGCCTGGTACTCGCGCCCGCCGCACGCGGACTCGGGGCCGCCGGCCCCTACACGAGTTGTACCTCTCACTCGCCACCCGCTGTATTTAAACGCAACGAAAGATCGGTGGGGGGGGGAACCCAGACCGTGCGGGGCGGTCGGCCAGTGTACCCATTCACAAGCCTTTTCGACGGCACGTCGCCTACCGACCGGCATGGACGAGGAGGCCGTCTTCGAGCGACTCTCGCAGGTCGAGGACCCCGATCTTGGGGACGACATCGTCTCGCTGAACCTCGTGAACACCGTCACGGTCGACGACGGCGAGGGGATCATCTACGTGGACCTCGCGCTCGGGGCGCCCTACTCCCCGACCGAGACGGCCATCGCCGCGGACGTCCGCGAGGCGCTGGCCGACGTGGACTACGACCTCGACCTGTCGGCCAGCGTCGACCGCGAGGTGGACCCCGAGGAGGACGTCCTCCCTGGCGTCGAGAACGTCATCGCCGTCGCCTCCGGGAAGGGTGGCGTCGGCAAGAGCACCGTCGCCGTCAACCTCGCGGCCGGCCTCGCGGACATGGGTGCGCGCGTGGGACTCTTCGACGCCGACGTCTACGGGCCGAACGTCCCCCGGATGGTCGACGCCGACGAGCCGCCGCGGGCCACCGACGACGAGGAGATCATCCCGCCCGAGCAGTATGGGATGAAGCTCATGAGCATGGACTTCCTGGTCGGCGAGGACGACCCCGTCATCTGGCGCGGCCCGATGGTCCACAACGTCCTCACACAGCTCTGGGAGGACGTCGACTGGGGGCGCCTCGACTACATGGTCGTCGACCTCCCGCCGGGCACCGGCGACACCCAGTTGACCCTCCTCCAGAGCGTCCCCGTCTCGGGCGCCGTCATCGTCACGACACCACAGGACGTGGCCATCGACGACGCCCGGAAGGGCCTCAAGATGTTCGGCCGCCACGACACGGCCGTTCTCGGCATCGTCGAGAACATGAGTTCGTTCGTCTGCCCCGACTGCGGTGGCGAGCACGCCATCTTCGGCGAAGGCGGGGGACAGGCCCTGGCCGACGAGGTGGAGATGCCCTTCCTCGGGAAGATTCCGTTGGACCCCTCGATCCGCGAGGGTGGCGACGAGGGCAAACCGATGGTGCTGCGGAACGGCGAGACGGCCGAGGCGCTGCAAGAGTTCGCCGGGCAGACGGCCAACATGCAGGGAATCGTGCACCGGCAGCGAACGTCGAGGAACCGCCGGTAGCGTCAGGGCGCGACCTGCACCGCCAGCTGGAGCGCCTGGGGCAGGAGGACGCTGATCGCGATCTGGGACCACATCGTGAACGTCGAGGGATACTCCCGGGTGGCCTTGACCTGCGCCAGCCGGTGCTGGATGGCCTCTCGCCGCTCGTGGTCCGCGATGTGTGCGGCGTTGATGTCGTAGGGGTCGTCGAGGATCTCCCTGATCTCGTCCTCGATCTCCCGGATAGTCTGGGCCTTCTTGTCGGCCATGACGGTGTGGATCCGGTACATCGAGTAGGCGATGGAGGCCACTCCGGCCAGCCAGAGGAGGGTGAACATGACCAGAATCGGCGTCTCCGGTTCTGGGAATGGCGTCGGGAGGATTCCCGAGAGGATGACGGGCCCGTAGACGAGGAAGAAGTAGAGGACCAGACCGGCCGTCAGCAGGTAGTACGAGCGCTTGAGGAGTTCGCCGACCGCCGCGAACCCGCCCATGTTCCGCGGGTCGTAGTAGAACAGGTCCAGGTCGGCCCGGGCGATCCGACGCGGGAGGCCGACGTGGATGCCGAGGTAGAGCACGCCGAACTCGATCATCGCCGGGACGTACACCACCGGCAACACCAGGAAGTCCCGGAGGACTGTCCCGAAGACGCCGCGGATCTGGACGATGGTGTCGATCCCCAGGAGGAAGAAGGCGTTCGCGAAAAAGGCCACGTAGCCGATCACGCAGAACGCGAGCGTGACGCGAAGCGGGGCGATCGATCGGAACGCGTCCGGGAGCGACCCGCCGGCCCCGTCGGCGTCGCCGTGGATTTCATCCCGCTCTGAGGGACGGAGGTCCGCGACGGCGTCCGCGTACGAATCGCGCATCCAGCGGCTCCCCGCGACGGCGAGGATCAGACCCACGCCCGTGACCACTGACGTGGGGTTGTCGAGGATCGTCGACCGGCCGGTCACGAAGAAGTTGTAGCCGTCGACGACGCCGAACTGGACAAGGAGCGCGGCGACGACGAGCAGGTACGGCGGGTAGAGGTCGCCGGGGAGGCGGTCTGCGAGCCAGTCGACGCCGAGCACTGCCGCGATTCGCTCGATGAGCAGGCGGTCGCGGTACTCGTCCGGGTCCTCGCGTTCCATGTGCGGCAGGCTACCGCCGTCCGGGGAAAAGGTCGAACGGCGATATCGGCACGTGAGAGCCGTGGCCCGGCACCCAAACAAACAATTTATTCACCCGCACGCGCGAGTCCGCTGTATGAACACGGCCGAGCGGTTGGACCTCGTGACGCGACACACGGCGGAGGTGGTGACGGACGAGGAGCTCTCGGACCGCCTCGCCGAGACGGACGCACCCTCGGTCTACATCGGCTACGCGCCCACGGGCGAGATGCACATCGGCCACTTCACGACGATGCGCAAGCTCGCGGACTTCCTTCGCGCCGGCCTCGACGTGACGGTCCTGATCGCGGACCTGCACGCCCACCTCGACGACGAGAAGAGCCCCTTCGATCTGCTCGACGCTCGCGCCGAGTACTACGAGGAGGCGATTCGCGGCATGATCGACGCGGCCGGTGCGGACGCCACGGACGTGGCGTTCGTCCGCGGGACGGACTTCGAACTCGACGAGGAGTACAGCCTCGAACTCTACCGCATGGCCGCCGAAACGACCATCTCCCGCTCGCAGCGCGCCGCCAGCGAGGTCGTCCGGGAGTCTGACAGCCCCAAACTCGGGGGGCTGCTCTACCCGCTCATGCAGAACCTCGACGTGCGCGCGCTCGAGGCGGACATCGCCTACGGCGGCGTCGACCAGCGCGGCATCTACATGCTCGGCCGCGAGATCCTCCCGGACCACGGCTGGAAGGCCCCGATCTGCCTGTTCGCGCCGCTCCTGTCGGGTCTGTCCGGCGGCAAGATGTCCGCGAGTCAGGAAGCGTCGAAGGTGAATCTCACCGACGACCGTGACGCAGTCGTCGAGAAGATCCAGGGAGCCTACTGCCCCGCCGGCGAAGTCGAGGACAACGGCGTCCTGGAGTACCTCGATCACCTGGTCTTTCCGATCCTGGAGCAGCGCGGCGATCACCTCCGCATCGAGCGTCCCGAGGAGTACGGCGGCGACCTGGTCTACGAGGACTACGAGAGCCTGGAGGCGGACTTCGTGAGCGGCGAACTCCATCCGGCGGACCTCAAGCCCGCCGCCGGCGAGTACGTTTCTGAGGTCATCGCCCCGGTCCGTGAGCGCCTGCTCGACCGGTCGGGCCTCCTCGCCGAGGCCTACCCCGAGTCCCACGGCGACGGGGAATGACCGACGACGGCCGCCCGCGTGCGCCAGCCCGCGTGCGGGAGGTCTACGACGAGATTGCTGCACACTTCTCGAAGACCCGCCGGTATCCCTGGCCAGAGGTCGAGGGCTATCTGGACCGCGTCGAGAGCGGCGGCGTCGCCCTCGACGTCGGCTGCGGGAACGGTCGCCACGCAGAGCTCCTCGCCGAGCGATTCGACCCCGTGGTCGCCCTCGACCTGAGCCGCGGACTCCTGGGAGAGGCGCGATCCCGGATGGGCGACGGCGGCTGGAGTGCCGAAGCGGTCCAGGCCGACGCTGCATCAGTGCCCCTCCGGGACGGGGTCGTGTCCGTGGCCGTCTCGATCGCCACGATCCACCACCTGCCGGACCGCGAGGCACGCATCGAAAGCTTGCGGGAGCTCGGTCGAGTCCTCGCAGCGGACGGGAGCGCCCTCGTCAGCGCCTGGAGCACGGCCCACGACCGGTTCGACGCCGATGCCGACGCCGAAGTGGGGTTCGACACGACCGTGGACTGGACGCTCCCCGGGGGCGACACGGTCCCCCGGTTCTACCACGTCTACGCGCCGGCGGAGTTCGAGTCGGACCTGGCGAGTGCAGGGCTGGTGGTCGACGATACCTCCATCTCGAGCGGAAACTGTTACGCCGAAGTCCGGCCCTGAAGGGAAACGCCCATAGTCGGGCACCGGATACGGGCGAACGAGCGTCGGTGTTCCACCCAGCGAAGCGGGGTGGACTCGGCGCGCGAGTGAACGAACGCGCCGGTGGTGACCAAATCCGAAGGATTTGCGATCCGCGGGGCTCGACGAACGCAGTGAGGAGAGCGCCGGTGGTCTAGTGGTAGGACCTGAGCCTTCCAAGCTCATGGCCCGGGTTCAAATCCCGGCCGGCGCATAGCGAGACTCGAACGAAGTGTGAGTCTCGGATACTGTGAGCGGGGAGCGAAGCGACCCGCGAGCAATCCTGCGACGAACGGACGTGAGGAGCGGATGCGCACCAGAGTGATGTGAGCCCTGGAAGACGCAGCGGCGAGCGAAGCGAGCCGACCGTCTTCCTCTGGGTCACATCCCGGCCGGCGCACGACCTCTATTTTCGCCTCGGGTGCCCGTCGGAGCACCTGGATCAGGATCGACGCTAGTAGTCGTCGGTCGTCGTCCCCGTCACGATGCGGGGTTCCGTCGTGCCGCGGGCCCGGACGCCGTAATAGACGCCGTAGGCGCCCGCGATGACGAGGCCGAGGCCGGCCCTGGAACTGGCGAGCGTGTTCAGCCCCACGAATCCCATGAGTCCCCAGGCCAGAATCCCGAGGAGAAGGGCTTCGGTCGCGGCCTCCCGGAGACCGTACCACAGGCCGATGAAGACGCCGGTGACGACGAGGAGCGTGCTGAGCCCGCCGAAGATGCGAACGCCGATAGACAGGAAGCCGTGGACCGCGGCCAGTATCTGGGTGGCTCCACCACCACCGACGACGGCGTCCGTCACGAGGTAGGCGGCGACGAAGCCACCGATCAGCAGGCCGACGTAGAGGTTCGAGCGCGCGAAGCGCTCCAGATAGACCGCTGCAGGATCGCGTGACTGTGCAGGTGCCGACCGACCGTCCGAGCGAGCGGACTCCGGCGACGCCTCGGGAGCGGTCGGTTCCTGTAGTCCACGGTAGAAGTCGAGGACCACGACGCCCACCCAGGCGACAATGAAGATGCCCGCGAGGACGAAGAGCGGGAGTCCGTTCGTGGTGAGTGGGTTGTCCTCCGCCCTGACGAGGACGAAAGAGGACAGTGCCGCTGCGAGCGAGAGGATGGCGACGATTGCAGTCCACTTCAGCGTCGTGCGGAGTCGGCGGAGTGACGACATGACTGGGAACGTCTCGTACGCGACTGGTGAGCGGACGAGAACTAAAAGTGTGCTGGCAGATTTTCATCCCTGATTCTGCGCTGAGTGGTCGCGGGACCCGGACCCCGTGTTCGGCAGCTCGAGCGGGTCGACGACGAGCCTGGTCGTCGGATCGTCTGACTGGACGGAGGACGACGCCCCGAAGGTCGCGAGCAGTTCCAGACTCGTCTCGACGTGATCAGTGACGGCCGGCACGACGACAGTGCCACCAGCGGTGGCCGCGAAGACCAGCAACTGATCGGCCATGTGTCGGTCGACCACCGCGCTCCCCTCGTGGAAGGCGAGCGCCGCGGTCGCCGCCTCCTCGCCCACGTCCTCGGCGGGCGTGCCGCGTTCGCCCAGGGCACTGAATCCCCCACGCGTGGCTGCGTAGTCGAGGGCGACCAGGACCGACGTACCCGGCGACTCCGTCTCGGCGTACGTCGACGTCAGGTGTCTGACCGTGAGTCCCGCGTCCTCGACGCGACCGCGCGCCGCGCGGGCCTGGCGCTCGGCCACGTCCGCGTCCGCGAGCCCGTCGCTCGCGACCGAGACGACGTCGACGCCGTGACCCGTACCGCGCTCGGTCAGGGCGAGCGGCTGGACCGTCGAGGGACCGACGTGAAGCGTCGCCCGACCGCCACCGGCGGGGTAGAAGCCGGTCCGCTCCCGTTCGACGGCGGCCGACACACCGTGTCTGCGGAGCACGGGCAGTTTGATGCGATCGAGATACGCCAGCAGGGGCGACCAGGAGACGTCCGTTCCACCGGTGGCGGTCAGGGAGACCGGCCCCGCGAGTGTCGCCGCGAGTGGGAGGACCGCGTCGAAGACGAGAGCGACGCTTCCAGCAGTGCCGACGTCGACGGTGAGGGACTGCGAGTGAACGGGGCCGGAATCGGGGTCGAACTCGACGGTGGTCGACCCGAGGTCTGCGCCCGTGACCGACGCGTCAGAGAGCGATGCCAGGGCCTCGACGGCGGCGAGGTGCTGGGGTTTCAGGCCTGGCTCGGACCGGCCTCCACGGACGTCGGTGAGCCTGACTGGCGTGTCGGTCAGTATCGAGAGAGTCACGGCCGTGCGGATGAACTGCCCCCCGGCCTCTCCGCCGTCGAGTTCGAGCACGACTACGAGGTGGGGCGCGACGAAAGTAGCGTTTGTCGTCGCGCCGGGGAAGCGGGGGGCGTCACTCCTCGACCTCGACCCAGACCGTGGACGAGAGGTAGGCCTCCTCGGTCGCCGGGTCGGAGATCGTCAACCGGTCTCGCGTCCGCTCGACCTCGAGCGTGCCGCGTCCGGCGGGGAGGCCGCGGCGCGTGTCGCGCGAGGACGGGAGGGACCGCGGACCCGACTCGACGTCGGCCTCGTCACGGGCGACGGGGAGCGCGTCGAAGTCGGCGATCGCCGGGAGGAGCGGATCGCGGGACCGACCGGGCCCCGAGGCTGATCGACCACCTCCCCCTCGCAGGTAGTACTGGACACCGCTCCGGATGGATCCGGCCACGAGACGACAGACGCTCCGGGTCCGGAGTCGCCAGTGCGCCACGAAGACGAGGAGGCGCCGCCAGGCCCGTCTGGCCGCGTCAGTCCAGTCGCTCTGCGAGTCGTCGTCGGCAGACGGCGGGCGTTCGGCGGCTGACCCGGCCATGGAATTGGTACCGTATACCACGATTCGGGAGCGGTCCACAAAACCGTTGTGACCAGTCGGCCGATCGCCAGCGGGCCGACGGACGGAGCGGATCCACGGCAAGACCTTTGGGGCGACCGGTCCTGGGGGAGAGGCATGAGCGACGGCGGGTTCGACGCGAGCCGCGAGGACTGGCCCGTCCGGGTCCTCGACGAGGATGGGCACGTGATCGACGGAGCCACGGTGCCGGACCTCTCGGACGACGAACTCGTCGACATCTACGAGGAGATGCGGTTCGCCCGCGTCCTCGACGAGCGCGCGACGACCCTCCACCGCCAGGGACGGATCGGCACCTATCCCCCGCTCCAGGGCCAGGAGGCCGCCCAGGTCGCCTCGACGCACGCGCTGGACGACGCCGACTGGCTCTCGTTCCAGTACCGGGAGCACGGGGCCGTCGTCGCCCGCGGCCTGTCCCACGAGTACCTCCTGTACTGGATGGGTCACGAGAAGGGCAACGAGTGGCTGGCCGGGAAGAACGTCGTCCCGGTCAACATCTCCATCGGCAGCCACCTCCCCCACGCGACGGGGATGGCCTGGGCAGCGGCGCTCGCCGGCGACCGGATCGCCGTGGCGTGTCACTTTGGGGACGGCGCCACCTCGGAGGGCGACTTCCACGAGGCCTTGAACTTCGCCGGCGTCTTCGACGTGCCGGCGGTCTTCGTCTGTAACAACAATCAGTACGCGATCTCCGTCCCGCGCGAGCGCCAGACCGCGAGCGCCACCTTCGCCCAGAAGGCGGACGCCTACGGCTTCCCGGGCGTCCACGTCGACGGCATGGACCCCCTCGCCGTCTACGCGGTGACGAAGGCCGCCGCCGACCGGGCGAAGGCCGACGATCCGGACGGCCCCCGACCGTCGCTGATCGAGGCCGAGACGTATCGGCTCGGGGCCCACACGACTGTCGACGACCCCACGAACTACCGCGACGACGCGGAGGTCGAGGCCTGGCGGGAACGCGACCCCATCCCGCGCATGGAGACGTTCCTCCGCGAGCGCGGACTCCTGGACGACGAGGCGGTGGCGGCGGTCGGCCAGCGGGCGCGCGACGAGATCGACGAACTGGTCGCAGCCGCGGAGGCCTACGAGGCCGATCCGGCGGACATGTTCGCTCACACGTACGCCGACGCGACGCCGCGCGTCACCGAGAGTGCCGAGCGACTGCAGCGGGCGCGGGAGCGCCACGGGGACGACGCGCTTCAGCAGGACGAGTGACGGCCCGCCTCAGAGTTCGATCCGTTCGACCAGCCGATCGGCGTCCTCGCGGGAGTTGATGGCGACGATCCGAATCAGTTCCGCGAGCCCGGAGTCTGCGAGCTTGGCCTTGAGGAGGGTGTCGACCTGGTAGACCCCCGCGGCGTTTCGCATCTGGATCTCGACCAGCACGGGCCGGTCATCGCCCGGCTTGAGGGTGACGCGCTCGATGGCCTGGCTGGAGACGGTGTTGATCCCGCGGCCACCCTCCTCGTAGGGAATCCGGGAGCGGCCCCGCTCCATGTCCAGCGCGTCGGCGACGCGGACGACGCCCGCTTCCAGGGTGAGCGGTTCCTCCACGGTGTGGTGACACAGTATCGCGTGGAGGACCTCCCCCTTCAGGCGCACGGCCTCGGGCGTGTCGTAGAACTCGGGCAGGAGGCGGTCGAGGACGTCGGCCGCGAGGGGAATCGAGTAGTAGGGATGTTCGTCGCGGTGGACGACGTGGCCGATGTCGTGGAGGACGGCGGCGAGACCGACGATGACGGCCTCGTCCGCCTCGTCGAGCCCCTGATCGCCCGCGCCGTTGAACGCGACGCCGCCGGCCTTGAGCAGGTCGTAGAGACAGAGCGCGCGGTTCCGGACGATGTCGACGTGCTTGGGCCCGTGGTCGTTGTACCGTTTTCTGGCGACGGGGTTGACGTTCTGTGCCTCCAGGTAGGCCTGGATTTCCTCGTCGGCGTCGACGGTAGCGAGGACCTCGTTGAGCCGTTCGTCGGGAAAGGCGTGGTCCGCGTCCGGATCGTAGACGCGACCGGACCGATCTGCCGGCTCCTCGCTCGTCGCGGTATCCATCTCGTCCGTCGGTCCGTCGCTCATGGTCCGGACGGAGGGTCGCCAGGGAGAAAAGCCCAGCGCGGTCCGGTCAGGCCGCCTCCTCGACCGCCGCCAGGACCGCGTCGTAGTCCGGCTCGACGCCGGGGTCGTCCGAGACCCAGTCGTACGTGACCGTCATCTCGTCGTCGACGACGAAGACGGCACGCTTGGCCACGTCGCGGACGCCGATGTGACCGAAGTCCATCGCCACGTCGTACGCGTCGACGAGCCGGCGGTCGGAGTCGCTGACCATGCCGAACTCGAGCCCGAGGTCGTCCCGGAACTCGTTTTGCGCGAACGGGAGGTCGACGCTGACCCCGAGGATGGTCGCGTCGTGCGACTCGAACTCCGCCAGACGGTCCTGGAAGGTCGTCATCTCGTGGCTACAGACGTTCGTGAACGAGCCGGGGAAGAACGCGAGGACGACTGGCGACGCCTCCGGGACGGCGTCGGAGAAAGCGAACTCGGAGACCTCGCCGTTCGCGAGCGGCGCAACGAAGTCGGGAGCGGGATCGCCTGTCGTGACCATGGTGGCCCACGGACTCGCCGTCGGTTGTGCGTTACGTTCTTGCGCTGGTGGACCCACCCCGACGATTGCCGGACGAACCCGAGGGCTACCGGCCGAAGCGGCGGACAGCCAGCGGTTACCGACCGCCTGTAGGGAGCAAAAAGCCTATAATATGCAGTTGGCAAGGAAGAGGTACAATGGTACAGTCACTTGTTCCACTCTTCGGGCCCGTCCCCGGGGGAATGGAGATGGTGGTCATCCTGCTGATCGCGGTGCTGCTGTTCGGTGCAAACAAGATTCCCAAGCTCGCCCGGTCGACCGGGCAGGCCATGGGCGAGTTCCAGCGCGGCCGCGAGGAGATCGAGCAGGAACTCGAAGAGGTCAAGGAGACCACGACGCCGGACACCGAGAGCACGCTCGGCGGCAGCGACGACACCTCGACGAGCACGTCGTCTACAGACACCGAAACCGAGTCCTCGACGGACGAGCAGTAAGCGGCCACCGCAGTCTTCTCCATTTCTCACCGCCGAGCGACCGCTGGGCCCTGAGAGCGGACCTGGCCCGTGTCAGCGAATGTGGATCGCGGGCTTGCCCGGCCGGGCCTTGGCGGCCAGCGCCGAGTCGGCCTCCGCCACGTGAACGTCCACGTCGGCCCCGAACTCGTCGACGAGGAGCCACGCGGCGTCCTCCAGGACGGTCCGCTCGGTCTCCTGGTCGAGGATCGGCGCGAGTTGCTCGCCGTCGGCCTGCAGGTCCTCGGCGTAGGACTGGGCGTCCTCCCCGTGCGCCGCGATCGAGTCAGTCCCCATGATCTCGCCGACGATCGCCGCGCCGGGCTCTGCGGTCCGGGCGATCTCGTAGGCCTCGTACTTCCAGCCGGGCGCGACCGCGACCTCGATCACCTCGGGGTCCGCGATCCCCGCGACCTCGACGATCTCGCGGACGTCTCCCCGGAGCCGCCCGACGAGCCGGCGCTCGGTGGCGAAGTCGTCGGCCGGCCGGTCGGGCGTCGGCCAGTCGGCGGCCGCAACGAGCCCGCCACCGCGGAGGTGGTTCCACAGCTCCTCGCCCAGGTAGGGCGTCATCGGCGCGATCAGGCGCGCGAGCACGGACAGGCCGCGGTGGTAGACGGCCTCGTGTGGCTCGGCGTAGGTGCGGTATCGGCCCAGGAGGTCCGCCAGCGTGCGGACCTCGTTCGTGGCCTGGTGGAAGCGGAAGCGCTCGTAGTCCTCGGTCGCCGCGGCGATCGTCCGGTCGATCTCCCGCGCGACGTAGTCGTCGTGTGGCTCCCGGTCGGAGCGGCCGGTGCCGGAGTCGGCCCACGCCGTCACCAGTTCGTAGCAGGTCTGCTGGAGGTCGTAGGCGCTCCCGACGTCCTTCGCGGTCCACTCGAAGTCCTGTTCCGGGTGGGCCGCGCTGAGGACGAACAGCCTGGTGGTCTCGGCCCCGTACTCGTGGGGCGTGACGACGTTGTCCTTGGTCTTCGACATCTTCTCGCCGCCGTGGAGGACCGTCCCCTGATTCACGAGGCGGTCGACCGGTTCGCGCACGTCGAGCAGGCCGAGGTCCGCGAGGGCGCGCGTGAAGAAGCGAATGTACAACAGGTGGAGGACGGCGTGCTCCTCGCCGCCGACGTAGGCGTCGACCGGGAGCCAGTCGGCCGCCAGGTCCTGGTCGAAGGGCGCGTCCGCGACGTCCGGCGACAGGAACCGGAGGAAGTACCAGGAGGAGTCGACGAAGGTGTCCATCGTGTCCGTCTCGCGCTCCGCCTGGCCGCCACACTCCGGACAGGTGGTCTCGACGAAGGAGTCCACGCTCGCCAGCGGGTTCCCCGTCGACTGGACGAACGCCGGCAGTTCGACCGGGAGGTCGTCCTCGGGGACGAGGACGGGGCCGCAGTCCTCGCAGTGGACGACGGGGATGGGCGTCCCCCAGTACCGCTGCCGGGAGATTAGCCAGTCTCGCAGCCGGTACGTGGTCGCGGGCTCGACGGCGTCGACCTCCTCGCGGATGCGGTCGCGGGCGGCCTGACTGGCCAGGCCGTCGTAGTCCCCGCTGTCGGTCAACATCCCCTCGCCGGTGAAGGGGCCCGTCGGGAGCGCCGACGTGCCGTCGATCGGTTCGACGACCGCCTGGATCGGAAGGTCGTGGGCCATCGCGAACGCGTGGTCCCGCTCGTTGTGTGCGGGAACGCCCATCACGGCGCCGGTGCCGACGTCCTCCAGCACGTAGGAGGCGACGTAGACGGGCAGTTCCTCGCCGGTCAGGGGGTGGCGGGCGGTCGCGCTCGTCTCGACGCCGGCCGTGCCACCGGTGCGCTCACCGGGGGGCGACTGGAGATAGTCCGCGACGGCCCCGTCGTCGCTCGCGAGGCGCTCGGCCAGGTCGTGCCCCGGCGAGACGGCGACGTACGTGGCCCCGTAGACGGTGTCGAGTCTGGTCGTGAAGGCGTCGACCGTGCCGTAGTCCTCGACCGCGAAGGACACAGTCGCGCCCTCTTGGCGGCCGATCCAGTTGCGCTGGATCTCCCGGACGCTCTCGGGCCAGCCGTCGAGGTCGTCGAGGCCGTCCAGCAGTTCGTCGGCGTAGTCCGTGATCGTGAAGAACCACTGCTCGAGTTCCCGGCGGCCGACCGGGGTGCCACAGCGCCAGCAGACGTCGGTGCCGTCCGCGTCGATCACCTGGGCGTCGGCCAGGGCCGTCTCGCAGTCCGAACACCAGTTGACGGCCGCGTCGCGGTAGTCGACGAGCCCCGCCTCGTAGAACTCCCGAAAGAAGTACTGGTTCCAGCGGTAGTAGCTCGGCTCGCAGGTCGTGATCTCGCGGCTCCAGTCGTAGCCGAAGCCGAGCGTCTCCATCTCCTCGCGCATCTGCGTAATGCACGCACGGGTCCAGGACTGCGGGTCGGTGTACCGTTCGTGGGCGGCGTTCTCGGCGGGGAGGCCGAAGGCATCCCACCCCATCGGGTGGAGGACGTCGTCGCCACACATTCGCCGGTACCGCGCGTACGCGTCCGTGATGGCGTAGTTCCGGACGTGGCCCATGTGGAGGGTCCCGGAGGTGTATGGGAACATCCCGAGGACGTACGTCGGGTCGGTCGCGTCGTCGTCGAGTTCGTAGACGTCCTCGCGGTTCCAGACGTGTTGCCAGTATTCCTGGACTCTGGCGTGGTTGTATGTCCCGTGTGCCATCGTTTCAGGTCCGCTTGCCGACCATGCGTCCCCGCCGCATATGATTGTTCGCCACTCGTCGCCGGCGACGGGTCAGTCGCGTCGCTCGAAGCGGTGCCGGACGACCGCGGACTCGTCGTCCCACTCGAAGTGGTCGTGGACGCGGGCCAGTCGGTCGCGGTAGTGGTCCAGGTCCCGCGCGCCCTCGGCCCGGGCGTCCTCGTCCGTCAGGTCCCCGAGCGTCCGCTCGTCGACGGCCACGACGTCGAAGACCGTTCCGTCTATCGTGAAGGTATCTCCGACGTCGGCGTAGCGGGACCCGCGGTGGATCTGCGTGACCTCGCCCGCGAGTGCCTGCTCGCGCAGCCGCTCGTTCGGCAGCAGCGTGTCGGCGTCGAGTTCACTCATGCCAGTGATCTCACCGTGCAGGGCCATACGGATTGTGGACCACGGTGGGTCCCGCCGGCACAACCACTATTCGCGTCGCCCCCACACGGTCGCACGTGCAACTCACCTTCCTGGGGACCGGCAGCGCCATGCCGACCGGCGAGCGGGTACAGACCGGACTCCTGCTCGTGAGCGACGACGACGCGCTCCTCGTGGACTGTGGCAGCGGCGTCCTCGACGCGCTCGCACGCACCGAGACCGGCTACGAGGGCGTCGACACCGTCCTCCTGACCCACCATCACCTCGACCACGTCTCCGACCTCATGGTCCTCGCGAAGGCGCGCTGGCTCGCCGGCGAGACGTCCCTCACGGTCGTCGGCCCACCGGGGACCGAGTCGCTCGTCAGCGACCTCTTCGCGGTCCACGACTACATGCAGGACCGGCTGGACCTGACGGTGCGGGACGTCGAACCGGCCGACGCGCCCCTCGACCTCGCCGGGTTCACCGTCGGCGCCACCGAGACCATCCACTCGATGCACTGTCACGCCTACCGGTTCGAGGCGGCCGACCGAGTCGGCGACGATGGGGACGCTCCCGCAGTCGTCTACAGCGGCGACGCCGAGGCCACGACCGACCTGATCGAGTTCGCGGATGGCGCGGCGGTCCTGGCCCACGACTGTTCGTTCCCGGACGACGTCGACGTCGACAACCACCCCACGCCCGCCAGCCTCGGTCGCGCGCTCGGGGACGCCGACGCCGCGGTCGGCCGGGTGTACCTGACCCACCTCTACCCGCACACTGACGGCCACCACGACGCGATGCTCGCCTCGATCGCCGAGTCCTACGACGGCGACGTTCGCTTCGCGGCCGACGGGCTGACGGTCTCGGTGTCGTGAGCGGGCGCGGGCCGGCGATCAGGCGCACTCCAGCGTGATTCGGAAGTCGGCGCCGCCGCGGTCACTCTCGGTCACCTCGACGGTGCCGCCGTAGGACTCGACGAGTGCCCGGACGATGCCGAGTCCGAACCCGGTCCCGCTACTGTCGGGCCCCTTCTTCCCGATCTCGAAAATGTCGCTGCGGACCGCCTCGGGAACGCCCGTCCCGTCGTCGGCGAACCCGATCACGACGGTTTCTGGCGTCGGTTCGGCCGCGTAGACCGACACGGCGACCGGGTCGTCGTTGTGGACGGCGGCGTTCGAGAGCACGTTCGTGAACACCGAGTCGAGCAGGTCGCCCGCGAACACCTGCCGGTCGAAGTCGGCGGCGTCGTACTCGACGGTGAGGTCCTCGAACTTCGCGTCGACGTCCGCCACGACCTCCGACAGGATCGGTTCCAGGTCGCGCACCTCGGGCTCCGTCTCGTGTTCGAGCGTCTTGACGAGGTCCCCGACTCGACCGATCAGGTCCGCCGCGCTCTTCGAGGTTCGCTGGATCTTCTCCGCGTACCCGACGAGCTGGTCGTCGTCCTCGTCGACCGCCGACGCGAGCGCGTCCGAGAACCCGGAGATGATCTGGAGGTCGTTGCCCAGGTCGTGCCGGAGCAGGCGGTCGTACATCTCGATCATCTCCTTGCGCTTCGCCAGGTCGTTTCGGGCCCGCTCCAGTCGCTCCCGCGAGCGGATGTTGGCCACCGCCGTCGAGACGTGGTCCGCGAGGTACTCGACTGGCTTGACGTGATACTCCTCGACGGCCTCGATGGCGTCCCACTGGACCTGGAGGATCACGCCCGAATCGCCCTGTTCGTCGGCGTGGAAGCTCGGCGCGGCGATGGTCGCCGCGGGGGCCGAGTCGTCGCAGTCGAACTCCTCCGGCGGCAGGACGGTACAGCCCTCGGTCGCGTGCCCGAGCGACGTCCCCTCACCGGTCACGACGACCGTCTCGCCGGCCGCGACCGCGCGCTCGGCGATGGGCCCGGCGGCCTCGCCGGTCGTGAACCCGGGAGCCATGCTCTCGAGTACACGCGCGTCGCCCTGGACCACCTCGAAGACGGTGGGCGCCGGGTGGCCGTCCATGACGTGGTAGGTGGCTTCCAGCGTGTAGGTCCCGACCTCGCCGACCGTGTCGCTCCCGTTGACCTCTCGGCTGTACTTGACGAGCTGGCCGACGGTACGCGCTGTCTTCGCGTTCGTCGCGGCCGACGTCGACTGATCCTCGGATGACATACCTGACCCGTCCCTGTTCTTCTCGACTTACACGTCATGGTATAAAAAACCGAGTCGCCGATTACCAATCGTAAAACTGGGAGACCGCCTGACTCCGGGCGTGATTACTCGAGTCGATACCGGAGCAGGGCAGCGATACCCCCGAGATTGGCCAGTTGTCTGCCGGGATCGAACTCGCCGGAGAAGACGGTGACCTCGCCGCCCTTCTGCTCGGTCGTCTCGATGATCTGGTCGGCGTCGACCGGCCAGTCGCCCTCGCCCCGGCGCTCGTCGCGGAGGTGCGAGTCGAGGACGAGCAGGTGCTCGATGGCGCCGTAGTCCGCGGCCCGGGCGACCTGTTCTGGACCGTAGACGGCCTTGGCGCCCTCCGCGATGCGCTCCATCAGGTCGTCGATGAGGGCAGACTCCTCGGCGATGCGCGTCTCCTGCTGGACGTCCTCGACTGCCCCACGCTTGAGCACCTCGTGCACCCCGCGGTCACCGACGGCACTCGTGTCGACGACGGTGATCCGGTCGGTCAACTCGGGTGCCGCGTCCTCGATGTGGGCGAGGGCGTCCTGCTTCGTGAATCCCGGGCCGGCGAGGATGATGGCGTCCACGTCCTGCCGCTGGAGCACCGCCGTCAGTTCCTCGAACAGCTCAGAGCGCGGGCGGGCGTACTCCCCTTTGCCCGTCGGGGCGGTGATCGTGGCGCGCTCCTCGGTGCCGTACTGGGCGACGGTGTGGACGTGGGCCTCGCCCTCCTCGACGGTGGCGATGGCGACGTCGGGGTTCTCGGTGGCCTCGACGGCCCCCTCGACCCGATCGATCTGGTCGGGCTTCCAGCGTTTCTCGATCGATATCTCGTCGTGTTCCTCGACGTTGAGCGTGTGGTGGTGGCCGAGCTGGTCCTCACGCGAGCAGCCGACGATCTCGCCACCGATCCGGAGGCGGTTGGCGAACTTCGCGAACTCCACGTCCTCGACGCGGATGGCGACCCAGAGGTGCTCGCGCTCTCCGCCTTTGTCCCGCAACTGGTCGTCGTCGCGCTGGATCCGGCGCGTGGTGTCGCCCGCGACGGAGTCCCCCGGCTCGACGACGTGCGAGAGGTGCCAGAGGTCGTCGAGGTGCTCGGGAACGAGCGTGATGCGCTCGCGTCCGCCCTCGACGGTCTCGCGCTCGGCGATGCGCATACCACGAGTCCGGGAGGCGGTGGTAAGTGCGTGCTGATTCGGACGGCTCTCGCTGCGCGACGCGATCAGACGGTGCGAGTTCGGTCGCCCGAGCCGGTCCGATCCTCACCGAATCGCGACGGCCTACGTATCGACCGTCCAGGGGAAATTGAGAGGAAGTCCGGTCCAACCCGGACGAAGTTTGGACAGAGTTTGACAAATCTACTTGGAGGGGGACGCCAACCGTCGTCACATGTCTGTCACTACGAAACTGCGAGCGGGGTCGGTGTCCCTCACTCGGACGCACCTCCTCTTCGCGTTCCTGGCTGGTATCACCGGGGTCGCCGGATCCTACGCGGTCGCGGGCTACACCCGCCGGTTCCTGGTCGCTCCCATCGACGCCCTGGTCGTCCAGGTGACGCCGGGCGCGATCGTCGCGTACGTCATCCAGACTATCGGCGACGAGGGCCACCTCCTCCACATCGCACTCTCGGTCGCCATCGCGACGGGGCTGCTCGCCGTCGCCGCCCTGGTCGGCTTTCTCGCGGCCGAGCGGCTGGGACACGCTCTCCTCGGCGTCGCCCTCGCCGGAGTCCTCGCCTGGGGCCTGGCTGCCGTCGCCACGGCCGACCCACTCTACGCTCTCGGAGCGGCGGTACCGGTTGCCCTCTTCACGGCCGTCGGGAGTGCGGGCGGAACGGCCGGTGAAACCGACCCTGCGCGGCGGCGCGTCATCGCCTCGGGTGCGGGTGCGCTCGCCTTCCTCGGCCTGTCTGTTGGACTGGGCCAACTGGCGTCCGACCGGGAGGGAGCAACCGGCGAAGGCGGCGTAATCGATCCGGCAGTCGAGACCATCTTCGCCGACGCGGCGGACCGGGAACTGGACATCGCCGGCGACGCGCCGGGGCTGGTGAGTACGTTCGAGGAGTTCTACAACGTCGACATCGCGTCGTTCGACCCGGACGTGTCCGCCGACGACTGGTCGCTGACCCTCACCGGGCAGGTCGGAGAGGACGTCACGATCACCTTCGAGGAACTGACCGACATGCCGACCGAGCGACGGCACACCACGCTCCGGTGCGTGGGCGAAGAACTGAACGGACGGAAGATGGACAACGCCGTCTGGACGGGAACGCCCATCGCACCGCTGCTGGAGCAGGCCGATCCCGGTGGCGAGTGTAACTGCGCGATGCTCCGGGCGGCGGACGACTACTTCGTCCAGTTCCCGGTCGAGGCCCTCGAGAACGGGTTCCTCGCGTGGGGCATGAACGGCCGACCGCTCCCCCAGTCCCACGGCCATCCGGTCCGTGTCCTGATCCCGGGCCACTGGGGCGAGACGAACGTCAAGTGGCTGGAAGAGATCGAACTGCTCGACGAGGCGATGGACGGGTACTGGGAACAGCGCGGGTGGCACGGGACGGGGCCCGTGAACACCGTCGCCAAACTCTGGAGCGACACCATGCTCGACGACGGTACCCTCGAAGTCGCCGGCCACGCCTACGCGGGTACCCGGGGGATCGAGACCGTCGAAGTGTCGGTCGACGGGGGAGACACCTGGCACGACGCGGACCTCTCCGAGCCACTCCCCGGGGACGACGTCTGGCGACAGTGGCGCTACGTCTTCGAACCCGAGGGGACTCACGAGGTCGTCGTCCGGGCCATCGACGGCGAGGGCACGCTCCAGCCAGCGGACGAGGCGGGTGCCTACCCGAGCGGCGCCTCCGGGTGGGTCTCGAAGACGGTCAACATGATGGACTCGTCCTCGTCGTGACGGTGGACCCACCGGCTGGGACGCCTCACCTCACTCCTCGACCATCCGGCTCCCACCCGGCGGCAGGAACTCCTGGATCAGGTCGGGGCTGGCGACCTTCCGGACGAACGAGTCGTCGACGAAGCGACTCCTGAGTTCGCGATAGACGCGCTTGGCGGCGTCGTTCTGGGCGTACTTGCCCGGTTCCAGGCGGACGCTGGTCTCTGCCTGTCCCTCGATGGCGGACGGCGGCCCGCCGACGACGCGCGTCTCGGGCTCACAGGTGATCCCGACCGCGACGCCGACCGGGGTGTCGTCGAAGTAGGTCCGGTCGCCACGGATGGCGAATCCGCCCTTCTCCAGGTACTCGCCGCTCTCGGGCGTTTTGCTCACCTGGTCGTGGTCCACCACGTAGACGTCGCCCGCGAACTTCCCGTCCTTCCAGACCGACGAGTACGAGACGGCGAACTGCGCGGCCTCGTCCAGACTGGACTGCGGGACGTCGACCTCCCTGGTCGGCTCGCTCGGGCCGGTCGCCTTCAGAATCGTCGCCGGACCGCCGTGGGCCTGGGCGTGGAAGAACCGGTCACCGCGGTCGAGGTACTTCCGGACGAGGTCCTCGTTCTGGTCGGCGTTGCGGCCGCCGATGACGAGGAAGCCGTCGCTAGTGTGGAACCACCGGAACGCCTCGTACCACTGCTCGTCCTGGCGGACGGGAATCGACTGCCGCGAGAGCCAGTCGATCTCGGCCGGTTCCGCCTCCGCCGCTGCTTCCGCCTCGTCTTCGTCCGCCTCGCCCTCGTCCCAGGTGTCGCGCCGCTCTTTCACGTCCGCCAGTTCCGCGCGGGTCTCCGCGACTGCCTCCTCGGCGCCGGCGCGCTTCTCCTCGATACGCTTGGCCTCGGTGTAGAGCCGGTCGGCGTTCTTCTCCACGCCGGTGTCGACGACGACGGTCACCTCGTGGTCGTCGAGGTCTATCGTGACGGTCCCCTCGCTGCCGTCGACGCCGACGACGGCCTCGGCGGCGTCGATCCCCTGGTCGGCACCCGCCGCGAAGGTCGTCTGGATCTCGTCCCAGGGCACGTCGTTCGCCCGGGCGTCGCGAACCGTCGACAGGATGTCGTCGACGAGGTCGTAGTTGGCGTAGAGGAGTTCGGCCTTCTCGCGCTCGGCCTCGGCCTGGGCGGTGAAGTCATCGATTGCCCCCTCCTGTTGGTCGATGATCCGCTGGCGCTTCTCGATCTCCGCCTCGAAGTCGGGGCGTTGCCGACCGTCACCCTCGCTGTCCGCCGGGGCCGCCGACTCGACTGCCGCCAGGCGCTCGACGTAGTGGTCGATGGCGCCGTTGAAACTGTCGAAGCGGTCGGCGTCGAGGCCGGCGTACTCCTCCATCGCGATCGGCGTGACGTCGACCGGCCTGCGCGTCCCGTCCGCCTCGTCCGCGCCATCATCGGTCTCGTAGTAGACCCGAGGATCGAAGGCCCCGTCGTCGAGGGTCGCGGTCAGGGCCTCGACCTCGCGGTAGACGGCAGCGATCTGGTCGTCGGCGACCTCCGCGATGTCGAGAGTCTTTGGCACGTCGGCGCGGGTACACAGCTCCTCGGCCCAGAGGCCGCCGAAGTTGAGGCGGGTGGCGAGGGTCCGGACGACATCGGTGTCCGAGTCCCGGACGCGGGCAGCGAAGCCGTCCCGATCGACGGCGAGGGGGTTGAATCGCGCCTCGGGAAACTCGTACTGGGCGCCGGGCGCGACGGTTCGGGACTTCAGGCGGACGGTCTCCAGGCAGTCGACGACGCCCCCGGTCGCGTCGAGGACTGCGAGGTTCCCGTCGCCGAACAGTTCGGCGACGACGGTCGTGCTGTCGCCGTCGCGGTCGAAGCGCAACTCCAGAATGCGGTCGAACTCGAACTGCTCGACGCCCGCGAAGGTGGCGCCCTCGAGGCGGTTGCGCAGCATCATCGCGAAGTCCGGCGGTCGCTCGGGGGCAGCGGGGACGTGGTCCGGGGCGGCCACGCGGACGTGTTTCGGGTCGCGGACGTTCACGAGCAGTTCGGCGCGGCCGTGCTCGTGGTGGCGTAGCTTGAAGCGAACCAGGTCGTCGTCGTACAGGTAGGCCTTGTCGAAGAACGCGCCCTCGTAGTCGGCCAGTTCCCGTTCGAGGGCCGCGACGTCGACGCTGGTCAGCTCCCGCTTTGCCTCCATGCCCGCCGCTTCCGGGGGGAGCCGCAAATGCGTGTCGTTGCCGGGTCGCCCGGGCGTCGGCAAGTCGTAAGGGCCACTGGCCCGTCAGTCCCGGTATGGACGCCCGACAGACCGTCGAGGCCTACTACGAGGCACTCCGGGCGGGGGAGTCCCTCGGCCAGTTCTTCGCGGGGGCCAGGGACGATAGCGATGGCGCGACCGTCAAGTTCGGAATCTCGGAGCGCCTGGTCGGGGTGGACGCCGTCCGGGAGGGGCTCGCCAGCCAGACCCGGACGACCCGAGACTGGGCGGTCCGGAGTGACGCGCTCCGGGTCACCGAGCGCGACGACCACGCCCGGTTCAGCGACGAGGTGGCGCTCGGGTGGACGGACACCGACCGCGGCATCCGCTTCGAGTTCGACACGCGGTGGAGCGGCACGCTCGAGCGGCGGCCGGGCGGGGACCAGCCGACGTGGCGCTTCGTCGGCATGCACGTCAGCACGGCCGACGATATCTGAGCGATTCGACGGACGGTGGCCCCGTCCGCAACCGATACGTTCAACGGGATCGGGTTGGATTACGCAGTAGGAACGACCACCATGGAACTCCCAGACGACCTGCTCGCGCTGTACGGGGCCGAGATCGAGGTTCGGGACGGGGAACCGACCGTCACCGTCCCGGAGCACGAACTCGACGTCGGCACCCTCGCCGTCGGCGGCCGGTATCGGATCGCCGTCTTGCCGCCACGAGACGGGGAGCCGGGCGACAGTGCGGACGAACAGCGAGCGGACGGCGACCGCACTGGCGACGGCACCAGCCACTACGCCCGCGACGGTCGGCAGGACGGCGGCCCGCCGGTGGCCGAGGGAGAGGTCTGCGAGGTGGAGATCGAGGACGTCGGAGATCAGGGCGACGGGATCGCCCGCATCGGCCCCGGCTACGTGGTCTTCGTGCCGAACACAGCCGTCGGCGACCGCGTCACGGCCGAGATCACGCAGGCGCGCGAGAACTTCGCCTTCGCGGAGGTCGTCGAGGGCGAGCCCCTCTCGGACTGAGCCGGAGACCGGGGTCGTCGCGACGGACCGCCAGGCTCAGTCGAGGACCCGCGCCATCCAGCGGTCGGGATCGTCGATCTCGGCGTCGGTGGGCAGGTTGCCCGGATCGTCCCAGACGCGACCGGCGGCGGCGATGCCGCGTCGGTCCGCGACGGTCTCGAAGAACGCCTTGCCGCGCTCGTACTGCCGGCGCTTGACGCTCAGGCCGAGGAGCCGCCGAATCAGCGTCTCGACCGGGCCGCGGCCCTTGCGGCGCTCCTCGAGCTTCCGGCGCAGGTCGGCGTACTGGTCGTCGAAGGCACGGTCCATGATCAGTTCGGCGTAGCCCTCGACGGCCGTCATCGTCGTGTCGAGTTCTCCCAGCGTGTCGCGGTCGATCGAGCCGGCGGCGAGCTTCTCGACTGTGTCCTCCAGCCGCGCCTCCATGTGGTCCGGGAGCCACGGGGCTGCCCCGAACTCGGCGGCGTGGGCGACCTCGTGGAAGGCGATCCAGCGGCGGAACCGTGCGACGGGGACGTCGAGCTGGTCCGCGACGCGGTGGATGTTCGGGCGGACGAAGTACAGCTTGTGGTCGTCTCCGTCCGCGAGCAGGAGGGGGTCGTACTGCCCGAGCACGTGGTTCGCGAGGAAGGAGAGGGCGACGGTCATCGAACCGGTGTTGACGATCCGGGCGACGCCGGGCATGAGGCCGACCTGCGACTCGAGGGGCGCCATGACGCGCTCGAAGGTGCCGACGTTGGCCTCGAGCCAGTGATGGCGGTCCTGGACCTCGACCGTGTCGGGTAGGTCGAAGTCGATGGCGGTGACCGACCGGACGCGATCGCGTGCGTCGCGCACGTCGTCGGCGTAGGCCGCCCGCTCGGCCGCCGAGACGTCGAGGTCACCCGGATCGGTGCCGGCTTGGGCCGCCTCGGTGACGGCCGCCCAGTCGATCGGTCCGGTCCCGGAGGCGCCGGTGACCGCGCGGACGCTCCGATAGAATCCCATGGGGCTCGTCGGCGCCCCGGAGCAATATGTCTTGGCCCGTCAGGCGGCGATGGGCTCGGTCTCCGCTTCCTCCACGGACGAGGACGAGTCGCTCCGCAGCCGACGGACTGCGAGGCCGATCCCGACGAGGAAGACCAGTCCCACCAGGAACGGGAGTGGCGAGCGACCGCCGCCCGTCTCGTCGGCCTCGCTCGATACCGCTACGTCCGTCCCCGCGTCCGAATTCTCGTCGAACCGGTCGCCGCTGAAGGGCGCCTTGGCGTTGAAGGAGGGCTCAGCCAGGTTGACCTCGAGCAGTGTAAGCTCCATGTTCCAACGGTCGCCGACGAGACGTATACCGGTTTCGCCGGACACTGCGTGGCCGGATCGATCCGCGGGATTGACGGTCGTTCCCACCACACGGGTCCCATGGACGAACCGCGCCGCGAGTTCCTGACGACGCTCCTCCAGACCGCCACGCCGTCGGGCCACGAACTGCCCGGTCAGCGGGCCTGGATCGAGTACGTCTCCGAGTTTGCAGACGAGGTCCAGACGGACGCCTACGGCAACGCCGTCGCCGTCCTGGAAGGGGGCGAGGACAGCATCGCCGTCGCCGGCCACGGCGACGAGATCGGGTTCATCGTCCGCGACGTCGAGGACGACGGCTTCGTCCGGATGGAGCGCATCGGCGGTTCCGACCGGACGGTCTCCCGCGGCCAGCACGTCCGCATCCACACGGACGACGGCCCGGTCTCCGGGGTGGTCGGGCAAACGGCTATCCACCTCCGGGACACCGAGGACGAGTCCCTCCAGGACGTCTCCGAGCAGTTCGTCGACGTTGGCGTCGACGACGGCGAGGCGGCCGAAGACCTGGTCGATCGCGGCGACCCGATCACCTTCGAGCAGCGCGTCACCGAACTCGCGAACGGCCGCCTGGCTGCGCGTGGCATGGACAACCGCATCGGCATCTGGACGGCCGCCGAGGCGCTCCGCCGTGCCGCCGAGCGAGACCCCGAAGCCACCGTCTACGCCGTCAGCACGGTCCAGGAGGAACTGGGGCTCCGCGGTGCGAGCATGGTCGGGTTCGACCTCGACCCGGACGCCGTTGTCGCGGTGGACGTCACCCACGCCGTCGACACGCCGGGGGTACCGGGCGATCGGTCGACCGGCGTCGAACTCTCGGCGGGCCCGACGATCAAGCGCGGAAGCGTCAACCACCCGCGCCTTGGGGAGTCCGTCCGCGAGGTGGCTCGCGAGGAGGGCATCGACGTGCAACTCGAGGCTGCGGGCAGCCGCACGGGCACGGACGCCGACGCCTTCTACACGGAACGCGGTGGCATTCCGTCGCTGAGCGTCGGGGTCCCGAATCGGTACATGCACACCCCCGTCGAGGTGGTCGATCCCGCCGACCTCGACGCGACGGCGGACCTGCTGGGTGCCGTCGCCGTCCAGGCCCACCAATTCGAGTTCGAGCCGGACGTCGGCGCGTGATCGCCCGACTGCGGTGGTCCGAGCGAGCCACCGTGCGAGCGTCGCTCACGCCGACCCGTGTCCGGTACGTTTATGCGGCCACTGCCACCCCGTTGCAGTATGAGTGACCGCGGGAACCGACCACTGGACGTCCTCGAGGCCGCCGTCGGCGACGAAGTCCTCGTCTCGCTGAAGGACGGCGAGGTCCACGAGGGACAGCTCGTCGGCTACGACCAGCACATGAACCTGGTCGTGGAGTCGGCGGACAACACAACGATTATACGCGGCGACAACGTCGTATCGATACGTCCATGACCGGCGCAGGAACTCCGAGCCAGGGCAAGAAGAACACCACGACACACGTCAAGTGTCGGCGGTGTGGCGAGAAGTCCTACCACGCGAAGAAGGGCGTCTGTTCGTCCTGCGGCTTCGGCAAATCTGCCAAGCGGCGCGACTACGCCTGGCAGAGCAAAGCCGGCGAGTAACATGCCCGGCCCGTTCGTGGCCCGGCACCGACCTTTTCGATCCAACCGTGACTGACACACACCTGAAGGACTGGCACGAGAAGTGTGGCGTCGTCGGCATCTCTCTGACCGACCGCGACGCCGCCCGCCCCCTCTACTACTCGCTCTACGCCCTCCAGCACCGCGGCCAGGAGTCCGCCGGCATCGTCACCCACGACGGCTTCCAGCAGCACAGCCACGTCGACATGGGGCTCGTCGGCGACGCCTTCCAGCCCGGGGACCTGGCGGGCCTCAACGGTCCCAACGGCATCGGCCACGTCCGGTACCCGACGGCCGGCAGCGTCGAGAAGAGCTGTGCCCAGCCCTTCTCCGTCTCCTTCAAGAGCGGGTCGCTGGGCCTGTCCCACAACGGGAATCTCGTCAACGCCGACGAACTCCGCGACGAACTGGGGATGCTCGGGCACGCCTTCACCTCCGACGGCGACACCGAGGTCATCGCGCACGACCTGGCGCGGAACCTCCTCGAGGAGGACCTCGTCCGCGCCGTCAAGCGCACCATGTCGCGGATTCACGGCTCCTACTCGCTGACCATCATGCACGACGAAACCGTCCTGGGCCTGCGCGACCCCCGGGGCAATCGCCCGCTGTGCATCGGGGAACTCGAGGACGGCTACGTCATCGCCTCGGAGTCCGCGGCCATCGACACGCTCGACGGCGATCTCGTCCGGGACGTGAAGCCGGGCGAACTGGTCGTCCTTCACGCTGACGGCACCGGGTTCGACTCCTACCAGCTCGTCTCCGAGGACCACACCGCCCACTGCTTCTTCGAGCAGGTCTACTTCGCCCGCCCCGACTCCGTCATCGACGACCGACTCGTCTACGAGGTGCGCCGCGACCTCGGCCGGAAGCTCTGGGAAGAGTCCGGCATCGAGACGGACGTCGTCATGCCCGTGCCCGACTCGGGGCGCGCCTTCGCCTCCGGCTACGCCGAGGCGGCGGCCGACGCCGACGCAGAGACGGAGTTCGCGGAGGGCCTGATGAAGAACCGCTACGTCGGTCGGACCTTCATCATGCCCACGCAGGACGAGCGCGAGCGCGCCGTCCGCCTCAAGCTCAATCCGATCAAGTCCACGATCGAGGGGCGGACCGTGACGCTCATCGACGACTCCATCGTCCGGGGTACCACCTCGACGCAACTCATCGACCTGTTGCGCGACGCAGGCGCCGAGGAGATCCACCTCCGTATCGGCTCGCCACCAATCGTCGCCCCGTGTTACTTCGGCATCGACATGGCCACGCGCGAGGAGTTGATCGCCGCCCACCGGTCCGTCGACGACATCGAGGCGGCCATCGGCGCCGACAGCCTCTCGTACATCTCCATCGACGCCGTCACCGAGGCGATGGAGATGGACGACGAGGACCTGTGTCTCGGCTGCGTCACGGGCGAGTATCCTTACGACGTCGAGGGCGAGGAGACCGACCGCGAGGTCGAGCGACCCGAAGTCGAAGACGCCTCGGCCAGCGCCAGCGACTGAGTGGTCGCTCGTCCCCCGACTCGATCGCGTCGGTACGACGGCCAGCACATCCTCGATTTCTCCCATCACCGCCTCCAGCGCGTCCGTCGCCGTGCGGAGGCCAACGACGTCGTCGATCTCTCCGCCAATGTATTCGCCGTGGGTGTGTTGTCTGGAATTAGGTCTCGAACTCAAAATCGGGAGATCCCCTGCACCTATTCCACCTTCATATTGCGGCCAAAATGATAATAACTACAAATGCAACAAATATGAGAAATATAATCTGTATGAGAAGGTTGAATAGGCTCATCACTGGCCACCACCTGGCGTACAGACATCCATCTCGATAGTCCACCGTCCGCTTTCAACTCCGACGTCACCGACTGCGATGGCCCCGTTTTCGAGACGCACGACGTGCGAGCCGGCTTCGGTTGCAGTGAACTGTTCTCGCATCAGCGCCTCGGATTTCCCGTCGATGAGATCCTGGCCCGAGGGAGCGGTGACGGTGAGGACGGGCTCCTTTCCGTCTTCGGTTTTGACAGTCAACCTGACACGGCTGCCTTTTGGAAGGTCCATATCGTATATTTTGGCCTCTTGGGCCTCGACCGAAACCGTGTCAGACACCTCCTGTGAACACTCCAGCTGTTGAGTGTTGGAGTCCGTCACCGTCTGTTCCGGTTCGGATTGGGTGTCGGGATCGGTTCCAGTTTCGGAGTCTTGAGCCTGCGCCCCCGCGGACGAGTCCTCCTGACCCCCGTCACCCGTGTTGTCGCCACCCTGGCCGGTGTCTCCCTGCACGTCGCTCTTCGCCTGGACATCGGGGTCACTTGGGGCATAGTCCTGGCTGTCAATGACACCGTCACCGTCCGAGTCCTGCACGTCTGATTCAGCAGAATTTTCGAGACACCCAGCTACACCCACCAGGGGGAGTCCCACACTACCCCTTAAGTACTCTCTCCGATTCATACGCCCTGGGAGGATCAGCGCAAGCGATTGTTATATGTTATTTATATCGGCAATATTTAACTCTGATTGGAGTCAAAAACAGCTATCTACGTGTCAGATGTGTCATTATAATACAAGGTGGTCAAATGGATGCTACATTTCGGTCCTTTTTGGTTCGTATTAACTGTGGGTTTCGCCCGTGACGAGGATAACCCAAGCCCCAGATTATCGGTGGTCGCGAACCGCTTAACATAGTTGCCGACGTTTCAAGCTCCAGGAACAATCTGGTGTCCTGAGACGCCCTATGACAGCCGTATGCTCCGACATGGATTCGAGCCGGAGCCAGACCGTCGTGCTCACTCACGTCGTTCGTTGCGCGCGCTGCGACTGGCAGGGTTTGATCCACAGGTGAGTCGCATTGGCTGCTCACTTCGATCGCAGCAGAATGCTCCGACAGGGATTCGAACCCTGGTCATTGCCGTGAGAGGGCAATATGATTGGCCGGACTACACCATCGGAGCGTGCACTTCCGGATAACCCTGAGTGACGTTTAATGATTGCGCTTCGCCGGAGGGATGTGAGGCGGTCTCACTCGTCTTCGAAGGGGGACCCGGCGGCCTCCGGCTCCTGACCGGCGAGGCTGATGATGTTCTCCCGACCCAGCCGGAGTTTGCTGATCTGTCCGTCGTCCTCCATGTCCGACAGGAGCATGCTCACCTTCGACTTCGACCACTCCGTCTCCTCGACGATGGCCACCTGTTTCATCCGGCCACCGTTCTCGTCGAGCAGGTGCAACACCTGGTCCTCGTCCGAGAGCAGTTCCTCGTCGGGAACCTTGGCCGCGGCGGCGGTTGCTGCGCCGCCAGCCCCACCGCCATCGACGTCGCCACCGGCCCCTCCGGTGTCGCCACTCTCACCGGACTGGCGGTCGAGTAGGCCGTCCGGGCTCGACGGGACGTACCCGCCGTACCAGGCGAGTCCCACGGCGAGGAGGAGCAGGACGACGCCACCGGCGAGCAGCATCGGCATCATCCCGCCAGCGTCGCCCTCGGCGGGCGTCGTCCCCGACTCGTCTGCAGACCCGTCGCCACCTCCTGCCGTCCCGACGTCCCCGGTCGCAGCCTCGCGCGGCTGGAACGTCGCGTAGGGCCGCTGGTCGGCGAACCGGACCTCCCCCACCCACGTGACCGATTCGCTGGCGGCCAGGTCGCCCTGCACGGCCATCGAGTCCGGGTCCGGTTCTGCGCTGGCGAAGGCCAGCGTCGGCCCGCGGTTTATCTGCAGGCGCTGGTCGGCACCGACGTACATCCCGCCCTCGAAGACGTCGCCCACGACGACCCGGTCGCCGTCCGTCCGCGCGAAGTTCGTCCAGACGAACGACATCTCGATGGCGCCGCGAGTCTGGCCCAGTTCGCGCACCGAGGCGTCCTTGCTGAAGCCGGTCGCGTTCATCGACCGGCCCGTCGCGTCCTCGCCGAAGGCGACGAGATTGCGGGCGCGCTGGCGAAAATCGGTGTACGTAGAGGTCTCCTCCTGGCGGAACTCCGCGGCGTAGCGCTGGAACTGCTCGATCTCCGATTCGTTCAGCGGACGGCTGTGCTGGACGGTCCACCTGGCGGAGGCGTTTTCGTAGACCGTCAGCCGGAAGAGCGTCCCGTCGAACTCCTCGGGTGTCGACTGTGGCTGTGGACCGGCGACGGCCTGCGCGTCGGCAGCGACGCCGAGGGCGCCGACGCTGGCGAGGGCCGTGACGAGGAAGAGCCCGAGCAGACAGGTCCCCAGCCGGCGGTTCATCTACTGTGTACCATCCAAGGGCAGGATAAAAACACTGTGCCTGGCATCGACGGGGGCCGGCGATTCTCGCCACGACCCGGTGAAAATAGGCCCCGGACCGGCGCCCCGGTCCTGGCTCGATGGAGCCGGTCGTCTGGACTACCCGGCGCGACCCGACGGGTCAGGGCGCCAGTCGGTTCTTGCGGTTCTTCATCTGCTCCTCGTAGTACGCGAAGGTGATCGGACACCAGTCCGCAGCGATCTCGAGGATGCGCTCGGTCATCTCGCGGATCTCCCACTGGGCGTCCGCCGCCGCACGCATGTCCGCGACGTGCATCAGCATGCGCGCGTTCAGCGACATGACGATGTTGACCTTCGTGCCGATCGGCAGGACGAACCGCGCGTCCTCCGGCGGCATCCCGAGGTCGAGGAGGTCCTGATAGGACGCGACGGCGTCCGCGATGGCGTCCGTGAAGATCTCTTCCCGCTGTGCGGCGGTCTCCTCGTCGACCTGGCCGGTGCGCTGGTTGCGTCCGACCCAGTCGGGGTCCGTGGCGGACGGCGGGATCACGACCAGTTCCCCCTCGCGGACGGCTGCGGGATCGACGTCCTCGAAGGAGACGTAGCGCATCGACTGCACGTCGAAGGAGACGTGACGGTGGCGCGTGATCTGGGCCATGCAGGAGCGGCTGACCCCCTCGATGGCGAACGTGGCCTGCGCGTGCTCGAAGGGACCGTAGTGACCGTGCTCGAGGAGGTGGTGGATGAGGGTCTCCTTGCGGTCCTCCAGGCCGTCGCCCTCGATATCGGCCATGATCTCATCGAAGGGCGTCGTGCCGACGAACTCGCCCATGTAGTCGTTCCGGGCGCCCTGGCAGATGACGCGCTCGGGGTCGTCCGTGGCCTCCAGCAACGTGACGTTCATACAGGTGGGGGTGACCCGAAGGAAGATAATTCCTGGCACTCCACGGACGCGGCCACCTCTGGGGTATCAGAGGTCGACCCACGGGGAGGGATCTGGCTGGACGCCCAGAACCCGTGCCTCGCGGTCACCGTCGCGCTCGCGGATCTCGATCAGGCCGTCGAAGGGCTGCTTGACGACCTGGAGAGTCTGCTCGTCGTGGGCGCTCTCGTCGATGGTGAAGGCGCCGACGAAGTCGGCGGCGTCGATCCGTGCCGTGAGGACGTGGCAGAACTTGAAGACGGTCTGCCGGTCGGTGTAGGTCAGCATCGTCGACAGGGAGGCGAGTCCCAGGCGACCCCGGTCGATCCCGGCGAGGTCCAGGCGGTCGAAACTCTTGGTGACGCCGATGCCTAGCCCCGTCAGGTCGCTCGGATCGCCGACGTGGTGGCGCAAGGCGCCGTCGCTGGCCTCTTCCGCCCCATCGCCGTTGCCGCGACAATCGATGGCACAGAGGCGGCTCGGGTCGACCTCGGGCGCTCTCGACCGCAAGTCGTCCAGCACGTCGGCGGCCGTCCCGCCGGTGGTCAGGAAGACGGCACCCTCGCCGTCGCTGGCACCGCTCGCGAGAACATCGCGTACGAGCGGCTCGGTCCCGGACATGGCCGGGCCGGACACGAGGATGCTCGTGCCTGGCTGAACCGCCTCCAGCGCCGCCACGTCGAGCACGTCGGAGAGGTCGTACATGGTCCGATCAGGAATCGTCCGTCAGGCCACGGATCGTGGCGACGAAGTCGTCGTCGTCCTCGACGCCGCCGAGCGTGTCGGCGAGGTCGTCGCGGATCGACTCGATCTCGTCACACAGGCGGTCGTACCGATCGCTGTTCGCCAGTTCGGCCCGACTCTTCGTCGACTCGAGGGTGGCACGCTTCTCGACCAGTGCGTAGTAGTCCTGGAGGAGCGCGTCGTAGGCGGAGCGCTCGAGGAGGTTGTCCACGGTCCGGAGGAGGTGATCGCTCTTGACGGGTTTGGAGAGGTAGGCGTCGAAACCCATCTCGAGGATGTCGAAGTCCGGTTCGACCGCAGTGACCATCGCGACGCGACAGTCCAGGTCGCGGTCCCTGATCGCCTCGAGGACCTCGTCTCCGGAGAGGCCGGGCATCATCCGGTCGAGCAAAACGACGTCGACCCGCTCGTCGAGTCGCGACAGACCCTCGTCGCCGTCTTCGGCGACGCTGACCTCGTAGTCCTGGTCGAGCCAGAGGCGGTACGTCTCCGCCACGTCGGGTTCGTCCTCGACGATCAACACGACCGAGTCCTCGGAGTCAGACATCTGGTGTCTGCCCGCCGATTCTGTGGCATCACACATAGCCTTGGGGGTCCACACGGTCGGCGTCTACCGGTCGCGGGGAGGCCACGTGTCGACACGCACAAGCGGGGGCCCCGAGTAGCGGGCGGTATGATCCGCAACCTCGCCGCCGACCAGCCAGGCTTCACGAGCAACGTCTTCCTCGTCACCGGCGAGCGCACCGTCCTCGTCGACGCCGGCAACGACTTCGACGTCGTCGGCGCCGTGCGCGAGCACGTCGACAACCTGGACGCCCTCGTCCTCACCCACACGCACCCGGACCACGTGGGCAACGTTCCCGACGTCGTCGATGCCTTCGACGTCGCCGTCTGGGGCTTCGACCCGGACCTCGAGTACGTGGACCACGCCATCGCCGACGGCGACGCCGTCACGCTCGGCGACGACGACTACGTGGCGCTCCACACGCCGGGCCACAAGGACGACCACCTCTGTCTCTACGCCGCCGAACCGGGTGTCCTGATCGCCGGCGACCTCGTCTTCGCCAACGGCGGCTTCGGCCGGACCGACCTCGACGAGGGCGACCGGCAGCAGCTCGTCGACAGCATCCAGCGCGTCGTCGAGACCGTCGGCGACGACCTGACCGAACTGCACACCGGCCACGGTCCCAGCGTGACGACGAACCCGTCACAGGACGTCCAGCTCGCCCTGCAGGCAGCGAAGATGGGGCACTGAGACAGGGCAGGGCCTCGTCGACCACCCGCCAGGCGACCAGCCTCACTCCGCGGCCGCCAGTTCGAGCAGGCGGTCGTACGCTCGGTCGTTTGCGTCCGCGACCGCGTCTGGATCGCTCCGCACGTCGGCGGGGAGTGGATCGAGCTCGAGGGTGGCTGCCGGGTCGAGAAGGTCGACCACCCCGGCCGTGCGCTGTTCGAGGAGCCCATCGGTCCGGCTCCCGGGTGCAACCTCGCAGGCCTTCACGTAGCGACGCCCGTCGTAGAGCCTGACCCGGCGCGGTTCCACGACGGCCACGGCGTCCGGCGCCGGCTCTCGGACGGGGCGGGCCACGTCGGCGTACGACTCGACGACGGCGACGTCGGTGGCGGCAACGTCCCGCGAGAGCGCGGCGAGCGCGGGGAGGTGCCACTGCGCCATCGCCTCGTTCAGCGCGGGGAGCGACTCGACCACGAGCGCGTCGTCGAGCGGCAGCGCTGCACGGACGCGCTCGGGCACCGAGACGGTGCCGTTCACCACGAACTGGTCGTCCGCGCGGTCGACGACGAACTCGCAGTCGGACTGGCCGAGCAGTCCCGACCCTGGGCCCGGCGAGGGGCGCCACAGGCGGTGGACCGGATTGAGTGCTGTCGGCTCGAATTGGCCGGCACTTGCGTCCGCGAGCCGAGAGACGTCTTTGCCGTGGAGCCGACCGGAAGAGAGGACCGTTCGGCAATCGTCGTGACTGTGCCAGTAGTCGTTGCCGGCCCGTGGCTTGAATCCGACGGCCCCTGCGTGAGCCACCAGCCCCGTGGCGAAGGTGGTCTTTCCCGCGTCAACGCGGTCGAGACCGGCGACGAGCAGGTTCATTCGGCCAGGCCGTAGTACCCGGGCTCCTCGTCGGCGGCCGGCTCGGCGAAGACGAGGTGGTCGGCGTGCTGCATCATCCAGGGGATCGCCCAGTCGAGCAGGACGTTCTCGGTCTCGACGTCGAGATCCGCCTCCGGATCGAGACCCTGGAGGAGGCGACCGACCTCGTAGACGGTGTAGAGCTTGTCAGAATCGAGGACGTCGTCGGGTTCGCGGAAGGCGAGCGGGCGCAGGTCGTCGTACGCTGACTTCGGGACGGGCATGGCCGCGGGTACGAAACCTCGGTCGGTAAGCCCACCGATTCCGGCCAGTGGATTCGACGTTAGTCGTAGTTACCTTTAACTTCCGTCGTATTGACGGTTCGCCTGTATGGCGTCCAACACGTCCGGCGGCGGTCGAGCCCCAACACGTCGAACCGTAGGCACCACGACAGACTTCGCGTGTCCATCGTGTGACGGTCGACTCCGACGCACGCACGGAACGGTCGCGTGTGAGGGCTGCGGGCACGTGCCCCGTCACGGTGCCGACTGACCGCCGAAGCGCCACACCAGGGGCGGCACCCGCACACGCGTCGGCGGTTTTTGGGCTAGCGGTTCGAGGAACCATCGAGCAATCAGAGCCTGGGTCGTCCGTGCGTTGACTCCCGATTTCGTCCAGCAGCGCGGGCGCCGACGCTGCCTTCGAACGCATTGATCCCTGCACCGACACGACGTCGCCGCCGGACGACCCGCTGCTGGCGCAGGAACGGCAGCGGACGGGCTCCCGGGCAGTCGGGTGGTCGATCCCGCCGAGGTGCGCGCCTGGAGCACTCGTCCGCCGCCACCTCCACGTGAAGTGACGACCGGTGACGCGTGTCCACGTCGCTCGCGTCGCTCAGGCGAGCGCCTCCGAGAGTTTCTCGACCGGGTGCGGCGGGTGCTCTCCCTCGAAGTCGTCGTCGCCGAGTTGCGAGCGGCAGGAGGCGCCGGGCGCCACGACCGTCTCGCCGCGGCTGTCCTCGATCTGGTCGTAGAGGACGCTCCCGATGGCCTTCGAGAGGTCGTAGTGTTCCGCCTCGTAGCCGAACGACCCCGCCATCCCACAGCAGGAGGAGTCGAGGTGGTCGACGTCGTAGCCGGCCTCGCGGAGCGTCACCGCCGCGTGGAAGTCACGGTTGAGTGCCTTCTGGTTGCAGTGGCCGTGGTAGGCGAGCGACTCCTCGGGGACGTCGAAGTCCACGCGGTCGTAGACGCCGTGCGTGTTGAGGTACTCGCAGACGCCGTAGGCCGCGACCGAGAGGTCCGTGACACCGTCGCCGGAGAGAAGGTCGGTGTACTCGTCCTGGAACATCACCGCGTCGGAGGGCTCGACGAACAGCACCGACCAGCCGTCGTCGACGTACGGTGTGAGCGCCTCCAGGTTCGTTTGCGCACGTTCGCGGGCGTCGTCGAGCAGTCCCATCGAGAAGGCTGCCCGGCCGCTCGGCGCGACCTCGTCGCTGTCGATCACCTGGACGTGAACGTCGGCGGCCTCCAGCACCGCGACGGCCGCCTTGCCAGGCTCGGGGTAGCTGTAGTTCGTGTAGGTGTCGGGGAACAGCAGGACCCTGTCCTGGGCCTCGTCCGCCGGAACCTGGGCCCTGCCGCGGTCGACGAACCAGTCTTCGAGCGTCGTGCGCGTGAACGTCGGGAGGTCCCGGTCGGGCGCGATACCGAGCAGTTTCTCCGCGACGACGCTACTCCCCGGGAGCTGCTGTGCCGCGTTCGCGAGCGGCGCGAGCGTACTCCCGATGGCGCTCACGCGGTCGATGTTCCCGAACAGCTTCGACCGGAGGCTCGTGCCCTTCTCCTGGTGGTACTCGTGTTTGACCTCGGCCTTGAGTTTCGCCAGGTCGACGCCCGTCGGACAGTCGGACGCACAGCCCTTGCAGCCGACACAGAGGTCGAGCACCTCCGACTGGAAGCGCTCGGAGTAGAGTTCGTCCTCGGGCAGTTCGCCGCTGATGGCCGCACGAAGCATATTCGCCCGGCCGCGGGTCGCCTGGATCTCCTCGCGGGAGGCCCTGAAAGTGGGACACATCGTGTCGGTCCCGTGCTGGCGGCAGGTCCCACAGCCGTTGCAGAGTTCGACGAGGTGGGAGAACCCGCCCTCGTCGGAGAAGTCGAGTGTCGACTGGGGTTCGAGCGACTGGTAGTCCGCCCCGTACCGGAGGTGCTCGCGCATGTCAGCGCCGACGCCGCGCTCGCCGTCCGGCCCGGGGTCGTCGGGACTCTCCCGGTAGACGACGTTGCCCGGGTGCATGAACCACTCGGGGTCGAAGGCGGTCTTGACCGCCTTGAACGCGTGCCAGAGGTCCTCGCCGTACATCTTGGGGTTGAATTCCGTCCGGGCCATCCCGTCGCCGTGTTCCCCGGAGAACGCCCCGTGGTGTTTGAGGACCAGGTCGGTCACGTCGTCCGTGATGGCGTGCATCGTCTCGATGCCGTCCTGGTCCTTGAGATTGAGGATGGGCCGGATGTGGAGCGTCCCGCTCCCCGCGTGTGCGAAGTACGCAGCGGACGTGCCGTGGTCGTCCAAGACTGCCTCGAACTCCATCACGTACTCCGCGAGCTCCGCGGGCGGCACGGTGGCGTCCTCGATGAACGGGTAGGGCTTCGGGTCCCCCTGGAGGCTCATCAGGAGCGGGATGGCCGCCTTTCGCAGCTTCCAGACGTCGGCCTGTGCGTCCGCGGTGTAGGCCTCGATGACGTCGAAGGCGTCGCCCTCGTCGACGAAGTGGGCGTTCGTGGCCCCGATGGCCCCCTCGAAGTCGTCCTGTAGCTCGGAGTCGTACTCCAGCATGAGCGCCGCGGCCGTGCCCTCCGGGATGGGTTCGACGTACTCTGCGTAGCCGTCCGACTCGGCGGCCAGCCGGAACACCTCGTCGTCCATCAACTCGACGGCCGAGACGTCGAACTCGAGTGCCTCGGGGACCGCCTCCATCGCGGCCACGAGGTCGTCGAAGCAGTACAGCGCGAGTGCGGTCTCGTCGGGGACCGTGACGAGTCCGACGGTCGCCTCGACGATGACGCCGAGGGTCCCCTCCGACCCGACGTAGAGTTTGGCGAGGTTGATGACCGTCTCGCCGTCCTCGGTCTCGTAGATGACGCGGTCGAGATTGTAGCCGCTGACGCGGCGCTTGAGGTCGGGGTAGCGAGCCTCGATCTCCTCGGCGTTGTCCTCGATCAGCGAGCGAACGGTCTCGTATATCTGGGCCTCGCGGTCGTCCTTCGCGACGATGTCCGCGTACTCCTCGCTATCGAGGACGACCGGACGGGCGTGGAGTAGCGACCCGTCGGAGAGGACGGCTTTGACTTCCTCCGTGTACGCGTCGGTGATGCCGTAGCGGACCGAGTGTGCGCCGGTGGAGTTGTTGCCGATGCCACCGCCGACGGTCGCGCGGTTCGACGAGGCGGGGTCGGGCGCGAACTTCAGGCCGTAGTCGGCCAGGTGAGCGTCGAGGTCGTCCTGGACGATGCCGGGCTGGATGGTGGCCCGCTGTGCGTCGGCGTCCACGTCGAGGAGGCCGTCCATGTGCCGGGACATGTCGAGGACGACGCAGCCTGGCCCGACGGTCTGCCCGGCGAGCGACGAGCCGGCGCCGCGTGGGAGAATCGGCACCTCGTGGTCGGTCGCGACCGCGACCGCGGCCTGGACGTCGGCCACGTTCTCGGGGTATACGACGCCTGCCGGGCGTGCCTGGTAGATGCTGCCGTCGGTGGCGTAGAGAATCTGCGCGTACTCGTCGAAGCGGACGTCGCCACCGACCGCCTCGCGGAGGTCCGCGGCGAGGTCGACGTATTCCGAGACTGTCGATCCCGGGTCCCGTGCCAGCGTCGCCGGATCCTCCGGCGGATCGGCAGGTCGTGCGATCGGATCTGCGTCATCGACACCCATGCCCGCACCCAACTGGCGCGTGCGCAAAAAAGTGCCTTTCCGATCGACTGACACTCCTGCCCCAGGTCCACCGTCCCGGCCCGCCGCTGTCACCTGTCGCCACGATACTGTTCCTGATAGCGAGGCGAACTTTCGGGGGTTGTTCCCGAGGGTATCAGCCCGCTCGCACCCGTCGACGGCGATCACCCCCAGGCGCGCCGCTCACGAATCCTGCCGTCGAAAAAATCGCGTGGTTCTGGACCGGCCGACTACTCGAAGTGTTCGAGGCACTTCTCGTACTCGTCTGCGGCCTTGTCCCAGTTGACGACCTCGAAGAAGGCGTCGACGAAGCTGCCGCGGTCCGGACCGTAGTCGTAGTAGTAGGAGTGCTCCCAGACGTCGAGGGCCAGGATGGGGTGTGCCCCCCAGAGGGCGCCCTGGTCGTGCTTGTCGACGGCCACGTTGCGCAGCTGCTTGGCAACGGGGTCGTACAGGAGCAGGGCCCAGCCGCCGGCGGCGGCGGCCGCGGCGCGGAACTCGTCCTCCCACGCGCCGTAGGAGCCGAAGTCCTCCTCGATGCGGTCGCGGAGGTCACCCGAGGGCTCGTCGCCGCCCTCCGGGCTCATGTTCTCCCAGAACAGCGTGTGGAGATAGTGTCCACAGCCGTTGTGGGTAACGTTGCCCAGCGCACCGCCGGTCGAGGAGTGATCGCCGCTGGCGCGGTTCTCGGCCAGCTGTTCCTCGGCGGACGCGAGGCCGTTGACGTAGCCCTGGTGGTGCGTGTCGTGGTGCCACGTCAGTACTTGCTCGGAGATGTGCGGCTCGAGGGCGTCGTAGTCGTACGGGAGCGGTGGAAGCTCCGGATCAGATTGCTCTGGCATAGATAATCCCTCCGGGCAAAACTGTCGGTTGGGCGTGTGTTAAAGGTTGAGATGGCGGCCACCCGCCGTGGGCATCGGGGACGCGAGTGTTACCGCCGAACTCACTCACCACGGGCGGTCCGGAACATCGAGAGCGCCGCCTCGCGGGCCTCGGCGTGGTCGACGATTGGAGACGGGTAGTCCGGCGCGACGGAGCGACGGACCGCCTCGTCGAGGTCCGGCCACTCGTGGATCTGCATCGTCGACGCGTCGGCCAGTTCGGGGACGTACTCGCGAACGTACTCCCCGTCCGGATCGTAGTCCTCGGCCTGGGTGGCAGGATTGAAGATCCGGAAGAACGGCTGCGCGTCGGTCCCGGTCGAGGCGGCCCACTGCCACCCGCCGGCGTCGTTGGCCGGGTCGTGGTCGACCAGCTTCTCGCGGAACCAGGCGTAGCCCCACCGCCAGTCGATGCGGAGGTCCTTCGTGAGAAACGAGGCCACGATCATCCGGACGCGGTTGTGCATCCAGGCCTCGCGCTGGAGCTGCCGCATGCCCGCATCGACGATGGGATAGCCCGTCATCCCCTCCGTCCAGGCCTCGAAGGCCGTCTCGTCGTCCGTCCACTCGATGGCCGCCGGGAAAGGGTCGAGGTTCGTCGACACCATCGAGGGGTGGTTCGACAGTTGCTCGACGTAGAAGTCCCGCCAGGCCAGTTGCGTCTGGAACTCCCGAACGGACTCGTGGGCCGCCTCGGTCGGGGCCTCGGCGGCGGCCTGCTCGGTCGCCCTGTACACCTCCCTGCAGCCGATGGTGCCAAACCGGAGGTGGGGAGAGAGCCGCGAGGTGGCCTGGGCCGCCGGGAAGTCGCGGCGCTCCGCGTACTCGTAGATCGGGCCGTCACAGAACCGTCGGAGACGCTCTCTGGCTGGCCCGGTCCCCGCAGACGGGAGGTCCGCCGTCGGACTCGCACAGCACAGGTCGGCGAGTGCGGGAATCTCGCCTGGGGCCACGGCGTCGTCGCCGGCGGAGAGGGTCGATTCGTCGGGCCTCGGGACCGGGTCGCGCTTCGGATAGTCGTGCCACGAGTCGCCGTAGTAGCTGAACACGCGATAGGGGTCCCCCTGCGTCGTGGTGATCTGTCCGGGTGGGACGAGGACGCCGTCCTCGACGAATCGTGGCTCGACGCCCTCGGCACCCAGGGTCTCGGCGATCCGCTCGTCGCGCTGGCGCGCGAGACCGGAGTAGTCGGCGCTGGCAGTGACCGCCGTCGCGCCCACGGCGTCAGCGAGGTCCGGCAGGATGTTCGCGGGATCACCACGCCGGATCGTGAGGTCGGCACCCAGGTCCCGGTAGTCCTCCCGGAGCGAGTCAAGAGCATCGAGGAGGAAGGCCACGCGCGGGGGCGAGGCGTGCGAGAGGATGGCGTCGTCGAGGACGAACACGGGCAGCACCGGCGCCGGAGCCTCCGGGGACGCGAGGCCCCGGTTGTCGGGAACGCGGAGGTCCCGCCGATGCCAATGGATGCGCATACGTAGTGGATCCCCGCCGTCGGCACAAGTGCCCGCCCCAACTGTTTGGGCGGCGGGCCCGGGCCCGGCGACCGGCCGAGGGCTCGCCGGATCGCGAGGGGCGCAGAACGGGTGCCGGGTTACAGTTTGTTCTCCGCGTCCTCGGCGAGTTCCTTCATCCGCTTGCCGACGCGGCCCGCGTCGGAGAACTCGTCCTCGCTCATCGCGTTCGCCAGGGCGTTCCCCAGGACGAAGACGGCGTGTTTGTGCTCGCTCTTGGACATGTGGACGTCGTCAGGGGTCACGTCGAGCTGTCGGTACGGCTCGAACAGGTCCGGGTCGGTGGACTCCAGGTCGGCGAAGTACTCCATGATCAATACCATCTGTTCGTGCAGTTCCAACAGTTCGTCCTTGTGCATGCCCGGACTACGGACCGCCAGCGGTTAAATATTGTCTGGGATCGGGTCACTGCCGCCAGCAGCCGCGATCGCAGGGAAACCGAGGGAGGTCGGCGGTATGGGGCACGAGCGTCAGAAGACGTACTCGTCGTCGTGACCCATCATGCCGTCGTCCTCGAACCCGGGTTCGTCCTCCTCGTCGACGGGACCGCTCGTCTTGTACGCCTTCAACCCTGTCGACAGGAGATCCTCGATCGCCTCCTCGCGGTTGAGAAACTCGCCTTGCTCGACGAGTTGGGCGATCTGCATCTCCAGATGCTCCGGGACCGTTATCTCTACCTTGGGCATCGCAACGTTGGAGCGTTCGACTGAGGGGTATTTAACTTTGACGGGGAGTGTTGCCGGTGACGTTAATTACGCATCGGCAAGCCGCAAGGACTATTCCGCCGATCAAATATTAAATTTCCGTTTCTCGTAGTACTTATTTCTGTTTGACATATATTGATCAGGACCCGTCTCAGTTCGGGATAGTTAGGCTCAAAGGCACCCGGGCCAAACCCGACACGCAATGGAGCCGAGGCACGGCCGAGACGGACGTGTCGGCCAGAAACCGACGGCCGTTGCGGTCACGGCCCGACGCGTCTCGGCCGCGCCCGAACGGTCGCTCCTCTCGCTGGTCGACCGCCCCCGAGTGGCTTGGTCGACCGATGACGCCACCATCGTCGCTGGCGGTGCCGCCGTCTCGCTCGTCGCCCGTGGCCCCGATCGATTCGGGGAGGTCCGAACTGACGCCCGTCGGCTCTTCGAGACCATCGAGACGCCGACGGACGTCCCCGAACCGGCCCGACCACGGCTGTTCGGCGGATTCGCCTTCCACGAGGCCCACGATCTGCCCGCTGACGGTCCCTGGCGGGGGTATCCGGGTGCGCTCTTCGTGTTGCCGGCCGTCCAGCTGACGGACACGGCCGACGGCGCCTGGTTGACCTCGGCCGCAGCCGGATCTGACCGTCACGCGGTCGCCGCCGAACGACTCGACCGGTGGGCCGACCGACTCGCGGCGCTCCCCGACCGGTCGCGTTCGGCACCGCCGGGAATCCGCCGCCGGCGGCCCCGCCCCGACCGGACCGGCTGGCACGATCAGGTCGAAACCGCTCTCGCCAGGATCGACGGCGGCGAACTCGACAAGGTCGTCCTGGCCCAGTCGCTCTCCGTCGACCTCGACCGGACGCTGTGCGTGTCGGACGCCCTCGCGCGCCTCGCCGAGACCTACCCGGACTGCACCCGGTTCGTCGTCGACCCGGGTGCAGGCGGGACCTTCTTCGGCGCGACGCCGGAGCGCCTCGTCAGGCTGACCGGCCGGGAGGTCGAGACGACGGTCCTCGCGGGGTCGACGGGACGCGGCGAGACCGACGAGGAGGACGACTGGCTGGCGGCCGAACTCGAACGGAGCGCGAAGGACGTCCACGAACACGAGGTCGTCCTGGAGGCCGTACGAGACCAGCTCGCCCCCCTGACGGCGACCGTCACGACCGGGGACCGCCGCGTCAGGCAGCTCGCGACCGTCCAGCACCTGGAGACGCCCGTCGCCGCGACGCTCGACCGCGACCGACACGTCCTCGACCTCGTCGAGGCACTCCACCCGACGCCGGCCGTCGGGGGCCGGCCCCAGGACGCAGCGCTACGGACGATCCGCGAGCACGAGGGCTTCGACCGGGGCTGGTACGCGGCGCCGGTCGGGTGGATCGACGGCGACGGCGACGGCGCCTTCGCGGTGGCGCTCCGCTCGGCCGTCGCGGAGGGGGACGCGGCCACGCTGTTCGCCGGCGCCGGCATCGTCGCCGACAGCGAGCCCGACCGGGAGTGGAGCGAGGTGCAATTGAAGTACCGCCCGGTCCTCGACGTGCTCGAATGACTGCCCCCAACCGCAACGCCCTGTGGGGCCGGGTGCTGGTCGAGGAGCTCGCGGCCGCCGGCGTGACGGCGGTCTGCGTCGCGCCCGGGAGTCGGTCGACGCCGCTGACCGTCGCCGTGGCCGAGCATGACGACCTCACCGTGTATTCGCACCTCGACGAACGGTCTGCCGGCTACTTCGCCCTGGGCCGCGGTCGCCGCACGGGCGAGCCGACTGCCCTCGTGTGTACCTCTGGCACCGCCGCCGCGAACTACCACCCTGCGGTCGTCGAGGCGAACGAGGGTCGCGTCCCGCTCGTCGTCCTCACCGCCGACCGCCCGCCGGAGCTCTGGGACAGCGGCGCCAACCAGACCGTGGATCAGACCGAGCTGTACGGCGACGCCGTCCGGTATCACCGCACGCTCCCGGAGCCAGAGGCCGACGCTCGCAAGCTCCGGTCGCTCCGCGTGACCGCCGCCAGGGCCGTGCGCGAGGCGACCGACACCGCGCCGGGTCCAGTCCACCTGAACGTTCCATTCCGCAAGCCCCTGGAACCGGTCGAGGTCCCCGGTGACGTCCCCGACGACCTGGCCGCGACGGCGCCACTCGGTGCGCAGGGCCGCGACGGCCCCTTCGTCCGGACGACCGGTGGGCGGGCGACGCTCGACGATGCCGCAGTCGCGTCGCTCGCCGACCGCCTCGCGGCAGCCGACCGCCCCCTCGTCGTCTGCGGGCCGGCGGACCCGGAGACGCCCGAGCCCGACGCGCTCGCCTCGCTCCACGCGTCCATCGACGCACCGCTCCTGGCGGACCCGCTCTCGGGCCTTCGCTTCGGGAGCCACGTGCCAGACCTGCCGGTCTGTGGGGGCTACGACGGCTACGGTGGGGTTATCTCGAAGTGGCCAGACCCGGACCTCGTCCTTCGGTTCGGGGCGTCGCCGACGTCGAAGACGCTCCGGCACTACCTCCGAGACGCAGCCGCACAGCAGATTCTGGTCGACCCCGCGGGTGGCTGGCGCGAAGCCGAGTTCACCGCCACGGATCTCGTGGCTGCCGATCCGACGAGACTCGTGGCTGCCCTCGCCGAGTCCGTCGCGGACGGCGGCTCCGCTGCCTGGCGCGAGCGATTCCAGGCCGCCGAGCGGGCTTACTGGGGAGGCGTGTCGGAGGCCGTCGACGGCGGCGGCTTCGAAGGAGCGTTCCTCCACGCGGTCGCCACCCACGCGCCGGATCCCGCGACGCTGTTCGTCTCGAACAGCATGCCCGTTCGGGACCTCGACCGGTTCGGGCGGCCCCGGGCGGCCGCGATTACCGCCCTCGGCAACCGCGGTGCGAGCGGCATCGACGGCATCGTCTCGACGGCGCTGGGTGCGGGGAGCGCGACGGACGACCCGCTCGTCTGCGTCCTCGGTGACCTCGCGTACTACCACGACATGAACGGGCTCCTCGCCCTCGCGCGCTGTGAGGTCGACGCGACGGTCGTGCTGATCGACAACGACGGCGGCGGCATCTTCCACAAACTCCCCATCGAGGACTTCGACCCGCCCTTCACCGACCTGTTTCGAACGCCACACGGACTCGACTTCGCCCCGACCGGCGACCTCTACGACCTGACCTTCCGGCCAGTCAGTGGCCTGGCGGACTTCGTCACCGCCTTCGAGGAGTCCGTCCGGAGCGAGGGGACCCAGGTGCTCGCCGTCGACGTCGACGCCGAGGCGAGTCACCGCGAGCGCGAGGCCGTCGAGGCGCGCATCGCGGAGCAGCTCTCCTGACGCTACTCCTGGAGCGCGACGTGGATGAGAACCGAGAGGCCGAGCGGCAGTGCCGTCCCGCCGAGGGCGACGAGCCACACGGGCGAGGCCAGGGGGACGCCGAGGCCGAGTGTCAGCAGCGCCGGCAACAGGACCGTCCACGCGCCGAAGACGACGACGCCGACAGCGGGCATCCCGACGAGGAAGACGACGAGCAGCACCAGACACGCGCCGAGAACGACGTTGACGAAGAGGGGGAACTGCGGTTCGAGCGTCGCCCAGAGGAGGACCGGGTAGATGGCGAATCCTACGGCGAGCACGATCAGCGACGGCCCCGGTGGAAAGAGGCGACTGCCCAGCGAGGTTCGGTCTTCCGCGTGTACCCGGTACGGGGCGTCTGTGTCCCAGGCCCGCCAGCCCCGAGCCTGCGTGGCCTCGCCGACGGTGCCCCCGTCCCGTCCGGCCGTGTTCCAGCCAGCCCGTGTCTCGCGGTTCTGGCGTCGCCGGTCCTCCCGGTCGGTGCGTGTGGCCCGAGGGCCACCCGTGGATCTGGCATCGCCGGGCCCGGTTTGGCTGGCAGTTTCCTGGTCGCCAGTCTCGCCTGCGTCGTCGCTCGGTGCCGACCCCGACGATGCGCCCGCGTCGGCCCGGCCCGTCGAGGGCCCGTCGGGCTTCGACGCGGCGTCCGCGCAGGCAGCGCCGGAGTCCGCGCTCGTTCGCGCCACGTACTGACGGTGACCGAGGCGGTCGTACCGCGCACGCTCCGCCTCGTCGGTCAGCACCTCCTTCGCCTCGATGAGGCGCCGGGTTCGCGCCCCCGCGTCCGGGTCGTCGCTCACGTCCGGGTGGGTGTCCTTGAGGCGATTCCGGTATGCGCGGTGGATCTCCTCGCGGGACGCGTCGGGGGTGACGCCGAGGCGCTCGTAGTACGTCCGGACCATGGAGGGCGTTCCTCAGGAACCGGACGCCAATTCTAAAAACTCCCGGTGGCGGCCACGACGATCCGGTGAGGTGTGAGGAAGCCACGGCGACGAGACCGGTCGAGACGGAGGGTCCGAGCATCGCGGATCGGACGCTGCGCCAGCTGGCGTCTAGATCCCGAGCCACTCGTCGTTCCGGATCTCGAACCCGTTCGAGCGACAGAACGACGCGGCTTCTCGGCGGACCTCGCGCGAGCCCGGGAGGGACCCCGTCTCGTGGAGACGCTCGACGATCCAGTCGGTGACGACCCGGATCCCCTCGTCCTCGTCGTCCGCGTCGATCGCCGCCAGGGCGCGAAGCGTCTTCTCGTAGGCCTCGCGCTGTGAGCCACGAAGCTCCGCGCCCTGGTATTCGGCGCAGGCCTCGAGAATTCGTTTCGTCGCCGTCGCGACGGTCGGTCGCTGCACCCGCACGCTGACGGCTGCGGGATCGTCGAAGCGCTCGTCGTCGGTCTCGGGGACCAGTTCCGCGACGGTGTGCGTCCCGTCGGCCGAGTCGACCTCGTGTTCACCCACCGCCGCCACGACCTCGCTCCCGGTCACGGGGAAATCCAGCGAGTCGAGTTCGGCCTCGAGCGTTCCCAGCGCGTCGTAGTCGACGGGTGGTTCCGGCTCGTCCCCGCGAGACAGTTGCGCCTCCACGTCCCGTTCGCGCTGACGGCGGTCGGCGTCACGTGCTTGCTTCTCTCGACCCCGTTTGTCGTCTGCCATGTATGCAAGAACCACACGCGGGCGGATAACCCTGTGGTCGAGCCAGGTCGGCGGGACGACCGTCGCCCGGGCGAACGTCGAACCTTTTTGCTCGCACCGACCGCAGCGGTCCCATGGTCTCAGAGATCTTCGATCCGGACGCCTGGGAGCCCGTCGAGGGGTTCGACTTCGCAGACGTGACCTACCACCGCGGGGTCGACGTGCCGGCGGTTCGGATCGCCTTCGACCGTCCCGCCGTCCGCAACGCCTTTCGACCCGAAACGGTCGACGAGCTCTACACCGCGCTCGACCACGCGCGCCGCCAACCTGACGTGGGGTGCGTGCTCCTGACCGGAAACGGCCCGTCGCCGAGGGACGGGGGCTGGGCGTTCTGCTCCGGCGGCGACCAGTCGATCCGCGGCGAATCGGGGTACGAGTACAACGAGGACGAGACGGAGGACGCGGCCGAGGCCGGCGTCGGCCGCCTGCACATCCTCGAGGTCCAGCGCCTGATCCGGTTCATTCCCAAGCCCGTCGTCTGCATCGTCCCTGGCTGGGCGGTCGGCGGCGGTCACAGCCTCCACGTCGTCTGCGACATGACGATCGCCAGCGAAGAGCACGCGACGTTCAAGCAGACCGACGCGGACGTCGCCAGTTTCGACGCCGGGTTCGGATCTGCGTACCTCGCCCGACAGGTCGGCCAGAAGCGCGCCCGCGAGATCTTCTTCCTCGGTCGGGACTACGACGCCGCGGAGGCCGCCGAGATGGGCATGGTCAACGAGGTCGTGTCCCACGCCGACCTGGAGTCGGTCGCACTGGAGTGGGCCGACGCGATTACGCGCAAATCTCCGATGGCGATCCGCATGCTCAAGTACGCCTTCAACATGGCCGACGACGGCATGGTCGGCCAGCAGGTCTTCGCGGGGGAGGCGACCCGGCTCGGCTACATGACCGACGAGGCCACGGAGGGTCGGGACGCCTTCAACGAGGGCCGCGAACCGGACTTCCGGCAGTTCCCCTGGCACTACTGATCCGGATCGCAATCCCCTTCGGGACCCGGTACCGAGTGAGGGCATGCGCCTCGCCGCCAGGGACCGGGTGCCCGCCCTCGCAGCCGTCCTCTCCATCGTCTCGCTCGCGCTGGTGTTCGGGGCGGTCCTCGGCGCCGTGCCGCGATGGCTCCTCCCGCGCGTCGACGGACTTCTCGCGGCGATCCCCCACGCCAACGCGGTGATCAGCGCGGTCGCCTTCCTCGTCGTCGCCGACGGGTGGCGCACCGTCCGCGCCGGGGATCTGGCCAGACACCGGCGACGGATGCTGGCCGGCCTCGGACTCTTCGCCGCGTTCCTCGTCCTCTACCTCTATCGCATCTCGCTCGTCGGCCCGACCCACTTCGACGGGCCGGCGGCCGTCGAGACCTACCTCTACCTGCCCCTGCTCGCGGTGCACGTCCTGCTCGCCATCGTCTGCGTCCCGCTACTGTACTACGTCGCCCTGCTCGCGGTGACCCGACCGATGGGTGCGGTCGGGGACACGCCCCACCCCCGCGTGGGGCGGGTGACTGTCGTGCTCTGGCTCGTCTCCTTCGCGGGCGGGATCCTCGTCTACCTCCTGCTCTACTGGCTGTTCTGAGCGGGCGCCGCACGCCCCTCCAGGTGCACGGGAGAGCAGACGGCGATCGTCCGAGGGCGCGCAATTGCAGGGCTGGCGAGACTATACAGTCCGGACGGGTGGTCTCGGTCCCGGCGACCGCCGACAGACGGGCGGCCGACGGGAGTCTGACGAAGGGTTTTGACGTGCCGCCTCGCAGGTGAGGCCATGCAGGACGTGCTGTCGGACATGGAGACCGTCACGATCGAGCTCGACGAGGCGGAGGTCGACGCGGTCGAGGACCTCGCCTTTCGCGAGCACCGCGAGAATCAGGAGGCCGCGCTCCGGGCACTCCTCCAGCAGTGGCTCGAGGCGAATCGGGACTAATCGGGCGATAAGAAGGTAGACCACCCCCGACTGGTCCAGTCCGCCGTGGCCGGGGCACCCCGGACGCGAGAACGGTCGTCGGGGAGCGGTGTCCAGTCGCTAACCACCTAGTGACCAGTCCTTTCCGAGCCAGGTCACTAGGTCAGGTCGAATCGATGTCGACTCACGAAGCGAGCGACGGTGTCGAATCGGAGAGACAGACGCGACGCAGGTTTCTCGGCGCGGCGGCCGCAGCGGTCACGGTCGCATCGGCCGGGTGCTCCGGACTCCTCGGCGGTGGTGGCGGGAGCAGTCCGGACGCGACCGTCCGGGAGTTCTACAGTGCCCTGAACGAGGGCGACGCCCAGGCGGCCAACGCGCTGATTCACCCGAACGCGACCTCGCCGGAGGTCACCCAGGAACAGGCCCAGCAGTTCAGCGAATTCGACCTCGAAGTCCAGTCGACGGAGGTCGTCGAGCAGGGAGACGACCGCGCGGTGGTCCGGGTCAACGCGTCGGTCATGGGACAGAGTCAGTCGACGCAACTCGAACTCCGGACCCACGAGGGCGAGTGGAAGCTCTGGAGCAGCGGCGTCTGATCACGGCGTTCGGCCTTTCGGCCGTTTTTTATAGGCAGTTCCCATCTGGGTGAGCAGAGATGACGACCGGCCAGCACGTCGACGACGATCGAGAGGACGAGACCGCGACGCGGCGCCGATTTCTCGGTGCGACGGCCGCGGGCGCGACCGCGGCCATCGCCGGCTGTTCGGGACTGCTCGGCGGCGGTTCCGGCGATCCCGCGGCGACCGTCGAAACCTTCTACGGCTCGCTGAACGAGGGCGACGCGGAGTCCGCGAACGCGCTGATCCACCCCGAAGGCAACGCGGAGGAGATCACTCAGCAGCAGGCCGAGCAGCTCAGTCAGGCCGACTTCAGCGTCGACTCGACGGAGGTCGTCGAGCAGGGCGACGGGCGAGCCGTCGTCGCGGTCACCATCACGATCAGCATGATGGGCCAGGAGCAGAGCCAGACCACGAACGTGGAACTGCGAACCCACGAGGGCCAGTGGAAAATCTGGGACAGTCAGTCCGGCTAGCCAGGACGGTCCTGCCGACCCGCACTACCCCTCGAACAACCGTTCGAAGTGTTCGGGCGGAATCGCGCCACTGACAGCCTCTCCATCGGTCGTGAACGTCGGAACGCCCCTGACGCCCCGGACGCGAGCGGCCTCGAACATTTCCGTGAGTCGGTCCTCGAGGTCGTCGTCAGTGAGTGCGTCCGCGACCACCGACCGGTCGAGGTCGACGTCGGCGGCCAGGTCGGCCAGCACGTCCGGGTCCCCGACGTCCCGTTCTGCCTGCCAGAGCGCGTCGAAGACGGCGCTGTCGAAGGCCGGCCAGGCGTCCGGATGGGCCGACTGGACGTGGAGGGAGACGAGCTGTGCGTTCCGGGAGTCGACGTCGCGGACCAGCGTCTGGGCCATGTCGACGTCGTACTCCTCGCGCAAGCGTTCGACGTTCTCCCGGGCCTTCTCGTAGTAGGCGTCGTCCTTCCCGTCGTCGGCAGTCGGGTCGATCTCCCCGTCGGGGCCGCGGCGATCGGCGCGAAGGTCGAAGGGGTGCCACTCCACGACCGGTGGCGTCTCCGTTCGCTCGCGATAGCGGTCGAGCGAGCGACGCCCGAGGTAGCAGAACGGGCAGACGTAGTCGGAGTACACTGTGACAGTCTGTCGGTCGGCGCCGTCCATGCCAGCCCTTGGGACCCGTGGCAGTAAAGCCCCGCGACGAACGCCGGAACGGGAACGCTGATAAGCGGTGCGACGTGACCACAGCACATGGAGGACATCTTCGTCGCACGCCTCATGACGACCGACGTGGTGACCTGCCGCCCGACCACGCTCGTCGAGGACGCGGCCCAGCTACTGCTGACCAACGACATCGGATCGCTCGTCGTGGTCGACGAGGCGGGGCACCTCGCGGGGATTCTGACGACGACGGACTTCGTCGAGATCGTCTCGAAGAGCGAGCCGAAAGCCGAGACGACTGTCGAGCGATACATGTCCACGAACGTGAACACGGCGGCGGCCCAGGAGTCGATCCAGGACGTCGCCGACCGCATGGTCGAACTCGGCGTTCACCACATCCCCGTCGTCGACGACGACGAAGGGGTCATCGGCATGCTCTCGACCTCCGACCTCGCCGGCTACCTCTCCCAGGCCGACGCCGGCCCGTCGTGATCGCGGCCGCCACCGGCCCTGGCCCGTGCCGCAGGCTATAGGCCCCCGCCGCCCACGGCACCGACATGGGCTATCACGTCGTCGATCCGGCCGGGCTCGATCCCACGGCCGACCACCCGTCCGACCGGCGCTCGATCAGCGAGACCGTCGACCTCACGACGCTCGCCGCCGCTGTCTACGAGATCGCTCCCGGGGAGTCGCTCGCCCGGACCTACCACTACCACGAGGCCCGGGAGGAGCTGTTCTACGTCCTCGACGGCACGTTGAGGGTCCGCACGCCGGAGGAGACCTACGAGGTTTCCGCCGGCTCGGTCTTCGTCGCAGAGCCCGGCAGTCCCCACCTCGCACACGTCCCCGACGACGCGACGGCGTCGGCACGGGTCCTGGGCGTCGGTGCGCCCGGGTACGACCCCGCCAAACCGTACGATCCCGACGACGGGCACGCGGACCAGCCCGAGAGCGGCGAGTGAGGCCGGTGACGAGCGCGGGCAGGCTACCGCGTCTCGACCTCGCCACGTTCGATCGCCAGCTCCGTCACGTATCCCGCGTCCCGAAGCGCGCGGTGGGCCGCTTCGAGCGAGTTCACGTCCGCGACCCGGGCGACGAGGGCAGACGCCGCGGCGACCGGGGCCGGATCGAGGTAGATCGTGGTCGTGCTCGCGGCGGACAGCCGGAGGGTTCGGGACCCGTCGCGGATGGTTCGCTCGCCCAGCCCACCCCGGGCCGCCTCGACCGGGAGCCGGCTGGCTTCCGTCTCCACGGCGTCGAGAACGCCGTCGAGTTCGGCGACAGTCCGGGGCGTCAACCCCCAGGCCCCCAGGAGCGCGCCCTCCGCGGCCACCGCGGCCAGCGAGGCGTCGAGTTCGTCCGGGTCCAGTTCCCCGTCGCTCCCCCAGCCGTAGACGCCGAGCGCGGTCGGCACCGACAGCTCCGCGAGGGCGGCGACGCCGATGGCGTCGGCGAGGGGACTCCGGATGCCCGGTTCGTCCCCGCGCGCCAGTGCGTCCCCGCCGGCGTCGACGCCAACGACGAGGTCGACGCCGAGGGCGTCGCAGGCCGCCTCGAGGCCGGCCGCGACCTGCCCCGGGCCGCCGGTCACGTCGACCAGCGCGACGGGCTCGTCGTAGTGGGCCGCGACGTGCGTCTCCGCGAACCGGACGCCGTCGTGCGTCCGGGTCTCGCCAGACGCCAGGCCGACCGTCTCGCTGACTCGGTCGACGTGCTCGATCTCGTCGAGGGCGTACGGGCCGGGCGTCGGGTCGATCACCCCGCGTTCCCAGGGAATGCCCCCGAGGATAGTCTCGACGCCGTGATCCTCGAGTAACCGTGCGGTCGGGATCGTCCCGACGACGTCGCCGCCACCGCCGATCCCGTAGACGAGTGCCCGCTCGGCGCCGAACGCGTCCTCCAGACTCTCGATCGTCGTCGCGTCGCCGGCCTGCGGCGTCATGGCTCGCGGTTGGCTCGGGGCGCCAATGCCTCTTTCCACCCGGCCCGATCCCCGGGCGCGCTCACTGATCGGCCGCCGCGCGCTTCAGCGAGAGGACCGTCCGGTCGAACGTGCAGACGACGTCGCCGTCCTGGTTGCACGCCTCGACGTGCATCGTGACCACGCCGCGCTCGCCGTCGCTGGTCTCGCGCTTGTCGGTGACCGTGGACTCCGCGTGGATGGTGTCGCCGTGGAAGACGGGCGCCGGATGCTCGACGTCGTCGTAGGAGAGGTTGGCGACGATGGTGCCGTCGGTCGTCTCGGGGACAGTGAGCCCGACGGCGAGCGAGAGGGTGAGGAGGCCGTTGACGACTCGCTCGCCGAACTCCGATTCGGCGGCGAACGCCGCGTCGAGGTGGAGCGGCTGCTGGTTCATCGTCATGTCACAAAATCGTTGATTGTCGGCCTCGCTGATCGTCCGGCGCTTGTCGTGGGCGATCGTCTCGCCCACGGTGAAGTCCTCGAAGTAGCGTCCGGTCATAGCCCAGCAGGCGGCGGTCACCGAGTTAAGCCTGTTCCCGGACCGGGGGTCCGGTGTGGCGACCGGCACGGTTTTGGGCGGAGCCCGCGAAGCCGGGCCCGATGAGCGACGAGCCGTCCCGGTTGCTCGAACGCCTCGGGCTGACGGAGTACGAGGGGACGGCCCTCTCGGAGCTCCTGACCATCGGCCGGACGACGGCCCCCAACCTGGCGGAGGCGACGGGCATTCCGAAGGCCCGGATCTACGGCGTTCTCGACTCGCTCGCGGACGCCGGCTACGTCAAGGTGGTTCCCGGCCGGCCCAAGGAGTACCAGCCCCGACCCCCCGGCGAGATACTCGACCGCGCGGCCGAGAACCGCCGCCAGGAGTTCGAGGACTTCGCCCGTGAGGTCGACGGGATGCGCGACGACTTCCTCGCCGAGTTCGGCCCCCGATACGAGAGTGCGAGCCAGGACGTCTCGCCCACCGAAGAGCTGTTCCACGTCGTCGACGTGGGCGACCCGAGCGAGAGCGAGACCCGACGCCTCTATCGCGAGGCCGACGAGCGCGTCGCGGTCATCACGAAGAGCTTCGAGTACTTCGAGGCCGTCGAACCGGCCTTCGCGACCGCCGTCGACCGCGTGGCCGTCGACGTGCTCTTCCTCCACCCCGACCGCCTGGAGCCGGAGAACCGCTCGATCCAGGCCGACACCGTCGACTACCTCACCGCCGAGTACCCCGCCGCCGGCGTCAGGTTCAGCACCGGCCCGCTCCCCTGGCGGGGGACGTTGATCGACCCGAGCATGGACTACGAGGGTGGCGAGGCCATCTTCCTGGTCGAGGAGCCCGACGTGCCGAACCACATGCGCCAGGCCGCCATCACGGAGAACGGCTCGTTCGTCGCGGGGCTGAAGCGGTACGTCGACCTGGTCTGGGAGCACGAGAGCGTCACGGCGACCGAGGCGGGCCTCGACTGATCAGGCCCCGTCGACGACCTGGTCGTAGGTCCTGGCGAGCGCGTCGATGGGCGCCTCCGGGCCGAACTCCCCAGCGTGGGCGCGGGCCGCGTCCGTGAGGGCGGGCAAGTCAGCGAGGGCCGTCCGCAGCGCGTCCGTGAGTGCGTCCACAGTCCGCGGGGCGAAACTCACCTTCGCGTCCGCCGGGGCGTACTCGTCGACGCCTGGTGCGTCGGTCACGACGGCCGGGAGCCCGGACGCCAGCGCCTCGATTTGCGTGTTCCCGCCGGCCGTCTCGTCGACGGAGGGCATCACGTACAGGTCGGCGGCCCGGTAGCGCGGGGGCAGGTCGGGCCGGGGGACGAAGCCCTCGACCGTCACGACGTCCGTGAGTCCGAGGTCGGCGATCAGGTCCCGGTCCGGATCGCCGGCACCTACGACCCTGACCGCGACGTCCGTCTCCAGCCGGGCGACGGCGCGGAGGAAGGTCGGATACCCCTTGTGTTCCGAGAAGTCCCCGACGTAGAGGAGTTCGGGTGGCGACCCGATGGGCGCCTCGCCCGGCGCGAAGGCCGGGTCGACGCCCGGCGGCAGAACGTCGATCACGTCGCCGGGAACGGCGAAGGACTCGAGGATGTCCCGGTGGTGCCGGCTGAACGCCACCGCGCGATCGTACCACTCGCGTCCCCCGAGGAGGCGGCGGAGTCGGTACTTGGCCCGGTGTTCGAGTCGGTCCCGACGGGTCTCCTCCCAGTAGGGGACGGTCCGGACCGGCGACCAGCCCGCGATGTCGGGGCCAACCACGACCGGGGTCGATCCACTCGCAATGATCGTCGTGGGGAAGACGAGTGGGTCCATGACCATGACGTGGACGACGTCGTACTCGTCCGCCCGGAGTCCCCGGATCAGCCGGGGGAGGTTGCACGCGTGTTCGAGCTTGTTGCGCTTCGATCCCCAGAGCGAGTCCCCGTCACCGAAGAGGCCGTACGGGGCCGACGCCAGCGTTCCGTCGGGATTGCTCGCCGTGAGCGCGTGGACGTCGAACGCGAATGGCGGGTTTGGGTCGTCGCGCAGCCCGTGCACCCAGTCGAGAAAGCGGCCGTATCGGCCGTCCACGGCTCCGTTGTAGTAGGGGGTGACGTACGCGACCTTCATTCGGGGTGCCCTCCGCGCGTCGTCCGCTCGCCCTGTCGTCGGCGGACCCACCAGTCTGCGACGGCCCCAGGCGTCCGGAGCCGGTCCTCGTGACCGGCGAGGATGTCCGCGTTCGCCATCGGGTCCGTCTCCCGGTGGGGGTGCCCGACGAGCGTCACGACGCCGACCGCGAGCATCGCGGGCGTGACGCCGGGCACGTGCGTCGGGACCAGGGTGACGCCGTCGACCGTCCGGGGAACGGGCCAGCGCCCCTCGTTGAGGCAGGAGAACCCGAGGTCCGCGAGGACGCGGACGGTCGTCCGATCGTACTCGTGCCAGGGCGGCACGAACGTCGTCGCCTCGAGATCGTGCTCTCCCAACAGGTCGCGACCCGCGGCGATCCGTCGCTCCTGCTCCTCGCGAGCAAGGCCGGCGAACTCGCTTCGATCCTGGTACAGCGGCCCGCCACGCCCCTCGCCGACCGGCTCGTGGGTGTAGCCGTGCTGTGCGACCTCCCACCCGTCGTCGCGAAGGTCGCGCAGGAAGGCCGCGGCGTCCGCGGACAGCGGTTCGCCCTCGAACTTCGGCGGGACGGCCACGAGGCCGTGGAGGCCGCGGTCGGCGTAGGCCCGGAGGGTGGTCTGCCACCGCTCCAGGTCGCAGTCCTGGTGGTAGTCGTCGAAGCGGAGGCAGACCAGACTGAACCGCGTGATGCCCGGCCACATCGTCACCGGTAGCCCAGGTCCTCGAGTTGCTGACGGAGGTCAGGGTCCACGGGCTCGTCTATCGGCTCGTCGACGCGGAGAGCACCGAGCGACTCGTCGAGGACGGCACGCAGGTCGTCGACCGCAGCCGGTTCATCGCTCGCGATGTCGTCGCGCTCCCCCCGGTCGTCGCGCCAGGCGTAGAGTTCCTCGGTGCCAGCCGAGTCGACGATCAGTTTGCGCTCGTCCGAGCGCACCGCCTGGAGCGTCGTGGCGAGGTGGTCGGTCTCGACGGCCGGATACTTGCGCTCCAGCCTGCTCTTTGGCCCCTCGTAGCCGGCGTACTCGGCGAACGTGTAGTCGTGAAACGGTCCGTCCGGTGGGAGCAGACTCGTCGTCAGGTCGTAGTCGGGCGGGTCGACCCCGGCGGCGTCCAGGATGGTCGGATTGAGGTCGACGAGACTGACTTGGTCGTCGACGACCCTCCCCGCCGCCTCCCCTGCGGGCGGCGAGACGACGAGGGGCACGTGGAGGAGCGAGTCGTAGAGGCAGAAGGCGTGGCCGGTGAGGCCGTGATCGCCGAAGTTGTCGCCGTGGTCCGAGGTGACGACGAGCAGCGTCTCGTCGTAGACGCCCGCGTCGCGGAGGACCTCCACGAAGGCACCGATGCGGTCGTCGAGGTACCTGATCGCCCCGTCGTACCACGCCTCGATCACGGCCCACTCGTCCTCGGACAGGTCGAGGTCGCCCGCGAGGACCTCGTCACCGCCGCTCTGGGCGACCTGTGCCAGCTTCTCGTCGTCGTGGTCCCCGACGGTCTGCGTCCGCTGCCCGAGCGCCCCGCGAACGCGTTCGACGACCTCCCAGCGCGGGCGCTCGAAGTCGTCCAGAAACGCCCCCTTGTACGGTCGCGGGGGATTGAACGGGGAGTGCGCCGTCTTCGCGTTTACGAACCCGAAGAACGGCACCTCGTCGGCCACGCTCTCGCGGACGAACCGCTGCAGTCGGTCCAGCTTGTACCGCGTCTTGTCGTCCGGACCGGCCCGCAAGGAGAAGCCGACCTGCTTCGCGAACGAGCGATCCGAGAGGACCTTCCGGACGAACCCCAGGTCCGGCGAGATGCGCCGCGTCTCCACGTACTCGTCGATGCCACGGTCGTAGCCCCGGTCGCGGCGGATGTGTGCCCCGGCACTGGCGGCGAACGTGCGGTAGCCCGCCGACTGGAGCAGTTCCGGCAGCGTCCGATACTCGTCCGGAATGCCGAGCGTCGTCCCGTGAATCCCGGTGTGCGAGGGGTAGCGGCCGGTGAAGATGGCCCCGTGCACCGTCGGCGTCCAGACCGACGGCGAGAACGCGTTGGCGTACCGGATCCCCTCGTCGGCGATGGCGTCGACGTTCGGGGTCGTGTCGCGCCCGTAGCCGTAGCAGCCGACGTGGTCCGCCCTGACGGCGTCGAGCACCAGGAAGACGACGTTCGGTCGGTCCATCGCTCACGCTCCCGGGTCGGTCGCCGGGAGTGGCTCCTGGACGGGGAACCGGCCGGGCCCGCGCGTCCGCCTGTCGTCACTCCTCACGGCGAGAATCAACCTTGCCCGACTCATGACCCAGGCCGGGCAAATACCTTGCGGTGAAACCACAATGCCAAAGGCGTCCGGCCGATTCGTGGCCCATAGATCCCCATGAGCCGGCCGAACGTCGTCTGGATCACGCTCGACAGCGTTCGGTCGGATCACACCTCACTCGACGACTACCGACGGGACACGACGCCGGCGCTGTCGGCCCTCGCGGACGACGGGGTCGGGTTTCCGACGTGTATCACTCACGGCAAGGCGACCCTCCCCTCCAGCGGTGCCATCCTCACCGGTCAGGCGCCCTCCCGGACGACGCTCGGCATCTCCGGACGCGTCCTGCCCGACTCCATCCGAACGGTGGCAGACCGATTCGCCGCCGCGGGTTACCGCACGGCTGCGCTCTCGGGCAACTCCTTCGTCGGCCCGGAGACGGGCCTCGACCGCGGGTTCGACCGCTACCAGTGGTTGACCGCCTCGACCCTGCACACGGTCGGCATCCGCCCGCTCCTCGGGTACGTCCGGAATCTCCGGACCCACTCCGCCGGTCTGACGACGGACGCGAGCAGACACAGCACGCCGTACCTCATGAACGCCGTCGCCAGGCGATGGGTCCGCGACTTCGAGCGCGAGGACCGCCCCTTCTTCTACTACCTCCACTACAACGAGCCACACCGGCCCTACTACCCGCCGCTGGCCTCTCTCGATCGGTTCACCGACGGAATCGCGATGACGGCCGAGGCGGCGGGGGAGACAGCGATGCGGGTCCACCGCGACCTCAACCAGATCATCGCGGATGGGGCCGACCTCTCGGACGACGAGTGGGACGCCCTCCACGCGATGTACGACGCCGAGATCGCGTACACCGACCGGATGATCGGCCGCTTCGTGGAGTGGCTTCGCGGCCGCGACCTCGGCGAGACCGTCGTTGTCGTGACCGCCGACCACGGCGACCTCTTCGGGGAGTACGGCCTGCTCTCGCACAAGTTCGTGCTGCACGACGGCCTGGTCCGGGTGCCGCTCGTCCTCGCCGACCTCCACGGGGGATCCGGCGTGGGGAGCGACGACCTGGCCGTCGACGCGGCCGATCAGGTCCAACACGCCGACGTGATGCGGACGCTACTCGAACTGGCCGGGGCCGACACTGACGGGCTGCTCGGCGTGGACCTCCGCGAGTCGGTGCGCGACGTGGCCGTCTCGCAGCGCGGGCCGCCGAACTTCGAGCAGATTCGCCGGCACGACCCGGACTACGACACGGGTCGGTTCCTCGACGGCGTCCTCACGGCGCTACGGACGCCGGAGTGGAAGTACAACTGGACGGCTGACGGGGCGACGCTGCACGCGCTCCCCGACGAGACGCGCGACGTGTCCGGCGACCACCAGGACGTCGTCGACCGGTTGGACGACCACCGGGGCGCCTGGCTCGCCGAGCACGGTGAGCCCGTCGACGAGGGGGAATCGGGGGAGTTCTCGGACGCGGCCCGGCAGCAACTCCGGGACCTGGGATACATCGACTGATGCGCCTCGGCAAGACGACTCTGGTGCACTTCGCCTCGAACGTCGTAGTGTCGGCAACGGGGTTCGTCGCCACCTTCGCCATCGCGTACCTGCTCGGGCCAGCGGGGCTCGGGGAGTACGCCGTGGCGACCGCGCTCGGCTTCTTCTGGCTCGCGATCCCAGCCGGCGCCGTCGGGACGGCCATCCGCAAGCGCCTGAGCGAGGGCGACGACCAGGCTGCCTTCTTCACCACGGGGCTCGCCCTGAACGTCATCGTCGGGCTGGTCCTGGCCGGCGCCGTCTACCTCGCCGGCCTCGCCCTGCCACGGGTCCTGGCCCCCGGTGGGAACGAGTTCGTCCAGGTGCTCTCGACGTACAACGCCCCGATGGCCGTCCTCGTCTTCGGCACGTACGCGTACCGCACGGTCACGTCGGGGTTGCAGGGCCAGAAGCGTGTGGGCACCTCTGGGGTTCTGAAGGCGGCCGAGCGCATCGGCCGGACGGTCGCTCAGGTCGCCGTCCTCGCCCTCGGTTACGGGGTGACGGCGCTGATCGTCGGCCACGCCCTGACGCTCGTCCTGGCCGGGGTCCTCGGGTTCGCCCTCATGGGCATTCGGCTGCGCGTGCCCGACCGACGCCACGTCGAGAGCGTCGCCGCCTACGCCAGGTACGCGTGGATGGGGGCACTCAGGTCGCAGACGTTCAGCTGGATGGACACGATCGTCCTCTCCCTGTTCGTCGGGGCCGCACTCATCGGCGTCTACGAGGCAGCCTGGGGCATGGCGTCGCTGCTCGCCGCCATCAGCGGCTCCATCCAGCGGACGCTGTTCCCCGAGGTCTCGGAACTGAGTACCGACGCTGCCTACGACAGAGTGAAGCACTTCCTGGACGAGGGGCTCGTCTTCGCCGGGGTGTTCGTGATCCCGGGGCTGTTCGGGGCGGCGGTCGTCGGGCCGCGCGTCCTCGCGTTCTACAGCCCCGAGTTCTCGCGCGGGGCGACCGTCCTCGTGCTCCTCGTCCTGGCCTACTGGTTCGACGTCTACGCCTCCCAGTTTCTCAGCGTCGTCAACGCCATCGACCACCCCGACGTCGCCTACCGGGTGAACGGCTGGTTCATCATGACGAACCTCGTCCTCAACGTCGCCCTGATCTGGGCCGTCGGCTGGTACGGGGCCGCGGTGGCGACGGCCGTCTCGTCGCTGCTTCGGCTGGGACTCGGATACCGCGGGCTCTCGGCGCTGATCGGTCGACCGAGCATCCCCCTCAAGGAGATCGGTCTCGAGGTGGTCGCGGCGGCGGGGATGGCCGTCCTCGTCCTGGGGGCGAAACCGTTCGCCCTCCAGGGGCGTCTCGGCACCCTCCAGCTGGTCGGCCTCGGTGCGGTGACCTACGTGGCGCTCCTGCTCGTTATCTCCGGGCGGATCCGCCAGAAGACCCGGTCGGTCCTGCCGGTGGCCCCGCTCTGACGGCAGTCACTCCATGTAGCCCAGGTCCTCGAGTTGCTCGCGGACCCGGTCCGCGTCGCCGCCCGCGGTCGCGCCGAAGTCGTGCCCATCGGGGCGGTGCTCTCCGTCGTCCATGGCTGCCTCGAGGGCGGCCCGAACGTCGACGACGCTGTCGACGTCGGCGACGAGGGCCGCGTCGGTGGCGGCGATCATCGCCTCGTCGGTGTGGACGCCGTCCTGCAGGCCGTGGTCGCTGACGAGGACGAGTTCGTCGCCGTCGGCGAGGTCGTCCCGGAGGTCCCCAACGAAGTCGTCGAGGGCCGCGTAGACCGCCGACTGCATACCGGGCGAGTCGTAGGCGACGTGTCCGACGAGGTCCATCGCACTCGTGTACCCGAAGACGAGTTCGTGTCGACGGGCGCGGAGTACCGCCCGGATCCGGGCGGTCCTGACGAGCGCCATCTCGATACAGCGGTCGTAGAAGGTCTCGGGGTCCGCCGAGCGGTGGCCGCCCGTCGCCTCGGGGTCACGTTCGAAGAGGTCGCCCATCTCCTGGCGGAGGGCGTGTTCCCGGTCCTCGGCGTCGGTGTCGACGACGTAGTTCGGGACGCCGATCGCGGTCGCCGCCCGGTCGTCGAACACCGTCTCGATGCCCGCGTCGGCGTAGTACGTGGCAGGCGTCCGGAAGGCGTCGAACCCGGTGTTGGTCAGGAGCCACGCGCCGATCCGGGACTGGAGCCCGTCGGGGAGGAGGACGTCGGCGACGCGACTGCCGGCATCGAGCAGCGGGTTCCCCCAGGCGACGCCGTCGTCGTCGAGGGTCAGGCCGTGCTCGGCCGGCCGAAGTCCCGTGATGATCGTCGGCCAGAGTTCGTGGGTGCTCGGCTCGCCGCTCGAACTCACGATGGTGTCGATCCGGTGGACCCCAGACAGCGCGAGGTTCGGGTGTACGGCCGGGTCGACGAGGTCGGGGTCGAGGGCGTCGATCCCGAAGACGACGACCGTCATTGCGTCGTGGGTAGCCGGCGGGTCGGTTTATACTTGTGTGCTTGCAGCCGGGTGGAACCGGACCGGTCCTTGACCGCTCAGGCGACGGCTCGCAGGATCGCCCGGTAGCGGTCGCAGGCCGCGTCGAAGTCGTACTCGGACTCGATCAGCGCTCGCCCGTTCCGGGCGACGGTCGTGAGGTCGTCCCGGGCCAGGATCGATTCGAGGCCCTCGCCGAGCGCCGTCGGGTCCCGCGACTCCAGCAGGAAGCCGGTCTCGCCGTCGCGGACCACGTCGGGGACCCCCGAGACGGGCGAGGCGTAGACCGGCGTGCCACAGGCGAGTGATTCGAGAATCGTCGTCGGCAGCCCCTCGGTGGGTTGCGACGGCAGGACCAGCAGCCGCATCTCGTTCAGTTCCGCCGGCACCCGATCGTGGTCGACCCACCCGGTCACCTCGACTCGACCGGCGTCGATCTCGTCGGCGAGGGTCGACTCCAGCCACGGCCGAAGGTCGCCGTCGCCGACGAACCGGAACGTCCACCCGTCCGGAAGCGCACCCGCGACGGCGGCCAGCTCCCGGATTCCCTTCTCCTCGTCCAGCCGTCCCAGGTAGCCGACCACGGCGGCGCGGTCCTCGTGGGGCGTCTCGACGGCGAACCGGTCGGTGTCGACGTATCGGGCGCCGGTCGGGTAGACGCCGAGAGCGTCGGGGTCGAGACCAAGCTCCGCGGCCATCGCGGGCGTGTACGTGACCACGCCGTGTGCCACCCGGAAGCCGGTACGCTCGAGCGCCCGGACCAGGGCAGCCAGGGCGGCGGCGACGGCGTCGGGCATCCGTTGCTCCCATGTCAATCGGAGCGTGAGCGGAACGTCGCCCCGTGGCTCGACGAGGACGGTGCGGCCGAGCAGCCGGGCGACGACGATGGGCAGGAGGTACGCCGTCGCGCCGAAGAAGAGGACGACCCGTTCGTCGCGCCGCCGGAGTGCCGCACACATCCGGAGCTGGTTGGCGACGAAACGGACGGCCGCGACGAGGACGGAGTCACCCGCCCCCTTCCGACTGAGCTCGACGACCTCGCGGTCCCGACGGATCGACGAGTCGGCGGGCAGGTCTGCCGTGAGGAGCGCGACGCCGGTGACGCCCGCGAGAACGTCGAGCAGGCTCCGCGTGGCGTTCTCGCCCGCGGCAGCGAGCGGGTGTGTGACGACGCAGACGTCCGGGAGCGACCCGTCGGACGATTCCAGGTCGCGCGTCGAGGCGGCGGGCACGTCAGCCCCACCTCAGGTACCCGTAGCCGTAGCCGGCGCCAACCGCGGCCGTGAAGACGAACAGCATGACGAGCTGCAGGAGCTTCGTCGGTGACGGCCCGGTGACGAGGCCCCGGAGTCGCCTGGGGAGTGACTCGGTCAGGAGGTGGCCCAGGAAGTCAGACTCCGCGCCGGTCGACTCGGGGACGAAGACCTCCATGCCGCGTTTCGAGTAGCCCTGCCAGAACGCGCGGTCGAGGAGCCACCCCAGGCTCGTCCGGTAGTCGAACACCTTGTGGGCGACCGTCGCGTCCGGCTCGTAGAAGACGCCGTGGCCGGAGGCCTCGGCCATCCGCGCGCAGAGTTCGGTCTCGCCGCCCTGGAGGTTCGCTCCACCGGTCCGACCGCCGATGTCGGACTCGAAGCCGTCCAGGTCGAGGAAGACGTCGCGCCGAAAGGAGATGTTCGAGCCGAAGGTGTTTCGAACCTCGCCGGGACCCTCCGCGAAGCCGCGGTGGGTCACGCCCACCAGCCAGTAGAACTCCGCGGGGAGGTACGCGGGCTTTCCGGCGACCCACTTCGGCACCATCTTGCCACCGACCGCCGGCACGTCGCGGTCCTCGTAGACGGCGACGAGGCGCTCGACCCAGTCCTCGGCGGCGATCGCGTCGTCGTCCAGGAAGGCGACCACGTCTCCGGTGGCGGCTTCGGCGCCAGCGTTGCGGGCCTCGAGGAGACCCACGTTCTCGTCCAGGCAGACGACGGTCGCGTCGTGGTCGCCCTCACCGCCGTCCCCGTAGTCCTCGCGGAAGGCCGCACAGACGGCCGCGTCGCCGTCGGCGACCAGCACCAGTTCGACGTCGTCGTGGGTCTGGGCGAGGACGCTGTCGGCCGCCTCGCTACAGTCCGCGTACCGCTCCAGATCGTGCTCGCAGACGACGACCGAGACGCGCATTACCCCGGGTTGTGCGGCCCCGGTGGTTAGGCGTTTCCGTTGGACCGATCGGGGACGGCCGTGGCGAAGGTGGCGAGTGCTTCCAGCCAGCAGGAATCGAAAGACGGCGCGCCCGTGCGTGGGGAAAGTCGTAGCAAAGATGACAAGGCTTAAGCGAGCAGTGGGATTGGAACCGCCTAATGAGTACCTGGCGGGAACAGCTTCGCGTTCGCACTCGGTCAGATACACTTCGAGACTGGGTAGTTGGGTATTACCACTACCCGACGCTGGTCCTGCTGTTCGTGTTCGCCTTCTGGACGCGGATCGTCAAGTGGGAGCGGTTCGTCCGTGGCGGTGACGTCTTCTTCGCCGGCAACGACCCGTACTACCACCTCCGGTCGACGCAGTACGTGGTCGAGAACTGGCCGGCCACGATGCCGTTCGACCCGTGGACGAACTTCTCCCTGGGGACCTCCTCGGCGCAGTTCGGGACGCTGTTCGACCAGCTCATCGCCACGGCGGCCCTGATTCTCGGTCTCGGGAGCCCCAGCGAGACCTTCGTCGAACTGGTCTTCCTGTTTGCCCCCGCGATCTTCGGCGTCCTGACGCTCGTCCCCGCATTCTTCATCGGTCGACGCCTGGGCGGCCGCTTCGGTGGCGTGATCTCCGTGGCCATCGTGGCGCTGGCGCCGGGGAACCTGCTGGTCAAAGGGTGGGTCGGGACCACGGACCACCAGGTCGCCGAGGCGCTGTTCCAGGCACTCGCCGTGCTCGGCGTGATGGTCGCCATCTCAGTCGCGGAACAGGAGAAACCGGTCTACGAGGTCGTGACCGACCGTGCGTTCGGGTCACTCAGGCGGTCGCTCGGCTGGAGTGTGCTCGCCGGCGCCGCCATCGGCGCCTACCTCCTCGTCTGGCCGCCCGGCGTCCTCCTCCTGGGTATCCTCGGTCTCTTCTTCCTCGTCCACCTCAGTGCGGAGTACGTCCGGGGCCGCAGCCCGGAGCACGCCGGGTTCGCCGGAGCCGTCGCCCTGTCGACCGCCGGTATCGTCGCGATGTCGACGACAAACACCCTGGCGATCAGCGCGACGAGCCGCTCCTTGCTCCAACCAGGCCTGGCATTCGCGGTCGCGTTCGGCTGTGCGTTCATGGCCTGGCTCGCCAGGGAGTGGGACGATCGGAACCTCACGCGGTTTGGCTACCCCGTGGCCGTCTTCGGACTCCTTGGCGCCCTGGCGCTGGCCATGGCGGTCCTCCTCCCCGACCTGTTCGGGTACTTCGTCAACCAGGTGCTCCGGGTCGTCGGGTTCTCGACGTCCCCGACGGCAGGCACCATCGGTGAGGCGCAGCCACTCCGGAACCCCGGGCGCCTCTACGACATCTACAATCTCGCCATCGCTGGGGCCATGGCCGGTGCGGTCCTGATCCTCGCGAAGCAGGTTCTCGACGACGAGCCCCGGGGCGAGGGACTGCTGATCGTCGTCTGGATGGCCTTCATGGTCGCCGCGGTCTTCACCCAGGTCCGGTTCCTGTACTACTTCACCATCCCGGTCGCCGCGCTGAACGCGGCAGTGGTCGGGCGGGTGATGGGCTACGTCGGGCGCGTCTCGAGCGACGACGACATCGAGGGGTACCAGGTGATGACAGTCGTGGCCGTGATCGCGCTGTTGCTCGTCCCGATGCTCCTCCCCGTCCCGGCAGCTCTCGCCCGCTCCGAGCAGAAGGGGCCCGGGGGCGGCGTGCTCGGCTGGGACTCCAGTCTGGATTGGGTGGAGGGGAACACGCCCACGCCGGGCCAGTACGCCACCCCGAACAGTGAGCCCATGGAGTACCTGGGCACCTTCGACCGCACCGACGACTACGACTATCCACCTGGGGCGTACGGAATCCTCGCGTGGTGGGACTACGGCCACTGGATCACGTCGACCGGGCACCGGATCCCCAACGCCAATCCCTTCCAGCAAGGATCGAACCACGCTGCTCGATTCCTCCTCGCTGGCGAGGAGTCCGCCGCGCTCGCCGAACTCCAGGATCGAGACGAGGACGACGCCCAGACCCGGTACGTCATGCTCGACTGGAAGATGGCCGACATGACCAACAAGGGGTCGGCGCCCGTCGCCTTCGTCGACGGCATCAGCCAGCCCGACTTCTACAGTTTCCTCGTCGATCGGAACCGCTGGCAGTCGACGGGCAACTTCAACCAGGCGATCCTGGGGGTCCGCCACAAGGCCTCCTACTACGACTCGATGGTCAACCGGCTCTACCACTACCACGGGAGCGCCCAGGAGCCCGAGCCGTTCGTCGTCGAGTGGCAGGGGAGCGAGCGCGAGCTCACGAGCGGCGCGACGTTCACGTTCGCACCCGTCGAGAACGGGAGCGTGGGTCGGGTGGTCCAGCAGTTCGACACGATGCAGGCGGCCCGCGAGTACGTCGCGGAAGCGCCCGAGGTCCGCCAGCTCGGCGGCATCGGCGCGTACCCGACTCACCGCGTGCCGGCGGTCGAGCACTTCCGGCTCGTCCACATGAGTCGCTTCTCGGCCAGCCAGGGCGGCTACCCGCAGGCACTCGCCCAGACGTCCCCGACGGTGCCCGCGTGGACGAAGACCTTCGAACGCGTCCCGGGGGCGACCATCCGGGGGACCGGCCCGGCGAACACGAACGTCACCGCGAGCGTCGAACTCCAGCCGAACGTCGGGGGCGCCTTCACCTACACCCAGCGGGTCCAGACCGACGCAGACGGGTCGTTCACGATGACGGTCCCGTACGCGAGCACGGGCTACGACGAGTGGGGCGTCGACGAGGGCTACACGAACACGAGCGTTCGCGCGACGGGCCAGTACCAGCTGACGACGCCGGTCGAGGTCGATGGCGACACCGCCTCCCGGTACGTCGGCCAGGTCGACGTCACGGAGGGACAGGTCCTCGGCGAGGACGACTCGGCGGCGACCGTGACGCTCTCCGAGGAGACCAGCCAGGCCGGCACCGGCGGCAACGCGACCGACGGTGGCAACGCGACTGCGGGAACTGGGAGCTCCGGCGACACCGACGCGGCGAACGGGACCGACGACACGGCAGACTCCCAGGGATCGCTCGTCGACGCGGCCGGCCAGCTGGCGTCGGCCAGGGGCAGTCCCTGAGCCGTGTCCGACGGTACCGTCGACGGAGAGGCAGTCGGTGAGGAGACGATAGCCGACGACGGGCTCCGCGAGTACGGAACCGTCTACCTCAAGGGGATGGCGATGGGCGCCGCCGACACCGTCCCCGGTGTCTCCGGCGGTACCATCGCCCTGATCACCGGCATCTACGAGCGACTCATCACGGCGCTGGCAGCGCTGGATCCACGGCTGCTCGGCGAGCTACGCGGCGTCAACAGCCCGCGGGGTCGGGCGCGGCTGCGCGAGACGATCCAGCGCGTGGACCTCCTCTTCCTGATCGTCCTCGGTCTGGGAGCGGTGACCTCCGTGGTCGCCCTCTCCCGGTTCATGCACGCGGCCATCGTCTCGTACCCGGCGGCCACCTACGCCTTCTTCTTCGGGCTGATCGCCGCGTCGGCGGTCGTTCTCTACGGAGAGTTACGGTACGAGGGCCCCCCGACGGTCGCGGGGGCCGTCCTCGGGTTCGTCGTCGGGTTCGTCGTCGCCGGGGGCTCCGGTGGCAATAGCGTCCTTCCCGGACTTCCGGTCGTCTTCGTCACCGGCGCCATAACGATCACCGCGCTCGTCCTCCCGGGCGTCTCCGGCGCGTTCATCCTCCTGTTGCTCGGACAGTACGAGTACCTGACCGGCGTCCTCGAGCGTTTCGTCGACGCGCTGATCGCGACGGTGGCGGGCGGGAGCACGGCCGGCATCGTCGACGGCGCGACGGTGGTCGCGACGTTCTGTGCGGGGGCCGTCGTGGGACTCCTGAGCGTCGCACACGCCATCCGCTGGGCACTCGACCGCCAGCGCGCGGCGACGCTCGCCTTCCTCGTCAGCCTCATGGCCGGGTCGCTCCGGATGCCGATCGTCGAAGTCGGCCGCACCGTCGGCACCTGGAACGCGGAGACGGTGGCCGTGGTCACCCTTCCAGCGATCGTCGGTGTGGTCGCCGTCCTGGCCCTCGACCGGTACACCGACGACCTCGACCTGGCGACTGACGGATAGGTAGTTCTTTGACCCGCCTGGTGCACAGCCACCCCATGTCGCGAAACGCGTGGGCGGTCCGAACGACCGGTGGGTCGTCGGCCGAACCGAGAGCGAATCGAGCGCCGGTCGGCGGGGGCCCGAGATGGTAGTCGAGGCGTTCACCCTGGCCGCGCTGCTCGCGGGAATCGCCGGCGGCGTCCTCGGCGCGGCGATCGGTGGCCTTCCGGCACTGAGCCTGGCCGGCGTCGTCGTGGTGATCGGAGAGGCGGCCGACGCGATACTCCGGGCCGTCGGCGCCCAGACGCTGGCCAACCCCGAGGGCCTGAGCGGCGTGGGGCTCACCCAGACCGTCGGCCTCGGCCCCGCACTCGGCCCACACGTCGCCTTCGCGGGTGGCGTGGCCGCGGCGGCCTACGCCGGTCGCCACGGCGCACTGGACGACTCGTTCCCCTATCACCCAGCGAAGGACGTCCGCACCCCGCTGGGCAGCAGCGTGGACGTCCTGCTGGCGGGCGCCGTCTTCGGCCTCGTCGGCGTGCTGTTCGCCCGGGTCGCGGCGGGCTGGTCGCTCCCCGTGGACCCGGTGGCTTTCGCCGTGGTCCTCTCGGGTCTGGCCCACCGGATCGCCTTCGGCTACCCCCTGCTTGGCCGCGTGGAGGGGAGCCTCCTCGACGTGTCGCCATTCGAACGCGGTGAGCGCCGGGGCGGCATCGGCGCGTCTGAGCCGGACGAGTCCTCCGGGCGGTACGCCGTCGAACCCTGGCAGCCCCACCACTACGACTGGCTCGGCGTGGCCGTCCTCGGCGCGGGCGTCGGCATCGTCGCCGGCTACCTCGGCCTGGCCACCGGGAGTGCGTACTTCGCCTTCGGCGTCGCCGTAGCGAGCCTGCTCTTCCTCGCGGTCGGCGTCGATCGGTTCCCCGTCACGCACCACATGGCGCTCCCGGCGAGCATCGCAGCCCTCGGGATCGCAGGCACGGCCCCCTGGCTCGCGATCCTCCTGGGTGGCGTCTTCGGGGTACTCGGTGCCCTGCTCGGCGAACTCGCTCAGCGGACGCTCTACGCCCACGCGGACACCCACCTCGACCCCTCCTTCGTCTCCATCCTCCTGACGAGCGTCGTCCTCGTCGGTCTCGCGGCGGTCGGCGTCCTCGACCCGACGGCGGTCCCCTACCCGATCCCCTGACCGGGTTCGGCGGCGTCGTCGCGCGTCACGCGACGCTTTCGGCGATCCAGGCACCGAACGCGTCGTCGACTGCGCCGGGGTCGAACCGTTCGATGCAGGGCACGTCGTAGGGGTGGAGCTCGCGGACGCGATCCGCGAGCGCCTCGTAGCCCTCGTCGGTCGTCTTCAACAGGAGCATCTCCTCGTCGTCGGTCACGACCTCGCCCTCCCAGCGGTAGGTGCTGGTGCAAGCGACGCGGTTACAGCAGGCGGCGAGACGCTCGTCGACGAGCGTTCGCGCCAGGTCCGGTGCGACGTCCGTGGGGGCGGTCACGTAGGCCGTCGGCATACGGGTCCCTCCGTCGTCGCGACAAAGAGTCTGCCGGGCTACGACCGGACGACGGGGTTGTACGCGCCGGTCACGTCCCAGACGTGGACGCAGTGGGGATTGCCGACTGTCGCGGGGTCGTCCGGATCCTTCGCCACCCACGTCGCTCGGTCCTCGCTCCAGGCCTCCTCCCGACCGCACCGCTCGCAGGAGCGGGCTTTCGGGGGGTCGATTCGTACCATGTCCGGGGGCATGACACCGACGACCTTGAAACTTCCCGGATCGCCCAGCCTGGCCAGTGGCCGCGGTGGTGACTCGGGCCGGCAGAGGGCTGAAACCCGTGGCTCACGTTGGCTCGGGTATGGTTTCACGTCGACGGGTCCTGGCAGGGGCCCTCGCCGCTGCGCTCGGCGGGTGTCTCGGGGGTGGCGACGGGTCCGGCTCCCCGACCGCGACGACGTCGGCCCAGCCCACGGGCAGCGCGACGGACGCCGACCGAACCGAGACCGGTGACGGGCCCGCCGACGCGACGATCGACGTCACCTCCTCTGCGTTCGGTGACGGGGAGTCGATCCCCACGAAGTACACGGGCGAGGGGGAGGACGTGTCGCCACCGCTGTCCATCGGGACCGTCCCCGAGGGGACGCGGTCCCTGGCGCTCGTCGTCGACGACCCCGACGCGCCAGATCCACCGTTCACCCACTGGCTGGTGTGGGCGATCCTGCCCGAGACGCGATCGATCCCGGCCGACCTGCCGGCCGCGCGGCGGCTCGACGCGCTGGACGGTGCCATCCAGGGCCGAAACGACTTCGACGAGCTCGGCTACCGCGGCCCGCTCCCGCCCAGCGACGACGGGCCACACCGCTACCGGTTCACGGTGACGGCGCTGGGGACGACGGTCGACCTCGAGCCCGGGTCGGGGCGAGAGGCGGTAGACGACGCCCTGGCCGGCGAGGTCCTCGGGGCCGGGCGGCTCGTCGGCACCTACGCCCGGTGACGACGGATCCGGCTGCGGCGCGTTGTCACTCGAAGTCCGGGAGGTCGTCCGGGCCGTCGTAGTCGGCCTCCCAGTCGATGTACTCGGCCTCGAGGACGTCACAGACGACCTGGCCGAGTTCGGTCAGCGCCGCGTTGATCGCGGAGACCGTCTCCCAGGAGTCGAGGGCGGGGTGGACGTCACGCTCGCGCCAGTCCTCGGGGATTCCTGGCGCGTGGTAGCCGACGCGGTCGGCGAAGTCGTCCCAGAAGAAGTCGAAGCGACGGATCAGTTCCAGGTCGCGGACGATGGCGTACTCCTCCGCGGTCAGGTCCGTGTGGTCGGTCCACTCGGCGAACGCTCGCTCCCAGGCCCCCTCGGCGAAGAACGCCTCCAGGTCGTCCCGGCGGTAGTCGTCGCCCGCGACGTTCGCGTCCTCGTACTCGTCGGGGTCGAAGTGGGGTTCGAGTTCCGGCGGGTCGGGTGCGTCGACGTCCAGGCTCATGACGCCGAGTACGGCCGAGACGGCAATAAAGCCCCCAGAGTCCCACCCATCGGCCGGGACCGTGACAGGTATACGGCGTGGCCCTGTTACCCGGACCAATGACCGACGGTGGGGCGGCTGGTGACGGCCCGGAGCCGGTAGTCGACGGCGCGGTACCGCAGTCCACCGCGTCGGGCGAGGGCTCGGTCCAGGTCGTCGGCACCGCCCACGTGTCGCCGGACAGCGTCGCGGAGGTCGAGGAGACCATCGAGCGCGAGCGCCCCGACGTCGTGGCCGTCGAACTCGACGAGGGGCGCTTCCGACAACTCAAGGGCGAGACGCCCGACGACATCGACCCGGGCGACGTCCTCTCAGGCAACACCGTCTACCAGTTTCTCGCCTACTGGCTGCTCTCGTACGTCCAGCAGCGCCTGGGCGACCGATTCGACGTGAGGCCCGGTGCGGACATGCTCGCCGCCGTCGAGACGGCGGAGGGCATGGGCGTCGACGTGGCGCTGGTCGACCGCGACATCCAGGAGACCATCCAGCGCCTCTGGAGCCGGATGCGGATCAGGGAGAAGGTCCAGCTCGCGGGGAGCCTCGTCGTCGAGATGGCCGACCCACTGACGGTGGGCCTCTCGGTGGGCGTCTTCGTGGCGTTCTTCGTCTCATTCATCGCGCAGGCGCTCGGCGGCCCCTTCCTCCTCCCGGCGGGGCTCGGTGCGGGGCTGTCGCTCCCGCTCGTCGGTGGTGCCGTGGGTCTCCTGGTCACGATCGTCGACACCGTGGTGATCGCGCTGATCGGCGGGGCCGTGCTCGGCGTCCCCATCGCCGGGCTCCTCGCCGCGGCGGCACCAGAGGAAAACTACGAGGACGTCGACGTGGAGCGACTCACCGACACCGACGTCGTCACCGCGATGATGGAGGAGTTCCGCCGCTTCTCACCCGGAGGTGCCCAGGCGCTGATCGACGAGCGCGACGCCTACATCGCCCACCGGCTGGTCGCCCTGCGCTCGGCGGGCTACGACGTCGTCGCCGTCGTCGGCGCCGGCCATCGCGAGGGGATCGAGGGGTACCTGGCCAACCCCGAAACGCTCCCGCCGATGGAGTCGCTGACGGGCACCGCGACGGGTGGCCGGCTGTCGACGCTCCTCTACAAGGCCTTCGGCTACGCGTTCACGCTGGGCTTCCTGGTCTTTTTCGTCCTCCTGTTCCTCGGGGGCGTCCAACAGCAGTGGCTCCTGGGCCTGCTCGCGGCCTGGTTCCTGGTCAACGGAATCGTGGCGGCCGCGCTCGCGCGCGTCGCTGGCGCTCACTGGACGAGTGCGGGCGTCGGCGGGGCCGTCGCCTGGCTGACGAGCGTCAACCCGCTGCTCGCGCCCGGGTGGTTCGCCGGGTACGTCGAACTCCGGTACATGGACGTCAACGTCGCGGACATCGGCCTGCTCAACGAGATCCTGGACGACGACGAGGCGACGGTCGGCGAACTGTTCGGGCGGATGCGCCAGGTTCCGCTGTTCCGACTCATCCTCATCGTGGCGATGACCAACGTGGGCAGCATGATCGCGAGTGCCGCCTTCGCCGCCATCCTGCTGCCGGCCTTCGTCGGTGACGTGGGCGGCCTCGCCTGGCTGGCCGAAAAGATGATCGAGGGCGCGTACAACGGTGCCGACCTGCTCTGGGGGCTGGTCCCGTGAGCCACGGACGCGGCACCAGCCTCAGCTTTCGCAGCAAAGAGCTGCTCGACCTGGCCATCGCGTGGGTCGCCCTCGGCGTCGCCTTCGCCATCTTCCTGAACCCAGCCCTCGTCCAGCGTTTGATCCAGGGGGGTGGGGCCACCGCCGGGGCCATCCTCCGGGCGTTCACGCTGGCAATGCTGACCGTCGGCGTCGGCTTCTTGCTGCACGAACTCGGCCACAAGGTGGTCGCAGTCCACTTCGACCAGGTCGCAGAGTTCCGCGCGGACTACGGGATGCTCGCCCTGGCCATCCTAGCCGCGATGGCCGGGTTCCTCTTCGCGGCCCCCGGCGCCGTCCACCACCGTGGCCGGATCACGGCCCGCCAGAACGGCCTCATCTCGCTCGCCGGTCCCGTCGTCAACGTCGGGCTGGCGATCGTCTTCCTGGGCCTCGCCGTCGTCGGGAGCGGCTTCGTCGCCGAGGTCGGGGGGCTCGGCATGATCGTCAACGTGTTTCTCGCGGGGTTCAACATGATCCCGTTCGGGCCCCTGGACGGCCGGAAGGTGCTCGCGTGGAGTCCGCTCGTCTTCGGCGTCGCCTTCCTCGTCACCGTCGGGCCCGGCCTGGCGTTGCTGCTCGGCCTCGTCCCCTGAGGCGGAGGCTGGGGAGTAAGCACACCCTAGTCGACCGGTGGGCGATTTCGAGGGGATTTATGATGGGTGCTCTCCGTACCTGTTGGCATGGATACCACTCGACGACGGTTCATCGCGGCGGGCGGCCTCGCGGCCGTGCTGGGCACGACAGGGCTGGCAGGCTGTAGTGGATTTCTCGGTGGTGGCGGCGGGTCCCTCGAGTCCTGGCAGTACGACCCGACGACACTCTCGGACACGCCGAACGTCCTGTTCGGGTCGATGCGCTACGGCGACCTCTACGAGATGCGCGACGAGTTCCCGCAGTCCATGCAGGACGACTTCGAGGTCGACGACTCGGACACCCCGGTACAGGCGGGCGACATCGGCACGATGGTCGGCGTGGGCGGCGGGGACGTCTCCCAGCAGATGCAGTCCACCTCCTTCTTCGGCTCCTTCGCGGTGACGGGCAGCTTCGACCGCCAGGCGATGGTCGACGAGGTCGAGTCCGACAGCGAGGTTTCGTCGGCGGGGGAGTACGAGGGGTACGCGATGTACGAGGTCCCCGAACTCTCGGACGCCCCCGTCGGGAGCATGGGGCAGGCGGCCCCGCAGGGGTCGGCGACCGTCGGGGTGAGCGAGAGCGCACTCGTCTTCGGCATCGGCGTCGCCCAGAACAGCGACCTCGACGTCACCGGGACGCAGGCCGCAGAGACGATGATCGACGCCGGCGCCGGCAACGCACAGAAGCTGAGTGGGTCCAGCGGTCCCGCGCAGGACGTCCAGAGTCGCGTCACCGACAAGCACATCGCCGTCGGGGCAGAGGTCGACCCGGCACTCGTCGACATGGCGGAGCGCCTCTCCGGCATGGGTGCTGGCGGGACGGGGTCCGGTGGCGCGACCATGCTCGGGGGACTCCGTGCTGGCGGATTCGGGGCTGACATCACGCCCGACACGACCACCTACACGTTCGTCATCCGCTACGAAAGCGCCAGCAGCGCCGAGGAATCCGGCGTGGCGGACCTGGTCAGCGGCATGAGCAGTCGGTTCGAACAGCAGCCCCAGGTCGACAGCGTCTCCGCGACGCAGGACGGCTCCACCGTCGTCGTCGAGATCGCCGGGCCCACGGAGCAGATTCTCGAACAGGGCCCCGGCGCTGGCGGTACCCCGCTGAACGTCGCGCCCCCGACGCGCTGAGGCGACGACTGCACACCCCGTCCGTTCCCGTCTCGACCGCCGCCCACCCGATGGGCTTTAGACGGTACCGCACGGGTCTCCGACCATGAGCGACGAGGCCGGAGACGAGACGGACGAGGAGGGGCTCACGTACGCCCAGGCGGGCGTCGACATCGACGAGAGCGAGGCGGCGACGGCCGCGCTCGTCGGTGCCGCCGGCGAGTTCGAGGGCGACTACGCCGGACTCGTGGACATCGGCGATCAGTACCTCGCGCTGGCCACCGACGGGGTCGGGACGAAACTGCTCGTCGCCGAGGCGGTGGACGACTACTCGACAGTGGGCATCGACTGCATCGCGATGAACGTCAACGACCTCGTCGCCCAGGGGGTCGAGCCGGTCGCCTTCGTCGACTACCTCGCCGTCGAGGAGCCGGACGACGAGACCGCCGAACAGCTCGGCGAAGGGCTGCGCCGCGGTGCCGCACAGGCGGACGTGGCCCTCGTCGGCGGCGAGACGGCCGTCATGCCCGACGTGATCTCGGGGCTGGACATCGCCGGCACGGCCGCCGGCCTCTCGCCCCACGACGGCCTCTTCGAGGGGGCGGCCCAGCCCGGCGACGCCGTCGTCGGGTGGCCCTCCTCGGGCGTCCACTCGAACGGCCTGACGCTCGCCCGCGAGGCCGTGACGCGGAGCCACTCTTACGACGACCCGTTCCCGCCGAACCCCGAGCGGACCATCGCCGAGGAACTCCTCGAACCGACGCGGATCTACACAGATCTATTGGACGCCCTTCGGGGTCACGAGACCCACGCGGCCGCCCACGTCACCGGCGGCGGGTGGACGAACCTCACGCGGATGGGAGCTCACCGCTACGAGATATCCGACCCGTTCGACGTTCAGCCGGTCTTCGAGTTCGTCCAGTTCGAGGGCGAGGTCACCGACGAGGAGATGCACCGGACGTTCAACATGGGCACCGGCTTCGTCGCCACGCTCCCGCCCGAGGACGCCGAGTCCGTGGCCGATGCCACGGACGACGGTCGCGTCCTCGGGACCGTAGAGGAGACAGCGGGTGACGGTGGCGAGGTCTCACTTCGCGGGCTGACGCTCGACTGAGCGGAACCGTCACGGAAGACGGGGCGGGTCGACGATCAGGCCAGCGCGAGCGGCAGACCGAAGACGATGGCCAGTCCGACGAGGAGTACCACGAAGCCCTTCGCCACCTGGCCCGTCGTGAACTCGCTCTGTGGTGCTGTGCTGCGCAGCGGCGGCGTCCGCGCCGGCGGCGTCGGCGACGATGGGTCGTACGCCTCCTCTGGGTCGTCGTGGCCGTGGTCGTCGGTCATGCGCGGGTCTTCTCGCGGACCCTACTTTCATGTATCGGACTCGGGCGCGGACGGGACGGTCGTGGACCAGCAGGGACGGCGTCCCCGACCGCCCACCGGGACGAGATACCGCCCAGGGTTTTCAAATGTGATTTTCGGGCCGTAGCGTTATACTTGTCCTGCGATCCTACCTCGTTCATGTCGCAGGCACGATCGCTCTCTATTCTCATCGTCGACGACAGTGGCTTTTTCGCCTCGCTGCTCGCCGACAAACTCGAGTCGAACTACGGCATGACTGCGAGGACGGTGACCAACGCGAGCGACGCCATGGCAGAACTCCGCGACGAACCGGTCGACTGCCTCGTGAGCGACTACGAGATGCCCGAGACGTCCGGGCTGGAGCTCTACGAGATGGTCGAGGACGAGTTCGACATCCCGTTCATCCTGCTCACGGCCCAGGGCGACGAGGAAACTGCGAGCCGCGCGATCAGGATGGGCATCGACGAGTACCTCCTGAAACACTCCGTCCGGGAAGACGAACCGCTCCAGTTGCTGGTCAACCGGATCCGGAACGTCGTCGAACAGCGCCGGACGCAACGAAAGTACGAACAGCTGGTCGACAACTCACCGGACGAAATCGGACAGATCAGCACCGACGGCGAGATACTCGCGGCCAACGAGGCGATGGCCAGAGCGGCACCCTGCCCCCAGTCGGATCTCGTCGGGTCGCAGTTGCGCGACGTCGTCCCCGAGGACGTTGCGGCCAACCGGCTCGAACACGGCCGCCGCGCACTCACCGCCGGTAGCGCGGTGACGTTCCAGGATAGCATCGGCGTGCGACACTTTCACAACATCGCCGTTCCCATCTCCCCGGCGGGCGAAGGTGACTCGATCCAGCTGGTTACGCGGGAGATAACCCTCCAGAAGCGGACGGAACGGGAACTGGAGAGGAAAAGCGAGACGCTCGCCCTGATCAACCGCATCGTCCGCCACGACATCAAAAACGACGTCCAGTTGCTGATGGCGTGGGCCGGCTGCCTGGAGGACCACGTCGACGAATCGAAACGGGAGTACGTCGACCGGATCGCCGATACGAGCAGTCACATCGCGGAACTCACGGAGATAGCCAGGGACTTCGTCGAGGCATTGGAGGAGGGCGCCGAAACGGACCTCGAACTGGTCGATCTCGGCCACGTTCTCGAAAAGGAGATCGAGAAGGTTCGGACCACCGAGGACGCGACCGTCGTCGTGGACGACCTCCCGGTCGTGGGCGTCTGGGCGAACGAACTGCTGGCGTCCGTGTTCGCCAACCTCCTGACCAACGCGGTCCGGCACGACGATTCGGCCGACCCCGAAGTTCACGTCGACCTCGAGGAGACGGACGAGGACGTGATCGTGCGCGTCGCTGACACCGGGCCGGGCGTCCCCGACGAGGAAAAGGAGGAGATCTTCGGGAAGGGGACGAAGGGCCCAGAAAGCCCCGGAACCGGGGTCGGGCTCTACCTCGTCCACTCGCTCGTCGACCAGTACGGCGGCGACGTCTGGGTCGAGGACAACGAGCCACGGGGGGCCGTATTCGTGGTCCAACTGCCCAAACCGCCCGACGGACAGACAGACGACGGGTAGGTGTCGGGGCGGGCTCCGGTACTACCCCGCCGGCCAGCACCGCGAAGCGAGGCGGGACCGTCGCCATCGAAACGGTAATCCGGCCGCCGAGTCTTCGAGACAGTATGAGCGACGTTGCGGCCGCGTGGCGACGATACGGGGGGTTCGAGGCGTGACCCTGACCAAACGGATCATCCCCTGCATCGACGTCGACCTGGACGACGACGGGAACGCCGCCGTCTACACCGGCGTCAACTTCGAGGACCTGGAGTACACTGGCGACCCCGTCGAGATGGCGAAGGCCTACAACGAGTCCGGCGCCGACGAGTTCGTCTTCCTCGACATCACGGCCTCCGCCGAGGGTCGCGAGACGATGCTCGACACCGTCTCGGCCGTCGCAGACGAGGTGTTCATCCCGCTGACCGTCGGCGGCGGCATCCGGACGACCGACGACGTCAAGGAGACGCTCCGGGCCGGCGCCGACAAGGTGTCGATCAATACGGGTGCCCTGGAGCGAGCCGAACTCGTGGACGAAGGAGCGCGCGCCTTCGGCAGCCAGTGCATCGTCATCTCCGTCGACGCGAAGCGACGGTTCGACGAGCAGGGCGACCACTACGCCCAGGTCGACGGCGAGTCATGCTGGTTCGAGTGCACGGTGAAGGGTGGCCGGGAGGGGACGGGCATCGACGTGGTCTCCTGGGCCGAGGAGGCCGCCGAGCGCGGCGCGGGCGAACTGTTCGTCAACTCCATCGACGCCGACGGGACGAAAGACGGCTACGACCTGCCGCTGATCCGCGCCGTGACCGACGCCGTCTCGACGCCGGTGATCGCCTCGTCTGGCTGTGGCAGCCCCCAGCACGCCTACGAGGTCTTCACCGAGGCCAACGCGGACGCGGCGCTCGCGGCCTCGATCTTCCACTTCGGCGAGTACACCATCGCGGAGACCAAGGAGTACCTGGCAGAGCGCGACGTGCCCGTGCGACTGTAGCTGTGCCGACCGACCAGCCGACGCCCTTTTGCGGGCCCCAGAGCTACCGATGACAATGGAGTGGCGGTGCGAGTGGTGTGGCAAGCCCCACGCGGAGAACGACCCGCCCTGTGACAACTGCGGGCACGGGACCTTCGAGCGGGCCGTCGTCCAGGAGCCCGCCGACGGGCCGGCCGGCGGCACGACCACGGTCTGGGTCTGCACCGAGTGTGGCCGCGAACACCCGAAACACGCCCCACCGTGCAGCCGGTGTGGCAACTCCACCCTGGAGCGCCGCGAGGTGGGCGTCGACGACAGTGAACTCGTCGCGCCTGGATACCGCGACCTCCTGACGCCCCGGTACGTCCTCGGGTTCGCGCTCGCCATCGGACTCGGCCTCCTCCTGCTCCTCGGCGTCGCCGGCGTCGTCGACTTGCCCGGGATGGCAGACGGGGGCGTTCCACCCGTCGACGACGTCCCCGGTAGCGCCGACAGCTACGAGGGTGCGTCACTGGCGGCGGTGGAGTCGGCCTACCTGGAGGCGTTCCAGGCGCAACTCGACCGAACGGGCGGCCCGGCGCTGGTGCGCGAGGAGCGGATCGGCGAGGTGGCGACGTTCTACAACCAGCGGTGGGTGACGGCCGAGGTCGGCGAGGGACGTCTCCCGAGTGACGAGCGGGTCGTTTCGCTCCTGGCCGAGGCGTGTGACGGGCCGATTGCCCGCATCCCGGGCACACTCGAGGCCCCGACGACGGTCGAGTCGGCGGACGCGCTCGGACGGGACCTCGCTGACGTCCAGTTTGCACGCGGAGAAGTGGAGTTGCCCGAGGGGGCGACGGCGACCGGCGTCGACGTTCACGTCGCCGACGGTCGGCTGTACGTGACGCAGTTCGTCTGCTGACCTCAGGCTTCGGCCTGGTAGGCCTCGCGCAGGCCGTCGCTCTTCTCGACGACGCGGTCGGCCCCATCTTCCAGTGCGTCCAGGGCGTCGACGTCCTCCTCGGTCTTGATCGTCAGGATCGGATCGGTCTGGCCCCCGGACTGCTCGGGATTCATGTCGTAGGTGGCGGCGCTGACCCCCTCTGTCTCCAGCAGGGCGCCCTTGAGGACGTTCATGAAGGTGTGGTCCTCGCCGGCGACCTCGATGGAGAGTTCCGTCTCGGACTTCTCGATGACCCGCAGTTCCATGTCGGCGCCTAGGCTGCTCCAGCCCATTACGCTTACGAACCCGGTCGGGGCCACACCCCCGCGGAGTCGACCTGCAGGGCTAAGTGGGGTCGCGTCCTGGGGCGTCGCATGGAGGCCCTCGACGTCGAGGACGGGTTCGACGTACACGACTACCGACACGGGCTGAAGCTCCTGCAGGAGGACCGGGGGACGATGCACCTCGCCAACCGCGACGAGTTCGCCTGTCCGGCGTGTGGCGAGGCCTTCGAGCGACTGTTCGTCTCCGAGCGGCGAACCAACACCTTCGGTGACCCCGGTTGTCCTTTCTGTCTCGTCCGGACGGACCAGGAACTGTTGCTCCTGACGCACTGACTCGGGGACAAAACGCGCGGGCACTCCGGGTCGAGACGGCGGCGATCGACGAGGGCACTCGATACCGGCCGCCACCTCGCGCGGAGCGGCTGCCAGACCACGTCGCGTGTGGTGGGAGCGGGTGCCGGAGGGCCGAGGGCCACGGGCGGGAGTCCCCGTGGACGCCCAGGTGCAATGCCAGCAATCGGTCGCTGTCGGGTTCGGCCTGGCGTGCCCGCAGACCAACGGTCGCCAGCGACGAATATAGTAATACGGCTCGAGGTGGACAGTATCCAGTCGCTACCCGGCGGCCACGCGACCGTACCGACGACTGCCTCGTCTACCGCGGGTCACCAGTCTGCACCTGCCCACTGTTACGAGCGGCAGCCCGCTCGGGTCCAGGTGAAACCGGGGTCGACACCCATCGCCGGCGAGCGTGGAATCACGGCGGCGGCCGGCCAGTCTCACGGACGATACGGGCCGACGAGCAGCGCGGAACGACCGGCTCCGCGGTGCCGACGGCGTCTGGCTTCGGGGGCCACTTGCCCTCCAGTCGAGGTGGAGGTCGGTCGGCCGACGACCGACGGTTCGCGTCGTTTCGAGTCGTTTCACGGCACCGCGGCCGGGCTCGACGTGAAAGGTGGCCAAGATTAATCAACTGATGCTTAGTTGGTCCCCATGGCATGACGGCTGAGAGTCACTCACAGGGGTCGGCGTACGGCGGGCGGTTGTTCGAGTGGTACACCAAGTACGTGACCGAACCGGAGTCCAAGAAGGACGTCTACGGCTACACGCTCCTCGTGCTCGGGTATTTGCTCGCGATCGGAGCGATGTTACTCTATCAACTTGGGACCGTCCTGATCAACCAGTTCGGACCCGCCGAGGGGACGCAGGCACTGACGGACCTCCAGTTCCTACTCAGAGAGGCGGTGGGGATCCCGGTAGCGATCGGGCTTATCTGTGCGCTCCTCGGTATCGTTCTCCTGTTGCCAGTCACGCGAAACAGCCTGATCGTCGCGGTCGTCGGTGCCTGTATTTCACTCGTGGGCGTCGCGCTCTTCTGGATCCACTACCCTTCGGACTGGTCGGTGGGAACGCCGGCCTACAGTGGCCTCGTCATCGGGCTGTACACCGTGGGGATCGGAATCGTCGCCGGCGTCGTGATCCTCGTGCCCGTCATCACGGGGGAGCGGAGCTACTTCTCGGAGACGGCACACGGCCCCCAGTACGACCACCCGGAGATCATGATCGGCGAGGCCGACCGCGGGGGACTGTTCGCGCTGTTCAAGCGCGGGACCGAGTGGACCTGGCGGTTCATCGACCAGGCCGCCGTCGCCGGGTCGACGACCTCGTTCCTCTCACGACTCGAGGCCGAGGAGCGCGTCGACGTCGTCAAAGAGCAGGTCGCCAACGCGGGCCTGCTGGAGATCAAGAACGCCGCCTTCCGACTCTACGAGTCCGCCGACGAGACCTGGCAGTGGTACCTCATGCGCGACGACGGCTCCGCCGTCGCCGAGGGTGGCAGCGACTTCGAGTCCCGCGACGCGGCCGACGGCGCCATCAACGCGATCAAGGACCACGGTCCCGACGCGGAGACCTTCGTTATGGACGAGGCCGTCTACGACACCCGCCGGACCGACGGCCAGTGGAGCTGGCGGCTGGTCGACGAGGACCGGACGCCACTCGCCCTGGGGGCCGACGCTCACCCCGACCGCGACGACGCCCTCACGGACCTCGACGACTTCCGCGGACTCGCGGCGGACGCGACGGACCTCGTCGTCGAGACCTACGGGGTCGAACTGGTCGACGAGGACGGTCGCTGGACCTGGCGACTGCGCGACAGCGCCCACCGCCAGCTCGCCGACAGCGTCGAGGACTACGACTCGAAGGGAACGGTCGAAGACGCGGTGTACGACCTGCTGGATCGCCTCCAGCGCGCGAGCGTCCTGGAAGCCGGCACGCCCACCTACGACGTCTACCAGTCCGGCAGCGACTGGGCGTGGCACCTGCGCGACGGGTCCGGACGGCCGGTCGCGGCCGGCACCGAACGGCGGGACGAGGCCGCCTCGGTCTCCAGGCAGGCCGAGACGCTGCAGTCCCAGGCGCCCAACGCCGACGTCGTCGAGAGCACGGGCCTGGAGTTCGAGACCTACCGGACGGGCGACGGCTGGCACTGGCGGCTCGTCACCGCCGAGCGCGAGGTCCACGCCGAGAGCACCGACACCTACGAGAGCGAGGACGAAGCGAGCCGCATCGTCGACCGCGTGCGGACCGAGGCGCCGGAAGCCGACCTCATCGAGTTCGAGAACGCCGCCTTCCAGGTCTACGAGGCCCCGGACGGCGCCTGGCGCTGGCGGCTCATCGACGAGGACGGGACGGTCCTCGCTGACTCCGGCCAGGGCGAGTACGAGTCCAAGGACGACGCCATGGGCGCGATGGTGACCCTCCAGGAGAACGCGCCCGACGCCGAGCACCTGGAGATCGAGAACGCCGCCTTCGAACTGTTCCAGGACGACCGCGGCTGGGGCTGGCGCCTCGTCGACGACATCGGCGAGACCATCGCCGACGGCGCGACCCGCCACGACACCGAGGCCGGCGCGCGCCAGGCGATGGACGACCTCGTGACCACCGTCAGCGACGTCGAGGAGCGCACGATGTCGACGGGTATCTTCCAGGTCTACGTCGACGACGCAGACGAGTGGTGGTGGCGCTTCGTCCTCCCGGACGGCTCGATCCTCGCCGAATCGACGGGGAGCTTCGGCACCCGCCACGAGGTCGAGGACGCCGTCGACGACCTCCAGGCCGTCGCCGGAGACGCGCCCGTCGAGACAGTCGGCCGCCTCGCGGTCCTGCTCGACCCCGCCGACTGGTCCTGGGACCTCGTCGACGAGAACCGCGAGCCCGTCGCCCACGGCGCGGTGAGCCACGACGACCGCGAGTCGGCCGTCGCTGCCGTCGAGGACCTCCAGCGCAACGCGACGGAGACGACCGTCTACGAGATCCGCGACGCCGCCTTCGACTGCTACGAATCCGACGACGGCTGGACCTGGCGCCTCGTCGATCCCGACCACGAGGCCATCGCGCACGCCCCGGAGACCTTCGAAGACCTGACCGCCGTCGAGAGCGCCATCGACACCGTCAGCACGGTCGCCGCGGACGCCGAACTCGTCGACTACGACGACGTGGCCTTCGAACTGTTCCAGGACGAGGACGGCTGGACCTGGCACCTCGTCGACGAGGACCAGACCGTCCTCGCCGTGGCCGCGACGACGTACAGCGCGCGCGCAGCCGCCGAACGGGACGTGGACGACGCCCGCGACGAGATCGCCGGTGCGAGCGTCATCGAGATCGACTCCGCCGCCTTCGAGTTCCACCACGACGGCGACGGGTGGCGCTGGCGGCTCGTCGACGAGAACGGCAACGAACTGGGCGAGAGCGTCCAGACCTTCGAGAGCCGCGCGGCGGCGCAGGAGGAGCTCTCGACCGTGAAGGAACTCGGGCCGGACGCCTGGGTGTCGGTGGCGGAGTAGCCACGGCCCACTCGGTCGCCTCTTCGTTCGTACACGCCTGATTTTGCGGCTATGCGAACCTGGCCCTTGCAAACGTGTTCCGTGGCAAACAATGATTAGCATACGCTCCGGAACAACGGGTATGCCTGGTGGAACCGACCAGACGCTCAGGCCATTCCTGTGGCGAGCGGAGGAACTGTATCCGGACACGGAGATCGTCTCCCGAACGCGCGGCGGCATCGAGCGGTACACCTACAGCGAGTACTCGGACGCGACGGCACGACTCGCCCACGCGATGGACGAGTCGGGACTCGACCCGGGAAGCCGCGTCGCGACGCTGTGCTGGAATCACCACCGACACTTCGAGACGTACTTCGGCATCCCGACGACGGGGCGGCAGCTCCACCTGATCAACCCACTGTTGCCGGACGAGCACGTCCGGTTCATCGTCGAGGACGCGGACGACCGGCTGATCTTCGTCGATCCGTCGCTCGTCGAGAAACTCGAGAGCGCCGCGGCCGGTGCGTCCGAGTTCGACGGCGTGGAACAGTTCGTGGTCGTCGGCGACCACGTCCCCGACACCGACCTGTCGCCGGTGACCGACTACGACTCGTTCGTGGCAGACCACGACCCGGGCTACGACTGGCCGACCCTCTCCGAGGAGGACCCCGCCGGCATGTGCTACACGTCGGGGACGACGGGCAAGCCCAAGGGCGTCGAGTACACCCACCAGATGCTCTGGAGCCACACGATGGCGTCCCTGACGCCCCAGGGGCTCGGCATCGACGATACGGACGTGGTCATGCCCGTCGTGCCGATGTTCCACGTCAACGCCTGGGGGATGCCCTATACGGCCACCGCCGCCGGTGCGAAGCAGGTCTACCCCGGTCCGAAGCCATCGCCAGCGGACCTCGCCGGTCTCATCGAGGACGAGGGCGTCACGCTGACCGCCGGCGTGCCGACGGTTTGGCTCGGTCTCATGGAGTACATGGAGGAGACCGACGTGGACCTCTCGGCGCTGGATACCGTCGTCGTCGGCGGGGCCGCTGCGCCGGAGGCGATGATTCGCTTCTTCGACGACCACGACGTCGAGGTGCTCCACGCCTGGGGCATGACAGAGATGTCGCCCATCGGCACCGTCGCCCACGTCAAGGCCGGCCTCGAGAACGCCGCGTACGAGACGCGACTCGAAAAGCGGACGAAGCAAGGGCTGGCCGTGCCGGGGCTCGAGTTCAGGGTCGTCGACGACGACGGAAACGAGGTCGCGCACAACGGCGAGGACTTCGGCGAACTGTCCGTCAAGGGCCCGTGGGTGACGACCGAGTACTACAACCGCCCGGAGGCAGACGAGTCGGACTTCGAGGAGGGCTGGCTCAAGACCGGCGACATCGTGACGATCGATCCGGACGGCTACGTCCAGATCGTCGACCGTGCGGGGGACGTCATCAAGAGCGGCGGCGAGTGGATCTCCTCGGTCGAACTGGAGAACGCCCTCATGGCCCACGACGACGTCGCGGAGGCCACCGTCATCGGCGTCCCACACGAGCGCTGGCAGGAGCGCCCCGTCGCCTTCGTCGTCCCGGCGGAAGGCGTCGACGTGGACGCCCTCACCGAGGACCTCAGAGACTTCGTCGGTGAGGACTACCCCGACTGGTGGATCCCGGACGAGGTCGTGGAGATCCAGGAGATTCCGAAGACCGCCACCGGCAAGTTCGACAAGAAGGTCCTTCGCGAGGAATACGCCGAAGAGTCGCTGGTGGAGGGGCAGGTGCCCGAGGAGGCCGCGCCCGAGGACGACTGAGGCTGTCGGGACGGTGTTTCGGACTGGGCTGGTGAAGATGCAGGGCTCCGAAACTGTTCGATCGAGTCACGGTACGTGCCAAGCTGGTGGGAGTGATTTGAACTCCGTCGAGACGGTCGCTCCCTTCGGTCGTGCTGCGTCTCGTCGCGGTTAAATCCCACACGTCGCTCTTTCGTCCTCACAGTCGTTCGGGCAGACAGAGCCGGTGGGGGGCTATCAACCAAAGGTTTACCATCCCAAGCACCGACCAGTGCCCTATGTCTGGTGACCCGAAGCAGGCCGTCGAGACGCTGCGGGAGAAGCTCGATGCCGGCAAGCGCGGCGGGTGCGATCGCGACCGAGAGCTTCTCCTCGATTTCAGCGACGAGCTGCGACTCCTCCGGGAGGACTACGGCCACTACCGACACGAGAAGCTCCTGCGCCACCTCGTCCGGATGAGCGAGCACGCTGGGGCGTGCCTCCACGACTCCATCCTCGAGGACGCCGACGATGCGCCCGACGACGTCTTCTACGAGGCGAAGGACGCTGCCGAGACTGTCGTCCGCTGGATCCACGATACCTACGACGTCGAGGACGGTTCCCAGGAGACCAACCGCGACTACCGCGTGGCGTTCCGACTCTTCGGGAAGCACCTCACTCGCGACGACGAGATCCCGGACACGCACGAGTGGATCTCGACGAAGACGACGCGGGACTACCAGCCCGAGCCCGACGAGGCGGACATGCTCCGGCGGGACGAGGACGTCGAGCCCATGATCGAGGCCACCGAAAACGACCGTGATGCCGCGCTGATCGCTCTGCAGTTCGAGGGCGGCTTCCGTGGTGGGGAGCTCTACGACATGCGCGTCGGCGACATCACCGACGGCGAGCACTCCATGAAGGTCCGCGTCGACGGAAAGCGTGGCGAGCACGACGTCCACCTGATCTGGGCCGTCCCCTTCGTCAAGCGGTGGCTCGTGAAGCACCCCGGCGACAGCGACGACTACCTCTGGTCCAAGCGCAACGACCCCGACCGGATCAGCTACCAGATGTTCCTGAAGTGCTTCCGTGCCTCCGCGAACCGCGCCGACGTCGACAAGCCCGTCACGCCGACGAACTTCCGGAAGTCCAACGCCTACTGGCTCTCCCAGCGGGAGAAGTCCCAGGCGTTCATCGAGGACCGACAGGGTCGGGCCCGCGGCTCGCCCGTCATCTCCCGGTACGTCGCGAAGTTCTCCGGGGAGACCCAGGAGAAGCAGTACGCTGCCATGCACGGCATCGACGTCGGCGACGAGGACACGACCGAGGAGGCCCCGCCGATCGCGTGTCCCAACTGTGGCGACGAGACGCCGTCGAGGCGAGAGACCTGCATCCACTGCAACTACGTCCTCGACTACGAGCTCCGCAACCTCCTCGACCGCGTCCGAGAGAACATCGACGATCTCCTCGTCGAAACCGACGAGGCCGACGTCCGTCAGGACCTCGTCACCGCGCGGAACACGGTCGACCGAAGTCCCGACGTCATGTCGAAGGACGAACTTCATGATCTCGCCTCTTCGCTGTCGTCGGACTGAAGAACCGCCTCGAAGAACTCGCCGATCGGCTCGTCTTCGAAACGGTCAGATAGGCGTTCGAAGCTGCTTCGCTCCTCGTCGGTGAGGGTAGTCGTGTTGCTCGTGTCCGTGCTCATGGGTTGGTCTCTGGATGCCGGCTGTCGTGCCGGCGGACGTCCTCAGTTCGCGTCGCGAGCGCCCAGAGGTAGGCCCGAACCTCGGGCTCGTACCTGGACTGGATGGTGTAGACCGTCCGAATCACCGGGTCGGGGATCGCCTGGACGACGAACACCACGCCGTAGACCTGGCCGTCGGCGGTCCCGGCGTAGACGCGCATCTCGTCGGGCGTCGGATGCATCCCCGTCCGAAGGAGCCGGCGCATCGGCGCCGGGATGGGGGCCGCGTCGTAGTAAGCCCGCTCGATGGGGGCTGCCCCCGACGGTGTGCGGTCGTCGTACTGGTGGCGGGCGTGGTCGGAGATCTCCGGCGCCGCGAAGTCCGCGAAGCGCTCCGGGAGGGTGTCGGCGCTCACGGCCACCACCCCAGGAGGGCGAGCAGCCCGATCAGTGCGAGCGCCGACACGCCGACGGCCCCCCAGACGATCCCGCCGAAGATGAGGGCCGCCCGGATAGCTCCGCTCAGTCCCTCTCGACGGTAGGCCCAGGCGGCCATCTGTCCAACCGCGACACCCGCGAGCAGGACTGCCGCAGCGACAGCCCCGGCGACGAGGTCGGCGGTCATGTGAAGATCACCCAGAGTCCCGTCGCAGCGACGAGGAGAGCCACAGCGAGCGCCGCGCTGGCAGCCACGACACGCGGAACCGCCGAAGTGAGGATGAACCGCCAGTCTGGATAGCGGTGGATGTGCATGAGTGCGACCCGGGCCTTGTCCCGCCGCGTCGCCGCGGGTGCCCACTCGACGCGCCTGTCGAGGTCCTCGAGGGAGAGGACCACGGCCGCTGCGAAGAGGCCGACCAGTCCACCCGCGGCCCCCAGCACCGCGGCGTAGACGAGGTCGATGGGTGCCGTCATCCGTGCATCACCACCCAGGCGAACGCTGCCCAGCCGCCGATCGACGACAGGACCCACAGGAGACGCAGGACGCGGTGGTGGAGGACCTCAGGCATCGGCCATCGCCTCCCCTCGGGCCTGCTTCGTGACGGTCGGCAGTTCGGGGAACTCCCGGATCCGGCGCTGCTCGTAGATGCCACGCTCCTCGTTGTGGACGGACAGTCGGGTGCCCGTCTCGGGGTTCGCGCCGCTGGACTGCTTGAAGTAGAACGCGGCGCCGTCCCGTCGCGCCTGCTCCAGCAGGTCCGTAGCCCAGGCGTGGTCCATCTCCCGGCGCTCCTCCTCGGGCGCGCTCTCGCCACCGACGACGACCCAGTCGAACGGCGTCAGGTCGACGTCGCCGATGGGCTCGATGAGCGGCTCGAAGCTCACCCAGCGGGTTGATGCCTCAGCCGCGGCGAGCTGGCCGAGGCGGTGCGTCGTGTCCGGGTACTCGCCGCCGGGTCCGCTCCCGACGCTCGTCCCCAGCCAGACGTTGTCCGGGTAGTCGACGTCGATGCGCGCGGCGCGTCCCGGCCGCTTCGTCAGGAGAATCCAGACGTGCTCGGGGAACGCCCGCGTGATCGCGACGACCTGCCGGATGAACTCGGTGGGGACCTGCTCGTGGAACAGGTCGGCCATCGAGCAGACGAACACCCGGCCGGGGCCCTTGGGCCAGTGGTAGTCCAGAGGCTCCTCGAGGCGGTCCTCGTGGACCGTGACGTTCGTCTCCGCGTTGGCTTGTGTCCAGGGCTGGTCCGTCCGGCCCATCCGCCGGGAGAACGTCTCTGCATAACAATTCAGGCATTCCGGGCCAGCATGGGAGCACCCAGTAATGGGGTTCCAACTGTAGTCAGCCCACGAGATGTTAGTCGTCTGCATCGGCCACCTCCCAGAACACGATCGTCACTTCATGCGTGTCGTATTCCTCCGCAGCCCCCGGATAGAGTGACCAGTAGTCGTGGCCGGGGGACACGGACTCTGGGGCCCTCTCCCACTCCCAGCAGTGAACCGTCTCACTCATCCCGACCAGCCTCCCGGGACCACGTACCGATGTGCTCGGCCAGGTTCTTCGTCGCGCGTTTCGCCGCCTGTGGGTCCTCGTCCTCGATGGCCTCCTGGACTCTATCCGCGGAGACGCTGGCACTCCGCCGGGCCGTCTCCGCCTCGGAGACGTCACCGTCCATCTGGCGACCCTCCAGCGAACTCGCCAAGCCCCTGATTCTCCTGGGCGCGGCGCTGGTTCTCTTTCAGCTCCTCGAGCGCGTCGGACCACGCCTGATAGGCCTCGGAACTGTGGTCGTGCCGGGCGTAGTCGACTCGGGTAAACGTCCCGTCATCCCGCTCGATCTCGCGGGGGTAGACGCAGATTCGGTCCCACGGGTTTGGGTGGTCCGCATCTGCGATCCGCTGGGGACTGATCTGGAAGGCCGCCCGGTCGAGGCCGTACTCCCCGACGCCGGGATCGTGGACGAAGTCGTTCGGGTTGGGGTCCTCACAGAAGAACGGCTCGTTACAGGCCGGACAGAGTGTGATGGAGAAGAACTCGCTCGTCGAGCGCTCCTCCGCTTTCTCCTTGGCCCGCTCTGCGAGGTCCGGGTCGGTTCTGGCCCCCATCACTCACCACTCCTCTCGACGTCGTAGCCCTCGCCCTCGAGGTGGCTCTCCACCTCGTCGGCGAAGTCACCTCCGCCAGTGTTTGACCCGCCAAACTCGTCGAAGTCGGTCTGATCCTCGTGCTCCTCGGGGTCCCAGGACTCGGTGTAGGGCAACATCTCGTCGGCGACGAACTGCAACCCGTCCGCCGCGTGCCGTGCGGTGTAGAGCGCGAGGTACCCGCTCTGCCAGACGACGCCCTTGATGGTCGTCCCGTTCCAGGCCCGCTTGAATCCCAGGCCGATGGTCGGCTCGACGTCGGTAGCAGACCCGTGGTAGGCCATGCTCGCGCCCCGCTCGTCGTTGCCGGCCATCCAGACCTTGCTCAGTCCGCCGTCGCCGTCCCAGTCCTGGTAGAGCTGCCTGATGTCGAGCTGCTTGCGCTCGATGTTGGACCGGATGAGCCCGCCGAAGACGTCGAACGGGAAGGGGAGCTCCTCGTTGGCGGCGATGGACTCCGCGAGGACGACACCGGAGCCGGTGACGTCTGCGTACCAGTCCGTCGCGATCGCCTGGATGGCGTCGTTTCGCTCGGTGTCGATCCAGGGCTCGCCGTCGTCGTCGCCAGTGTAGACCTGGGTGTGCGTGTCCTTGATCCGACCGGCGACCTGGCCCGCCTGTGGCGTCGCCTCGTCGACGGTCGACTGCGTCGTCGTGATCGTGAGTGCCGGGTAGCCACCGGCCCGGATGAACGGCTCCAGCGGCTCGTCTGCCGTCTCGTCGAAGACGGCGAGCGTCCCGGCGATCATGCTGAGACCCCCAGCGTCTGCATCTGATTCTTCCGCTCGCGGAGCGTCACCACGCTGCTCCCGGCCACCTCGGCGATGGCCACCTGGGTGCGCTTCTCGCCCTCGTACATGGCGGCGAGGTAGACCGCAGCGGCCGCGGTCCCTCTCGCCGTCGCACCCGAGTGTTCGGGGAACGCCTCGCGCCAGGCGTCGATGAGTGTCTCGGCCGTCGTCTCGACGGCAGTACTGCACTCCACCGCCGAGACTATCTTCGGGAGGTGGGCCTCGGCCCGTGGCGGTGGCGTCGGCAACTCGAGCGTCCGGTTGAGCCAGCGGTAGGCGCGTTTCACCTCCAGCGTCTCGACGCGGGATACTGCCCCGACCTCCGTCGCCGTGATGGGGTCCTGGTTGAGTCGGACGACCGCGTAGACGCAGGCGCTCGCAACACCCTCGATAGACCGTCCGAAGAGCGCCTCCGCATCGTGGATGGTCCGGAAGAGCTGGCAGGCCTGCTCCTCGCGGCCCTGGCCCATGCCGAGCGCGCTCGTCATCCGGTCGATCTCGACGAAGGCACCGGCGCGATTCCGCTCGCGCTTGTCCTGGAATTGCGCGCGGGAGTGGTGGGTCCGAAGGCGGGCGAACTTCTCTCGAACCTTCCCTTTCAGTTCCTCGCCGGTCCCGTCACGGAACCGGCCGATGGCCGTCGAGAGACCGCGGTCGTGACGCGTCACCGAAAGCTGCGGACCGGTGCGTTTGGTTCGATCCTCGTCGAGGTGGGCCTTCGTCCCGCCCGTGCGGTCGAGGGTGTCCTCGCCGGTAATGCACCCGCAGTCCTCGCAGACCTGCTCGGTGCCGTCCGGGCGGATCTGCCCGCCACACTCCGGGCAGTCACCCTCGGTCTGCTCGTCGCGAGGCTGGACCTGGAGGGTGATGCTCATGCCTCGCCACGCTCCTCGTACTTGTCCGTCCAGGAGTCGTCTCCCTCCGGGACCTCCCCGCCGACGTCGTCGGGGTCGGCTTCGGACAGGATACGACCGGCGTAGGTCTCGTCGTGAGTCATCTTGAGGTGCTGTTTCACCCCGGACTCGGTGAACCGCTGGCCGCACTCCGGACAGTGGACGTCGTCGGTCGCTGCCTCGACGACGCTGCTGACGTCCGCGGCGAGGTGACCCGACTCATCGTCCTCGCTGATGGGGCAGCCGTGGACGTCGTCCAGATTTTCCTGGTCGACGCCGAGCTTCTCCAGTTCCTTCTTGACGGTCAGCGACCGCCCGTTATCCTTCGGCGAGAGTGCGTAACTGTTCGGACCATCACCTGGGACCAGCGCAATGAGCGACCGGTCACGGTCGACGAGTAGTTTGACGCGGTCGATGTCCTCGAAGTGCTCCCGAACTGCGCCGGTCGTGACGTACGCTGCCGGGGAGTCCGGAGAGATGCGAAGCTCGCACGTCGACGCGTGCGTGTTCTTGGTGTCGACCGTCTCGAAACTCACGCCGAATCACGCTCCCACTCGCGGCCGAACTGGTCCAGCGGGTCCAGGCCGTTCCCGAAGGCGTAGGCGAGCTTCAGCCGGATCTCGTCGGGATCCGAACTCCATCGGCCCATCACTTCGGCCCTCCCGCGAGACTGCCGACGTCCGGGCGTGCATCGCCCTCACCGTCCATCACCTGCGCGTTCGTCCGTCGCTCGACCTTCGATTCCAGCCGCTCGATGCGCCGCACCAGCTGTTCCTGCTCGACGACGCGCGCCTCGAGGCGCTCGATCTTCGCCTGCAGGTCGACCAGCTGGTCGTCGAGAACGTCCAGCGTGTCGTTGATCTGATCGGCCAGGTCCGCGTCGGAGTCTGGCTCGGTCACCAGCGCGGGGATCGTCGACCCCGCGCCAGTGGCACTATACTTTTGGTCCGCGTCTCCCTCGTTCCGTTTGGCTTGGTCCATAGTTCGGATGTCGGATCGGTGTGAACCGATTCGGTTGGTCTCTGGAGTGTGGTCCAGGCCGCCACGCACACGCCGGGCCGTCTGCTTGGAACCCAGGGGCCCGGCGGGTGCGGATTGGCCTACTGTTCTTCCCGGTCGACCGGTGTCTTCCGACTGCAGCTCGGGCAGGTCACGCGGTTGAGCGCGCTTTCGGTATCCCACTCGTAGCCGCAGCTGTGACACTCGACCGGGGTAGGCGTCGACTGTGTTGCGGTGTCTGCCACTACTACTACCTCATCTCCCATTCACACCGACCCCCCATAATTCTGTTGGTAGTAGTGGTAGTAGTGGCGTAACTGTTGTCAGGCGTGGGACAATCCTTAAAGTAGTGGTGGTAGTAGTCGCCTTCAATGACGCGTCCCGGGACGATGCTCCTCGCCGACGGTAGCGGCGAAGAAGATGAAGAAGACGAGGACAACGGTGTCGAAGTTGAATGCGAGCACTGCGGGTACGTCTGGGTTTACTCGGGTAAGATGTGGACCGCCACATGCCCGCGGTGCAATCGAAAGACACCGACAGGTCTGAAACCCGACGACTTCGATGACTGACGTCATTCATCGTTGTAATCCTCCCCGGCAATCCTGATCGCACTCCAGGGGATGCTCTCGCCAGTGGCCTGGTCCAGGACCTCGTAGTACTCCGGTGAGATATCGTCATCGTGCGCGGCCTGCCGCGAGCAGGACTGACACCAGATGTGGTTGTTCGTCCGGTCCCAGTTCCGATGCCCCAGCGGGCACGTGTACCGCATCCGGTCGACGTCGTCGGCCATGTCGATCTCGACGGTCGGGTGCGCGTCCTCGAGGGAGCTGCCATCCGTGACCGGCTTGGTTTCAGTGGTGGTCACCATCGCCTCAGAGGGCAGGTGGCAGATGGTGATAAACCGGATTCTTGCCCTGCGCGAAAGTGTAATCGAGGGGCAGCGTCGGAGTCCGATAGCTGCCGATTGTCTTTCTATTTGAAGTGACGGGTTTTACTGTCCCTCGGCCCACGAGTCGTGGGGAACAAGTTAATGCCTGGACAGCAACTCCCGCGTATGCGCCGACGCGCCTACCTCTCGGCCGCCAGCGTCGCCCTCCTTGCCGGCTGTATGGGTGACGGTGGCACTTCGAGCACGCCCACAGAGACCCCGACGAGTACGGAGACGCCCACCCCGACGCCAACTTCCACACCCACATCCACCGAAACGGCCACGCAGCGCGGCGCTGACATCAGCGCGGAGGACATCGAGCAGGCCCGCGAGAACGCCACTTCACCCACCTACGAGGACCTCTTTCGAAACTTCGAGAACTACGAGGGCGAGCCCGTCCACTTTCGATTTGCGGCGGTCAATCAGGCCCTCTACGAAGACGAATTCACGCAGTTGCACCTCTACGTCTCGAACGAGAGCCGTCGGGAGGCTGACGACGACGTGATGGCGTGGTACTACGGCGACGACCGCATCCTCGAAGACGACTGGCTGGAGATCTGGGCGCTCGGGTGGGACCTCTACAAGTACGAGACCGTCCAGGGCGACCAGCGCACCATTCCCGGACTAATCATTGCCGAGTACGAGCTGCTCGACGAAGAGTAGGTCAGTCGCGCCGCCAGACTTCGGTCGCGTCCTCGAGGTTCACGACCAGCCGCGGCGCGTGGGGATCGTCGCCGAGGCACTTGACGTCCTGTTCGAGGAACTCCACGGGGTGGCCCCGCTCGTCACGCAGGCGTGCCATCGTCCTCGAGGGTGTCGACGCGCTCCTGGAGTGCCTCGATCTCCAGCTGCTGCCCCAGGCAGATCGACATAAGAATGCCTTCCATCGGGTCGCGGGGGTTGTGGATGTGCATCACGTCGGCGTGGTCCGAGGCGTGCACCCAGAGCTGGTCCCAGGCGTCCTGGAACGGCCGGCGGACCGCCCGCTCGGCGTCGGCGTACTCCTGGCGCTTGTGCTGCATCGAGTCTCGGTAGGTCGGGTTCGTCTTTCCCATGCGGTGCTGGTGTGCGACGGCCGGGGAGAAGAGCGTCACCGGGTCGGTTCCGGAAGGGCCGATTTATCCTTGCTCGGTGCTGTTCATGCCGAGGCCTCCTGAAACTCGATGTGTCCCACGTCGCGCCATGAATCGGCGTGAGTATCGCAGAACCCGATGTTCAGGTTGACCATTGTGTCGTAAGCGAGGTGGTCAGCGTCCTCTGAGCAACCTGGAGTGTGGCAGCCGACAGACGAGGAATAGAGGTCTCCCATCTACGCCACCCCCATGTACTCCTCAAACGCCTCCGCCCAGTCGTCGCGGACGGACGTGGGGTCACAGGTCGTCGTCTCGAAGTACGTCTCGAACTCTTTGGTGTCGGGGTCAAGGCGGTGCATCCGCCATCCGTTGCGGTCAACACGGACCCATAACTCGAAGATCGTGTGATCGCCGTCGACTTTTCCACCCGCCCAGGAGCGGTAGTGCTGTTTGTCCTCGGCGGTGAAGCGATTGGTCTTCACCTGTATCAGCGCGAACGGCAGCCCCTCTTGGAGCCCCATCACGTCAGCGAGTCGGAACGGGTCGTTGTTCCCGTAGATCGACGGAACGCGCTCGGCTCGATACAGGCGGTTGAGGATGCGGCGAGCCTGCCGCTCGTTCCTGTCCCCCTTCTTGTTAGTGTCGACGGTCGTCCCACCGTCAGTAACGAGTATGGGTTTGGTATCACTCACTGAGACCAACCTCCTCTGGGTTCGCCAGGTTGGCGCTACAGCCAGCACAGACCGCTTCTCCGCCGACGTGGTTCTTGCTGTAGATGCCCTGAACGTCACCGTCTCCGAT